>Ga0307425_1000234_pt1 | contig 34880 bp, 24 predicted proteins | sample SalMarWE160330MG_FD_202152 | JGI IMG/M metagenome (GOLD analysis project Ga0307425, IMG submission 202152) | Salt marsh sediment microbial communities from the Plum Island Ecosystem LTER, Massachusetts, United States - WE1603-30 | ecosystem: Environmental > Aquatic > Marine > Intertidal zone >... | reverse complement strand
GAGAGTATTGTTTGGCGATCTCCTGGATGATTGAGCAGTGCTGGCCCACACGTTTTGCCATCGGCCACCCTGTCTCATCATAGGGAACAAAGAGCATTTTATGCTTGGCTAACTTCAGCAAAAATGGATCTTTTCCATCGAGGAGAAGCTTCTCTGTTTTGGGGCCTGTGGGCTGATCGAGGAACGGGATTGGTGCCTCTAACAAGAAAGGCAGCGTATCCGAATAATCGGCGATTTCCCTGTGCGAAAGCCCTCTGAATCCTTGCGGTGACGGCTCTACGTGATTGTCGAATCCTTCCGTCGCCTTTACGGTCAGCGTCGCCATGGTCGCGATCCTAACGGATTTTTCCGGCGCCACGATACAGTTTGTCACGGGAAACATGGTTTCTGCTCCATGAACATCCAGTGCCAGGTCCACGTTTTCGTTCCTCAAGATCTCCATGGCCGCAAAAGTCACTTTCTCCATCAAGGTCCCATTAGGCCTCCCCGGCCAGGTCCTGTTGGTGTTTCTGATGTCCAGATAAGACAAAAGCTGTTTATCAGGATAATGAATATAGACATCCGGGTCCGGCCATTGATCCAGCGGAGCAGCATCGCGATTTCCCATCCGGAACTTTTTAGCCCCCCATTCTGTCGGGATCTCGAAATAGAGAGGATAACCATCCCCCGGTCGTGTGCCCCGGCTCCCGCTGTTGTTGAACTGGGGAATGATGATGAGTGTGCCCTTTTCGACCACGGCGTTCTCCAGGAAAATGAGCGCAGTTAATCCTGCGGCAGGTTCGTTCGAGTGGGTATTCGCCATCAAGAGCATCTTCCCGCCTTCCTCTTTCCCCTCCAGCCAGAACACATGAGTATCGGCCATGGTGCCTTTAAGGCCCTCACAGTATTTACTCAGTTGTTCAACTCGAGTCACTCCCGGGCCTGCCAGATGCTCCAGTTGATAGTGGCGTTGCCTGTAGAGCTGCACGCCAGATTGGGTCATTATGGCAATAACAATAGCCATCATTAGGATTTTGATTGTCCATGTGCGCGACATTTTTATCTCCTATTTCACCCGCAGAAGGCGAAGAATGAGCGGAACAAGGATTATAAGATAAAGGATCATATCATCGATGTTTTTCTTTTCTTTGACAAAGTTCCAGATCAGCATACCCACGATGTAGGCCGTGATCACATAGTAGATGATCATGATTAAAGGCATATCAGACTCCTTGTATGCTTTTGATATTCTTTAACTGTTTACTTCTTACGGACTCCAAGTCGGCACTAAAGTTGTTCACGTTTTCCATTGTACTCTTTGCTCGCAAAGGCTACATGCTCCACCTGACAAGGAACGAAAGCTTAGCGCTGTAGATCACCATGAGAATTCCCACAGCTGTGATAACGATCCAGGGCAGCCAGGTGCTCTTCAGGAACGACCAGTAGGAGTCCTTATAGTCAGAAACCATAACACTGAGCCTCCCGATGAGTGCTGTGGGGGGTAGCCCATCTCCCAGAGGCCAGAGTAAAGTCAGGCCGGCAATGGCAACAGTCGCATGGAGCCCGATCGAGTCGAAATACCAGATCAACGGAATACCGAGAATAGCAGCTGCCCCATAGGTCAGAACCCCTTCTGAAATTGGAATGATGAAGATCAGCAAGATGTAGAGCAGAAGCAGCGGTATACTGATCACGGTGTAAGACAAAAGCCCCCGCACGCCCGTGGCCGTCATGATCTGCTGGAGCGAGCCCACTACAGCAATGGTCGCTAGCAAGGGGAGCAGCCGTTTGACCGTGTCTCTCGAAAGCACAAGAATGTTGATCTTTTTGGGGCTCACCAGGTACGCCACCAGTGCGGCCAGAACAAACTGCAGCGGTAGTCCCAGTATCGGCATATCAAAGGGCCATATCCGGTAGGCGGCTACAAGCCCGAAGAATACCAGAAAGGGCAAAATCACACGCCACCAGGTCATCTTTGCTGGGACCTCAGGCATATCTTCCAAAGCCTTTTGCCTATCCATGGTCCCCTCTTTTTTCCATCCAAGCGTGAGCACTGTGAATGTCCCGAGAAGGAGAACAGGAATGCCGAGGGGAAACTCAAAGCCTACATAAGGGATGGCCGTTCCGGCGCAGAGGATCATGGCCCAGATGTTCACCGGAGGTGCGGCAGCGCTCAGTCCCGCCACGATGAAAAGGATAGCGGCCACCCGTTTTTTAGGGATTCCCAGATAGCTAAGGGCCAAGGCGATGGGAGCTCCCACGACAAGCAAAGACACACTTCCCGCTCCTGTCAATGCCCCGGGGATTAGAATAATGATCATCAGTAGAATAAGGGCAATGATCCGTAAATTATAGAAGTATTTGATCGTGGCCCTGACCACATAATTCACTCCGCCGGACTCTGAGACGATCGCCATAAAAATAGTGGCTGTGGTGAAGACGAGGATGACATCCAGATAAGTGAAACTTCCCTCGATCAGATGGCGGCCCAAGGTGCTGATGGGAGGAGTGTTGATGAATGCTCCGGCCAGGCCTCCTGCCACCGCTGATGCCAGCATGCTGAGCTCTACGGAAAGTTTTTTCCACTTGGCAATGGCGTAGGCCACTACCATTATTGCCAGTATAATTCCGATCTTTAACTCCATGTCTTTTCTCCGTTACTGAATGGATCCCCGTTTCAAAACAAATCCGTGAGGCTTGAATCTTGTCATTACTCTCAATAATGTGCTAAATCGCACACTAGGTGTGCTCACTCACACAAAACAAGCTATGTACACAGGAAGGGATGCGTCCACATCCCCCTAAATTAAAGTGAAAACACTTTTCTTACAAATGGAACCTTATTCGAACACCTGTTTCATAATATCGACAACACCCAGGGCGTACTCCACTTCGGTCATCGGGATGTTGTTCTCTTTGGCAATTGTCGTGAAGCGTCCGTCTTTGTTGCTGTCTTGGGCAACGATGATGTAATCGGCAAAGGGCGCGACCGCGTCGATCATCCGTTCGTTGTCTCCTCCAGGAGCGCCTCTTTTGGATACGCCTCCGATATGAAGTGCGATGATAAAAATATTATTGGCCTTGCAGTGGTCGATGACTTCTTTCAGCCGCTTCTGTTCGTCTTCGATGGTGAGGCCGGAAGCACCCATGCCCTTTAAACTAGCTCCTATAGCAAACATGATCGTCTTGTAAGGCGTTCCATTCGGATATTTTTCCAGGTCAGTGTGGACCTCGACATGGAAACCGGTGTCTGTTGACTCTCTTCCGCCCAGGCCGACACCGTCATTGAGCATTTCCACTGTCGGCACATCACAATAATCGTATTTGATCCCAGCTTCTTCGGCGATGATGTTCAGTGTTTCCACGTCTGTGCTCTGGCCGGCGGATGTTGTCAACACCGGGTAGTGAGCTTTAGGAATATCTTGGGCGTTCAAGCCGGGCGAAAAGAGATATAGGATCACGGTGCAGCTAAAGAATGCCAGGATGCTGATTTTTTTTGCGTTTTTCATTTGCTATCCATCTCCTTTTTGTATTAAAAAAATAAAACTATTTTTTCTCCTCCGGGACCATTTGATTGTATTTAATGAGTTCGTTCAAGTACCAATCGGGGAACTTGAGAGGGAGTCTTTTCCTGGTCTTCGCGTCGTAGATCCAGAGGTGATTGTATTTGACAAGCATTTGGTCTCCCAATTCCCACCAGGCGTTGATGACTGCGTTGGCGTTGTTGATGCAATAATCTGTCAAGAATTTGATCGCTTTGGCCGGATCTTCTTGATAAAGCTCCATGGCAGCTTTATCGATAAGGGGTGTTCGTTCAACTGCAGCAAGTTCAAATTGTTTCTGTGCTTCTCGGACGTCCTGGATCGCTAGGGAATAGAGGGGTTGTGTATGATAGTCCACATAATCGAACGCCCATCGTGCGGATTTTCTGTCAAATTGCCAGTGGTCCCCGACCTCAAAAGACCTTGGAATCTTTGTGATCCCGTTGTAGAGGGGCATATAGCAGGAGGTGTCTTGAGCGCCGAAGCACAGCCAAACGATTCCTCCGATAGGATCGGGCATTCCTCGACGGCATTGGGTCACGGTGACGTATTCAGCGCGATTGACACTGACGACTCGTGGAGTGTTGTATTTTATTCCATCGAGCTCAAAACCGTACGGAAGGAAATTCGGGTTGGCGAAAGGTCCACCCTGTAGGCCTGTGGAGGGATCGAAGGGGGTTCCTTCGAATTTGTAGCGGGTCATCTCCATGATGTCATGGACAGAGTATTTTTTTTCGGCCTTTACCGAGAAGGGAAAATCCATATTCGGCATTTCCGGGCTGAATTTTTGTGATGGAGCAACAAGATTGAAAAAAGCCCACAGGCGTGCGCGTGATCCCTTGCTGCTCGCGGCGCTGTATTCGCTGGGCGAGTAGGCATGTTTCCAGCTGAAAGGTTTCCCGCTCTTGGGATCGTAAAAGCCGTTCTCTTCCGCATAAGAAATGACATTGGGAGAAGCCAAGAAGTAATCGGTATTTTTGAGGTCTATTTCGCCAATCCGGGACTCGTTCGGGCACACGCTGACGTGATCATCGGGGACTCTTTGCGCGCACCACACAGCGCCCGGTTTTCCGCTTTCCGGTGTCCACAGCGGGCCTACGGGCATGATTTCGAAAATCCAGACTTCATTCGGATCAGATAAGGCCAGCATTTCTCCGGTATCTGTGAAGCCGTATCCATGTTTTTCACCCAGTTCACCCATGATCTTGATCGCTTCCCGTGCTGTATTCGCTCTTTCCATTGCGATCAGGGTGAGCATCGTGATGTCGAATTGTGCAGCGGGCGTGGGATTTTCCATCTTTTTTTGAGTGCCAATCGTGGATTCACCGAGTGCGACTTGTTTGTCGTTCATGTAACCGAAAGCGCCGTGGACGTAACCGTATGTGTGCGGGACTTGAGGGATTTCAAGGCCTGTAAAATCGTCCGTGTACCGGTCCCACTTCAGGCCGATTTTCGGGTCCAACGTCCGGAACTGATCGATATGGTAAATCTTGCGCATGGAACCGGTCTCGTGATCGGCTGGAGGGATGTACCGCCAGGTCCAATCGCAGAGGCCGCAGTCACAGGTGTGTGTGGTCATGACCGAGCCGTCCGTGGATGCATCCTTGCCGACGATGATGACTGTGCAGCCATCCAGCTTCCAGTTTGCGCATGTTTGGCAATTTTCACCATCCAGCCCATCAAATGCAAAGCCATTGAAAAGGATCATAACAGTAAAGAGCAGGCCGAATAGGATCAAGAGTTTTTTAATTTTCATCCGTTTACCTCCTTAATTCTAAAGATTTTTTGGGATTATGCGGTTTTATAAATAAAAAGAGAGCTAGGAATTTTGAGATTTGGATTTTTTTTATGCACCCCATTGAAAGTTATTTATACAAACTAAATTGTGTTCTGTCAATTCACTCGAAGAGAAAAGGCAAAGAAAAGGGGAGAGCCCCCCTTTTCATCTAATTCTTCTTCTTTGGTGGTGGGGGTGGGGGAGAGGCTACAGGTTCTAGGTTATCCTGCTCGATGACCGCTCTGTTCCACCATTCCGGCGTTTGTACTCCACCGACTTTTCTGGTTTCCGGGTTGTACATGCGGAAATGATTGTACTTGACAAGCAGGTCATCGCCGAGCTTCCACCAGGCATCGACCACATTATTCGCATTGTTCACACAATAATCGGTGAGGTATTCGATCGCTTCTGCTGGGTCTTTCTCAAAGAGCTCCATCGCTGTTTTGTCGATGATCGGCGTTCTTTGGACGGCTTTGGCTTCCCATTTCTTCTGCGCTTTCTTTACGTCTTCGATGGCATATGAGTAAACCACCTGGGTGTGGAAATCCACATAGTCTGAGGCCCATCTAGCCGAATCTCTACTGAAAACGTAGTGGTCACCCACCTCGAAAGATCTGGGGATTTCTGTGATCCCGCAGTAGAGGGGCATGTAACAGGCTGTGTCCTGCGCCCCAAAAGACAACCACAGGATCCCTCCGATGGGATTGGGCAGCCAATCCCTGCACTGGGTCAGAGTGGTGTATTCCACGTTGTTCACGCAGATGCAGCGCGGGCCGTTATAGCGCAGTTTGTCGACTGCAAACCCTCTGAAATAGTTGGGATTTTCGAACGGGCCACCCTTTATCCCCACAGTCGGGTCGAATTTTGCACCCTTGTATTTATCTCGGGTGATGTCCATGATGTCCTGAACCGAAAGCTTCTTGTCCGGTCTCACGGAGAAGGGGAGCTCCATGCTTTCTGTTTCAGGACCCAGGTTCTGTGAGGGGGCCACGATATTAAAAAATCGCCACAGCCGACCCCTTCTGCCCTGAGTGCTGTCAGCGCTACCAAAACTCGGGGAATAAGCTCTCTTCCAGCTGAACGGCTTGCCACTTTCAGGATCATAAAGGCCCTGCTCGACAGCAAAAGAGATGGCGTTTGATGATGCCATGAAATAGTCTTTATTATTGAGGTCGATCTCGCCGATGCGGGATTCATTCGGCGTCACCCCGACTTGGTCGTCAGGAATGCGCTGCGCACACCAAACCGCTCCCGGCTTGGCGCTCTCCGGCGTCCACAACGGACCCACCGGCATGATCTCAAAGATCCACGCTTCATTCGGGTCACTCACAGCCAGCATCTCTCCGTGGTCGTTGAATCCATAACCGTACATTGTGCCCAGGTCGCCCATCACCTGGATGGCTTCTCTTGCAGTCTTAGCTCTCTCCATAGCCATAAGAGTCAGCATCGTGAGATCGAATTTTGCTGATGGTGTGGGATTTCTCATCTTTCGATTACAGCCTATCGTCGATTCTCCGAGAGCGACCTGATTTTCGTTCATGTAACCGAACATCCCATGGATGTAAGCATAGGTGTGGGACACCTGAGGGATATCCAGTCCTGTGTAATCATCCTTATATTTTTCCCATTTCAGCCCCTGTTCGGGCGGCCAGGTGAGGTACTGATTGATGTGATAGATCTTTCGCACATCTCCCTCCTTATGGTCTGCGGCTGGAATATAGCGAAAGGTCCAATCACATACGCCGCAATCACAGGTGTGGGTACTCATGACCGAACCATCCGTCGAGGCCTTTTTTCCCACAAGGATCGATGTGCATCCTTCCCAAGGCTCGTATAGTGCGGGATCATACTCTGCACACTCCTGCACGTGAGACACAAATGCGCTTACAACAGCCAGTGCTAAAAACAGCATACAAAAGAAAAGGACTGCTCTTTTTAGGTTCATCGTTCACCTCCCAAGATCACCTTCATTCCAAATTTCAGAAACCAAGATCTAAACACATCAAAATTTTTAGACCAAATAATATCCAAGTTCCAAATGTTTTAATACTAAATAAAATTTAAAATGCGAATATTAAATCAAAAAATCTGGGTGAAATATTTAGTTAAATCCGAACAACAAATTTTTGATAACAAATAATGTCTAAAAATTATATTAGCTATCATTTTTCTCTTTTTTTGCTTTTGGCGGTGGAGGAGGAGGTGGTGCTACGGGCTTAAGGTTGTCATGTTCGATAACCGCCCTATTCCACCATTCAGGTGTCTGCACCCGCCCTGGTCTTCTCTGGTCAGTATCATAAATCCCGAAGTGGTTGTACTTAACCATCAAACTATCTCCCAATTTCCACCAGCCATCAACTGTACTTTTCGCATTGCTCAAAGTGAAATCCGTGATGAATTCGATCGCTTCAGCCGGTTCTTTCTCGTAGAGCTCCAAGGCGGTTTTATCCATCAACGGAATTTTTTTCAGTGCGCCCCCCTCATGCTTTTCCTGGGCTTTCTTCACATCCTCAATGGCATAGGAATAGACCACCTGGGTGTGAAAGTCGACGTAATCACTCGCCCATCGGGCGGACTCCCTGTTAAAAACGTAGTGGTCTCCCTTGGTGAAGGATTCCGGCATCTCTGTGATCCCACAGTAAAGGGGAATGAAACAAGATGTGTCCTGCGAACCGAAAGCGATCCAATTGATTCCGCCAATCGGATCCGGCAGCCAGCCCCGCGATTGAGTAATGGTTGTGTACTCGACTCCCGACACGCTAATGCACCTGGAGCCATTGTATCTTTGATTGTCAACTTCAAATCCCCGGAAATAGTTGGGATTACCGAAAGGCCCGCCCTTCAATCCCGCCGCTGGGTCATACTGGATTCCCTGATATTTATCCCGAGTGATGTCCATGATGTCTTTCACTGAGAGTTTTTTATCCGGTTTTACAGAAAATGGCAAATCCATTCCCTCGGTTTCCGGACTGAAATTCTGGGATGGTGCGACCAGGCTGAACAAGCGCCAGAGCCTTCCTCGCCGTCCTTGGGAAGCGGCGGCGCTGCCGGGACTGGGCGAATAAGCCATCTTCCAACTGAAAGGCTTGCCTCTCTCTGGATCATATAAACCGGCTTCGATGGCATAGGATACCGCATTTGGCGAGGCCATGAAGTAGTCTTTATTGTCGAGATCGATCTCGCCGATGCGGGATTCGTTCGGGCAGAAACTCACTTGGTCATCAGGAACTCGCTGGGCGCACCACACAGCCCCGGATTTTCCGCTCTCCGGTGTCCAGAGAGGTCCCACGGGCATGATCTCGAAGAGCCAGATCTCATTCGGGTCTGCCACAGCCAGCATCTCTCCGCTGTCATGAAAACCGTACCCATACTTTTCTGCCATCGAGCCCATGAGCTTGACGGCTTCTCGGGCGGTTTTACATCTCTCCATGGCAAGCATAGTAAGGGTTGTTATATCCATTATTGCCGATGGTGTAGGGTTTCGCATTTTTCGCACACACCCAATCGTCGACTCGGCAATACCCAGTTGATGCTCATTCATGTGTCCGAATACGGCATGGTGATAGGCATATGTATGCGCCGCTTCAGGGATTTCAACGCCTGTATCTCCCTCCACGTATTTCACCCATTTACCTCCGACTTCTGGAGGCCATGTCCTGATCTGGTTGATGTGGTAGATCTTTCGCATGGAGCCCTCCGGATGGTCGGCAGCCGGAATCAAATGCCAGGTGAAATCACACACCCCGCAATCCGCGGTTTGACAGGCAAAAACGGACCCATCAATAGAGGCCTCTTTTCCGACAAGAATAGTGGTGCAGCCTTCCGGTTCGTCTGGCCAGCGCACATTTTCAGAAACACACTCTTGTCCGTCAAGGATGAGCGCACTCGGAAGTACATAGCTCATTGACAGGACAAGAAGAATAAGAATTAGCCTTTTGACTTTCACCCTACCTCCTCTCACCTTCGCTCCGCCCATCACTTGCCATAAAAAAACAGAAAAATCGAGGCAGATGAGATGGGGAAATGTTGTGTGCTGGATGGATGATCAAGATAGCAACTTTCAAATCGGCCCGATCAGCGAATGGCCTTTTAGGGGCTCATTAAATCAAACTTGGTCCTGTCTGTCAATTCTAAAATAATTTTATCGGATACATTTTTATAGGATTAATATAAAAATTTTTCCCGGACAATTTCTGTCTTCTTTTGAACGAATACACTGAGCACGATACTAATTTGTAGAGACCATTTCCCAAACGGCCCGATCAGAGAACGAACTTGACATGTAGAAACCAATCGGTTCGTTCGGGGAAAGGGCCCTAAATGAAGAAGACAAGGGTACGAAAAAACGAAAAAAAGGGGACTGTCTCCTTTTATTTTGTTACGTATCCGGCCTCAATAATACTGGCCAAAGCTACGATTTTCATCGGCTCGATAAACGGAACGGCAATATCTTCTTCTTTGAGGACAAGCGGAACTTCAGTACAACCTGCGATGATGGCTTCGGCACCTCTGCCTATAAGGATTCTGGCTGTGTTGACGATCGTCTCCTTGGAATAACCGGATGTAAATCCCGCTTTGATCCCCTTTTCGCCGAAAATAGCATCCATCACCTTCTCTTGCTCTTCTTCTGTCGGGCCGAAAACCTCAATCGCGGCCTTTTTAAACGTGTCATGAAAGAGCCCTGATATCAAAGTGCCCGTGCTCGAGACCAAACCCACTTTTTTGAGTGCGGGAATGTGTTCTTGGGCCCACTTCAAGGATTCGTCCAGGAGGCTGATGAATGGAACGTCAACCTGATCCAAGACTTCAGACATAAAAAAATGAGCCGTCACACAGGGCATGATGATAAAATCCGCTCCTGCTTGCTTCAAGACCTCGATGCCCTCAACAAGATACGGTGTTGGCGATGGCCCTGTCCCCAGGATCGCATCTGTCCTGGGAGGGACTTTGGGATTGCTGTAAATGATCACCTTTATGTGGTCCTGGTCTATCTCTACTTTTGTGTTCTTGATGATAAGATCGAACATGTATTCAGTAGCCTCAGGCCCCATCCCACCCAATATACCAATCACTTTTTTCATCCTATTTTCCTTTGAGTTTTTTCACCTCTTACAGCTCATTTTTTCGCTTCAATTGATATAATCGTAGGCTTGACATTTAACGCAAAAGTCCATTGTCGGTTTTACTTTTCATTCAAGTTCATGATCTCTCTGATCTTATCCAGGGGAAGAGCCTTGATCTTATGCCCTCTGTATCCTTCCATCGACGTCGCTTTGAACATGGAATTCAGAATGGCCTCTTCTGCCGCTTCCGCAGCAGCCAGAAAAAGCGCCGACATGTGCCTGTTCCTCAGCACTTCGATCTTCTGCGTCCTTTCTTCTGAATCGCGAACGACTCTGACCTCTTTAGCCGTCGAAAAAACGATGCAATAATCACCGCTTCCGTTCGAATAGTAACCACCTGTCCGTGGAATGCCCAAAAGGGCCCTTTTCGCCAGGCGTTTCAAATTCCGGCTGTCCAGAGGTGCATCCGTCGCACAAACGATCATACAGGAGCCATCTCCACCGATCTCTACATCCCTCTGGAATGAATATTGCCCTAATTTCACTCCCACTGGATAACCGTTAATCTGGAGGATTCCGCCAAAGTTTGTCTGAACCAGAACGCCCACTGTGTATCCCCCTCTTGATTCAGGGAGCTTCCGGGATGCCGTGCCAATCCCCCCTTTCCAGCGAAAACACTCTGTTCCTGTTCCAGCACCGACACACCCCTCCTCGACAGGTCCAGATTCTGCCTTCTTGATGGCTTCGATGATGTGCTCTTCCTTGACATGTCTTCCACGAATATCATTCAGATAGCCATCATTCGTCTCTCCCACAACAGAATTTACGGATCCGGCGCTTTCATTTCCAACAAGGGCCAAAGTGTAAGTGATCAGCCCGTTGGCTGCTGTCGGAACACTCAGAGTGTTCGTTAAAATGATCGGCGTTTCAATAATCCCCAATTCTTCCACCTGCGTATAGCCCATCAATTTTCCGTATCCATTGGCTACATAAATTGCTCCAGGAACCATTTCCTGGTAAATATTCCCATCGAATGGAAGAATGGCCGTCACTCCAGTCCGGACATTGTCGCCTTCAATCAGAGTCACATGCCCAACTTTCACACCTTCCACATCTGTGATGGCATTCCACTTGCCGGGCTCCATTATTCCGATCTTAATCCCAAACTCCCTCACGCGCGGACGTTCTTCAGATGCCATCAACACAACTCCTAAAATTAACACGATGAGAGACAGACATTTTAGATGCTTCATGGAATTCTCCTTGATGGTACATGCGATTATGATGTTAGGAGATATACCCAAAAAAATCAATCCGTCGTGCTGTTGTCGATACGCTGGAAGGGCTCTTTCATCCGCTCTCTTGCATAAGGACTCAGAGAATACCTCAACCCATACTGACCGTGCATCCATGTGTCATCAAGATTCATCTCTGCAGCCTGCCCGTATCGGCGGACCGCTTCGTCGCGTCTCCCCAATAGGTCGAGCATATGACCTTGCCAAATCAGGGCCACTGCCTCATAGGGCTGCTCCTTCTCCCAGGTCCCGAGGGTCGCCTTATATGCGGTAATCTCCTCGTCCGGCACATCAGGCAAATTCTTGATGAAATCCTTAAGGACGGAAAAGAACTTTTCAGGCTCTTCATCATAAATCCCATGACCTGAATTTGCGAACATGACCATCTTCGCATTGGGGTGATTCTTTTGCAGAATTTCAGGCTTTATCTCACCCCATGTCAGATCATACCTCCCCTCCAAAATGAGTGTCGGGATCGGATTGCCTTCAAAGGTGCCCGTGAGATCAATGGTTCCCTCACTGCTGTTCATGATACCGTTAAAATTCACGTCCTGGTCCCATTCATAAAGGGCGATCTCAGACAGACGTTCTTTAGAGGGCTTATAAAAATTCTGCCGTTTCCAGTCGCCATTGAGAAAATTATTGTACAAAAGCAGCTGCATGATTTTTTTTCGCGGGAGTTTTTTCTCTATAGACATATGTTGCAGTTCCTTACGAATTTCCCCGAGCCTGGCCCTTTCTTCCTCCGACATATACTGGCTCTGACGGGATTTGCCTGTGTCCACGTGCATCCCTGTCGAAGAGCCCAACAGGATCAAACCCGCCACATTTTCCGGATGATTGACTGTGTAGAACTGGGCGAGAAATCCGCCATAGGAATAGCCCAGGACCACCCACTTGTCGATATCCAGGGCTTTGCGAATGGCATCCAGATCCTCCACAGCCTGATGGACCGAGTACCCATCCTCTCCCGGTTCAAAATCCGACAGACCACATCCGCGTTGATCATAATAGATTACTCGAGCATACCTTTTGGCTTTAGAAAACCACGGGTGAAAGTAGTGATGCGTTCCGCCCGGTCCTCCGTTGATCAAGACCACCGGCATTCCTTTCCCTTCCTCTTCCACATACAATTCCGCATCACCCACGTTGATACGGTGTTTCTTCAAGTCGAGCCTCTCGCACCATCTCTCAACGAAAGGAATCTCTGTGATAAGCTCCGGCTCGATATAGACGACTCTGTCTAGGATGGACTCCCGGTTTTCCAAATCCATCTCCGGGAAGCTCTTCTCTTTGGCACATGAAGCAAAAAGGAGGATCAGACAGGCAATGACTGTATGACTAACCATATAATTTAAAATAGATTTTGACTTCACTGAAATCCCTCCTCACATATTCGATGAAATAATATTATTGGGTAGAAATCAACCATTTATTAATATAGACGGAAAAGTCCCTATTCGGGTTTTCGTTTTCACCAATACCCTAATCTTAAAGAGTCTTGGGATTCAGGGTGGCTCTTTGACTGCCTGTGGGCCTGAAAACGTACTATCCCTGTTGAATGCTCATATTTCATAATGGAGAAAACCGTGCGAATTCAGAAATGCCTGCCAGGATTTATTTGACTTCGATTTTTACCTCTGATATAAAACAAATTACCTCAACAGGGGATATTATGCGTTCAATAGGATTTAATACTTCTCTCTATGGGAATTTATATAAGAGCAATCTGTATTAAAGGTTATTCCATGATCAGTAAAACCATCTCGCACTATCATATGTTAGAGATGATCGGGTAAGTGGGAATAGGGATTGACATTTTTATCTGTGCATATAACAATGTGTATCTGGAGGTGTTTATAGATGCGCACAAACATTGTGATTGACGACCGTTTGATGGAGGAAGCCCTGAAGCTCTCCCGGTATAAAACCAAAAAGGAACTGATACATAAGGCTCTCGAGGAGTTTATCCAGAACAGAAAAAGGCGCGATTTGAGAGAACTAAAGGGCAAAATCAAGTTTGATAAAAAATACAATTACAAGGAATTGAGAAATCGATGATCTTGGTAGACACATCGATATTGATCGATTATCTCCGCGGCGTTGAAAACAAGGCAATTCAATCATTCAATACAATTCTAGATAAACACCTACCCTTTGGTATCAGTCACCTCATTTACCTCGAAGTTTTGCAGGGCAGTCGCACCGAAAAAGATCAGAAATCATTAAAAAAATATCTGGATACACAGGTTTTTTACGAACTGAAAAATGGCAAGGCTTCCTATGCAGAAGCGGCCCAGATGTATTTGAAATTGAGGAAGAAGGGCGTGACAGTTTCTACGATTGATTGTTTAATTGCACTAGTGGCTTTAGAGAATGATCTATTTTTACTTCATAATGATAAAGATTTCACAAGAATCAGCCGTCACTTTCCCCTTAAAATCTGGGAGATATAAACGGATAAGCAATGCTCGGCAAAACTATCTCGCACTACAAGATACTCGAAAAAATTGGTATAGGTGGGATGGGCGTAGTGTATAAGGCCGAGGACACAAAGCTCAAGCGGACAGTCGCCCTCAAGTTCCTTCCGCCAGAATTGATGCGGGACAAAGAGGCTAAGGTGCGCTTCATTCAAGAGGCGCAGGCCGCTGCTGCACTCAATCACCCGAATATCTGCACGGTTTATGAGATCAATGAGGCCGATGGGCACAACTTCATAGCCATGGAGTATATTAAAGGCCATAGTCTTAAGGAAAAAATTGCATCCGGCCCGCTGGGAATCGATGAAGCTCTAGATATAGTAAGCCAGGTCGCCGAGGGTCTGCTGGAAGCCCATACAAATGGCATCATCCACCGGGACATCAAACCCGCCAACATCATGCTGACAAAGAGAGGCCAAGCGAAAATTATGGACTTCGGCCTGGCCAAGCTGGAGTGGGGTGTAGACCTCACAAAAACAGCCACGATCATGGGAACTGTGGCCTACATGTCTCCAGAACAGGCTTCTGGGGAAAAGATCGATCACAGAACGGATATCTGGTCATTAGGCTGTGTTCTTTACGAAATGCTTGCTGGCCAACGACCTTTTAAAAGTACTCACGATCAGGCTGCTATCTATTCCATTTTAAACGAAGAACCCAAGCCGATTTTACGGTTGCAGAAAGATCTACCAGTCGGCGTGGAGAAAATATTGGAGACATGCCTGCAGAAAGATCCTCTCAATCGCTATAAGGATATGGAGGCTCTATTATCGGACGTGAAATTCGTGGATATGACGGATAGGACTCGGACAATGTGTCCCCTTCCCATCAGGAAGGTAGCTCCCTCTATCGCGGTTCTTCCTTTTGTGAACATGAGTGCCGACCCAGAGCAAGAGTATTTCTGCGATGGTTTAGCCGAGGAACTCATCAATTCTTTGACAAAGATCAAAGATATTAAAGTGGTTGCTCGAACCTCCGCTTTTGCATTTAAAGGCAAAACTATCGATGTCCGTGAGATCGGCCAGAGGCTGAATGTCGAAAAAGTACTTGAAGGCAGCGTCCGTAAGTCTGGAAATAAGCTTCGAATCACAGCACAGCTTATCAATGTCGCAGACGGCTACCACCTCTGGTCCGAAAAATTTGACCGCGAAATGGAAGATATTTTTGCGATTCAGGATGAAATTTCCTTAGCTATCGTGGATATCCTTAAAGTTACCCTTCTGAAAAAGGAAGAAGAAGCGTTACTGAAGCGGTATACCGAAGATCTGGAGGCATATAATCTTTATCTGAAAGGGATTTACTTCTTGAGGATGTACACGGCCGAGGGATTCCAGGAGGCCATCAAATATTTCGAGCTCACACTTCAGAAGGACCCGAACTATGCACTTGCCTACTACGGCCTGAGTGAAGTGTTTTATGCCATCTCATACTGGGCAAACGTCCCTCCACACGAAGCTTATCCTAAGGCTAAAGAATATGCGAAAAAAGCCATAGAAATTGACGAAGAGATTGGAGAAGCTCATGCTGCGTTGGGCCTTGTCTATACATTTTATGATTGGAACTGGACCGAAGCTGAGCAGGAGTTAACCAGGGCTCTCGAGTTGAATCCTAGCTCTGCCATCATCCATGTGAGCTATTCCTGGTTTTTATCTCTCACAAAGAGGCCCGAAGAAGCCATAATCGAAGCCAAACGGGCTCAGGATCTCGATCCGCTCTCAGCTCTCATCATTTCACACATCGGCCTTGCCTGCATCTGGGGTCGTCAGTTTGATAAAGCCAGAGACGAATTAAAGGCGGGGATGATCCTGGCTCCAAATTTCCACTTGATGCATTACTATCTGGGAATGGCCTATCGTGCAAAATCGATGCGTAAGGAGGCCATTATCGAGTATGAGCGGGCGGTTGAGTTATCGGGTGGGGCACCGTGGCCTGCGCTAATTTTAGCCACAAACTATTTTGAGTCTGATCGGATCGATGAAGGAGAGAGTCTCCTGCAAAGTCTGGAGCAGAGAGCCCATCAAGAGTATATGCCTTCACTGGGTTTTGCCTACATTTATTTTGTGCGCAACGACCTGGAAAAAACCTATTACTGGTTAGAGCGAGCCTGTGAAGAAAGGGACAGTTTTCTCCCCTGGTGCGCGATTATCCCCATTGAAGAATATCAACTTTATAACGAGCCGCGGCTAAGGCCTTTATTCAAAAAATACGGATTGATCAAATGAATAAAGAAATCGTTTTACATTACAAGATCCTCGCAAAGATCGGGGAAGGCGGAATGGGCGTGGTGTATAAGGCCGAGGATACGAAGCTCAAACGGACTGTTGCACTTAAATTCCCACCACCGGAATTGATGAAGGACAAAGAGGCCAAGGAGCGGTTTGTCCAGGAGGCGCAAGCTGCTGCTGCACTCGATCACCCTAACATCTGCACGGTCTATGAGATCAACGAATCCGAGGATCAAACCTATATCGCTATGGCCTATGTGGAAGGTCACAGCCTTAAAGAAAAAATGAAGACCAGACAACTTGAACTAGATGAAGCTTTAGACATTACCTCTCAGGTTGCTGAAGGATTGCGTGCCGCTCACAAAAAAGGCATCATTCACCGTGACATAAAGCCGGCGAACATTATGCTGACAGAAGAGGGGCTTGCCAAGATCATGGATTTTGGATTGGCCAAATTATCCTGGGGAGTCGACCTCACAAAGACAGCCACAATTATGGGAACTGTAGCCTACATGTCACCCGAGCAAGCCACTGGGACAGAGATCAGTCATAGAACAGATATCTGGTCGTTAGGCTGTATTCTTTATGAAATGCTTGCTGGCCAACGACCTTTTAAAAGTACTCACGATCAGGCTGCTATCTATTCTATCTTGAATGAAGAGCCCGAGCCGATCGCAAGCCTGAGGAAGGATCTTCCTGTCGGATTTGAGATGATCTTGCATGCGTGTTTACAGAAAGATCCCCGCAATCGCTACAGGGACATGGAGGCCTTGTTATCGGACTTGAGATCTATTGATCTGGAGGATAGAACTCAGGTTTTAACGGCTGTCCATGCCTTAGAAGAATCCCCCTCCATCGCGATCTTGCCCTTTGTGAACATGAGCGCCGATCCAGAAAACGAATATTTCAGTGACGGTCTTTCTGAAGCTATCCTCAATTCACTCACAAAGATTGAAGACTTTAAAGTGGTTGCCCGCACATCGGCCTTCTCCTTCAAGGGAAAAGATGTCGACATCCGCGATATAGGCAAACAACTGGACGTCAACAAAGTCCTCGAAGGCAGCGTTCAAAAAGCCGGCAATCGCCTCCGAATCACGGCCCAGCTCATCAATGTTTCTGACGGATATCATCTCTGGTCTGAACGTTTTGATCGAAACATGGATGACGTTTTTGCTATTCAGGATGAAATTTCCTTAGCGATTGTTGACAATTTAAAAATTAAACTATTGAAAGGCGAAAAAACGAAACTTGTCAAGCATCATACAAACGATCCTGAAGCATACAATTATTATCTCAAAGGACGTTACTTCTATAACAAGAGAACAGAAGAGAATGTGAAAAGAAGCGTCGAATACTATGAGCAGGCTTTGGAAAAAGATCCAAAATTCGCACTCGCTTATGCGGGTTTGGCCGACACCTATGCGACGTTTGGATTTTATCATTGGTTGCCGATTGAGGAGGCTGGTTCAAAGGCAAAGGAGTTCGCTCTAAAAGGGCTTGAAGTGGACGATTCTGTTGGTGAGACGCATGCCGCCTATGCAAATTATATTATGTGGTTTGAATTTAAGTGGGCCGAAGCAGAAAAGGAATATAAAAAAGCCATAGAACTCAGCCCCTCTGATGTTGAGGCCCGACATATGTACGCTCATGTCTTAGAGTGTTTGGGGCGTTTTGACGAAGCCATTGCCGAAATGGGGAAGGCATTGGAATTGGAACCTCTCCAGATCAACCTGAATCACTGCATGGGAAATATTCTCTTTTTTTCTGGTGACTATAATGGGGCTATCGAAATGTTTCAAAAGACGATCGAAATGGATCCAAGTTTTCCTCTGCAGTATTTTTGGCTGGGGAGAGTTTTTCTTCAGGCGGGAGCACTTCAAAAAGCCATAGAGATCTTTGAACAAGGAACAGAATTTCCCACGGTCAATGCAAATGTCTTGGGAGGGTTGGGTCTTGCGTATGCTTTAGCTGATAGAGAAAAAGATGCAATGGAAAAAATCGACCAACTTGAGAAACTTTCCAAAGAAAAATATGTAGATGCCACTCCGTTTGCTTACATATATATGGGGTTGGGAAATATTGATAAAACCTTTGAATATCTGGAGAAAGGTTTTGAAATCGGGGATATGTATTTGTTCTATCTTCCAATCGATCCGGTCTTTAAGGAATTGCATGACGATCCGAGGTTTAAGGCGTTACTAAAAAAAATGGATCTGTGATAGCGATGGGGAAGAGGATCGCAATTTTTCTTCTGTTAACGATCCTTTTTATCCCGTATGGATGTAAAGATCAGCGACTGGAAGAACCATTAAAACCCTATGTAAGCGAATCATATGTGATAGTAGATGATGATGTTGAGCTGCGTTTTAAGACAGTTGGCAACGGACCTGAGACTGTCATTATCACTCCAGCTATCTATTTAGAGTACGAGTTTGAAAAACTTATAGATGGAAGTCGTACATTGGTTTTTTATGACGTGCGTGGCCGGGGCAAATCGAGCAAAATCGTAGACAGCTCTCGAATTGGAATGGATATCGAGATCTCTGATCTGGAGGCGCTTCGTCTCCATTTAGGAAAAGAGACGATTTCTTTGATTGGGTGGTCTTATCACGGTGCGATGGTCGCGCTCTATGCCTCGCAATATTCAAGCCATATAAATCGAGTTATCCAGGTGGGGGCTGTGGCTCCTACAGCCGAAATTCAAAAGCGAGCAGCATCTACACCCTTGGACAGAAAGAGCCAGGCGCTCCTTAATAATTTGAGAGAAGAAGGATTGGACAAGACAAATCCTGAACAATTTTGCCTAGAGTATAAGAACATCTATATGAAGAGGATCTTTTATGATCCCTCTAAAATAAACCTGTTCCTCTCGGACAGATGCACATGTGAAAATGAGATGCCTGAAAACGTGACCTTCCATCTCAATGCTATTTTCGCTTCGATCGACGAATGGAATTGGATGGAAAAGATTAGAGATTTAGAAGTGCCGGTGTTGGCTATTCATGGCGATAGCGACCCAAGCTGTCCTCTAGAGGGCGCGCGGATTTGGATATCATTGTGCAGAAATGCCCGGCTGTTGGTTGTTCCTAATGCAGGTCATATGCCCTTTGTCGAGCAGCCCGAGCTGTTTTATCCGTCGGTTGACACTTTTTTAAAAGGCGAATGGCCGGAAAGAGCGGAGGTTGTTGGGGTGCCTATTCCGTTAAAATAGTCATTGAGTCACCCTCTGTTGATTGTTATCATTTCCCCATGGGGCTTACAATCAAAAAGGTTTCTCTGAAGGCGTAGAGAGTCAGGATATCAATTAATCTGTAATGATCCGTTCGGGGAACGGACCCTACATTATTTACAGATGCGGTTTGCTCGGGAAGCCAACCCTACACATTTGAGGGGGTGACACTGATTATCCAATATCACCCCCTTAATTCACCCCAAAAGAGGATTGACCCCATAAGACCCCTGGCCTAGATTATTATTGCAAGAGAACTTTTTACTCGGGTAAAAAGGAAGCAGAGCGTGTAGGATTTAAAGCCAGAGTAATATGTTGCCAATGGAAATGGAACTTAAAAAGCCAAGAATTGTCGCAATCGCCAATCAGAAAGGCGGAGTAGGGAAAACCACAACAGCCATCAATTTGAGTGCTGCTTTAACCCGGCTGGACAAAGAGGTTATGCTCATCGACATCGATCCCGGCTCGCATGCCACCTACGGCCTCGGTATTCTTGCTCACAAACTGGAAAAGACGATTTACAATGTGCTCAAAGGTGAGGCAAAGGTCGAAGATGTTGTCATCGAGATCCTGATCGAGGACAAAAGCATGGATTTTTTGCCCTCCTCACTTGAGCTCGCAGAAGCGGAAATGATCCTCTTCAACACTCCAGGCCGCGAGTTTCTCCTCTCCAACGCGCTTACCAGCGTCACCAAGTACGATTTCATTTTTATTGACTGTCCACCTTCATTGGGCCTGATGACCCTCAATGCGCTGGTTGCGGCGAGAGAAGTCTTTATCCCCTTACAGGCAGAGTTCCTGGCCTTACAAGGCCTTAGCAAGCTTCTGGACTCGATCGCGATCGTCAAGGAACGCTTGAATCCGGAACTCGAACTTATGGGGGTTGTCGCGACCAGATTTGATGGCCGGAGAATCCTCAATCGCGAGGTCGTTGAAAAGATCAGGTCTTATTTCGGGGAGAAAGCCTACAATCTTCCAATCCGCGAAAACATCTCATTGGCCGAGAGCCCTTCGCACGGGCTGACGATCTTCGAGTATTCGCCTTCCTCCTTCGGCGCAACGGACTATTTGACTCTTGCAGAAGATATTTTAGAGAGGACGTGAACATGTGCGCATCAAAAAGACTGGGTGATTTGGATCCTTTTACTTGGATCAGGGATACGAGGGATGACATCCTGGTCGAACGTGTCTTAAAGGCCACTTCACCCCGCATTGGAACTGACTCAAAAAGGGCGGTGACTGGCGAACCTTTTGTGCAGACTCAAGCGGAAAAACCCGTCGAGGTGACGGTTGCAATAAGGACTGTGCAAGGTGAAAAAGTCATTTCTGTAGAGATCAACAAAGAGGGCAGTCCACCCACAAAGATTAACCTCAAGACGTGAAGGTCACTCCCCTAAGCAAAAATATCACCTCATAATCCCTCTATAGGGGTGATTGTCTAACGTGTTTTGATTTGACATGATTGTCGCATGTTCAGTGAGTGAGTATAAAAATTACATAATGAATGGATAAGATCGCACACTATAAATTGAGCTCTTTATGAACGGAACAGACACAAAACGACGCGCTGTCGCTGACAAATCCCGGCCAAAAAAAAATCGACGAACCAGGAAGGTCGTGAGCACGACACACCCATCCCCGATGCCTTCAGTTGCCAGAAATGGCTATCTCGACCAACTCTTTGAGAATGCCCAAGAAGCCATTGTCATGACAGACAACAAAGGCCGGGTGCTGCGCGTCAACAGCGAATTCGAAAGATTGTTTGGATTCGCACGCAGTGAAGTGATCGGAATGCACGTCGATCCTCTTCTTGTGCCCAAAGGCCACTATAATGAAGCTACGTCATTGACCAAACGTGTAGTCCGGGGCGAGCAGGTTGTTATGGATACAGAACGTCACCGCAAAGATAGGGCTTTGATCGACGTCTCTGTTCTGGCCTCTCCTATCCGTGTCAATGGAAGCATCACTGCTGCATTTGCCATATATAGAGATATCACTGATCGCAAAAAGGCAGAAAGGGCGCTCAACCACAGAATCGAGTTTAATAAGATTGTCTCATCCATCTCGACTCGATTCGTGACGAACCACGATTTTAACGAAGCCACATATATCTCTCTCTCTGAGATCGGAAAGTTCACAGAAGCAGATCGGGTTGTCATTTTCCTTCTCCGCAATAATGAACCTGCGTTCGATCTCACACATGAGTGGTGTGGAGAGGGAGTGCCCTCCAGGAAAAAGGGACCTAGGACAATCAAAGAGAACCAATTGCCTTGGTGGATGAATCAGCTCCGGAAAGAGAAGTACATATTGATCAGGGATGTTTCTCGGTTGCCGCAGGAGGCCGTTCTAGAAAAACAAATTTTGAAGCGCTATAAGATCAAATCGCTCCTGGCTATCCCCTTGATCGCCATTGAAAAACTTGCAGGATTTGTTGCGTTCCATAATGTGCAGCGAACAGGTGTATGGGACAACGGCGATATGGCCCTGCTTAAGGTATTTGCCGAGATCATAGGAAATGCTCTCGAACGAAAAAGGACAGAGGACTTTTTGCGCGAAAGTGAAGAAAAATATCGCTTGGTGGTAGAGAAAGCGAGCGATGGGATTGTGCTTCTTCAAGATGAAAAGATCAAATTTATCAATCCTCGTCTGGCTGATATGTGGGGCGGAGATGCCAGCGAGATGCTGAACAGGCGATTCATGGACTTTATTCATCCGGACGAAATTCCAAAGGTTGTTGAGCGATACAAAAAACGGATGGCCGGCGAAAAAGTTCCCCCCATCTATGAAACGATAATGGTGAGGAAGGACGGGTCGAACCTCAATGTGGAACTCAATGCCGGTATCAGTCTATATCAAGGGAAAAAAGCTGATCAGGTCTTTGTCCGCAACATCACTGAGCGAAAACAGGCGCAGACATGGCGCAAGGTGCTGGAAGGGTCGATCGAAGCCATCGCCATGACCCTTGAAATGAGAGATCCCTACACTGCCGGACATCAACAGCGTGTTGCGCGCTTGGCCTGTGCCATCGCCAAAGAGATAAAGATGCCGCAGCTGCAGATTGATGGTCTCCGCATTGCCGGACTCATCCACGACCTCGGAAAAGTGACCGTCCCCGCCGAGATCCTGAGCAAACCCAGCAAACTTACAGAGACAGAATTCAGCATCATCAAGAATCATCCCCGGGTGGCTTATGACATCTTGAAAAAGATCGATTTCCCATGGCCTGTGGCCGATATCGTGCTCCAGCACCATGAATATCTTGACGGGTCCGGATATCCCCAGGGCCTTAAGGGAGAAGATATCCTTCTCGAGGCCCGGATCCTGACTGTTGCCGACATCGTGGAGGCTATGGCTTCCCATCGTCCCTACCGTCCGGCACTTGGCATAGACAGAGCGCTTGATGAGGTCAAGTTCGGAAAGGGGCGGAAGTTTGACCCGGCTGTGGTCGAAGCCTGCCTAAAGCTCTTTGCAAACGCCTTCAAACTGGATTAACCGAACTTCTCAATCTGGAAATTCCCCGATCGACTATATCATGAGGGCTTTTTCCTATGATTTTTCAGCAGATTAACAGCAGAAAATGGGGAAAGATCATTGAGTTTTTAAGGGAAATCCATGGGCTTTTCGACATAATCACCCCTGAGAGTGAAAAAATATCACCTCTAAATCCATCCCTAAGGGTGATTGTGCACAAATTCCGGTTCTGTCAAAATTTTATCAAAAGGCAAGAATTGTGTGATGTCAGTAACGACACTTATCTTAAATTTAGGACACCAAATAAGGACGAGGACCATGCGTTTAGGAATCTTTAACTCCAAGTTTTTAACCGTACTTACCCTTTGCCTATTCATTTTCCTCCTTACCTCCGAGGCTTCTTCCTTGCGAGGCTTTCAGGGCGCGGAATCATTCGCGAAACTGCTCAGCGAGGGAGAAGCCTTCTACAAAAGCAAGGAGTACGATAAGGCGATTATCCGGTATCTTGAAGCGTATATGCAAGCCAAGGATAACACAGAGTTCTCCGAAGTGTACATGCATCTTGGCTTGACCTATACGGCCAACGGCCAGAAAGACAAGGCCAGGGAATATCTCCTCAAGCTGCTAGAGCTTCAACCGGACAAGAAGATCGACGAGCAGAAGTATCCTGCAGATTTTGTGATCCTGTTCTATCAGGCAAAGATCGAAGCACTAAAACCGGCTGCCGAGGCAGCCGAACCGGTACCCACACAAGTTGTTCCAGAGGAAGAAAGAAAGGCTCCACCGAAAACTGAGGAAGCCAAAAAGCCGGAACCCAAAAAAGAAGAGCTTAAACCTAAAACCGAAGAAAAAAAAGTCGAGTCTCCGGCAACAACAAAGCAGGCTGAACCTAAATCAGAAACAAAGACCCAACCCGTTAAGAAAGATGAAACAGAGGAATTACCGGACAAGCTAAAGGAAGTACCGGGAGTAGAGACAACTAAGAAAAAGGAACTCCCTAAGAAGGAAGAGAAACCCGCGGCAAAAGATACTCAGGCCGTGACTACTAAGGAAGACAAAACTGCAACAAAAGATGTTACGACGCCCACACAAGAAGAGCCCGAGGAGCCCGTGGTTAAGGAACAGGCCGCACAAGAAGCCAAGGTTGGAGGGAAGAAAAAGATGCCGTGGTTGCTCATCGCTGGAGTGGCGGTCATCGGCGGGGCCCTGGCCTATCTGTTATTGAGTGGTTCGGAAACCAGCGAGGAGGAAGTCTCTGCCGGAAGTATCCAGGTGAACTCCTCGCCCACAGGTGCCAAAATCTTCCTTGATGGGAGCGATACCGGTCAAGTGACAAATGCTACACTCACAGGGATCTCTTCTGGATCCCATGAAGTGAAAGTTACTAAAGAAGGGTATGTGGATCGTGAAGAGACTGTATCGGTCACTGGAGGACAGACAGCCATTGTGGATGTCTCTCTCTCCAAGCACACAATCTCTGTGAGCAATCCCAAAGCGAATGATGTCTGGGTGAAGGGGCAGACAGTCCAGATCAAATGGAACACAGGAGGATCGAGCACCACAAGGAATATCACGCAAAGCCACTTCAATCCACTTCTGTCGGATAGTGGCAACAGCAGAACATTCCTCAGGCTAAAAGTGTATCGTGAGAGAGAAGCCATGCGTGCTCACAACCACAGCTTGAGAGCGGCAGGCGGTGGAGCAGAGGACCAAGATGGACTTGCCAGGGTGCGAAAGGTGATCGGTGAGCTCTCTCCAACCGTTAAAGAAAGAACTCCTGCACCTGTGACGCAACCTGTGGACGGGAAAGGTAATTCCAGCAACAATCCTGGTATGCTGAATATCAATCCTAATAATCAGAGCGGACAATACAGGGCGAATCCTTCAAGCGATCTGAATATCCAAGCAGTCTCCCAAGTGAAGATAGAACTTTACCAAGGAAACAAGAGCGTGAAAACGATTGTGAACAGCACGCAGAATGATGGCCAACACAGCTGGAAAGTGGCCTCAAACGTTCCCGACGGATTCAATTACAAAGTGAAAGTTTCAGCGGCAGAAGAGCCGAGCGTATCGGGAACAAGTAAAGAATTCATGGTGAAAAGTGACTATACTCTGGCGGCAAAATGGGGAAGCAAAGGATCGGCAGATGACCAATTTAACGCACCGATGGGGATCACGGTTAAGCAGAGCAAGGTCTATATCGTGGAAGACGTAAACGCGCGGATCAAGATCTACACTCCTCAGGGAACGCTCCTCAACATGTGGGGGGCGCCCGGTAAAGAAAATGATACGTACAACAACCCCCGAGGAGTTGCAGTTGCAAACAATGGAAACATCTACATCGCAGATACAGGCAATGAGCGGATCCTTGTGTACAAACCCAGCGGTGCCTATATAAGGCAATGGGGAAGACGCGGTGGTGGGAATGGTCAGTTCCGCTCTCCGACAGGCATTTCTATCGATAAAGCCGGCTTTGTTTATGTGTCAGATTCCTACAACTTCCGGATCCAGAAGTTCAACGCCGATGGGAAGTATATTGATCAATTCGGCACAAGAGGCACTGGGGACGATCAATTCGGATTGCCTGTAGGTGTTGCTGTTGATGATAGTGGGAATGTTTATGTGGTCGACAGCGAGAACAATCGCATTCAGAAGTTCAACTCCACCGGTAAACTCATCACAAAATGGGGGAAAAAGGGCAATGAAAACGGAGAATTCAATCATCCCCTAGGCATCGCCATCGGAACAGACAAGAATGTCTATGTGACGGATTCGGAAAACCACCGGATCCAGAAGTTCGACTCCACGGGTAATTTTATTTCCACGTGGGGAACGCAGGGCGATGGGGACGCGCAGTTCCGTTTCCCATCTGGAATTTCAGTGGATACCGCGGGTAGAGTTTACATCTCCGACAGCGGCAACTACCGCATCATGAAGTTCAGAGTAGTTGAGTAAAAAAGAAAAGAGGAAGAGCAGTATATAGGTTAGCGAGAAAAACATAGAGCTCGGCAGTTCCACGAATTCTGCATCATCTTAAAGATTGCACCTAATAGAATTGATCCCTTTATAACTATAGTCTTAAATAATCCTTTTTTAGCTTGGAGTCAGAGTCTTCACCCTTTTATCAATTCGTCTTGATCTGAAATCACAGGGAGAGATTAACGGGTAAGAGAGAGAAGATATTTGGGATTAAGCAAAGAGGTTGCTGGCTGTAGGGGGTAAATAAGCAAAAGGGGTTATTGGATAGAAATTCTTGTCCAGCCAGCACAACAAGAATTATCTTTATTCTATAACACTAAAAAGATAAAATCAATAGGAAATATAAGAAATTTAATTTTTTGTTGACTTTTTCATGAAGTATGCGAGTTCGCTCAAAAGTGGAATCTATACTTTTTATGCTCTTGAAAGAAAATCCGATTTCAGTGAGAATAATGCTTGATTAGAATCGTCTGTTTGCATTGATAACAAACAAAGGAGTTGAGGACTTGCTCTTGGTCTGATTGACAGATCAATAATTTTCACTTTTTCGATCATACAATGTTTTTATCAAAGGAGAATCGCTCTCGAAGAACAATCGTTCTGTACATCATTTTGTTGCTTGTTTTTTTGGGATCGAATTATCTCCGTGGATCGATGTGTAGAGATGGCTCTAAATATCAGGAATATCTAACCTCTTTCGAGGAGGGTGAAAAATTTCTGATGAAGGGCCAGTTTGACAAAGCACTTGAATCGTTTGAAAAAGGCTTGAACGAGGCGAGGGCTACAGGAAATGAGAAGGGAGAGGTTGATTGTTATAAAAGTATAGGATTGACATTCTGGAATCTTGGGAATTTAGAAAAATCTGAGGAGTTTTATTCAACAGCTCATTTGTTCGCTAAGAGGTATGGATTAACGTCTGCTGAGACAGAATTTGATAGCTATTATGAAATATTTCGACTGTACACTGATGGAAAAACAAACCGTATTTTGAATGATTACCAAAGATCTATAACCTGTTTTCAACAAGCTGTTGTTTTAGCCAGAGCAAATCATAGCAGACATCACGAATTGAAATGCCTTCGGCAAATGAGCCTCACGTATTGGGAGTTGAACGATCTTAAAAATTTCTATGAGTTGAATAAGCAAGGCTTGAAGATTGCTCGAGATTTGAATCACAAGAGAGAAATTGGCAGAGCTCTTAATAATATTGGCCTTTATTTTTGGAAGACGAACGAGTATTCCAAGGCACTGAGTTTTTATCAGGAGGCCCTGACTATCGCAAGAGAGCTTGATGATAAGGTGGAGATGTCTGCTTGTTTCAATAATATTGGTGTAGTTTTTAAAGAGCTTGGGGCTTATATTAATGCATTAGATTATATCGGTAGGGCCATAAAAATCGACAATGACTTAAATAATAAGTTATTTTTATCTCTTGAGCTAAATAATCTAGGTATTATCTCTCACAGAATAGCGCAATTTTCAGGTTTGAATGAAGATTTTTTTAAAGCACTTAATTATTTTGAAAATAGCCTAAAGATAGCACAAAGTATTAAAGATTTCAGAACGGAGGTTAGAGCATTGAATAATATAGGGAATATATATCTCGATTTAGAGAAATATAACGACTCCTTGATGTATCTGAAAAGAGGGTTGCAAAGGTCGGAGTTAGTAAAAGACGAAGAAGCAATGAGTATGATTTTAAATAATATAGGCAATGCAAAGGTTAGTTTATGCAAGATTGACGAAGCTGAAAAATCATTTAGAAAAGCAGCAGAGGTGAGTAAGAGATTAAGCAGGGGGGAGACTCTTTGGGAAGCTTACTTTGGATTAGGGCGCTGTTACGAATCGAGAGATGAATATACTAACGCTTTGCACTATTACAAGAAGGCTATCAGTGTTATTGATCGGATAAGAAGCCAGATTTCGGTAGATACATACAAATCGAGTTTTGCCAGGAATAAACAAAAGGTGTACGAATCTCTGATCAGGCTTTTGTACAGGTTGCAGGAGAATGGAGATTCAAAAGATCTAAGTGAGATTTTTCATGTTGTGGAAAGCGCAAAAGCTCGAGCATTTCTAGAGACCCTAGGAGAATCTAAGGTTGATATACGAGAAAGACTTACTCCTCATTTAAAGGAGCAGGAAAAAAAGATATCTAACAAAATTTCTTCTGTTATCCGAGAGCTTACCAGTCAGGAGTTGTCTGAAAATCAACGGAAGAGATTATCACAAAAACTTAAAAGAGCAGAGGATGATTATCTGCTCCTATTTCAGAAAATTCGGGTTGAGGTTCCAGAAGTCGCGAATATTGTAGCACCTGTGCCCTGTCATCTTGACCAGGTTCAAGACCAAATTACCGACAATAAAACGGCCTTGATCGAATATTTTATTGGAGAAAAGGAGTCGTATGTATTTTTTGTCACAAAAAAGGACATCCGGTTATATTCGCTGCCAGGTAGAGATGAAATCTGGAGGTCCCTAAAAGCCTATTTAAAAGCTCTCTCTGATTATCCAGATAGCCAGTTTCGAGGAGTGGAAGCTTCAAAACGATTGGCGAAAGAATTGCTTTTCTGTGGACAATGGCGCATGCCGGGCTCTATTGAGAATCTGATCGTTATTCCGGATGGAGTGCTCTATTATTTGCCGTTCGAAACGCTTATCTTCGATACACAAGGACTGAAGCCTTCGGAAAATTATTTAATCTCAAAATACAAAATCTCTTATGCGCCTTCCTCTTCCTCTCTACTGTTCTTATTTAGAGAAAGCAAAAGAGCTTACGCCAGCGACTTATTGGCACTTGGGAATCCTGCCTACACTTGGAATGGCAGAACCTCAAAAAAAAATGTGATTCCTTCGGAGATCCTTAAAGAGGTTTATCAAAATGAAGGTTTTGATTTGACTCCCCTTCCTTACAGTGAGCGAGAAGTCAAGGGAATTTCTAAATTTTTTCATAAAACAAAATGCGACGTTTATTTAAATCGTGAGGCAAGTGAAAAGATCATCAAAAATCTCACACTTGATAATTACCAGATCCTTCATTTCGCCTGTCATGCAATTCTGGATGAACGATTCCCGTTCCGTTCAGCACTTGTGCTATCCAAGGAAGATTCGCTGGATGAAGATGGCTTTCTTCAGGTGAGTGAAATCTATAACTTAAGGTTGGCATCTGATCTGGTGATACTTTCAGCCTGTCAAACCGGAAGAGGGTATTTGGAAAAAGGAGAGGGTGTTCTGGGACTTCCGAGGATATTCTTCTATTCAGGCGCAAGATCCGTTGTTTCTACACTGTGGAAAATTGATGATAAATCCACGGCAGTCTTCATGAAACATTTCTATAGATTTCTCTCTCAGAGCATGGATAAAGCGCAGGCACTTCGGTTAGCCAAATTGGAGATGATTATGTCAAAGTATTCTCATCCATTCTATTGGGCTGCGTTTGTTTTGAACGGGGAGTATTCTTCAAAAGTTTATTTTGGCAGTTATGATTGAATCTAAAGAAGAGTCTACTCAGAAATATAGAATTCCTGAAGCTGTGATTCGATCGTCTTCCCATCCGAGAGGAATGCCGTAACCATCCAGTAGTATGGTTTTTCTTTGATGAGCATAGCTGTGATCTCGTCTGAAAGCGTTGCATGATTTTCTTTAATCTTGTCACTTGTCCATACAGGATATAGGGATTCATCGAAGATCTCTAGGATAAAATAATCTGAGTCATGTACATCTTCCCATTCGAATCCCATTTGAGTCTTTTGTTCATTTTTATGAGTTGGGGAAATCAATTTGAGTGACTGCGCTTCATTGCCCCTGTATTTCTCTTGCTCGGAGTTGTTTCGTACGAGGTATGAGATCAAAACCACCCCCGTGATGATTATCAAAGCGTAAATCCAAACTGGACGAAAAGAGATCAATTGCGGATAAAATTTGTTCTTGTTGTTCTGTTTGTTTTCGGGGATTAAATCCTTAAGATCACTCATCAATTTTTTTTCTTCTCTTATTGTTTTTAGGGCAAAATTTAATTCTTCCAGGCACTCAGGACATTGGGTGATATGATCGATTATTTGATTTTTTTGCTTTTTCGAGCACTCATCTCTAAGATAAACTATAAAATCTTGTGGTGAGGGGCATCTATCTCTGGATCCGTGAGACCGGTCTTCAAGATAGTTTTTATAAAGTTTTTTTAAGGAGTTATGTTTGATCTTCATATTCGAGTCCTTTATCTTTCAGCCTCTTCTTCAGATCATTCAATCCTCTATATAGCAAATTTCTTGTTTTGGCTTCGCTCCATTTGAGGGAAATAGCAATTTCCTCTAGAGTCATATTCAATAAGAAAAGCCTTACAACCCTGCGGCGTGAATCTATGAGAGAATCCACAGCTTCGCCCACCCTGTTTTTTAAATCGCTTTCGCTAGAATTATGCTTTTTGTAGAAACTACGTCTATCGGATATTTTCTTTCTTTTTTCGTTAGAGATCACCCCCTCTTCTCTCCTTGATTTTCTGATCTGGTCAATCACACAAGAATTCACAATTTTCTTTATATAAGACGAATAGCTGTAGATGTTTTTCTCATCGCTCAGAACATTCCATAATTTTATTTTTACTTCTTGGAATATGTCATCCGGATCAATGCCGTTTTTTTGGGGATTGAATTGTTGGATCTGTCCTTCGATGAACCTGGAAAATTTTACGATAAGCCTTTCGAACTCGTGTGTTCTGTCTTTTTTCATTTTTAAAGGGGCGAATTATATCATTTGTTTTATAGCCGGATAAATGGCCGCTACTTATATAGAGTGTTTTTATTCCGAATTATTCTCAGATTTTGATAAAAAATTTTAATATTTTTTGGAGGGATTAAAATAACATCACTGTCTTGGGGAAAGCCTCTTTTTCTGCCTTAAGACAGCGATAATGAATCCTGTGATGAGGAAGAAAATCAAACCAAAAATTAAGAACTTGTAAGTTGTCTTAGGAAAGATTGTATAGTCAGTCTTCCCCGAAATTATAAATCCGGCCCAATAATAAGGATGTGATAAAGTGCCAGAATTGATCATCTCGAGCTTGGATTTTCTTAAAGCATTCATGATGGAATCTGAGGAGCGGAGGTGTGCGTAGAATCTTTCCATCAGCTGGTACGTGGCTTGGTCATTGACTGCCCAGAGGCTCATCAGGACGGATGAAGCTCCTGCATAGAAAAAAGCTCTATTGATGCCTTGAATTCCCTCTCCTTTTATGAATTGTCCTAGACCCGTTTGACAAGAGGAAAGAGTCACCAGATCGGAGTTTAATTTTAAGTTGTAGATCTCTCTCATCTGGAGCAAACCATCCTCTTTGGTATCATTATCTAATGAAAGAACTATCGTCGACCGTTCGGGGATCTTATTGTCGATCAAACTGTGTGTGGCAAAATGGAGAATTTTGTATTCTTCCAGAGATTGATTTTTGATTTGTTCCTCGGTTGCGCTCTCCCTTAGAAAAATTGTTCTTTTTTTCTTTTTGAAGAGGGCACTGATTTTTTCGATCTCTGTGCCGCTAAATTCTAGGCGATAGAGATTGTATGCATGTGTGGAAAAAATGTCGTTGAGGATATTATCTCCGTTTTCCTCTGTTTCTAAAGAGCCAAAAAATGGATCGCCTACTGCAAGAAGATCCTTTGTTCGTTTTGCGCTATTTGCTTCTTTCCGCTCGATCAATTCTTGAAGAGAAGAAATGGATGGCGCATAAGTGATTGTGTAATCCTCTATTAGCCAGCGATTACTCATTTTTTCTGTTACCAGGGTTTCGAAAGGGAGGAAATTAAGAATATCACCTGGGATGATAATGATATTTTGGATATTTTCATTTAATCCAGGGAAAACGAGGTGGGTAAAGAGGTCATAACCCAAATTGAAATCTTTATTATTTCTGTCAGTGATAATTTTGAGGTAATCCGAAACCATTTTCTGGAGCTCTTCTCCTGGAAGAGTTTTGAAGATTTTGAGTTCCTTTTTAGTGAGGACAAATGTATATGAACTTTTTTTCCCTATGGTATAAGCAAAGAAGGCTGTTTTATCGTCAAGAAGATTTTTTTGGGCGTCTTCCATGTTAAGGGCTTTTGGGAACACTAGCTCTGCATATGCGGGATTTTCTGTTCGGATTTCCAGTTTGAGCGCTTCAAGATCGTCCTCATATCTCTTGAGGCTTTCCTGATTCGTTTCTTTTTCTTCGGGAGAAAGTTCCCTATTCAGCAGCTTGGTGTAGACTTCTGTAATATTTTTCTCTAGTTCCTTTTCTTCGTTTAACAGTTTGAAATCGATATGGTGAGAAATGTCGATCTTGGACAACTCTAGGCTATCCAAAAAGGCCCGGGCCTTTGCCTGTTCCATGTAATAAAATGCTTGAAGGTCATAGTTCCTGTCGGGTTCAGATTGATGGAGAAAAACCAGAAGATCGATAAGATTCTGGTAGGCTTCGATTCTTTTATCGGTGCCTAAAAAGCTCGCCTTTTGCTCCTCGTTCTGGATGTTGGACCGGATTATTTCGATGTTTCTAATGGAAGCCTTGTATTTTTGCAAGGCCATTTTTGGCTCATTCTTTTCTCGAAGAGTATTACCCAGCTCCAGAAAGGCCTCCCAGAGGATTTGGCCCCCGCCGACTCCCTGTGCTAAATCGATAGCTCGCTGAAAATACTCAGTGGACTCTTCATAATTCCCCAGATTGTAATGGACGATTCCCATGTTGTTGAGAATCATTCCTTCGGATGCTTTGTCTTCACTTTGTCTTGCTTTTTCGCGTCCGGTCTTGAAGTATTCTAAAGCCTCAGAATAATTCTGCCTGTCTGAATTGATCGATCCAAGGTTGTTTAGCACTTTAATTTCTGTTTCTTTGTCTCCCGTTTTTCTGGAGAGCTCAAGAGATTCTTTAAAATAGCCTAAGGCCCTATGAAAATCTGTTTCATTAAAATCTAATTGAATTTTTAACCTTAATGTAGCTCCAAGATTATTTAAAGCTCTGGAAATATCTTTTTCATTGCTAAATTGATTATCAATTTCTAAAGCTTTTTCAAATAATTCTATGGCTTTATCCAGGTTTCCAATTCTTTTATAAATAACTCCCATGTTGCTCAAAAAATCTGCCTCATCAGCTTTATTACCGATATCTCTTGCAATCTGTAATGCTTCTCGGTAATAACCTAATGCCTTGGAATAATCAGTTTTATATCTCCAATAATAGAGACCAATGTTGTTTGAACATCTGCCTATCTCAATTTTGTGGTTCAATTCCTGTGCGATCTTTAAGCCTTTTGCATTATTGGAATAAAAATTCTCCAGGTCATTCATCAACCAGTATGTATAACCCAATTGCCTAACACATTTTAATTCATGCTCCTTGCTCCCGATTTGCTGGGCTTTTTCTATTGCGGCATTGAATTCTAAAATGGTTTCCGGGAATTTCTCCTTATCTCTAAGATCCTTGGCCTTTGTATAATGCGCATAAATATCTAGTGCTTGCTGGCTCACAATTTCTTGTCTCTTGAAATTATGTTTTTTAGCGATTCGTAAACCGGCCTGGTACATTTCTGTCGAAGTTGACATTTGACCCAGGTTCCAATACAAGAGCCCCAGCTTCAGGAAATGCTCGCATTCTTGTTCTTTATCAGCTTTGTTCTTAACCAAAACAAGGGATTTGTTAACCAGTTCAACAGCCTCTGCAAAATAGCCATTTCTTTGGAGCTCTTCTGCTTCCTGAAAATATTGATCGTTATGATCAACTGAAGATAATTCTTTTTTTATAATTTCAGTCGAAAAGAGATGAGACGACAGAAGGGAAAAAATAAGGATAAGGAGAAATCTTGTTTCTTTCAATCCCTTCAATTCTTCACGTCCTGGCTCTGTGGAGTATCGATTCAGATTATTGCACAATGAATTGTGACAAATCAATAAACGGGGAACAATCGCCTCTAGAGATGAATTTGGGGGGTGATTTTTTTCGGTTCTTCTCACCCCTATAGGTGAGGAGATAAACTTAAACCCTTTAAGCAAAGGCCTAGTCTATAAACTATTTCCTCTCTAAAACAGAGAAATAATTTCTCTTTTTTTGTCAGAAAGAAATAAATTTTTTCTTTTTTAGACCAAAAATTCTAATTCGGGTTTGAATTCTTTTTAATCGCCGCCGCTTGGTCTTCCGCTCTCTAGATCACCCGTGATCTTCAATTTTCTCTTGAGATCTTTGTTGCTGTCATCCGGAGCCTTATTATTGTCCTGATCGATAAAGGGAAGGATAGACAGCAGGGAGTTGACGAGGGCGACCTGTTTCTTGATGAAACGGCCGATGTCGAATCTGTCAGCCCGTGGCTTTGCATTCAACGTGGGTACGGAGAGCGCAAGCAGTGCAACACACACGATGAGCGCCGTTAGCTTAATGACTTTTTTTGGCATTGTAACCTCCTTTTAGGTTACGCTCGCCTTAAATGAGGGAATAGATTTGGAAGGATCAAGTCATGTTGGTTTCTTAGTAAGTTTTAATCCCTTCATTCTCATCCAAGGCAGCGTTAATAAGCTAAAAAATTAAAGGCGTGATGTCAAGCCTTTTTTTGGCTCTAAATGGTTAATAATAATTGAATTACCCCATCTCACCTCATTATATTGTGTATATAAGCATTTAACACCGCATATATTGAGTCGAATTTTATTTGAAAAAATTGAAAATTTTTAGTGTTTTTTTTGCTTTTTTTAAGGATTTTTAAGAATTTTGCCTAGAGTTTCCTCTCTTTAAAGGATTCAGCGACTAAAATTACACACTCATCAACGTCCTGAGATAAGCATAAAATTAGATTACGACAACTAGAAATTCATCATGTTGGTTT
>Ga0307425_1000233_pt1 | contig 34924 bp, 22 predicted proteins | sample SalMarWE160330MG_FD_202152 | JGI IMG/M metagenome (GOLD analysis project Ga0307425, IMG submission 202152) | Salt marsh sediment microbial communities from the Plum Island Ecosystem LTER, Massachusetts, United States - WE1603-30 | ecosystem: Environmental > Aquatic > Marine > Intertidal zone >... | reverse complement strand
GCTTCGCTGCCCGCTGCCGCGGCCAAGAAAGACGTTAGGCGCGATTTCAGCAAAGAGTTCGACGAGCTTCTGCCAAGCGAAAAGATCGCGATACGGGCCGCCGCCAAGGCGGCGTATAAGGGCAAAAAGCTCAAACAGCTCAAAGTCTGTGCCGATCCCGGCAACATGCCTTTGTCCAACATCAAGGGCGAAGGATTCCAGAACAAATTGGCCGAGTTGCTCGGCCAGTCCCTGGGTGCAGACGTCAGCTTCTCGTGGCGCCCGTTTATCGAGCGTGGCTTGACGCGCCAGACCTTCGACCAGGATATGTGTGACGTCCTGTTCGACATGCCGGCCAATTACGGGCGGCTCCTGACCACTTTTCCCGTCTATAAGACCCCCTACGTTCTCGTTTACCGCAACGACAAAGGCCTCGAGCTGACCGGACTTGACGATCCCAAGCTCAAGGACCTCAAGATCGGCGTGTTTCAAACCTCGGGGATTCGCGCGGCCCTCGCCAAGCGTGGCATTGTCGACAACGTAACGCTGCAAACCCAGACCCACGACGGCGATATCGTCCCTGAGCATCAGCCTTGGTACGTGGTGCAGAAAGTCGTGGATGGCGATCTTGATGTCGCTGCGGTGTTCGGCCCCTTCGCCGGCTGGGTCAAAACCATGAAAGGCGAGCCGGTCACCATCCTGCCAGTTAACCTCGACGATGACACCGTGCCGCTTGAATTCGAGCTGGCCATCGGCGTGCGCAAGACCGACGCTTTTCTGAAATACATGCTCGAATTCGCCCTCGAGGACCATGCCGAGGACGTGGACAAGATCCTTAGGGATTATGGCGTGCCTCTGGTCCAGTGCAGCAAATGCGTCGTCGCCGGTGATCTGCCGGCTCATGGCAGCTACATCAAACTCGCCGACCAGAAATTCGAAGCGCGCCCCGACCTCGCCTCTCCGGATCAGCGTGTCACGCGGGAGAAGCTTGAGGGGTGGCTTGCCAGCGGCGCCGACGTCAATCAAGAGCTGTCAAATGCAATCATCGCCGGCGACGAGGACCGCATCCGGTTCTTGGTGAGCAAGGGCGCCGATGTAAATAAAGAAGATTCCCAAGGTTGGACCCCGCTCACCAACGCCGCGCGTCAGCGGAAGGACAAGGTGGCCGCGCTTCTGCTCGAGCTTGGCGCAGATCCAAATCTGGCCGCTGACGGCACCACTCCGCTGGTTGCAGCGCTAACGCGCGACAGTGTTCCCACCATCGAGGTTCTTCTGAAGAACGGTGCCGATATTGAAGAGCCGGGGCCGGAGGGTTACCGGCCGCTGGCGATGGCCATTGGCGACAGCCGCTACGAGGCCGCTAAGGCCTTGATCGAGCATGGGGCGGATGTCAGCGCGGCGTCTGGCGAAGACGGTCTGACTCCCTTGATGGTTGCTGCGGCTCAGACTGGGCCGGCTGAAGGCGCGCGCTTCCTACCGGGCAGCGCCCGCCCCATCGATATTGCCAAGATGCTGGTCACAGGCGGTGCTGACGTGAACGCACAGGCCAAGAATGGCATGACGCCGCTGATGATCGCCGCGACCCACAATAGCCCGCCCATGATTGGGCTGCTGATGGATGCCGGCGCCGATACTGATCTCAAGAACAGCTTGGGCCAGACGGCGACCGACGTAGCCAAGATCAACGGCAACGAGGAATCGGCTCAGGCCATCAAGGTCCTCGCCAATTCGCGGTCGGCGTCGGCTGCAGACAAGCCCGGGACGACGAGTCGGTAATGACGTTTTCTCGACTACTGAGATATGCGGGGGCCATGGCATTAACCGTGGCCATCAGCTTCGTAGTGGTTGTTTCCGCCATGGCCGCGGATTATCCCGACTTTAACGAAGCCTCGGTCACCAAGCGAACAGAAGAGGTTATCAAGGAGCGCTCGAAGGACGGCGTGTTTGTCTTTCACGATCCCAAACTCGATACCGATCTCAACCTTGTCTACGAGAAGGTGAAGATCGTGCGTGGCATGAAAGGCTATGGCTGGTTTGCCAACGCCATCTTCCACGACAAGGATGACCCCAAGAAGCAATACGCCATCGATTTCTGGTTCAAGCCCCAGACCATTGGTGACAGCCTCGATTTGATAGACATCCGGGTCCAAAAAGGGCCGAGACGCGAGGGCGACGGTTGGATCATGGTCACGCGCTTGCCGGTCGCCTGGTGGTGGCTTCCGGTGCAGGAGCATCCCGGCGATATGGAGGAGAGACGCGCCTGGCAGATCATGAGCGCGATCCACAACTACATCGCCGAAAACAAGGATAAGAACGGCGATCTCGAGGTCAAGGATGACAAGACCGGCGAGTCCGTTCCGCTCGAGTTCGTCGAGATGCACCAGCCTGTTCGGCACTTGAAGAAGGACGGCAAGTATTTCGCCTGCACAGACTTCCGCAAGCCGGGCAGCAAGGATGAGTTCTACGACATCGATTTCTGGGTCGATGACCAATCAGGCAATCTCAAGGTGACCGACGTCAAGATGCACAAGGTTCCGGTGCAGGAGGACGGCATCTGGGTCCAACAGCCGCGCTACACCTTTGAGGGCATGGATTTCGACGTAACCCATTGAATGGGAACGGTTAATCAGACCCGACGCCATAATGCCGCACCGGGCAACGCTCCCTATCGCCGCGCTTCCGATGGCGTTATCACAGATGGCGTCATTCGACTGTCGAGGGCTAATCGACTGGGTTCAACAACAGCCGACAACTTTAACTAGGGTAAGGAAACGAAGCAGTGCGCAATATCATCACTGGACTTTTGACACTTGTGATTGTCGCCGGCATGGGAGCCTTTGCCTGGAAGGCTTGTGCCGCCGACGAACCGGCGCAGCCGGCCGAGGCTGCGGCCTCGGATGGCGGGGCTGCCGGCGGAGACTGTTGCAAACCGGGCGACACGACACCGCCGCTCGATCTAATCAAGGCCACGCCGAAAGGGGGATTGCATAATCCCTACAACGACAAGCTCGCCGAGATGGCTGACGAAGGCCACCACAAATATCTATCCTATAGTTGTAACGGCTGCCACGGCGGCGGCGGCGGCGGCGGTATGTGTCCGCCGCTGACCAACGACACTTGGGTCTATGGCCCCGACGACGACACCTTGTTCCGATTGATCTCCCTCGGTTCCGACGAGTTGCAGAAGGCGGGTTACAAACGGGTCAAACACGAAGTGGTGGTGGGACCGATGCCACCCTTCGGTGGGATCATCAAGACCTCCGACGATTTATGGAAGGTCATTGCTTGGATCCGGACAAAGAATCCAGGTACGGAGAAGAAGCCGCCGCTTCAATAGAAGCTGCACCTCCACATGAAATTTTTGTAAGCCGCCAAGCTCCTGCCGGGCTTGGCGGCTTTTTCGTGACTGGATCGCCGGTGAATTTTGGCACATAGATTGCTCCGATCTGGAAGCATCTTTGCCTGTTCACCATATTAACTCCGGGAGTTGGTTGGCCTATGGTGCGACGCGCATTGCCAAGTGCCCGCAGTTTTTGGGAAATATGGCGCGCTGAGTGTTTGGCCCTCATCCCAGCGAGATCGCTCGCCCATCTCGATTTCGCCGTTGGCTTTGTAGGAGCAAAGTTCTTGCCCATGTGGACTCTGTCGTTCGGTAAGTTGTCTGAGAGCTGCAAAGCGCTTGTAACCCTGATCGTGCTTACGGTTGTTGTTCCAGCCTTGATCGCACCGGCGCATGCCGAAGCGGAAGATGCTGCCGGTCCCGCAGCAGCCCCGGCCCCCGATAAGGCCGCACCAGCGGTTTCTGGGGGCGGGAAGACCGAGATGAAGACCATGCGGGTGGTCTATCTTGGTAAGGAATATCCCGAGCCCTTGCCTCTGTCTTATGCCGAGAAGCCTGTCCCCAATAAGGGCCTTGAAGGCGCGCGGCTCATGTTGAAGGAGGCCAATCAGGCGGGAAACTTTGTCGGTCACTCTTTCGAGCTCGTCGAGGCAGTCGTTCCCGAGGACGGCGACGTGGTCGGCAAGGCCAAGGAACTGCTTGCCGCCGGCGACCGTTTTTTCCTCGCCGATCTCGAACCGGACGATCTCCTCGCCGTGGCCGATCTGCCGGACGCCAAGGATGCGGTGATCATGAACATCCGCTCCAGCGCGACCAAGCTTCGCCAGGAAGACTGCCGCGTCAACGTGTTTCACATCATTCCGGACTATGCGATGCGGGCCGATGCGCTGGCTCAGTATCTCATCTGGAAGAAATGGCCGCGCTGGTTCGTCATCAGACGCGAGACCCCGCAAGATCAGGACTACCTCGCGCAGGTCAAGCGCTCGGCCGCCCGCTTCGGCGGCAAGGTGGTTACCGATAAGGTCTACGATTTGCCGCCGGGAGCACGCAATCTCGACTCAGGCCATCAGCAGATCCAGGCACAAATTCCGATGGAAACCGAGGAGGCATCCGACCACGACGTGGTCTGGGTGATCAACAGCGACGACGATTTCGGTGACTATTTGCTGTACCGCACCTCGCTCCCCCGGCCGGTGGTCGGCACCCAGGGCCTGCAGGCGACCGCCTGGGACAAATCCTACACCGAATCGGGTGCCATGCACTTTCAGAACGCCATACCGCGCATCGCCAAGCGCCCGCCCGTCGAGCGCGATTACACCGCCTGGCTCGGTTTTCGCTCGCTGGCCGATTCGGCCATGAAATCCGGCAAGACCACGCCCAAGGAATTGAAGGCCTACATGCTGTCCGATGAGTTCAGGCTCGAGGGTTTCAAGGGCCAAGCCATGAGCTTCCGCACCTGGGACCATCAGATGCGCCAGCCGATTATCCTCGGCGGCGGTACGCGTGTGCCGGTTTCGACCTCACCGCAGGAGGGCTTCCTGCATCCCACCAACCTGACAGACACGCTTGGCTTCGACAAACCTGAGACCAAGTGCAAGTTCAAATAGCCATCGACCAAAGGTAGACCCATGACTCGCTTCAGCCTTGCCGCGATTTCAGCCGCCGCGCTTCTGCTTTTTGCTTCGCCTTCCTTTGCCATGACGATCTTCGTTTCCAATGAGAAGGACAATACCATCACGGTGCTTAACGGCGAGACGCTTGAGGTCATCAAGACGATTAAGACAGCGCGGCGCCCGCGCGGCATCATCCTAAGCCCCGACTACAAGGAGCTGTTCGTGGCCGCCGGTGACGGCGACATCATGGACGTGATCGACACAAAGACTCTTGAAGTGACGCGTCAGCTCGAATCGGGTCCGGACCCCGAGCTTATGGCCGTCGATTCAAAGGGCGATACTATTTACATCGCCAACGAGGACGACTCGTTGGTGACGATCATGGACGTCAAGAGCGGAGAGGTGCTTGCCGAAGTCCCGGTTGGGGTCGAACCTGAAGGCATGGTTGTGAGTTCCGACGACCGGTACACCGCGGCCACGTCCGAAAGCACAAGCATGGCGCACATCATCGACAATGGGTCCAAGGCCCTTGTCGCCAACGTTCTGGTGGATAGCCGGCCGCGCGAAGCCAAGTTCACCAAGGACAACAAGGAGCTATGGGTGTCGTCCGAAGTTGGCGGCACGATTTCGGTCATCGACACCAGCAACTGGGACGATCCCGGCAGCTGGAAGGTGACCAAGAAGATTGGTTTTGAAGTGCAAGGCGTGCGGCCCGAGCAGTTGCAGCCGGTCGGCATGGATTTCTCGGCTGACGGCAAATTGGCGTTTGTCCCGCTTGGACCGTCCAATCGCGTGGCGGTGATCGACACCGCGACCAAGGAGGTCAAGGACTACATCCTGGTCGGCCAGCGGCCCTGGCATGGCGAGCTCAGTCCTGACGGCAAGAAATATTACGTGGCCAACGGTCTCACCAACGACCTGACCGTCATCGACGTCGAGTCGCTGAAAGCGGAGAAGTCGGTGCCCGTCGGTCGCCTGCCGTGGGGCGTCGCCATCATGCCGTAATCCGGCAAGCGCTATTGCCCCTTTTTCTTCTTCTTGGCGCGAAAATCCTCGTGGCAGGACTTGCAGGCTTCACCGACCGTCTTAAACGCGGCCTTCCAATCCTGGTTCTCACTGTCGCTAAGCGCTGACACAAGCGCGTCGGCGGCGCTCCCGAGGTCTTCGGCATTGGCAGTAAAGCGGTCCCACTTCTCCCAGATGGCGGGCAGCGCTTCGCTCTCTCCGCCGGTACTGCCTTCGGGGAACAATTCGGGGATCTTGTTGGCCGTGACGCCGATGTCACGAGCCGCCTCGGCCGCCTTGACGGCATCGAACGGGGTTTGACCCTTGGCCATATTACCGATGATCTTCATGTCATCCTTCTGACGTTCCATCAGATCCATGCGCTCCTTGACCACGCCGGTCGCGCCTTTATGAGCGAGCGCAACTGTGGCGCATGCGCAAAACCCAAGGACAGCAAGCCGCAGCGGCGTTCGGATCATCGATGCCCTCCAGATGTCGATTTTAGCCCCCAAAGTGTTCGGGCCTTACTGTCCCGGCGCGTCTTCAGGCCCTTGCGCTCCGATACCAAGAACGCTGATCGTAATTCCCACGGTTCCAGCGCGTTCGAAAATCAAATTCGCTTGAACCGTGTCGCCTTCGTGAAGCGGCTCCGTCAGGCCCATGAACATCAGGTGATAGGAATTGGGCTCCAGCGTGACCGTGCTGTTGGCCGGAACCGGCACGCCGTCCTTGACGGGCCGCATTCGCATCACCCCGTCTTTCATGCTGGTTTTATGGATCTCGGTTGCGCCGGCAAACGGTGCGCTCGCTTCTAGAAGGCGATCGGGCTCGTCGCCACGATTCACGATGGTGAGATAGCCGGCAGCGACCTTCACGCCGCTTGGACTTGCGCGCGACCAGGCGTTCTCCACCTTGACCGAACCAGACGTCTCGGAAACTGCCGGGCCGGCGGCAAGCATGACCGCGGCGAGGGCCAAGGCGGAAAGCGGGACGATGTGGCGTTTCATGGAGTTATGATCGGCGTGCCCGAACTCTATTTGAACTCCACCTTGAGCACCTTGTAGGATTTACCGCCGCCGGGGGTCGAGACCTCGACGACATCCTTCTTACGCTTACCAAGAAGCGCGCGAGCGATCGGCGAGGTGATCGAGATCTTGCCGCTTTTCACATTTGCCTCGAGCTCTCCCACGATGCGGTACTTGACCTTGTCGTCAGTGTCCTCGTCTTGCAGGGTGACGGTCGCCCCGAACATGACCTGGTCGCCCTTGAGCTTGGAGACGTCGATGATGTCAGCGCGAGACAGCTTGTCCTCGAGATCGGCCACCCGCGCCTCGGTGATGCCCTGCTGTTCCTTGGCCGCGTGGTATTCGGCGTTCTCGGAGAGATCGCCATGGGTACGGGCATCGGCGATTTGCTTGATGATGCGCGGGCGCTCGACGGCCTTGAGATATTTGATCTCAGCCTCAAGCGCGGCATAGCCTTCCGCGGTCATCGGCACCTTTTCCATCTCAGTCAAAGCTCCTCTGGCTCCCCCGGACAGAACACTGTCCGAGAATTGCGCAGTCTAAGTCAAGAATCCGTTGATTTTGACCGTTTATCAGGCGGTCTCGGCAAGCGTCTGGGGCTGTTGCTTGCCAATATAGCTCTGCAAGGGGGTGACCCTAAGGTTCCCGGCCCGAAGCGCCTTGATGGCCTCGGTCACGGCCTGAGCGCCAGCCAGGGTTGTATAATAGGGAATGTGGTAAAGCAAGGCGGACCGGCGAATCGAGAAGGAGTCGGCGAGCGCCTTGGCGCCTTCGGTGGTATTGAACACGATATCGACCTCGCCATTGGTGATCGCGTCGACCACATGCGGGCGCCCCTCGAGCACCTTGTTGATCCTCTCGCAGGCAATCCCGCAGCCGTCCAGATGGCGCTTGGTGCCGCGCGTGGCAATGATGCGAAAGCCCATCTCGGCCAGCTCGCGGACGGGCCCGACCACCTTGTCCTTATCGGCATCCTTGACCGAGACGAATACCGTGCCGGAAAGCGGTAGCCGCGATCCGCCGCCAAGCTGGCTCTTGGCAAACGCCACCGCATAGTCGCGGTCGATGCCCATCACTTCGCCGGTCGAACGCATTTCGGGGCCGAGCACCGGATCGACCCCGGGGAATCTGGCGAAGGGAAATACCGCCTCCTTGACCGCGACGTGGCCGAGCTCGGGCCGCTTGAGGCCGAACGCGGCAAGCGGCGTCCCGGCCATCACTTGGGCGGCAATGCCTGCGATCGGCAGGCCGATCACCTTGGCGACGAAGGGGACCGTGCGCGAGGCGCGCGGATTGACCTCAAGAATATAGATCTCGTCGTCCTGGATGGCGAATTGCACGTTCATGAGACCAACCACGTCAAGCGCGCGGGCAAGCTCGATTGTCTGGCGCTCAAGGTCGGAGATAATCTTTGGTTTCAGCGAATGCGGCGGGAGCGAGCAGGCCGAATCCCCGGAATGCACCCCGGCCTCCTCGATATGCTCCATCACTCCGCAGATGAACACGTCCTTGCCGTCGGCCAAGGCATCGACATCGACTTCGATGGCGTCACGCAGATAAGAATCGAGCAGCACCGGGCTCTTGCCCGACACCACCACGGCCTCGGCGATGTAGCGGTCGAGCTGCGCCTCGTCATGGACGATTTCCATGGCCCTGCCGCCGAGCACGTAAGAGGGCCTGATGACCAGCGGGAACCCGATCTCTCCCGCGATGGCCTTGGCCTCGTCAGCGGACCGGGCGATGCCGCTGCGCGGCTGGCGCAAGCCGAGGCGCTCGATCAGAGCCTTGAAGCGGTCGCGGTCCTCGGCGAGATCGATCGCATCGGGAGACGTGCCGAGGATCGGCACCTTGGCCCGCTCAAGGGCCTGAGCGAGCTTCAGCGGCGTCTGCCCGCCGAATTGCACGATGACCCCTTTCACCGTTCCGTTCTGCCGTTCGGTGCGGATGATCTCGAGGACATCCTCTTCGGTCAGCGGCTCGAAATAGAGCCGGTCCGAGGTGTCGTAGTCGGTCGAGACCGTCTCGGGATTGCAATTGACCATGATGGTCTCGTAACCGGCGTCTGACAGGGCGAAGGCTGCGTGGCAGCAGCAATAGTCGAACTCGATACCCTGACCGATACGGTTTGGGCCGCCTCCGAGAATGACAATCTTTTCCGCCGGCGTCGGCCGTGCTTCGCATGCAGCCTTTCCCGCGAAAGGCGCTTCGTAGGTCGAATACATATAGGCGGTGGGCGAGGCGAATTCGGCCGCGCAGGTGTCGATGCGCTTATAGACCGGATGCACGTCGAGCGCCTGGCGTCTGGCCGCCACTTCGCCCGGCTCGACGTCCGCGAGTTGCCCGAGGCGTTCATCGGAAAAGCCCATCGCCTTCAATGCGCGGAACTGACCGGCGTTGGCCGGCAGGCCGTGTTCCCGCACACGCGCCTCCATATCGACAATGTCCTTGATCTGCCGGATGAACCAAGGATCAATCCTACACGCCTCGAAGATTTGCTCTTCGTCGAAGCCAAGCCTCAGCGCTTGCGCCACCTTGAGCAGCCGGTCCGGCGCAGGCGTGCCGAGCGCGGCCCGGACGACATTCTTGTCATCGCCCTGGCCAAGTCCTTCGAAGACGATGTCGTCTAGTCCGGCAAGATCCGTCTCCATGGAGCGCAGCGCTTTCTGCAACGATTCGGGGAACGTGCGCCCGATGGCCATGGCTTCGCCGACCGACCGCATCGAAGTGGTCAGCAGCGGTTGGGAGCCGGGAAATTTCTCAAAGGCAAAGCGCGGGATCTTAGTGACGACGTAATCGATGGTGGGCTCGAACGAAGCCGGGGTCGCCCCGCCGGTAATGTCGTTGGCAAGCTCATCGAGCGTATAGCCGACAGCAAGCTTGGCTGCGACCTTGGCGATGGGAAAGCCCGTGGCCTTCGAGGCAAGCGCCGAAGAGCGCGAAACCCGCGGGTTCATTTCGATGATGACCAGCCTGCCGTCTTCGGGGTTCACCGCAAACTGCACGTTGGAGCCGCCGGTCTCGACTCCGATCTCGCGCAACACCGCAATCGAGGCGTTGCGCATGATCTGATATTCCTTATCGGTCAGCGTCAGCGCCGGGGCCACGGTGATCGAATCGCCCGTGTGCACCCCCATCGGGTCGACATTTTCGATCGAGCAAACGATGATGCAGTTATCGTCCTTGTCGCGGACGACCTCCATCTCGAACTCCTTCCAGCCCAGAACCGATTCCTCGATGAGCACTTCGCAAGTGGGCGACGCATCGAGCCCGCGCTCGACGATCTCGAGAAACTCCTCGCGGTTGTAGGCGACGCCGCCGCCAGTGCCGCCAAGCGTGAAGGAGGGGCGGATTATGGCGGGAAGTCCGATATCGGACAAAGCATCCAGCGCCTCGATCAGGCCTTTCTCGACGTAGCGGCGCCGGCGCTCGCTCTCGTGGCGCGCCCATTCGACTTCGAAGGCGGAGAGCGCCTGCGCCCGCTCTTGCGGCTCGGAATGAGAGGCCTCGATGCGCGCGATCTCGTCTTTATATGTCTGCCGGTCGGCGCGCTTCAGCGCGGCGGCATCGGCAAGCCGGGAGCGCGGTGTTTCAAGCCCGATTTTTTTCATCGCCTCGCGAAACAGTTCGCGGTCCTCGGCCTTGTCGATGACGCCTGCCCGGGCGCCGATCATCTCCACGCCGTATTTTTTTAAGATCCCGGAGCGATCGAGACTAAGCGCGGCGTTGAGCGCCGTCTGGCCGCCCATGGTGGGCAGGAGCGCATCGGGACGCTCCTTCTCGATGATCTGGGCGAGAAACTCAGGCGTGATCGGTTCGATATAGGTGGCGTCGGCCACGTCCGGGTCGGTCATGATCGTGGCCGGGTTCGAGTTCACCAGCACGATCCGGTAGCCCTCTTGCTTCAGGGCCTTGCAGGCCTGGGTGCCGGAATAGTCGAACTCGCAAGCCTGACCGATGACGATCGGCCCGGCGCCGACGATTAGAATCGACTTTATGTCGGTGCGCTTGGGCATGACCTAATCCGCCGCGCCGCCCTTCTGCTTCTCCATCGCCGCGACGAAGCGGCTGAAGAGATAATGACTGTCCTGGGGGCCGGGCGAGGCCTCCGGATGGTATTGCACCGAGAACACCGGCCGGTCCTTGACCTTCATCCCGCAATTCGACCCATCGAACAGGGAGACATGCGTCTCCTCGACGGTCCCAGGCAGGCTGTCGCGATCGACCGCGAAGCCGTGGTTCATCGACGTGATCTCGACTTTATGGGTGGTGAAGTCCTTCACCGGATGGTTGGCGCCGTGATGACCTTGATGCATCTTGGCGGTGCTTCCGCCGAGAGCGAGCCCAAGCATCTGGTGGCCGAGACAGATGCCGAACACCGGCAGACCTGACGCCACAAGCTTCTTGATCTCAGGCACGGCGTACGCACCGGTTGCCGCCGGGTCGCCCGGTCCGTTCGATAGAAACACGCCATCGGGCTTCCGCTCCAAGATTTCCTCGGCCGTCGCCGTCGCCGGCACGACGGTCAGCCGGCAGCCGGCGGCCGCCAGTTCGCGCAGAATGTTGCGCTTGAGCCCGTAGTCGATGGCGACGACATGAAAGCGCGGGCTCTCCTGCCGCCCAAAGCCTTTGCCCCACTGCCAGGCGGTCTCGTCCCAGCCGTAACTCTGACCCGAGGTCACCTCCTTGGCGAGGTCGAGCCCGACCATGCCCGGGAAGGCGGCAGCCTCGGCCTTGAGCGCATCGCGGTCGAACGTGCCGTCGGGCGCATGCGCGATTACCGCGTTCGGCATCCCGGTCTCACGGATCAGCGTGGTCAGCGCGCGGGTATCGACGCCCGTGACGGCGATGATGCCGCGCGCTTTTAGCCAAGCATCCAGATCTTGCGCCGCGCGCCAATTGGACGCCGGCGTGATGGCCGCACGCAGCACGCAACCGCGCACGCCTGAAACGGTAAGGCTGCCGGCCTCCATGTCCTCTTCGTTGGTGCCGACATTGCCGATATGGGGGAAGGTAAAGGTGATGATCTGTCCGGCATAGGACGGGTCGGTCAGGACTTCTTGATAGCCGGTCATGGCGGTGTTGAAGCACACTTCGCCGACCGCGATGCCGGTAGCGCCTGCGCCGTGACCTTCGATCACAGTCCCATCGGCAAGAATCAATAATCCGGTCGGCGGTGCGTCGGTCCACCCCTCAAGGGGACGCGCGCGCGAGGGTGCGGCCTCTGCGGCCGGAGCTGCATTCGTGTCCGTCATCTTCTTTTATAGGCGCCGCTCGGCTCGAGGCGCTTGGGTTCAAGTCGGGTGCAACGACGGCGACTTCAATGGCTTAAGACTCAAGGCCGGATGCTGAGCCCGCGGACTCATATGCTACGTAGAGGTCAAGGTCAATCCACAATCCGAAACATTTTCTTGTTAAAACAATAGGTTAAGCCAACAAATTCGCTTGCCTGGGGAAAGCCTCTCAATTAGTTTGGAAACTTCTTCCTCCTGAAAGCTTCCGACGCATGCGCGAGACCATCACCGCCGCCTTGAAGCATGCCACCAAGGCGCAAGACAAGCGCCGCATCGCAACGCTCAGGCTGATGAGCGCGGCCATCAAGGATCGCGATATCGCCGCCCGCACGGCGGGCAAGACTGAAGCGACCGATGCCGAACTGCTTGAACTCTTCGCCAAGATGATCAAGCAGCGCGAGGAATCGGAGAAGATCTACGCCGAAGCTGGGCGCACCGAGCTCGCCAAACAGGAAGGCGAGGAGATCGTTATCATCCGCGAGTTCCTGCCGAAGCAGATCTCAGGCGAGGAAATGGAGAAAGCGATCGCCGATGCGATCGCCAAGACGGGCGCCGCGAGCGTGAAGGACATGGGCAAAGTCATGTCCGAGCTTAAGGCGGGCTATGCAGGCCAGATGGATTTCGCCAAGGCGAGCGCACTGGTGAAGGCCAAGCTCGGTTAGCCGCTGCAAAACACGTACGTTTCGACCCGCGCCTGCGGCGTGAAGCCACGCGGCCTTTTGCCGTTGCACCGCAACATAGAATTGTCATTGCGTAACAATATACTTACCGCAATGCAGCACAGAATGATTCGGTGCTCGCTTTCTCCAAAGGAGGCCAATCATGGCACAGTCTCTACGTTTCTCCCTGTTACCGGCGCTGCTTGCGCTCTCCCTGACCGCCGCAGCCGCGCCCGCTTTCGCCGAGGCGCCGGCAAGCAATCTCGGACCTGTTGGGCCTCGTGAGCCCATCCTGGTGAAGTTTGGCGGCCAAAGGGTCGTCGCCTTTTTCGCACCAGAACGCGGCGAATGCGCCGTGAGCGCGGTGACGTGGAAGGATGGCGAGACCTCCGCGCCCTATGCCTCGGCGCGCGTTCGGGTCAGCCTCGAACCGGGGCAGACGCTGTCGCTTGACGGTGCACAGCGTCAGTCATTGGCACTTTTATGCGGTGCCAACGCCTCGACGCTGGCTGTGGTCGCGCCCGCTGAGTTGATCCTCACCGGCTCTACCCCACAGGACTAACGGCTCGCCACGGCGCACCGCCGCCGACGGCAGATCAACGAAAAACGCCCTCCCTGTCCTAAAGGGAGGGCGTTTTGTCATCGTTCGCGATCTGTTCTAGCGTGGATATCGGTAGCAATCTGATTCGCCGATTGGCTCATCGCGCAACCTAGCGCTCACTCAAACTATGAAATTCTCCGATTCGTTTTTGGATGAGATCCGCGCCCGGCTGCCGGTGTCCCAGGTGGTCTCTCGCCATGTGCCGCTGAAGCGCGCCGGACGGGAGTGGAAGGGCTTGAGCCCCTTCAACAAGGAGAAGACCCCGTCCTTCACCGTCAACGACCAGAAGGGCTTCTACCACTGCTTTTCGTCGGCCAAGCATGGCGACATCTTCACTTTTCTCATGGAGACCGAGGGGCTGTCTTTCCCCGAGGCGGTGGAGAGGCTCGCGGGCGAAGCGGGACTCGAACTGCCGAAGCCCGACCCGCAATTCGAGCGCGCGGCCAAGGAACGGCTCGGCCTGTTCGATGCGCTCGAGGCGGCAGCGCGCCTGTTCCAGGAGGCGCTCCAGTCGCGACAGGGACGCGGGGCGCTGGCCTATGCCGAGCATAGAGGAATGTCGGGCGACACATTGCAGGAGTTCCGCATCGGCTTTGCGCCGAATGGACGGGACATTCTCAAGAGCGCTCTGCTGAAAAGCGGCTTCACCGAGACGCAGCTGTTGGAAGCGGGGCTCGTCATCAAACCCGATGACGGGCGCCCAAGCTACGATCGCTTCCGCAACCGGCTCGCCATTCCGATTCTCGATGCAAGGTCGCGCGTCATTGCTTTCGGTGCCCGCGCGCTCGATCCCGAAGCCGAACCGAAATATCTGAATTCGCCCGAGACCAAGCTCTTTGACAAAGGCTCGACCGTGTTCAACTCCGCCCGCGCCCGCAAAAGCGCCTTCGACAGCGGCGAGCTGATTGTGGTCGAGGGCTACATGGACGTCATCGCGCTTCACGAGGCTGGGTTCGCCAACACCGTCGCCACGCTCGGCACCGCCTTTACCGAGCGCCAGATGGAGCTTCTGTGGCAGCTCGCGCCCGAGCCGATCGTCTGTTTCGACGGCGACCGGGCCGGCGAGGCGGCCGCCGCCCGCGCCATCGACCGAATGCTGCCGAACTTGCGCGAAGGGCGCTCGTTCCGCTTCGCCTTTCTGCCCGAGGGCTCCGATCCTGACGATCTGGTCAGGACCAAAGGCGCAGGCGCGCTCACCGCCTGCCTTGCCGCCGCGCGGCCGATGATCGATGTGCTGTGGCAGAGAGAACTCAAGCTGCACCCGATCGACACGCCGGAACGGCGCGCCGCGTTTGAAGCGAGACTTGAGAGCTTGTTGGCGGGGATCGCCAATACCCGCGTCAGGGACCATTACCGCCGTGAGGCGAAGAACCGGCTGTTTGCGCTGTGGCGTGAACAGGATTACGGGCGTCGCGGCAAACAGGGCACGCCGGCGCCGCGCCGCGCCGGCCAAGGCGAGCCGCCGCCGCTTCCTTCCGCCTACGGCTTCGCCACGGTGATCACGCTTGCGCTCGTCAATCATCCTTGGCTGCTTGACCGCTTTGCCGAGGAGGTTTCGGCGCTCGATATCAAGGACAAGATGCTCGCGGGCCTGCTCAGGACCGTCAGCGGCCTGATCTTGGCGGATGCGAACCTCGCGGGCGACCGGCTCACGGAGCGGATTGCCGCCACCGATCATGGCAAATTCTTTGCCCAGCTCTTGCGGGAGAGCGCCTTCAAGCGCATCGGATTTCTCGACCCCGAGTGGCCGAGGCAGGAGGTCCAAGAGCGATTCGCCGACCTCATCTACCGCTTCCGCGCGCTGCCGAACCTGACCCGCGAGCTTCAACAGGGGGCGGATCGCCTTGCCGATATGTCGGAGGCCGAATTTGAGCGTTTCGCCGAGCTTCAGCGGGAGGTCGCAAGCGTCGGCAACCAGCACGCGGCGGACGATGCGGGCGATCGCGAGGCCGCAAAACGCTTTCAGGAGACCGTTGCCCGGCTGAGGGGCGCCAATGTCGGAGCTCAACGGGGGCGCAGGCCGGAAAACCCGGGCTAGGGGCGAAATGGCCGCTTTTTGCCCCTGTGGATTGCAAGAAAATCCCAGTATTTCTGGGGCTTCGGCCTTGACAGGGAAAGCTCCCCTCGCCAAGTCATGCCAAAGGCCCATAGCCAAGCGCCAGGGATTTCTGGGGCGGAACGGGCCTCGCGAAGCCAAGATCGAGGGCCGAATTAGGGCGTCGTCAAGTTGCTTCCGTTAGAACAGCGGTAGAGCAGCAAGAGTAAAAGTCGCGTTCGAAAGGCCTTTATTGGACTTTGAGCTTGTCTTTGTTGGGAGGATGTCAGTCGATCCCAATCTGACGCCAGTCATTGCAGCCGGCGGCGGGCTGGGGCGTGGGGTCATGCTTAATTGACGATTAACGGACCACCCGTTAATCGCTAGCAGGATTTGCCTGGGAGCGGAACGCCACACCATGGCCGGCGTTGTCCGCTCCTTGATGACGAGTGCATCGCCAAAACGAAATTTGCGCCGCGGAGTAAACCGGAAATGGCAACAAAAACCGCTGAAGCCGAGGATCAGGAGCAGAGCCAGAGCGAGTCCAGCGATGGCCCCGTGCTCGACATGTCCGACGCTGCAGTCAAGAAACTGATCAAGACCGCGAAAGCGCGCGGCTTCGTGACCTATGACGAACTGAACGAGGTGTTGCCTTCGGAGGAGGTGTCTTCGGAGCAAATCGAAGATACGATGTCGATGCTCTCAGACATGGGCATCAATGTGATCGACTCCGACGAGGCAGACGACGCATCGCAAAACCAAAACGATGCACAGCGCCAGGTGGTCGCGGCCCAGCCGGTGGCCAAGGTCGAAACGCCGACCAAGGAGCCTGCCGAGCGCACCGACGATCCCGTTCGCATGTATCTGCGCGAGATGGGTTCGGTCGAACTTCTCTCCCGCGAGGGCGAGATCGCCATCGCCAAACGCATCGAGGCGGGCCGCGAGGCCATGATCGCGGGGCTGTGCGAGAGCCCGCTGACCTTCCAGGCCATCATTATCTGGCGCGACGAGCTAAACGAAGGCAAGATTCTGCTGCGCGACATCATCGATCTCGAGGCGACCTATCAAGGTCCCGACGCCAAGCCTACGCCGTCCCAGCCGCTCCCCGGTGAAGGGGCCAATGGCAGTGGCGGCCAGACCAACGGTCAAGCCGCGCCGGGTGCGTCAGGCGCAAGCGCCGACAGTGAAGCCGAGACCGAGGAATTCGAGGACGAGGAGGAGGACGACGACGACGACGATTTCGAGAACGCCTTGTCGCTTGCCGCCATGGAGGCGGAGCTCAAGCCCAAAGTGGTCGAGACTTTCGATCTCGTCGCCACCAACTACAAGAAGCTCCGCCGGCTTCAGGATCAGGAAGTCGAGCGCGCGCTCAAGAACGATTCGCTCTCCTCAGGGCAGGAGAAGCGCTACAAGGTGCTCAAGAACGAGATCGTCGCCGAGATCAAATCGCTCTCGCTCAACGCCAACCGGATCGAGAGCCTGGTGGAGACCCTCTACGACATCAACAGGAAGCTGCTCGGCTATGAAGGTCGTCTGTTCCGCCTGGCCGAGAGCTACGGCATCGTCCGTGACGACTTCATCGGCGAATATCAGGGCAATGAGCTCGATCCCAACTGGGTGCGCCGGGTCGGGCGCCTGAAGAAGAAGGGGTGGGCGGATTACATCCGGGACGAGCGCGGTCTGGTGAAGGAGCTTCGCTCAGAGATTCAGAATCTCGCCGCCGAGACCGGCCTGCAGATTTCCGAATTCCGCCGGATCGTGCACATCGTGCAGAAGGGCGAGCGCGAAGCGCGCCAGGCCAAGAAGGAAATGGTCGAGGCCAATCTGCGGCTGGTGATCTCGATCGCCAAGAAATACACCAATCGCGGCCTGCAATTCCTCGATCTCATCCAAGAAGGCAATATCGGCCTGATGAAGGCGGTCGATAAGTTCGAGTATCGCCGCGGCTATAAATTCTCGACCTATGCCACTTGGTGGATCAGGCAGGCGATCACCCGCTCGATCGCCGACCAGGCGCGCACCATCCGCATCCCAGTGCATATGATCGAGACCATCAACAAGATCGTGCGCACCTCGCGCCAGATGCTGCATGAAATCGGCCGCGAGCCGACGCCCGAGGAGCTGTCGGAAAAGCTCGCCATGCCGCTGGAGAAGGTGCGCAAGGTTCTCAAGATCGCCAAGGAGCCGATCTCGCTCGAGACCCCGATCGGCGACGAGGAAGATTCCTATCTCGGCGATTTCATCGAGGACAAGAATGCCGTGCTGCCGATAGACGCCGCCATCCAGTCGAATTTGCGCGAGACCACGACGCGAGTGCTGGCTTCGCTCACGCCGCGCGAGGAGCGCGTGTTGCGCATGCGCTTTGGCATCGGCATGAACACCGACCACACGCTGGAAGAGGTCGGCCAGCAATTCTCGGTGACCCGCGAGCGCATCCGCCAGATCGAGGCCAAGGCCCTGCGCAAGCTGAAGCACCCCTCGCGCAGCCGCAAGCTCCGCTCATTTTTGGATAATTGATGACCAGCTAAGGCATCAGTCGACAGCGGATGGATCCCAACCCGTCGTCGATCTTTTGCCGAAAGCGATCCGACCGGTTATCGCTTGATCAGCCAGAGAGTACAATAACCCTGCATGGTTCGTTCTCAACCCAAGCATACTGCGAACCTCCAGACACACGGCGATATGACGCCCATCGGGTGAGCATTGGGCAGCTTCAACCGCGCACTTACCGCGGATTTCATCTGAGGCTCTTTCTGAAATTTCGTCCCAAAGCTCGCGGCTATCGGTCGTCCGCCGTGTGCCGTTGAGGAGTTCGACAAGGGGCCGGAGCCGTATCTGCGATACGTTCGACACGTTCCGGTCCATGGAATCTGACATCATAAATCTAAAGTGAAACCTAAGGCCTGTGAGCTCACAAACTTTCAGATCGTGAGGGTGGCATAACTGCCCCTGCCAAGTGCATTGTTGAGCTTCAAGCGGCGCGCCGAACTCACCCGTGACAGATCGTATAGCCTCCTCCTCAAGCAAGCGAACTCCGGAAAGGCTACTGGTTACAAAAAAGGTCTTGAGTGCTTTCTTTCCTGTTACGGCACATCGGTCCAGCACTACAGGTAAGACGCGCTTTCCCGAAACAGCGCAACGGTCTAGGAGCCCTGGCGCCACAATTTTCCCAGTCACCTCACACTTCCCGGCTTCGGCTGGCAATAACCGTTGGTTAGTCTCTGAGCAAATTACGAACTCCCCTTTGTGACCGGTCTTGCCTGAAACAATTGACCTCGCCTCCTCGTCAACGCGATAGCGCTTACCTGAAACTTGACTCGTCGCGAGCTCGGTTGAAAGGACGCGTGAACCGCTGAACTCACATTCCCCAAAGTAGCGGGCCTCCGCGCGTTTTCCGCTTAAGGCTGACGTTTCCAGGAGGGAGTTCGTAGCGAGCTGACCACTCACGGCGGACGTTTCGGCCTCATCAAGCAGAATTCGCTTTCCGCTCAGGCTGCACACCACCGTATGCTCAGGGAGTGCTTTCCTACCACTAATATCGGAGGCAAAAAGCAAATGTCGGAGCACCTCGACCTCGGTAATGGCGCACCGCTCAAGACAATCTTCCGGCGCTCTTGCCCCAGTTTTTGCGCAGGTTACAAAACGAGGTTGAGCGATAATTTCGCCGGTGTGGGGCCTGACCGTAATGTGACTGCGGTAATCAAAATCGGAATTGAAGCGATAGTGTACGTGGAGCTGTAATTCTCGATGGAGCTTCCCGTCGAAAGCTACTAGTTCGCTTCCAATCCGAGGAGTGAAGTCCTCTCGAAGTTTGGCCTGTTTCCTTTGGTCGTCACCAGCAGCCGCAGTTTCCTCTTCTTGCCTTGCTTCATAAAACCGGCGAAATTCGGCAATACCAACATCTGTGAGTGCTGCATCAGAGAGCGCATCCAGTGTGATTCCGATGCTTGAAGGTCGTTCTAACGCGTCTGGAATGGGCTCAAGTGTGGCCTTATTGAACACGACGTTGTGTTGCGTCGGACGACACGGGATTTCGACCAACCTTTCATAGCTGTCATGGGCTACTGTAGCCCGCGTTCTCGCCAGTGCAGTGCCTTCAAAGCACAGTCGTGTGTTTTCCATTTTGGCTTTGCGCGGGCTTCCACCAAAGCCGAGAACCCATTTGGCGGCGGTTCGAGCAGCATTGGTACGCACCCTGAGCGGAGGGCCATTGAGATCGTCAAGCAGGTAGGGAGCAGTCGCTAGAATGCGACTTACAAGCCTTGAGAAAGCGGGGGTCCCAGGCGCATAAAGAACCGCGCCGTCGGTCGTCCCCTCAGTTGGCTCTAGGCGAATGAGTTCGCGCTTCCCTTCATGTTCGCTAATATAGATTTCATTACCCTGCGGCGTCACGATTGCTCCCAAATGACGAAGCGCCGCTAGCGCGAAGTCTTGTGAACTCATGGACGGATCGCGATGTGGCAACTTTGGCGCTGGCGGTCCCGTGTACGCGTTGCCATCCATGCCCCCAAGCATGGAGTCAATATTGCTCCTTTCGGACTCAAGCGTATTCAAGGCGGCTTGGATGCTTTCGTCCGCTTTCTTGACGGCTTCCATGACATCCACGCCAGCAAGCGCGTCGACCACGAGTTTCCGAATCTTCTCTACAAACCCAGCACTCTCGTCTTCGTCGTCAGCGTCTATGCCCGTCCCCTCAAGTAGTGCCTCTATGTCCCCGATTGCATGTGAAGCTAACTGAAGCTTCTCTAGGAGACGGACCACAATGTGTTCCTCGAAGGTGCCACCAAGGATCATGTTGCAAATGCATACTGTCGCGTGTTTAGAAGCAAGCCGCTGGACTCGACCAATGCGTTGTTCAACTATCATTGGATTCCAGGGCAGATCAAAATTGACGAGCACGTTAGCCGCTTGAAGATTTAGGCCTTCAGAACCAGCCTCTGTGGTAATGATAACGTGACATTCTGGAGGGCTCTTCTTGAAACGTGTGATCGTCTCCTGATTCCGGCTGCCGGTTGAGCCATTTATAATCCCAACTGATATACCGCGTTCCTCGAAGAAAATTTGAATAGTCGTCTGTGTCTCACGTCGAGTTGTAAAGACAAGCAGTCGCCAGTCCTCCGGTCGCTCAGCGACAAGGTTATCGACGAGCGTTGCAAGTCCTTGAAGTTTAGAGATCGTCGGCATACGAGCGACAATAGCTCTAACCTCAGCCGCCAGCTCAGCCGGCGCTGTGCCATTGGCGGCCATGTTATCGAGCTGCCTCGACAAAGCGTGGGGGCTGCTCGTAAGTGCTTGAAGAAGTCCTATTTGAGAAAGCCGATTTAGTTTCTGGATTGGCTTGGCCAAAACAGAAATGAGTTGGAGTTCCTCTTCCGTCGGCTTGACCCGGTGGAGCTGAACGATCCTTTCTGGAAACTGGAGCTCGGCATCAGCGCGCCGCACGCGCGACATGTATCCATAAACGATCGAACGGAACTCATCCCGGGCATCTGGTTTGAGATGTCGGGCGTCGGCGACATTGTCTGCAATAAATCTGCGTGCGAACGAGCCCTCGCTTCCGAATGGATTTGGGTGTCCGCGGGCAGTTGCCAATAGGTCTACCAGTGAATAGAGGTCCCACAACCGATTGTGTATGGGTGTGGCTGTCAGCATTAGGACGTAACGAAAACGCCGGTCTTCTAATGCTTTTTGAAATCGCTTTGCGACCTGCGGTGGTTGCGGGACACCGTAGAGATTTCGAAGCTTGTGGGCTTCATCCAAGATCAGCATTTCAAATCGGTCCTCGGGGATCGACTCCAAATACGATCTAGCGGAGTGATACGTGGTTATGACAGCGCCGACGTCCTCCTCGAGATCGGCCTCAACGAGTTCCGCCCCGATAGCGATCTTCGCCGGAATGCCGAATTTGCTATCCAGTTCCTCGCGCCATTGGTGGCCCAACAGTTTTGGACAGACGATGAGTATCTTTCGCACACGTGAGCGAGATATTAGTTCGCTAGCGACTAGGCCTGCGCTGATTGTCTTTCCCAGACCAACATCGTCAGCTAACAGTGTGACGGGGAGGCGCCGGCAGAAGGTGATTAGGTTCGTAACTTGATGGTAGTACGGTTGGACCTTGTTGCCCCAGCGGTGCTCAGACTTGAAGTCAGCCTGGCTCTCGATAACGATTGGATCGACTAGGTCCCAATCCAATGCCGCGCGATAGAGCGCAAGTGTTTCCGCTGTAGCGCGATGAAACGCTCGAGTTTCCACACAAGACTCCCGACTGCGACCGCATTATTTCGGAGAGTATGTGGCCTCCCGTAGAGGCTGCTCCGTTGACAACATTCCACTGAAACTAGCATCAGTGCAAGCGGTGCATAGAATTCGGAAAACGTTGGCTATTTCTCCTTTGGGCATCCTTTAGTTGGCCACCAGAAGGACGCGTCCAACGGGCCATACCCCACAAAATAGCGTGCCGGCCGTGGAACCGGAGCGGCAGCGCCGCGGTTGTCCTTCCCGTGCGGCTTATTCGGTTTGGAGGGAAGGATGTTCAGGCGCAAGGGGACCATTATTGCCGAAGGGTTGAAGATCGTGGGCTCGGTTACGGCCGAAGGCCTGGTCGAGGTCAACGGCCAGATCGAGGGGGATCTTTATTGCACCTCTCTGATTATCTCGCCGAAAGCCTCGATTTCGGGCGGCGTTCAGGCCGAGCGCGTGGTGGTGAATGGGCGGGTGGAAGGCCCCATTCATGGCGGTGAAGTCGTGCTCAAGAGCCGCGCCTATGTGGTCGGCGACATCGAGCACGAGACGCTGGCCATCGATAGCGGCGCTTATTTCGACGGGCGCTCGGTGCATGTCGGCCAGTTGAACGGGCACGCCAAGGCCGAGAAGGTCAGCTCGCGGAGCCGCAAAAGCGCCGCCGAGAACGCCGAAGAGACCATCGTCGCCGCTTAGGTCATTTCTCGCTGCACCCGGCCGGGCTCGCCCCGGCCGCTTTCCGCATCAGACCGTCCCATGTCAGGTGAGGGCGAGACCTATAGCCCGAAGGGGTAGGTCTCGTCGGGCCCGTGGGGATGGGCGCTTGCGCGCGCGGTCACCGCTTTGGTCTCGCTGAACCAGATCCAGGCATCGAATTGACGCGACAGCTCGGCCTGGAAGTAATGGGACAGAAGCTCGGTCTCCGGCCGGTAGATCACGCCGATGGCGCGCTCGAGCAGCGGCTCTGCCAGGGCCTCGCGCACGCCCTGTTTCTGACCCGGGCCGGTCTCGAGGAAGAAGGCCGGAATGCCGGCATCGCGCGAGCGGCCTTCATAAGAGTCGTCACGCGCCGGGCGCACCTTCTTGATCTCCATCGGGCCGTCCCAATTCGATGCCGCGGCGACCGTGCCGCGGTCGGTGCCGAAGCCGATCAGCGCCGCAGCTTCGCCAAACCGGGCGCGGGCAAGCTGGCCGATATTATGCTCGCCTCTGACCTGACCCATTTCGGTGAACTCGGCGTCGCCGATATGCGAGTTGTGCGCCCACACCACCGCTTTCGATCCGGGCCCGCGATGGGCAAGCAACCGGTCGAGCGTGTCGAACATATGCTGGTCGCGCAGGTTCCACGACACCGCGTCGCCGTAATACATCACGCGGTAATATTCCTCGGCCGCGGTCACGATGCGCGCGTTCTGCTCGGCGTCGAAGAAGGCCTCGCCGTCTTCCACGAGATAATCCAGCCGTTTCCTGAGAAGATCGATCAGCGCCTCCGCCACCGGTTTCTCGCACAGCGCATAGCCATGCGACAGCGCCATGCGCCCATAGCGAACCGGGTCCGCCCGCCACGGCGCGAGGCAGCCATAGCGCTCCCGCGCGATTCTCGCGGCCTCGGGATCGACCTTATCGAGGTAATCGAGCACGGCGCCGATTGACGCGTTCAGGCTGTACACGTCGAGGCCGTAAAAGCCGCATCGTCGCTCAGGCTCGGCGATCCCTTCATTGATCGCCTTGAGGCGGTTGAGGAAGGCGCCGACCTCGGCATTCCGCCACATCCAGGTGGGAAAGCGCGTGAACGCGCGTGACGGCACGCTGGGCCGGGGAAGCCCGCGCACAAGCGCGTCGTAGACCGTGGCATCAGGCCAGTCGGCCTCGACCGCCACGATATTGAAGCCATGCCGTTCTACCAGCATGGCGGTGATCGCCGCGCGCGCGTCGTAGAACTCGGCGGTGCCGTGCGTCGCTTCGCCAAGCAGGACGACGCGCTTATGCGCGAAGCGCTCGGCAAGACCGGCCAGCTCATTTAGATCGCCGAACGGCTCGGCCGCCTCGGCGATCAGTCCGCTCGACCTGCTGCGGATCGTTTTGGCGCGCTCCGCCGGCCTGAGCAGCCCGGCGGCAAAGCCAGAGCTTTCCGCATCGATTGCGGTTTCTTTCCTGGCTGTTTCGGGCTCGACCCAGCCTTCGGCGCCGATCAGCGGAACGAAGGCGACAGCCCCGTGGTCCTCCTGTTCGTACGTCTCGGCGCCTGTGCGGCGCACGAGCATCAGCGTCTGATGGATGTCGCGGCCGATCGGGATCACCATGCGCCCGCCGATGGCCAATTGCTGTTTCAGCGTTTCGGGAATTTTCGGGCCTCCGGCGGAGACGAGAATGGCATCGAATGGAGCCTGCTCGGCTAATCCCTTGGTGCCGTCGGCGAAGATGATCTTGGCGTTGTCATAGCCGAGACGCTCGAGCCGGGCGCGGGCGTCGTTGGCAAGCTCCTCGTGCCGCTCGATGGCGAAGACTTTGCGCGCGATACGGCTCAGCACGGCTGCGGCGTAGCCTGAGCCCGCGCCAACCTCGAGCACCGTGTCGCCCGGCTCAAGTTCGAGCAGCTCGATCATGCGGGCGACGATATAAGGCTGAGAAATGGTCTGGCCCGCCTCGATGGGCAGCGCTGAGTCCTCGTAAGCAAACTCCTTCAGATGCTCGGGAACGAAGGCCTCGCGCGGGACCTTGCCCATGGCGGCAAGCACCAGCGGATCTGAGATGCCGCGCGCTTGCAGATGCCGCGACACCATGATGGCGCGGTCGCGCGCATGGCCGTCGCCGCGGTCGAAGGGGGCATCGAGAGCTGCCATACCGTCTCACTACTGACTATGCGCCGGGTCCGCCTTGACCTGGATCAGGAACGCGGGCGCGTGTGAGCTCGTTCAGCCCGTGGGCCGGCTCTTTTGAGCAGCCTAGTTCAGTTCCCAGGTCACATTGACGCGCACCTGGACTGATGCCGTGCCGGCCTCGATGGGAACGGGGGCTGCCGCCTCCATCCGGGCCGCCGCCGGCGCGAAGCGGGGCTGATAGGAGCTTTCCTGTTCGCTGATGCTAAAGATGGGCCCAAGGCCGACACCGGCCGCCTCGGCATAGAGCTTGGCATTGTCGGTCGCGTTCTTCAGCGCAAGCTTGCGGGCTTCGTCCTTAAGTGTCTCGGGCTCGGAAACGCCAAATTCGATCGAGCCGATCTGGTTGGCGCCAAGGCTCACCACCTTGTCGAGAATGGCGCCGAGCTTGCCAGTGTCGTGCAGCGTGATGTGCACCTGGTTGGTGACCTTGTAGCCGACGATCACCGGCTCTTTGCCGTCACGATCCCGCCGGTAGACGGGCCCGACCGAGAAATTGGCGGTCTGGATATCCTTCGCCGCGATGCCTTCGCCTTTGAGCGTCTCGACCACCTTGGTCATGGACTCGGTGTTCTCATCGAGTGCCGCGCGCGGGGTCGGCGCCTCGCTGGTCACCCCGGTCGAAATCTCGACCATGTCCGGCGTGGTTTTGACGATGCCGGACCCCGTGAGCGAAATCGTCCGCTTGTCGGGCTGGTCGGCGGCCAAGGCCTGCGGCGCGAGCGACGAGAGGCAAAGGAGCAGGGCGGCGAGGTAACGGGAGATGCTGTGAGGCATGTAGAGAGATCTCAGGTTATTGGCCTTAAGGAACGGAAGCATTGCCCGAGCTCGCGGCAAGGGCAAATGAACTTCCGGAAAGTCGCCAAAACTCTGCTATGAGGCAGAATTGACCAGCCCCATATTCCGGGCATTTCTGGCAGGATGTGGCTTGAGACGAGATTTGATACGGCATTCCGGCGGTCGCCGGGAATGCCGGGCAGGGGCCCGTAGCTCAATTGGTTAGAGCCGGCGGCTCATAACCGTCTGGTTGGAGGTTCGAGCCCTCCCGGGCCCACCACTCATTACGTTGAAAAGAGCTGTGGCCTTTAAGGCACAGCACTCGGCAAAAATATCTCTGACATGCCGATAGCCGCTCCACCGACGGCCAAGCCATGCTAAGTCTCGCATTGGGTGCTTAAGCGCTCGATTAGTCATGCGTACGGGGGCTGTTATGCGTAGTTCACACCCAAGCTTTGGGATTCGATTCCACACATTCACCGTTTTGGCAGCTGCTGTTCTTCTGGGAACGGCTGCGCAAGCAGCTGATCTCGGGGTGCAGCCGCTTCCGCCTCTCTCTGCACCGGTCGATAGCTGGACCGGAGCGTCGCTCGCCGTTGGCGGCGGCATAGGCATTCTCACGGCCAATGTCAGGGGCAATGCATCGCAAACGGATACGTTCGGCGACTGTTTCGAAGACGTGCAGGACCCTTGCGACTTTGTCCCGTTCGACGGGGACGACCCGATATTCATTTCGCAGTTCCATCAGTTGAACGTCAACGACCTCGACGGCGACGGGATCTTTGGCACGATCCAGGCCGCTTACGATTGGCAGGTTGCGTCACAATGGGTATTGGGTGTCTTCATCGACGCCGACCTCTACGACATTAACGGGCGTGCCAGGCAGACAAGCTCTGTCGCAACCAGCGGTCTTAGCTTCGATGCGACCGATCTGAATGACGATTTTGCGTTCACGCTTGGCAATGCCACGCTCGATGCGCAGATCGGGATCGATTGGTCGCTCACACTCGGCGGGCGCTTCGGCTGGCTGGCAAGGCCTGACACGCTGCTATACGTGCTCGGCGGCTGGACCCATGCCGAGCTGCAGAACACGCGGTTCATGGTCAACATCACCGACCCGGCCGCTCCGCTGGCAACCAACAGTGCCGGCTTGCTGCCGATCGACACACAGTACCTGCTGAACCTGGCCAATGAACTGGACGGCGCCACGGTCGGTGCCGGCACCGAGGTCAGACTTGGCGGCGGTTGGAGCCTTAAGGGCGAGTATCGCTTCACTTGGCTTGACGGCACCGCACGCAGCATCTCCGGCAGCCAAGTTCAGTGTTGCACCGATGACCAGCCCGGCATTGCGCGGCAAATCGACGATGCTGCCTCGGTCAAGATGGACCTGGAGCTCCACACTGTGCGGGGCATGCTCGCTTATCGCTTCTGAACTTAAAAAACGAGACCCGACCCAAACCATACCCTGCTGTACAGGGCTCGGTCCCCCGAACGCCCTGTCGTTCCTCCCCCGGTCACTTCGGCCGGGGGTCCTTTTTGCTGAACAGCCCTGAGGCGCGATTTCGAATTGATGCTATGCGGCCACATGCGCCCCGCGCCAATTGATTCATTTTTTGCGGCGTTGCGATAAGCCTGTGGCAAGAATAACACAGGCGGGGACAAATCAACCGTCAGGCTGCGGATTAAGCTGGCAACCCATCTCAATTTCATGCTGTCGTAAGGCACCTATTAGTTTTGCTTTGGGGGACGTCATGTATCGCGTAGTCCGACTCAGCGCATCCTTGCGCGCTCTTTGCTCCAACTCCAATTATCACCGTTGGCTCGACCTGCTAGGGATGGGCCTGTTCGCGGCCATCACCCTAGGGTCGATGACGCTTGCGCCCAATTCCGCGCAGGCCGTCTGTCAGGTTGATACGGCTGGTGCGATAGACACTGTCATCTGCCTCGATGACGACCCGAACGGCGTCTCGTTGAACGGCACCGATCCCGTCTATGGGCAAGTCGGACCGGGCGACCCGACCGACGGCGACGGTATTTTGACCGTCACAAGCGGGGTCAGCCTTACACCAGCCATCGATATCGACACCGATGGTCTGGACGAGATCGACTTCAACATCTTCACCGTTACCGGCGCCGGCGACCCCGCGGCGGACGTGGTTATTTCTGCGACTGGCGCAGCCACGCACGGCGTTCGGTTAACATCCGACAGCGGCAATATCACATTCAGCTCAGGGGAGCGAAGCACCATCTCGGGAACCGATGATGGCTTGCATATCGCGGCCACCGCGAACGAAAACACGGCCGTCATAGACGTCACATCGTTTTCCGACATCAGCACCACCGGCACCGATACTAACGCTGCAGCCATTGATTTGCAGGGACAGGACGGAGCAATCTTTCTCAAGCAACACGGGACTCTGACCTCCACCCGAAACGGCACGTTCATATCGGCTGAAGATGCGGACGTGACAGCGGAATTCTGGGGCCAGATCGACCCCGGCGCCGCCAGTGCCGCCGCTGGCGTAATGGTTGTTACCACCGGCAGCGGTGTCGGCGAGGGGAATGTCGACGTGACGCTTCATAGCGGCGCCAATGTCATCGACACGGGCGGCAGCGGTGTCGACATAGACACTGCAGACGGGCATATCACCGCCACGGTCAACAGCCAGATTGGCACGAGCGGCAGTCCCGTCGGGACCAACGGCGTGCGCACCCAAAGCGGTGACGGCAATATGAGTGTGACCGTGGGGTCCACGGGAGCAATCTTCTCGGTCATGGACGGTATCTTGATCACACAAGATAACCCAGACGGCACAACCGACGGCGACATAGACGTGAACTTGTCCGGCGGCGTCACATCGACCGAAGAGGATGGCGTGGATATCAATGCTGATGACTCTGTGATCACCGTATCGACCGCTCTAGGGGGTGCGATCAATACACTGTCCACGGACACCGGCACGCATGGCATTGAGATCAATGCCGACAATCAAAACGGCGAAGCCATCAATGTCTATGTCGGCGATGCCATTACCACCGCGGGCGGCGACGGCGTCTTTATCGACACGAATGGCGGCGAAGTCCTGGTTGAAACCGGCGGTGTAGGCGATCTCAACGTGGCGCGCCACGGTGTCAATGTCACGTCTGACAATGACAACGTCACCGAGAATATCGGTGAGAACATCACCGCCGGCCTGTCCGCGGTTCGGGTGGGCGACGGCGAGGTCGTGACCCTCAATTTCGGCGACGAGAACAACACCACCAAGACCATCGCCGGCGTAGGCTCCAACACCAATGCGGTCGTCAATGTCGTGGACTACGATCAAGACAGCTCGCTGACGAACTATTCGACCATCAGGTCCACGGCGGCCACGCTGGTCGAGCAGGCCGACGATCTTGCCATCGATGTCACCGACGACGATGACCTGGCGGCGTTCGATATCGACAACTACAATACGATCATCGGCCGTATTGACGGGTCGGCCGGCGACAACACCGTCAACAATTTCAGCGCCGATAGCTGGATCGTTGCCGGCGTCGGCGTGATCAACGATTTCGGCCTCGGCGAGGATATCGTCAACAATCAAGGCCGCACGGTCACTGCGCTCTCGTCCGACGTCGAGGAGAGTGTGTCTTTCATCAATCTTGAGGAGTTCAACAATGGCTTCCCGACGGCGGTCGGGACCGGGCCTGATTACGGCCTGCTGACCATGATCGATCAAAGCGTTGGCCAGGTCTTCATGCGGGATACGACGACCTATTCCGGCGACGGTCTCATTTGGACCGGAGGACCGAACAGCCAGCTGGGGATCGATGCATTCCTCGGCGGCGCGTCGGACACTGCCGACCTTCTGGTGATCGAGGGCGACAACGCAGGCACAACGGCGGTCCGCGTCAACGACATCAATGGAGGCGCCGGCGTCTATAATCCCGACGGCATTCTGTTCGCCACTGTCGACGGCACGAGCCCGGAAGGAAGCTTCTTCCTGTCGGATGGGCCGATCGACAAGGGCTTCTTCACCTATGATGTCATTCGCGAAGAGGCGGCTACGGTCGACTGGCTGCTGGCCAGCGCGCCTAACGAGCGGGCTTTCGAGTTGCCCAAGCTGGTCACTGGCGCGCAGACTATCTGGCACGAAACGACCGGCGTGTGGCTCGACCGCACGGCCGATCTCCGCCGGACCATGGAATGCGCCCCGGCACCGGTCGCGGCCGTGAATCACCTGCCGCCTTTGAAGCTTGGCCCGTCGGACGACGGCTATGCCGTTGCTACACCGTGCTATCAGCAGCGCTTTGGGATTTGGGGCCGGGGCTTTGGCGCCGACTACGATCGCAGCGTCACCGACCGGACCACGCTGACGGTTACGGGCTCGCCCGCAAGCCTCAGGGGGAACTACAATCAGGACCTGGCAGGCGCGCAAGCCGGTGCGGACGTTGTGCTGCTGCGGCCGAATTCGGGCTATGGCGCCCTGTTCGTGGGCGTGCTCGGCGGCTTCGTCGAGTCCGACATGGATTTCAAGGCCACTAAGGACAAGGCGAATTTCGACGGCGGTACGGTCGGCGTGTACGGAACCTATGTCGCCGGGCCATGGTATGCCGATCTGCTGTTCAAGGCAGACCTGCTGGATCTCACTTACAAGACGAGTTTCCAAAGTACCAAGGCGAGCACCGACGCCGATTCCTTCGGCATAAGACTTGACACCGGCTACCGCTTCAACACCGGGCCCGGGTTCTTCTTGGATCCGCAAGGCACGCTTGCCTGGGTCGATAGCGATGTCGGGAACTTGTCGTTGCTCAACGCCACGACAAATTTCAGTGACGGAGAAAGCCTGCGTGGGCGGCTTGGCCTGCGTGCCGGGTATAGCTGGCTGTCGGGCGCCACCATCGTCGAGCCTTTCGCTGTGGCAAGCGTGTGGCATGAGTTCGAAGGCAACAACAAAGTTGCGCTTGCGAGCAACGGCTTCACCTTGGCCTTCAACGATTCGCTCGATGAGACGTGGGGCGAAGTTGGCGGCGGACTGAACGTGTTCAGCGGCGGCGGCTCTGCCTTCGTCAAGGCCGATGCCTTGGTCGGCAGCGACCTTGAAGGCTGGAAGGTCACGGGCGGCGGCCGTCTGTCTTGGTAGTCGGCGCCGCAATGATGAACCTGAGCGGACGCTAACTGCCCGACCCGAGCAGTCGCATGAGACTTGCTATACAGGGCTGAACGGTCCCCCGATTACGCCCTGTCGATCCTCCCCCGGTCACTTCGGCCGGGGGCTCTTTATTAATAGGCGTAGCCCAGAATCTTGATCTCGCGGGCATACCAATCCGCGACAAGGTCCCTGGTGCGCGCATTGTAATAGGCGTGGTAGCCGACCGAATGGTCGCGGGTCGGCGTGGGATTGCTGAGAGGGATTTCGATGCGCTCGGTGATCCCAACCTGTTTCAGAATTGTGCAGAGATCCTCGTCGAGATGCTCGTAGCGCCCGACATAGTCGACAGCCAGTCCCGTCCCATCGCCATAGATGTCGAAGTTCCACACATAGGCGCGCTTGCGGCTGTTCATGAAGCGGTCGAAGCTCGGCTGCCACAACTTGCTCTTGGTCTTGTAAAAGTACCAGGAGATCTGCCGGTCCCACGGATTGCGATCGAAGGCGAATTTGAAATAGCTCCGCCACACGTCCTCGCCGACAAATTCGCGCACGCGCTCCGCCGGCATATGCTCGTAAAAGCCGACACTCGGATGGTAATAACGCTCAGGCCGCATGAGAATTTTTCGCAGAAGCGGCCGCTCAGGTTTCAGCGGATGCTCGATGCGATAGTTCTGAGGCCCCAAGCCCTTGCGGTCCTTCTCGCTTTTCTCGCGGTAGGGCGTGATCACGTCAGACGGCCCGCACAGCTGCGATAGCGCCGCTTCGATCGCCGTTCCCGCCGTCTTGATCGTCTTCAGAAAGATGAACTTATGCTCGTGCGAAACGATCATTGCTGCGCCTGACCTTAGGACCGCGCCTGAGCCTTCACTATGGCACTATCAAGGCGCAGCAGGGCACCGAATAGAACAGGACATGAGCGCGAATTCGCTTTATTAGAAAGCGACAGGGAACCCGAGCATACAGACTTCGCAAATGGCAAGACTCTTTCGCAACCTCATCCGGTCCATCGCCAAAGATATCGCCCACGGACAGGCGGCCTTCACTCTGTCACGGCCCGAGCTTGCGCTCCGCGCCGAACTTCAGCGCCAAGCGATGGCGCAAGCTGCCGAATTCGTCAAGGAGCACATGCAGAACGCCATGTTCTGCGACGACCGGCTGACGCATCTGGAATACGCGCTTTCGCAGCGGCAGCCCGGGCCGATTCTGGAATTCGGCGTATACAAAGCGATCACGACCAATTTTATCGCGCGCGCTTGCCCGGATACGCAAATCTATGGCTTCGACAGTTTTCAAGGTCTGCCCGAACATTGGTCCGGCAACCGTTTCTCGCGGCGAAACTTCAATCGCCGCGGCAGGCTGCCTAAAGTCGCGAGCAACGTGGAACTCATCGTCGGTCTGTTTCAGGACACGCTCGAGCCATTTCTGAAGCGCATTCCCGGCCCTTTCGCGGTCGTTCACATCGACTGCGATCTCTATAGTTCAACGCGTTACGTCCTGACGCATCTCAACGGAAGACTGATTGACGGTGCGATCATGATCTTCGACGAGTTCTTCAATTATCACGGCTATCAATTGCACGAGTTTAAGGCGTTTAACGAGTTTCTCGAAGAGACCGGAATGGTCCCTGACTACCTTGCCTTCTCTGGCCAGCAAGTTTCGGTGCGGCTCAACCTACCGAACGAAAAATCTCGTAAAACAGCCGCCGGCCGCGCCGGTGGCACGGACCGGAGCCGCCCCTGACTGACCGCGAGACTGTTGATGGGTTCGATTCTGTGGGTCGCGCGCCCATTTGCCAACGCATCAAAACGAGCCTTTGGACGCTGCCGCAAGTGTGCGCTATGACGCGGGCTGCCTCGATAAGAGCCTGGAATGACCAAGACGCCCCTCAAGATCATCTTCCTTGCCGATACCCGGCCAGGCCACTACCACCTCGCCCAAGGCATCATCGCCGCAATCGAGCGCCTTCGGCCTATCGAGGTCACGCGCGTCGAGGTGAACCGGAAATGGATCGTGCCGACGCGATGGCTCAGGCGGCGCATCAGCGCCAAGAGCTTCTTTCCGCCGCGCATGCTGCGCATGGCCTATCGCATCGATGCCTACGCTCTGCCAAAGGCCGATCTCGTGGTCTCAGCCGGTGGCGAGACCCATATGCCGAATATCTGCGTGGCGCAGTTTCTCGGCATCCCGAATATTTTTTGCGGCTCGCTGCTGCGCGGATTAGGCCCTGAGAATTTCAGCCTGATCGTGTCGTCTTACGACCGCGACGCGACCAGCCCGCTTCATATGGTGGTGCTCAAACCCTCGGCCATCGATCCCGACAAACTCGGACGCCCCAAGCACGTGCCACGTTACGGGCCCGACAACACGCCGAAGCTCGCGGCCCTGCTGATTGGCGGCAATGCCGGCGGGTTCCGCTACCGCCGCGCCGAATGGCAAGGCCTGCTCGATTTCGCGCGCGCTGTCTCGAAGGCTTGGGGGACGCGGTGGCTGATCTCGACATCGCGCCGAACCCCCGACTTCGTTGCCGATCTCATCGCCGAACTTGCCAAGGACGATAGCGTCGTCGAGCGCTTCATCGACTATCGCAGCGCGGGACCCGGCACCCTGCCGGAGGTGTTCTCACAGGCCGAAATCGTCGTCTGCACCGAAGATTCCAGCACCATGATCTCAGAAGCGGTCTCCGCGCGTCTTCCCGTGGTCGGCGTGTCGCCCAAGGCGCACCGCTTCACTGATGAGGAGCAGCGCTATCGTGATTTCCTGATCGGTGAGAATTGGTGCCGCGTGCTGCCTCTCGCCGGGCTTACGCCGGATTCGCTTGCCGCCGCGCTTTCCGAGATCGAGCCGATCGGCGAAAACCCGCTCGATGCGCTTGCCGCAAAGTTGAAGGCGCGTTTGCCTGAGCTGCTCGGCAATAGCGATTGAGTCTCTTGCGGCGATTGGTTAGAAGCCCAATCTTCCTTGCCCTATCGATTTGAGGATCAGCGGACGCGCCCATGGCTACGCCCCAATATGTCTATGTGATGAACGGCCTGTCGAAGACCTATCCGGGCGGCAAACAGGTGTTGAACGACATCACGCTGGCCTTTCTGCCGGGCGCCAAGATCGGCGTGGTCGGTGTGAACGGCGCCGGTAAATCGACTCTGCTTCGCATCATGGCCGGCCAGGAAGGCGAATTCGCAGGCGAAGCCTGGGCGGCTGACGGTGTGAGCGTGGGTTATCTCCCGCAAGAGCCCGTGCTCGACGAGACCAAGGACGTCACCGGCAACGCCATGGAGGGCGTTGCCGAGAAGAAGGCAAAACTCGATCGCTACAACGAGCTTGCCGTGAATTATTCCGACGAGACGGCCGAGGAGATGGCGCAGCTTCAAGATGAGATCGACGCGTCCGGTCTTTGGGATCTCGACGCGCAGGTCGAACAGGCGATGGATGCGCTTCGCTGCCCGCCGGGCGACGCCGACGTTAAGACGCTTTCCGGCGGCGAGAGACGCCGCGTTGCCTTGTGCAGGCTATTGCTCGCTAAGCCAGACATTCTGTTGCTCGACGAGCCGACCAATCATCTCGATGCCGAAAGCGTCGCCTGGCTTGAGCATCATTTGCGCGACTATGCCGGCACGGTGATCATGGTGACTCACGATCGCTACTTTCTCGACAACATCACCGATTGGACGCTCGAGCTCGATCGCGGGGAAGGCGTTCCCTACAAGGGAAGCTATTCGTCCTGGCTCGAGCAGAAGCAGAAGCGGCTCGAAGTCGAAGGTAAGCAGGACGAGGCACGGGAACGGACGCTCGCGCGCGAACTCGACTGGATCAGGGCAAGCCCTAAGGCGCGCCAAGCCAAATCCAAGGCGCGCTTCCGTGCTTACGAGGATCTGCTCGCCCAGTCGGCGCGCGACAAAGGCGGCAAAGCGCAGATCACAATCCCGCCCGGGCCGCGTCTCGGCGATCTGGTCATCGAGGCCGATCACTTGAACAAAGGCTTCGGCGAGAGTCTTCTGATTGACGATCTTTCCTTCAAGCTGCCGCCTGGCGGCATTGTCGGCGTGATCGGGCCAAACGGCGCCGGCAAGACCACGCTGTTTCGCATGATTGTCGGTCAAGACCAGCCCGACGACGGTGCGATCCGCATCGGCGAAACGGTCAAGCTCGGCTATGTCGATCAATCCCGCGATGCGCTCGATGCCAAGAATAGCGTGTTCGAGGAGATTTCGGGCGGCAATGACGTGGTCAAGCTTGGCGACCGCGAAGTGCCGTCCCGCGCCTATGTCGGCTGGTTCAACTTCAAGGGACCGGATCAGCAGAAGAAGGTGGGCCAGCTCTCGGGCGGGGAACGCAACCGCGTGCATCT
>Ga0307425_1000232_pt1 | contig 35025 bp, 47 predicted proteins | sample SalMarWE160330MG_FD_202152 | JGI IMG/M metagenome (GOLD analysis project Ga0307425, IMG submission 202152) | Salt marsh sediment microbial communities from the Plum Island Ecosystem LTER, Massachusetts, United States - WE1603-30 | ecosystem: Environmental > Aquatic > Marine > Intertidal zone >... | reverse complement strand
GCTGTTCGGCGTTTTCCCTCAAAAAAAAAATGGCCAACTTTTTTCGCGCGATGACTTTACATCGTCGTTGTTGTGTGCTTACGGGAGCGATGTTCGTGTTGCAACTTGGCATGGTGATGCCCACCACCATGCCGTGTGGTGGTGGGCATCACTGTCCAGTGGCCAAGGACGGGGCGTAGGGGAGGAGGAGGGGAGACTGTCTTTTTCCTCCCCGATCCTATCGGCGTGGGATTCTTGGCCTGTTCGGCATCGGCCTGTTCGGCATCGGCCTGTTCGGTTGCCTTATCTTCCTGGTGGTCTCCCCGTCGTTTTCAGTGACGACGATGTCATCATCATCATTGGATCTGCTTTCCGAGGCTGGGTCGCAGGCGGTACAGGTTATGACGACCCCTGCGACGAGCGCAAGAATTGTCATTGTTGGTTTCATCGTTTCTGTCGTTCCCTTTCTTCCTCTTTCGCATTGCTTTCCTCCCATGCTGCGATGTGTTTAGCCATGGAAGGAGCGGTGGGAAGGATGATGGTTTTCCCCCCGTGGCCATGGATCCGGCGGCAATCCTCAAGGGACCGGTAGACACCGACGGAGCTTACTTCTGTACGCCAGACGAGAATTGTGGTGCCGTCCGGGAAGATGGCGCCGTCTGCGACGTGTCCGGTACCGGATACACCGGTTTCGTCTTCCCGACGCACAAGCTTGAATGTGCGAACGATTTCGTCACTCATTTACCGATTCCTGTCGCCTTGATGAACAGTTTCGTGTCCCCCGTGAGCAGGTAAACCCCATAGCATGCCTGTTCGGAACATTCCCCGACAATGGCAAGGCTGCAAGATAGGGGATGCTGGTTGATACCGATATCGGTCAACGGGCCGCCGTTACAGGACACGGCGCGAGTGCAGTTCAACTCTCCGGACCGGATGAGACGCTTAATCTCATCCACGGTCCCTGAGATTTGCATGTCGTTGCCGAACATCCTCATTGTCAGGTTGTATCCTGATAGAATAGTGAGAATGTCGCTGGTGCTGAGGTTTTTCATTTTCCTTACCTTTCCATCGGGTGCCAGTATTCGAACGCCTTAGGACATCCTAAGGAATCCTGAAATTCTTCAGAAACGATGATAAGCTTTTTGACCACTAAAACGTATTGGTCTTGTGACCTGGCCGCGTTGTGTTCTCTCACTATTCTTGCGGCGTCATTATAGGATGGTGCTACGTGCACGCGTCCCCTGGTGTCCATTGCCCCCCAATGTCCCGGAAACGTTTGGGAATTATACTCCGGATTCTCCCATTGATCAGTCCATTCAAGCGGTGATTCTGTAAATTTCTCTTCCATCGGTTGATCTTTCATTGGTCTTCCTCCGTTTCCTCTTCCTTGTTGTTGTCATCGTCGTCAAGTTCTCTTTTTACTTCCACTCCATCATCGAATTCACCCAAGGAAACGGTGTAGCCGTCACCCTGCGAACAGTGATAACACAAATCGTAATCCATCGCAATGCCACCGGCGATATCCACCGCATCATCCGGGCCGTCGGCTTCTACATACGTTGTCAGGGTGATGGTTGTCGTGAGTTCCACTCGGTATTTCATCTTATCCACCAATCTCTAGAGTTTTTAGGATCAACCATTTCCGACAACAGTTTGTCGGATTTTATGGCGTTGCATTTCTGTCCGCAGGTTGGGCAGGGGTGACCATGGATCGGAGCAAGGTTAGCCGGATCCGTGGGATGTCCGCCTCGGGACACCGGAATGATGTGGTCAAGGGAATCGGCTCTCGGGTGCCCGCAGAGATGGCAGATGTCGTTCTGTGCAAGAGTACGAACCTTGGCCTTACGGTAGGCCGTAGATTCCAATTCTGGCCTATCCATTTAGTGACCTCTCGTAAGCGGTATGAACAACTTCGAATTCCTCCCTGTTGTACAGAGTGGCTCCCGGGACCTTAACTACCGGTTCGATATCGTAGATTCCCCGCCGGAATCTCGCGGAAAGCAATTGCTTCGTGAGCCCGTAAGGTTCGAAGAATTCTTCGTAGAGCATTCTGTGTGTTACTAGATTACGAGTATTCACCCATCCTTCCGGGAGAATTCGCGCAAGCTCACTCTCTGAGAGGGACCCTATGGCCGCCTTGACAACTTCCTCTTTCTTTTTGTTTTCCATGTGGACCATAGTAACACTATTTGTCGAGGAAGTCGAACGGGGGATGCCGTAGGTACCGGATCGCGCGGGCGAAAATTGCCGGATCCTCGCGCCACTCTCCGAGCAACCGATTACAGGTGTGGCACAGAAACCCCCGTGGTGCCCCGGTTTCGTGATCGTGGTCAAGACATCGGCCATGGTGCCCTGTCACGGCACCACAGATGATGCATAGGTGACCGTACCGTGCCCGGTAGGCGTTTTCCTGTTCGGGGGTGACGCCGTAGATGCGTTCAAGGCGTTTCGCGCGTTGCGCGCGTGCTTGCGAGCGCCGGTGTGCTCGGGCGTGGGTGGCGCAGCGCGGGCGGCGGGGAGCGCCGTCCGTGGGACGCCACCGCGTGTTGCCTTCAGCAATACAATCGACACATTCCGGTTTTCTTGCCATGGTTCATAGTAGGCCAGTTCCGTAGCCGTAGCCGTAGCCGTAGCCGTAGTCGTACCAATCGGCATCGCCAGCGCCGATAGCGGAACCGGAACCGTAGCCACATCCATCGCCGTCGCTGGTGAAATAGTCGTTTAGCATACGGCCGGATCGGAGATCGTTGCTCCGGCCGTAGCCTTCACCGTGACCATTGCTTTCCACTGTTTTTCTCCCTGAAAGTGGACAGAACCCCCGGACATCATCCGGGGGTCCCATCATGATGGTCAGACGGAGATGAAACCCCATCCGGGACCGTTTCCGTCAAGACCCATTTGGCAAGCCGTAAGGGAAAACACGGTCAGGTGCGCTCTCCGTTGTCGGCTCCCACAGGACGTCAGGCGAGCAAGCCAGATAGAGAATGATGGCGTGCCTAGGGACCCATACCACTCCTAGGGGATCGAGGATTGTTCGCTCTGTGGGGCCGTGTTCGGCCAGTTGGCCAAGTCCGGCAGTGGTTCCCCACCGTCGGATCACGGCAGCACTCGTGATGGTGTCGTACGGGTGAGAGTCGGGGGTGAATCCGGTGAGGACCCATCCTCTGTCAAGGACGAAAATTCCTCGGGTCATTTTTGCAATGCTCATTGTGTTTTCCTCTCGTCAGTTGGATGCCGCGTACCAATCAGCGGCCATGAGCATCGGGGCAAGTTCTGTGATTGCCTGATTTCTGATTGCCGCTTTTTGGGGGGCTGGCAGTCCCGCGCACGCGGGAAAACTTTCCGGGCCAAGTTTTTTCATGGCTGCCTTGAAGTCTTCCTCTGTTCTGGCCTCTAGGATTGCTCCTGAGATGGTCGCGATGAATGATTCCTTGCACTCTGCGGCGTCCGGGGTCGCCGTGGGAGTAGCCGACGGGCCGGATCCACAACTGGACAGGAATCCACAACCGGACAGGACCAGGGCAGCAATGACGATCAGGATGGAAAGAAAGATGCCCTGTAGAAAGTACCGGTTCGTGAAGAGACGCTTCATGATGTTGTTCCTTTCTGGTTGTGGTCGGTGTTCCAACCCCACCCGCACGGTTTCCCGTGCGGGTGAGGCAAGGACACCGGTCAGGGGTAGGGACGGAATTTCGCCCCTCGTAAGATTGGATCAGCGTCACTGTCCGAAATTTCTCGGATCATTTCTGTTGCCTCACCATAGGCGTCTGCGGATTTCGCTCCTGCTTTCACTGCCGCCAGGACGGTATTGAGAGCCATGCTCACCAAGTCCAGTCCCTCGACCGCTTCATCGTTTGGGATTCTCCGAATCCAGTTCCTGACGTTGACGAAGAATTCTTCGTCAGTTCCGCCCCATCCCTGGTACTGAGGCATGGTCATCGCCGCCAGAAGGTGATATCCGTACTTATTGGCGACCAGTGCAATTGCGACCGCTAGTTTCTGTCCCTGTTCTGTTGTCATGGGTCTACCGTACCACGTCAGGTAGACCGTGTCTACTCGGGTTGTGGGTTGTTTTTTATAACCCGGTGGAATCATCACCCTGTTTCACGTGAAACTAGGTCACCCCCGCGTGCGCGGGGAACACTCATCATCCGGCGTGTTTCACGTGGAACAGCCCGGATCACCCCCGCGTGCGCGGGGAACACGGCCGATGGGCACCCGGGCGGCGCCCGCAGGAAGGATCACCCCCGCGTGCGCGGGGAACACTGGGCGCGGCAAGAGACATCATCGACGGTTTCGGGATCACCCCCGCGTGCGCGGGGAACACACTTATTGAGCTGCTAGTTTATGTCATGACCCGAGAGACGTAGCGCTGATCACTCAGCACTGCCCGTGCGACGGCGCGGGTCAAACCATCGCTGCTCTCACGCATAGACATCACGGTCTCATGAAGCGTTTCAGCAGTTGAATAGCACTCATGAGCTATGCATCGGCCGGAACGGACGATAACAACATTATTAACATGGATAGTGTATGTTACGACATCCTTTTTAAATATGGCCAGATCAACGTTAGCAACAATTTTTTCGCTGTTGATTTTCGAAATGTCGATAGCAATTTCAGCCATTTTCTTGCTCCCTTTCAATGTAGCGGTCATCACGCATGATAACTTGCGCAACAATGCACGTCAGGTAATCAATACTCTTTCCCATAGATTCCACTGTGCTATGAAGTGTCATTGCATTAGGGAAATACTCAGTTGACGTCAATTGCCCAGATCTATATTTACAAATCCTAGCTCCCGACTCAATGGTAACAACGTATTCAATTGTAACAACACCAGAAATATCGACAGTAGCAACAATCCTCCTGTTAATTTCGTTGATATTGACAAAAATTTTAATCACTTCATATAATCCTTTCTGCCAGAGTGATAGCAAGGACACCGGACAGGAACGCCAGGACGAATGAGTGAAACGCTGTAATACAGCGATGATGCAAGAGCACTACGGCAGTAGCGGCATAGACAACAGCTATCATTGTCAGGATGAAAATTGCCAAATAGACGATCACCACGGTGGTCATTTTTTTTCCTTCCGTTGTCGGTAGGAACACCCTACCGCACCGAGTGTATCGTGTCCACTCGGTGCGGTAGGGTGCTGATCATCCGAACCATTTTTTCAAACAGTCCGGCCCGATCCCCCTCTCGACAGAATCGGGGTGCGTTAGTTCCCTCCCACAGATCATGCACCGACCGGTGCTACGCCCGAACTTTCCTATTTCCTGTTCGGTGGCAAGCCTACCGCTCCGCTGCACTTCATCGATGATTCTAGGTTCGTATTCGAACCTAAATCCGGATGCTGACAAATAATTTTCTTTAAGGACTCTTCCGTACAGTCTCCCTTTCTTAGATAGGACGGACAAGACGAAATCCATTCCCCCGTCCTGTCGGTCCAAGACGTAATACTTGTCTGGCTCGACAGTGAGTCGAGGGGCCGGAGCAGGGGCAGGGGACATTGGCCGTGTCCAGGGATTCAAGGCCGGAACCGGTCCCGGGGGCGGTGCAAGAGCCGGTTCCGGTTCCGGTTCCGGTTCCGGTTCCGGTTCCGTGGTCGGGACAGATTCGACCTGCCCCAAATGTTCGATCAGGGAACCGGGAATCTCCGGCAGGGGCTCATAGTAAGGGGTTGCGTTCTCCACCAGGATGGGCAGGTAGCGCCCGTCCGCCCCTCTTATTACAAGGTGGGTGACCGGTCCCTGCCCTTTAGTGAAGATGTCAACGGTGCCAACGACATCGATGGTGACCTTGACCATTTTCTTGCCTCTCTCTTGATTTGTGAATGTTCGGCGGATCGGGACTTTTTTCGTTCCCGTTCCTTGTGGTGTGAACACTACCAGCATCCTGTGCACACTGTCTACACCTACGGCGTGTCACACCAGGAACAACGCCCTGACCTGCGGAAACACGAAAAACCCCCCCGACCCGAAAGTCGAGGGGGCATCCGTTCTGTCAGTCGCGCACTCGCCGGTACACCTGACACACGTCAGTGTCGCGCAGGTAGACAATGTCCCGAGCCAGATTAGAATCCCGTTCCCGAGACCCGGACTTGTCAAGTGACCAACCATCGTAGTACGAACATTCACCGGGACGGGTTAGCCATCCAATCTGGCAGGAAATTTCGAACAATGCCCCGCCGCTAGGCAGGACGATGATGTCACCGTCGATAAGATCGCTCCCTCTCTTGCGGCAAGTCGAAACGATGTCCCTTGCGTAGGGAGCGAGCTTCTGCGCTTCTGTCGTTTCCTCTGTGTTGTTCATGGTGTGCACACTACCAGCATCCTGTGCACACTGTCTACCTACGGCGTGTCACACCAGGAGCAACGCCTTGACCTGCGGAAACACGAAAAACCCCCCCGACCCGAAAGTCGAGGGGGCATCCGTTCAATGGTCAATCGGGTCAATCGCACGTCCGCCGGTACACCTGACACACGTCGGTGTCATTCAGATTCATAAAAGTGGTTTTTTCCATCATCGGACCCTGTTCCCAAGACCCGAGCAATCGACAACTGTAGTACGAACACACGCCGGGACGAGTTAACCATTCGATTTTCCCGAAAACTTCGAACAATACCCCACCGTTTGGATGAACGATGATGTCACCACCAATAAGGTTGCTCCCCAGTTTTTGACAAATCGGGGCGAGTTTCTGCGCTTCCGTCGTTTTGTTGTTCATGGTGCGAACACTACCCCCTACAGGTGTTCACTATCAACTCACACACCGAACCGCCGTACTGTCAGAGCACCCGGATACAACTCCGCCAGACCACACAACACGTAGCACAGCTCACCATCGACTTTCGCCCGGATCTTACGGACGTCCGGGCGGGCCGTTCGGACATCGGCCAGGAACCGGCGGCGCGTGAGCGGCTGCCGGACACCCGCCGCCTCGGACCACGCCCGATACGCTTCGTACACCTGATCAACCCGGATCCGGACGTCCGGCGCCGGACCCGCGCTCACTCGCTCATCCAAGAATTCGCCGATGATCGATGTACTGGCTCTTAGGTCCTGACGCTCACTCGCCATGTAGGCCGGATCGTAAAATCGACCTTCCGACTCAAGATCCGCCAGACCGTCTAAGGCCCAATTCAGAATCCCCGGAAGTTCCGACAGTAGTGCGTCGGTGAGTCCAGGGTCTTCCCGTCCGAGGACCTGACGATTGAACCGAAGCACAAGAAACCGGGAGACCATCGCGCCCGAATCATCGATGAACGACGGTTCATCATTGCTGACCATCATGAAACGGGTCGGCAAGGTTCCTTCCCATGCCTCACGATTCTTCCGGGCGACTGTCCGAGTATCCTCACCCGAAATCGCCTTAAGTTTTTCGATCCCGACACCGACGTCTCTCAATGACCATTTGACGTCAGAGAATATCCCCAGTGTCCGGCCAATGAGGGACTGTTCACCGAATGTCCCCAGCAAACCGGACAGGGTCGGTGACGTGACGTTCTCACGCCCGATAAGTGCGGTGAGCACTCGCAGGAGAGTGCCCTTACCGGTCCGGGGTGGCCCCAGCATGAGCATAATTTTTTGCTGATCAGTACGCCCGGATATGACGTACCCGAACCATTGTTGCGTCTCTCGCAGAGATTCGGCCAGGAACGTTTCTCCCTGCCCGCCGAATGTCTGATTCAAGAATTCGATCCAACGCGGGCAGTCCGCCCCCGGGTCATACCCGTACGGCAGGGACGACGTGTTGAAATTCCGTGGCGTGTGTGGGAGGAGTTCCCGCGTGCCTAGATCGACGACTCCATTACGGCATGCGATTATGCGGTCCGCCTCGATTGCGGACGATCGTGAAACACACGACGCCAGGGCCTCGGACAGGTCGGCGACCGTTTTTCGCGTCGGATTCCACGGGAGCATCTTACGCTCACCCGACTTTCTGTCCTCTGTTTCATAGACCGAATACTCAAGACGTCGGTAGAGGGAGGACCGGAAATCCTCGGCACTCGTGATGCCCCACCGTCCGAGGTCAGGCCGGTACGTGTACCAATCGCCACGCCACCGGATAAGAGACGGAACACCATCCGCAACAGGGAGCGCAGAAACCAGCTCACGTGCGACCCTCAAGGGCTCACGAGGCGACGGAAAGCACCTGCCCTCAGCCTCAGCACGGGTACGCTCAGCGTCCGCCTCAGCCGACCGAATGTCCGCCTCGACCTGTTTGATCAGCCGAGATAGTTCACGGCGTCCGAGGATCCGCAGGACCGTAACCACGGTGTCCGTGAACCCGGCACGCTCTGCGAGATCCGCGCCTGCCCAGTGAGTGGTCACGGCCTCCCTCACGGCCCGGACGGCCCCGGTAACACCGTCGGCGGACAGGGCCTCACCAATAGCCGTGAGCGAATCTGTCAGGTCGGTGCTGGTGCTCTCCGGATCGTCCTGTCCGGTGTCCAGGGCGGACCGGATACCGGTCGGGACGGGCACCGTGGTCACGGCGGGTGCCTCACGGATCGTGTACGGCTCAGCCGCGCCGTGGCGTAGGCCGCTGGCGATGGTCGCGTGCGCGGCGGAGTAGTCACCATCATCCGCACCACCGTGGCGCAACCAGGCGTCCCGCTGCGCAGCAATCAGACACTCGGTAGCGTCGGACGCCGACCAGTAGCCGGGCACGAAATGCCCCGCAACCACGGCGGCCGCGTTGAGGGTCGCGTTAATCGTGCCCTGTCCGCATTCAGCCAGGGGTGCGCGGGCGTGGCGCGCGAGGTACGCGGCGGCCTGATCCCGGGTGAAGACCCGCTCACGATCGGGAGCGGCGGTCACGGGGGCCTGGACTCGCTCACGGGCACGCTCACGCTCACTGTGCCACTCATGCACCCAGTACGGGGCCGGGTCTAGGTCATCCGGGGCCGGGAGCGTGAGCGCGGCGGGCCACGCGCACGGGTGGAGGAAGATGCATCCGCCGACTCCCCGGACGTCCACTCCAGGGAGGACCGACGTGTCTCCCTGAGCCGGACGGATGGGCCGGTCAGGGTCGGCCGTGAAAAAGTGGTGCTCGCCCCGGGTGGTGGTGGGGAGCGTGTAGGCCGGGATCTCGCCGCCCGCCGCCGTGAGGTACTCCGCCACACCATCGGGGCCGCCGTGGCGGTCACAGTCCAGGACGACGATCCCGGACGGCCCACAGGCGATGGCAGGCCACGCTCCGGGGTGTTGCCGCCACCAGGTGCGGATCATCCCGGGGGTGGTCGGCACGAGGGCGGCACGCTCCCACGAAACGTGAAAATGCGTGTTTTTCCGCCCGTCATCACGGTATTGGATTGTGACGGGGAAGACCCGGTAGCCGAGGTCTGCGAGGTACAGAGCGACGTCTACGGCTATCGGGCGGGTCGTCATAAGGTCCGGCTCCTGTCTCATCCTGTCGGAGAAAATGAGTCCCCCCCGGCATCCGACAGGAAAAACGGGGGGGGACGTAGCCGCTGTCCGGGGTGTGCGGGGATCAGTCCGAACCTGCCCCGGCGCGGTGAGCGTCGTCCGGGGTGATCAGCCCCGTCTAGCTCGTGATCCTCACTGTAGCACTACCGGGCGGGCGGCGGACGGCCATGGGGGGACCGGCCCCGATCCTGTCGCGTCTCTGACCTGCGGATATGCCCCTGACCTGCGAGGTTCCACATGGGTTCCACATGGGTTCCACATCTGCAACGCCCTGACCTGCGAGGTTCCAGATAGGGATGATCCCGATTGGGGATGTGGAACCGTGCTCTGACCTGCGGTTATACCCCCAAAACCAAGATCAAGTTCCATGAACTCGGTTCTCACTTACTTCCCCTATAGGAAAAACATTTTTTAGCAGTAGCGTAACGGTTACCCTACTGTACGTAGTCAACAGTCCTGACCTGTGGTAATAACAGAAAGTAGCGTAACCATCACGCTACTGCCAACAAATTTTCCCCCTATACGCGTAATGAGTGAACATCTATCTAGAAACATGGAACTTGATCTTGATTTTGGGGGTATAACCGCAGGTCAGAGCACGGTTCCACATCGGGTTCCACTTCTAGCAGTTGACGATGGTCACATGGAACTTTTTCCTCTGACCTGCGCTGATTACTATCAGTGTGTGGAACCGACATCATGATGACCTCGGTGACCTGCGGCAACGCGCCCTGCCCACCATGGCCGTTACTCACAGTGAGATGTTCCCGCGGTGACCCGTTTTGCCGTGACCTGCGCTGATTACGTTCCGGTCGGTTCCACACACTGATAGTGAGTTTTTTCGTTCTGTGGGCGGTGAGCTGGGGCATCGATCGGCCGGGCGGGGGCGGTTCCACTACGAAAGTGCCCCTGACCTGCGAGGTTCCACGTAGGATCCGGAAAGCTGATTACCGTACGCTTACGCGCAAACACGTAGTTGTCTGTAAGCGTAGAGTGAATTGTGCCCCTGACCTGCGAGGTTCCACGTAGGATCCGGGAAGCTGATTACCGTACGCTTACGCGCAAACACGTAGTTGTCTGTAAGCGTAGAGTGAATTGTGCCCCTGACCTGCGAGGTTCCACGTAGCCGGCGAGGTTCCACGTAGCCGGCCCGGTAGCCGGCCCGGTAGCCGGCCCGGTAGCCGGCTCTTCCCCCTGGACTGGACACACTGTCTCAGGTGAGGCATAGTGGTGGGTGTCAACAGAACGGCCCACCGAGCTGGGAGCGTCAGCATGACCCGCACCACCGTGTACGGTGTTTTCTACCGCTACGCCGGGGTTTCCGCCCCGTCCGACGTGATCACGTCGTATCTCTCCGGAGACACACAATTCTCCGAATTGTGTGTTCTGTCCGGAGCGTATGACGACATGGTGTCGGACTACACCGATGCCCTGTCCGCCGCCCTGCCGGACGATATTGTCCTGGCAGGATCCGAGCTGATCGGCCCGGCCGATGACCGGTATTATACCGAAAACATTCACGATAAGATTCGTGAAGCCATCGACAGTGTGGACGTGGACGCCATCATCATACAACATGATGTCGCCGATATCCTTAGTGAAGAGTTGACGGCACAACAGGTTGCCGAATATCTTGGCCTATCTACTCCCGGATCGGCCCGAAAAACCCTGTCCAGGTGGGGCATCCGAGCATGCAAGTATGTCAAGGTCGGTAGGACGATACAAGCTAGATATCCTGCCGAAAAAGTGATGTTAATGAACCTTCGAAACCGTGGTAAGGTCTGACTGACTTACTGGCGGCGTCCGGCACCGTGGAGATTTTCCCCGTCTTCCTCCACGGTGCCGGACCTTTTTTGTCGCTAGGATGTCCTCATGGCAGAGACACCCGTACCGGACGTGTCCCCCGGGATGATGGTCAGAGAGATCCTAGAGCCCTACGTGAGTGCCGACGACGTGTCTCCGACCGTCATGTTGCGCTACTCGTGCGTGCTCGCGGTGGCGGACGCGATAATGCTTACACCATCGCCCGCTGAGCGTCAGGTATCCGCTGAGTGGTTGATTACATTCATCGAAGGTCTGACGCCTACTCCGCCACCGCAGGAGTCGATCCCGGATCCTCCCCCGGACAAACCGATCACACCGACTCCGATTCCGGTGGATCCGTCTAATCCCCCACCGATCCTGCCCCACACCACCAGTACCGATTGAGAGGTTCTGAGATGAACAATCCGTCGATTGAGACCCGCCGCACCATCGGCCAGGCACTCGCCCTCGCGGTGGCGATTGTCGCCGTGATCTACAGTTTCATCCTGCCGGGTGAGTCCGCTCCGTGGGACACGGATCCCACGGCTACGGTCACGGTGACGGTGACCCCTGAGCGGTCGGTGAGTCCCTGAGCGCTCATGAGTGGCCCCTTACCAGGATGTTTCTGGTAGGGGGCTTACTCTGTCCGGACATTGTTTAGTGCAAGGATCAATTTTTTAGTATTCAACTAACCCCCGTGAGTGGACATCATCTACTCATGGGGGTTAGTCTCACCCCCATGAAAAACATCCTCACCGTCAGAACTTTTATCACCCTGTCGTGGGCAGTCGGTGCCCTTGCCCTCATGACATCGTTCATGAGCCTATCCCACGGGCTGAGACCGTATTTCGGCGTGCAAGCGCCGCTCATGGCAGGGCTGGTCGATGCCCTCGCGCTGGCCTTCACGGGATGGGCTGCTCTCACCACTTCAGCCACCGGGCGACCGACGCTCCCCGTGAGGGTAGCCGGACATGGGTGCGTGGCGGCATCCGTGATCACGAACGCGCTCGGGGCGTATCACGCTCCGGCCGTGGGCGGTACCGAGCACGGTGCCCTGTCCGCCGCTCTGCACACCCTGCCACCGCTCCTGCTAGCCCTAGTATCCGAGTTGTCCGCCTGGCACCATCTCGCGCTGTCCGCTCATGAGCGTGCCCGTGAGGACGCTCTAAGGGCTGCGAGGGTGCAGATCGCCCGCCTGGCTGCCGGGCGCCGGGTCCCGTCCCGTACGGCCACCAGCGCCCTCGTGCGGGCCGTAGACCTCGGGGTCTTCCCCGTTGACCGTGTTGCCCCTCTCGTGGATCGTGAGAGGGTCCCTCAAGCGCTCCGAGCACTCTTGGCGGCGCAGGACGTCACGGTGAGCGCTCCCATGTCCCGCCCCCGACCCGCCCCCCGAACATGGCCCATCACCATGGTCCGGACCGACATTGACGGTCCGGACCATGAGCAGGGCGCGCTCCCCCTGCTGTCTCTGGCCGATTCCCTGCCGGACGTCCCCGGCTGGGTCACAGACAAGTTGGTCCGGATGGGCCTGTCTCCGGCTGAGTGGTTGGATCTCACGGTGCGGGAGCGGTGCGAGCATCTGAACCGTACGGGTCAGTCGGCCAGTCCGGCATCCGCCGGGCGGATCACAACGGAGCTACGCCGGTCCGTCGCCTGACACCCTGAGAGGGCATCCCCGTCACAGGAGATGCCCTCTCAGTTGGTTTGTCAGGTGTCGTCGGTCAGGTAGACCTCTCCGGGGAGGAGGGGCTGTCCGGGGTCCGGGGGGTGGGACGTCAGGTGCCACCCACTGCAGTATTGGCACCAGTAGGTCCGGCACTCAAGCCGACGCCGTATTCCGGCGTCAGCCGCGCGCCGGGCCGTTCTCAAGGCGCGTTCGGCGTCCTTGGCGGTTCGGTAGCGGATTTTCTGACATTTACCCATGAGCGAGCCAGTCATGCACGGCGTTCGTCGCATTAATGGCCGTATTTTTCGACCATCGCGTTTTCGGGTCGCGTAGGTAGCTGGCGACGTGACATAGGCCGGTGACAACAGCGGTGGGGACACGGTGGCAATCGTGTTTCCGGTACGCCCTTGTCATGGCGTCCGTGACTTTCGACCATGATGAGTTATCGGCTGAGTGCCGGGTGATGATAGGTCGCTCCGAGGTGTAGTGCCGATTCGGATTCATAGCGCGCATGATGGCTGTTCCGATGCCCCACCGTTCATCGGCAGTACGGCTTTTTTCGATCCGTCGTGATACGAGACGTGTTGCGCCGTCCCAATCTCCCATTTTCACGTAGGTGTGTAGGTGTTCGGTCAGGTCGTCAAGATCCATGCCAGTAGTGTAGGCAGGTCAGGGGGTTTTTCGCCACCTGTAGTTGTCACAGACAACATGATGGGTGTAGGATGTCAACCATGAGCAAACACAGGAAAATCGACTTCCGGATGAGCGCCGTGGAACGTCCGGCGAAAATGCCGGAAGGGTTTTGGAAAACAGCCTCAGAGGAATGGTTGCACCCGCACCAGGGGCACGCCCCGCAGTACGTACAGTACTCCGGGACGGGTGGGACCACGTATTGTGTCACCTGTTCCTGTGGGAAGTTCACAGGACCTGAGCACACCGTGTGGGAACACGGGCGGGACCCGCAGGTCCTTCCCGCAATCCTGATAACCGAGTTCCGGATTCACTTGCGGGAACTCGGGTTCTGACGTAGGCGCACAGGACCCCGGACCGGTTACCGGTCCGGGGCCCTGTAGTGTCCGAACAGCATCACATCTTTAGTTGATAGTAAATACAGAGATGGTGTAGTGTACGCACTGCCAACCGAACGAAAGGAAAAAGAAATGATGCAAGAGGCCGGTACTATTTATGAGTTCGGAACGAAGATTCGTGTCAGCAATAGCCGAGGTATCATGCCATTCAACATTTGCATTACTACTGTTGACATAGAGAGTGGATACGGATATGATGCCGAACTCACTGTTTGCCGTTTGACAAATGGCAAGTGGAGAGTAGAGGAAAACAGCCTAGCCCAAATTGTCAATAAAACATTTGATAGCTGGGTATTCGAAAATGGTGAAAATAATTCTAGAGTATGGGAAGTCAACGGAATCGAATCGTTGGCAGAATTCTTAGCAAGTGAATACGATTCCAAGGATAAGGGCGCAATCACTACGGCCTTGGTTTTATCTCGGACTAATCAGAACGATCTGCCCGTAGAGGTCAGGTCGATCTACCCCTAGGGCTCGTGCACGGTGTGTTTTCACGATGGTGATCACATCACTCACCGCTCCCTTGTTGTTGACAGTGAATACAGGTGGTGGTAGTGTATACACCGCCAGCCAAACGGAAGGAAAAAACAATGTTCTGTCCCCCCATCCCGGCCGAACTCGAAAAATTCTTCGAAACTCCGGTTCGTGAATTCGAATCAATGCCAACTCCGTACACCCCTGAAAGGGCTGTTGTCGAAGACGTCGAAACACTGAATGGTGCTACAATTTTCACCATTAAGTTCCTTGGTACTGGTTTGTACGGCAAATGTGTCGTGCGCCACCGTGGGAAGAAACACGAGGCATGTATCGTGTTCATAACAATAGCGAGTCGCACCAGATTTGTCAGAACGTCTGAATTCTCAGCCGGGAGAACGCCCGGTAATGCGGTTGCACAAGTTATTGTGCAACACAAGTTGGGTCGGCTCATGGCGAGCCGATTCGAAAAAGCGGTAAATGACGCACTCGCCTGACGTAGAGGATCCCCCTACCGGATGTTCCCGGTAGGGGGATCCTTCGTTAGGTCAGATGCCCTGCGCAATGGTGATCAAGGCGTACACCATGGCGCCACAGATCACAACCGACCCGATCCGACTGATTGTCTGTGCTCGCTGTTTGAACAACAGCATCATGATTGAACTGCCGAATTCCTGTCCAACGAAGAATCCGAACAGGAACGCCACCAAGAGTGGCCCGGTAGTGTCACACCATGCGAAGATTCCCTGAAAAAAGGAATCGATTTCCGTTGCCGATGTGGGCGTGTTTTTCATCATGGTGAAGACGGTAGCAACAGCGCCACGGAGCATGCAAGTGCATCGTGTCAACAGCTTGTGGTAGGATGTCATCATGGAACTCAGGGACTACCAAACCGAGGCGATCGACGCTATCACGTCCGCGTGGGACCGTGGTGTTACCGCCCCGGCCGTAGTTCTCCCCACGGGGAGCGGCAAGACGGTCATTTTCTCTGCCCTAACCGAGCGGCTTCACCGTGAGCACAAGCGAGTGCTAGTCATCGCACACCGTGACGAGCTCATTGATCAGACGGTTCGGAAACTCGCCGATAGCGGCATCCCCATGCATCACCTCGGAGTTGTCAAGGCCAACCGCGACGACGCTACGATGCCCTGTATCGTGGCGTCCGCTCAGACCCTAGTGCATCCACTGCGCCGGATCCGTCTCGGACGGATCGACGCTATCATCACAGATGAGTGCCACCACTATGCCTCGGATAAGTATTTCGAGGTACTTTCCCATTGGGACTGCAACCGTGTCGGTTTCACGGCCACCATGAGCCGTGCCGATAAGCGTGACCTCAATGGTGTGTGGGACGAAATCGTCTATTCTAAAAATATTAGTTGGATGATTAGTGAAGGTCATTTGGTGCGCCCGATCGGGCGCATGATTAACGTTGCGGACCTTGAAATTCCGGAAACTAATCGTGCGGACTACACGGATCGTGCGATCTCTAAAGCTATGCGTGAATCGCATGCTGTTGAGACAACGGTTCGCGTCTGGCAAGATGAGGCGAACAGGAAATCGACAATTCTGTTCGCGCCTTCAGTTGAAATGACTGAAGCGTTCACAGATGGCTTTAACAATGCCGGTATTACGGCGGCAACTATTACGGGGTCAACCCCCAAGATTGAGCGCAGGAAAATCTATAAAGATTTCGCCGACGGTAAGATTACCATCTTGTGCTCGTGCATGGTCCTCACGGAAGGATTCGACTCACCTCGTGCCGAGGTAGCCGTAATCGCCAGACCGACAAAAAGTGAATCCCTGTACGTTCAGATGGTCGGGCGCGTGCTCCGCCCGTACCCGGGGAAAACCAGTGCCCTCGTGCTGGACATGGCGGGTGCCTCTCAGGGGAAGACCCTGAATCTTGCCGCCGTGATCCCCGAACCGCGCAAGACGGCTGAGGGTATCGAGATCATGCGCGGTGAGCCCGGTACCGGTACCGGTGACGGCGTTGACCCAGTTGACCTCGGACAGGCCGGGATGACCGGTGTAGACATCATGTCCGGACGTGCGATCGCTTGGCAGAAAACGAATAAAGGCATAAATTTCGTTGCTACCAAGAATAATTTCCTATTCATCTTCCCAAATGGTGACGGAACTTTTTCGGCCGGTGCAACGTTCTCCCAACAGTCTATTTGGGGACCGAACGGTGAATTGCCGGAACGTTTCTGCGAATCAGTCAACCTAGAGACTGCAATCCTGCGGATCGAAGATAAGATCCTTAGCACGGATTCGAGGTTCCTTGCGGAGACTGGTCGTCCGTGGCGCCGGAAAACGCCATCGGATAGACAAATTGCGTTCGCGCATCGAATGGGTATCACTAGCGCTAGTACGATGACGTCCGGTACACTGACAGACGCAATCAACCGCGTGAAAGCTAGCGCGGTTTTCGACGTCCTGTTCTGAGAGGTGTTTTCATGCCCGAGTGGATGATGCCGACACGGATCGTGTCGGCCCCGGATCCCGAGACGTCCGACGGCATCCCCCGGGACCGGTACGGACGTCCGGTCCTTCCTCTTCAGGAGGAAGACGGCCAATGGCTCCCTGTACCGTTCACCCGTGCCAGCACGGTTGCGGGCACCCTTGGAGGATCGGCTAAGGGGCTCATGAAGTGGAGCGAACGGCTGCTAGCGCGCGGTCTGGCAGAGATGCCGGACTCCTGCCGGTACATTGCGAGCCTGTATCCAGAGGAAATCGGAGACCTTGACAAGATTATCGAGACGGCTAAGGACCGTGGCGGTGCGAACGATGCCGCACGGTACGGATCCACCGTACATGGATATGCCACGCCGGAGCGCGTAGCAGCCGGTAAAAAACCGAATACAGTGGACCCTCATATAGACCTCATGGTATCTAATTCAGTTGATACCTATACGGAAATGTTGCAACAATGCGGCATTCACCAATTACCGCAGACGGAAATTTTCGTTGCGAACCGGCAATACCGTGTCGCCGGTTCAATCGATGGACTGTACCGGCTCCCGTCCGGTACCGTCTTCGACGGTGAAGACGTCTCCGGCCGTGTCCTGGTCGGAGACATTAAAACAGGGAAACACGTGAAGCCGATACCGTGGTGTGTGCAGCTCACGGCGTATGCTCATGGGGACAGGTACACCCACGACCCTAAGGCGGATCCGGCGGAACGGTACACACCGATACACCCTGACCTACACACCGGATACGGACTGATTTTCAACACACATAATTCCCGTGTGCCGTACGTTATCAAGCTGTCTCCCGCGTTGCTCGCGCTTGCCTGTACCGCGCACCGTGGAAGCACCGCGACCGGCGCCCGTAAACTCGGTGCCCTGTTCGACTTCCCAACACGGATGTAGTATTCTCGGAGAAACCGATCGAGAGAGGTCAAGATGGCAGAGTGGTACGAATTCGCTCAAGCATTCAATTCTGAAAATCCCCTGCGACAGGCCCCTGAATCGACCGTGGATCCTTGGCAGGCCCCTGGACCGGCGGCCGGTCAGGCACCAGCAACCGGCCAGGCACCAGTCGAACCACGCAACCCATGGCACGGTCAGACTACCAACCCCGCACCAGCTGGGGCGGTTTCCGTCGCCTCCCCCATGGGCGGATTCGCCTCCCCTGAGCAGGTCCAGGGATTCGTCATGCCAACCGGCGCAGTGGACGCGCCAGTATACAAGAGTGAGAAAAAATATCCTCGCATTCAGAACATGCGAGGACGATGCCTCCTCCTCCTCCCTGTCGAGTTCCGCACGGAGTCTGACCCCTTCAATCCGGGAAAACAAAAAGAAATTGCAGTCGCCGTCGTTACCATGTTGAATGGCAACCCCATCACTCACCACATCGATGCGGACGGCGAAATGACGGAACTCGCCGAAGCGTACACCACTAACCTCCCCGTGGTGTATTACATTCCGTGGTTCCGAGTCATCTCCGGACTGAAATCGGCGGGAGGAGCCGCCGTTGTTGGAATCTTCAACAAGGCGGGTAAGGCGTACGAGATGGCTCCCGCGCCGCCCGCCGGACACGCCGCCGCATCGCGGCTCTTGGCCGATCCCGGTTACAACACTGCCGTACTCGGTGCTCTTAAAGATTTCCGGGAGTATGAGCGTGCACGTGCGGAGAACGCTCCCGCCCCCACGCAATCCCCCGGACCCGTTCCATTCTGATCTGCTACAATCAACGAAACACATACCGAAAGGACGCACCATGGCCAGAGGAAACCCCTACACCCGTCTTATCCGTGACATTGCCGATGCGCAGGACAGGGTCACGGCGCTCCGTGAGAAACTTGCCATCGCTGAAGCGATGGCAGGGGTCGTCACGGAGCGCCGTACCGAGGAAATCAAGCAGGTTGCCGCCGTGACCGGCGCCACGGTGGATGTGGACACGATGTTGACCCAGTACCGGGCCAGTAAGGGCACCCGTAGGCGGAAGCCGTCCGAGCCCGAGACTACGTCCGAGCCCGAGGCTACGGCCGACGCCAGTGGAAACGATGATCCCTGGAGTCAGGACAGTTACGCCGCTGTCTGACCGTTGAGGGACCCCCTGCCGGAATACGGGCAGGGGGTCCCTTTCGTTGTACACTGGTGCCATGGTCCTTGTGGGAGATCCCGTCCTGTCAGCTGACTTCGATGCCTTGACCGATAAACCATACACCCCGTATACACCGACGACGTCCGGTATCACACTCGGAACGGGCGGGATGATTACCGGACGGTATCACGATCGTGGAAACCATGACGTGCACGTGATCATGTATATTATTCTCGGGACGGGCGGCGTAATGGCGTCGAATCCGTATTTTTCGTTACCGTTTTCCGCAGCTGCGGATCAACGGTTCGTAGATTCGGCTGTTTATACGATTGGTGGCACAAGATACCTTGGCCATATCCTCATGTCAGGATTGTCGGCTCTTTTAGTGCGTGTTTCGCCCGGTAGTGAAGCTATCGTTGGTATTACTGCGACAACTCCTGCGACATGGTCCAGCGGCAGTATCGTAAACGCATCATTTAACTATGAGCGTGCCTAAAACATTTGGTCCCCCTACGTCGCAGTAAGGGGACCATGAACGTCGAACTTACCCGATTCCAACCAGTGCCGTAAGCAACTTCGTTGATTGCTCCGACATTCCGGCAAGCCCAATGATACACGCTACAATGCCGTATAGCATTTTTTCGTACTTATCAAGGCGTTGTTCGTGTTGGTTTACACGATCGGACAGATCATCCGACGTGCGCCGGATTTCGGCCATGAGGGCATCTTCAAGCCGGTCAAGCCGACCAAGGATACTCTCATCCACAGAACCCATTATCACGCCTTTTCAATTCAGCACACAATTTCAACAACAATTCATTCTGAGCTGTCATTAGTCTGTTCTGTTCAATGATATGCCCCGTATTGGCACGCAACCACGATTCCAATTCGTCTGTCTGGTTACGGATGGCTAGGTCCGCCAAGTACATCCCACCAAGAATCCTTTCAACGGTTGTCGTGGTACCGTTTGACAATTTGATCGGATCGGTTGTCTTCATTTCATCCTCTTCCGGATCGGTTCCTGCCCGCAGAGCGACTGCCCTACGGATTATCTCCTTACGCTGTCCCGCCCGGATCACCCCCGGGCAGGCGTGCCCACCCCACGCAGCACCACCCATGGAGTGGGTGCCGATTCCGTGACCGGTCACGGAATCGGTTACGGTATCATCCGCTCCGCACCACACGTGCCAGCGGGCAAGTGCGGTCAATTGAAGATCGGTGAGCGGTTCATCGGCGTACCCCGCAGTCTCACAGGACCACCCCCATTTATTACCATTCTCCTGTGCCCACGAAATACGGCGCAGATCACCATACTGTTCGATTTCACCATCTTTACCAAACCAAAGATGGGAAAATCTAAGATTCGTTTTAAGGTCTCTGAACCAACGTAGGGGCCCGTCCGTCTCAGCAACATGCAACACCCAACTTTTGGGTTTCTTAATGAACAACGGAACTCGATCAACGCCGTTCTTCCGCTGATAGTTCCAAGGAACCAAGAATCGTGTTGCTCCCGGATAGAATCCTTCCATTGTCTTCCTCCTCCCTAGAATCCGTAGAATGATGTCTCCGCCAGTTGCACGGTGGCACCTACGTCATGTGCCACTGCCAGGCCGTTCGTTCCTCTTGTGACGGTGAACGTCTGCGGTGACGTCGCACCAGCAATAGCGGTGACGGTCATGACCTCGGGTCCCACTCTGATATCGAGGGGGAACCGTGCTGGGGTAGTGGTCCATAGTGTACCCGATTCCACGACGGACAGCGATGTAGCGGACGCCGTGACGGGAGAACCAAGAGTACTCGATATCGTGTCATATCGGGTTATACCATAACGTGCGACATTATAAGGACTACCGGGCGACGTATTGAGGACCCATCTACGCCCAAACTGGTTTAGCGTTTGATTTATTCCATTAACCAGCAACTTTACGTCACCGTACACATTGGGAATATTCTTTATGACAATAAGGTCACCGACCCTTAGTTTAGTCATAGCCGTTAATTGTGCTGTTGAAAGCATTTCCCCAATGATGCCAATCGTTGGATAACGCGGTTCATCCCGCGTTCCAATATGCAACATCCACTCAGAATGCCATTGTGCCATTACATCCTCAGACAATGACAATTCTATGCTTCCGGGATCGTAACGGCCGATTCCTTCCGGAAAGTCTTTTACGGACATGCTGCCCGTTTCCTTCACGGAACGATAAGACGCTGAATCCCTACGGGTCACCGTAACGTCATTCGCCGTGAGCATGTCATCATCGACCGGCTTTATATCAGACAACGCGTCTGTAGCATAATCGATGGTAACCGCAGGAACTTGCGACCACAATGTTGACCGTTGACGAAATTTCAATCCGAGACGTGGAAAATCATCATCGGAAAGAATAGCACCATCGGAATTAGCGGCATCTTCCAACAACGATATGAGCGAATCGGTTTTCTGTTCGCCAGATCTTATCGCATCCGCATACCCTTGAGAGACATTACGGTAAGGAACATTATTTTCATAGCAGAGTCGTTGAAATCTGTATGATGTCTGTTCGTCGTTATGAGCATTAACGGCAGTGATCAAATCAAAAATTGTAGGATTGTCCTTCCGGACAATGACATGTCCCCCACCCATGGCCTGATTAATATACTTTCCTCGATTGATTTCAACCGAGGTCACTCTGTAAACATATCCCGTGAAATTGTGCGTTGTATACGTACCGCCACTATCACCGACCTTGTAAACAGATAATGTGCAAATAGCTGTGCCTGGAGTTGTCATGCTATCGATCGACAAACCGATCTGAAAACGTGAATCGTCAATATCGAACGCTGTGATGGTAGATGACGCTAAAATAGAGCCGTCAAGATCATACGCCGTCAACGCCAAATTGCCACCCGAGCTATACCACGCCCGGATAGCAGAAATTCCACCCGTTAAATGCAATGTCAACAATGACGATCCGGAAGTAACACCGCCGGACGGAATATCTAACAATGCTCTAACCGTAATCAGGCCACTAGCAGTATAAAATGGCACAATACCAGAAAACGTCGAACTAGCCCATGTCGGCAATGGGTCAGAACACGCGAACGACGTACACTGTTCGAATCCTGGTGCGCCACTGTACGTAGCAGGTATGCCCTTGACCGCAGTAAGGCGCTCACTGAGCGAACCATCCTCGCACGGCCAATACGCCAGAACCGAGGCATCATCGGCGGTAACCGTTGCTGCGCGCCGTAGCGCAGATGCCACATGGTCCTTGGCCGATTGAATCCGTCGAAGAATACCGGCAGCATTCACCGACACTGTCGCGTCCTTGCCCGAAAAATCGACAGAACGTGGCCACGATGGGACTTCACCGACGAATTCCCAATCAACATCGGTGATTTCAGCATTACCGGTCAGGGTCCAAGTTTTTCCGGTTGAATCAACGAATGATGTTGCTCCGGCCGGAACAGCGGCCATGACGGGCCAGGCTTGTATTGTAGGTGTTGTGTCATAGAGACACGCACTATTAATCTTTAAGGCAACTTGCACGAAACTACCTGTTGATTCTTCACCTTCCGGTGTTTTCTGTCCGATCACCATGGGAGCGGCGCCGTTGTATGGCGTCATTGTTGTGCCGTAGGTCAATCCACTGCCTAGCTGCACCCACGATCCGGACTCGGTTTGTTTAGAATAAAAACGGGCTGTTCCTGTGGTTGATTCGTATTGGCAGAGGATAATTGCTCTGCCACCCGGCATCGCTCTAAGTCTTTCGGTAGACTGAAAATAGTATTCATTGGCACCGTTCGTTGAAATGAACAACACGAGCGAACCTGACGTCATTACGAGTTTCCACGTCCGATTGTTCGTGTCACTATCCCACTTATGGGCAAGAATTACTGGGCCTGCCACATCATCGGATTCGAAATCTAGTTCGAAATAAAAACTTGGCAATTCAAGCGATGCATGATCCGGTGTCGTTATCGTAGAGGCATAGCCATCTAGCAGGAGATACGACGTGTCGCGTTCAATTCCGACACGGATCGGAGTATTACGTCCGATAACACCGTAGTAAGCACCGAGCGGATTCCTAGGTGAAAGATCACCCGCCGTATCATCCAACGTCAATGAGCACTGCGACGGTTTTACTGCCAGTACCCCATCTTCGGATCCCCTCGACAGGGTCACTGAAGATTCCTCACGGACAGTTGCCGCAACCCATCCGTCAAGGTCTAGTTCACACCGTAGCGGCAGTGGCGTTACAGGGAAAACCATGAAAAATATCACTCTCCGTAGATAGCCGGCCCAACAGCCAGTTACCGACCTAGAGCCATCTGGACATTACCACGGTACTCCGTGCGCACTGTCTTCCGCAGTAGGCCAGCGATGAAACGGCCAGTATCCGAATCGTCTCCCTTAATCACCAGGGTCACAGATCCCCCAATTCCCTGTCCCCCTGATGCCGACCGTGAAGCCCCTGTCAGCGGCGTCACGGAAGCACCTGTTGGGAGCATGAGCAGCTCGGGGCCGCGCTCACCGACTAGGGTAACCCCCGGGTTCACGATGGTACCACCATTCGCTAGGCCGGGAATCGACAGCATAGACGCTACACCGCCGGGAAGATGGATCCGACCGACTGTGCTGTTCCATGCGTCAGAAATACGACGCGTTGCAGAATCAATAAAACTAATGATTTTATTGAAAGCTGAAATTGCATTAGATCTTACTTTATCCCATACGGACGACAGTGGACCGGAAATAAAATTCCACAAACTTTTAGAGCTGTTTTTCAATCCGTTCACCTTGGACATGATCCCGTTGATACTACTACTTGCCACAGATCGCAGAAAACGCCATGCTGACGAACCAGCATCACGCAAGGACGTCATAGACCGACCAAGTTTGTTCCATGTCGAAGTAAAGAAACTACCGATCCAACCAATTACGCTACCGACAGCTACTCTAATACCGTTCCATGCCGCTGTCACGATATTACGGAACGTTTCATTCCTTTGCCACAGAATAACTAGGACCGTTCCTAAAAGGAACAGTGCCGTAATAATCAGCCCGATTGGGTTGGATTTCATCGCTAGGTTCCAACCTTTTTGCAACACCGTAGCGACGGCGGTAACCGTGTTCCATGCTGCAATACTGGCATTCACAACACGGACTGCAGCATTCACCGTAAAAATTGCAGCGGCAAGGCCACCGACAACAGCAACGAAACCTAGAAGAGCCGTTTTATGGCCTGTTCCAAACATTACGAGTCCGCCGGATAGATCCGTCAGAGTCATAAGTGCTTTACGCTTAAACGATTCCAAGGCCATAGCGGGTGACTGTTCAATCTTTTTCGCCATGGTATCGGCGGCATTACCGACATTCCCAAGTTCTTTTGACGCCGAACTCATGTCAAGCGCGTATAACGTATCTCTGAGATCTTCAGATTTCGTCCCGAAAATCTGAAACGCGGCATTATTGCGTTTCAGAGGATCTTTTATTTCACGAAGACCGTCAAGTATTTTACTGAAGGCGGCCTTAGCTGCCGGACCGCCCTTAGCAATATCTTTCTGCGCTTTGCTACCGTCAAGCCCAACAGCTTTATACGCCTTACCCAAGGCAGTAAGTTCGACTTTACCGTCAGAGCTAAGCTTACTCATTTCACCGGCAGACGTGTTTACGAGTTCCTTAATCGCGTCTGCTAAGAAATCTGTGTCTCGTGCACCAGCATCTAATCCTTGACTCATTAGTCCCATAGCTTCAGCAGCATTGAGACCGACCATAGTAAATTGAGGGGGATACTCTGTCATTGTGTCTAGCAGATCATCTGCCTTATTGGCGCCAGTCTGAAAACCACGCGTTAAAACATCGAATGCTTCATTGGCATTCTTGACGAGACCGGTTTTCATCATCGTGCCGACGGCAGAGGTAACACCGCCTACGTCCTGATCAAACGTCTGCGACAACGCTATAGCTTTTTTCGTAACACCCTCAAGGCCACCCTGAGCGGCAGACGTGTTACCAATATTCCGGTAAACAGTAGACACGGCATTATTAACCGTGTCCATACTGTCGCCCCATGATTTGGTGAACAGATTAGCTGAAACCTTAGACATTGCAGCTGCTTTAGCCGGGCCGACACCAAGCTGATTCTCAAGTTTCGTAGCGCTAGACGACACGTCGAGATACTGCGCGAAACCCGTTCCAAGACCGGTAGCTAGGCCAGCACCGAGGCCCATACCGATCATCCCACCACTAGCACCAGTTTTTTCCTCAATAGACTTCATCCCATCACTAATCTTCATACGTGCTGAAGTGATCCCTTTACCGACTTTCTCTCTTGCAAGAATGTCGAACGCCAGAGAGTTAGCCATTATCATTCTCCTCCCTGCGCTTATCGCACCATGCTATAAGTGCGTCAACTTCAGCTACGGACAGTAACGCCCATTCCCATGGGCGAATGTTCAACCACGCCGCGAACAACCCTAGATATCGCTCACGGCGGGCTTGCGCACGGCTTTTCCCTCAACCACCTCATACGCACTTTCTCTCAACACGTCAAGAGCACGCAACGTATCGTCCAGCTCATCATCACGCAACACATCACGTGCCTGTTTCTCAAGCCTGCCGAGGTCTTCCACACTGAATTCGATATCAACAGCACCGTACGGGAACGTCACATCGTCGAAACGCAACGTCGGATGTTCGCGCTTAAGAAAAACCCAGAGCAATGCCCTACGGCATTTCGCATTTCCGGTCGCGAGTCGTTTCTGAAACTCCAAATAATCTACCCCCGTTACACGTTCGATAGCCTCACACTCCGGAGACATCATCTTACCCGCATCGAACGGCCAAGCACGTTCGGGCTCATCATCCAACTTGTAAGTGATAATCATTTCAGGCCCCTACTATTCGTTTGGTGATTGTTTCTAATGCCGTACGGACTGCCTTATTCTGGTCAGACCTCCCTTTACTCATTGCATCATCGAACCACCCTGGTTTTCCACGCTGATCTACCCAGTCGTCAGAACCGAAAACTTGGTGTCTCCACTTTTTTCGGTTCGTGTACCGACCTGCCAGAGCGAAACCACGAATTGCCGGAGTCTTAGCTACCCGTACCGTGACACCGGTCCTTCTGGCCGTGAGCCTGATCTGTACGGATGTTTTCCGTGCAATAGCGGATCGAAGTGGCGCGCCACCATGCGATGATCCACTGTGCATTGACATGATCCCGGCCTTAGCTTGCGCTACGGACGGTTTCAACGCGGCACGCATTTCCTTAGCGATTTCACGGCGAACCACTTTCGGATCACCGTGCCGCTTCAATGCGTCAACGATTAGTTTTACATCCTTGGAAGGAACAGCTTGTATCCCTATCAAGGATTTTTCTTTCATTGTTAGGCAACCGCTCGCGTGACTTCACCGGACGTGTTATAGGTCACCGATGCCGTCGCTTCATCACCGACAGACCCCTCAACGGCGGACCACCCGGAAATCAGAATGCTACCCGAATACTGTGGATTCGAAGCGCCGATGACTGCGGTAGTCGGACGCACCAGAAACGCAACCACGGTCCCCAACAACGGCCACATGATGGAATCAATCGCACCGGCCGCGTAGTCCTGAAAGAAATTGATCTTCAGAGATCCGGACTTCAAACCACCGAGTACCTCTTTCCACCCATCGGACGCATAGTTCGTGACGTCTTTTTCCTCGACGTCGATCGTGAGTTCCGCAGATTTCACAACACCGAGCGCCGTAAGATCCGTGGCGTTGACCGTGAGCTGCTCTGCGGTCAGGACCATTTTAGCCATGGTTGTGCACCCCAAACGATGCTAAAAAAAGGAATGACGGGAGTGTTCCAGTGATGGTCCAGGTGACGCGCCACCACGTGTCACCCGACGCCGATCCGGGAACTCTGAGTGCCTGACCGCCTGGCGCCGATGCCGCCGCAAACGTCAACATCGTCGTTGGCACGGCGAACGTGTCGTCCGGTGAGGATTCCACCGTGACGGTCAGCTCAGGTAGAGTCCCGGACACAGACAGAACGTGAAGACAAGCATACAGGTGCTGTGCCGCTGTGATCGTGCCGAGGTTGATTCCGGTGCCGTCGCCGTCGGCCGTGCGGGCGGTACCCGGGGGATGCGCGATGGTTCCTCGGACTGTCGGCCAAGAGCCGGTGAGCTCACCGGACCATCCCGCTACGTCACCGGTCGATCCTTCTAGCACGTTGTGCTTTTTACGGAGCGCTCGGGTGAGGTAGGCGAGTGATCCGTCTGTTGCTCCGGTAGGCCCTACGGTGTAGGGCAGGGTCGCTGATCCGAGCGCGGCCCACACTGTGTCATCCGGAGCGGAATCGAAACCCGCCTCGAAAAATCCGGAATCCTTGATTTCGGTGGAGAAAATTCCTCCCTTAAATTCTTTCCACCCGCCTGACCCGTAGGTGGTAGCGTCCTTAGCTTCCACGCTAGATATTACTTCAACCTTGTTCGTAGATGCCGTCAGGTCAGCCTGGCCGTGAAATTCGCGGACGTTTGTGAGGATCATTTTCGCCATGGGGTCACCCGATCACTGTGACAATAAGGTCAGCACCGTAGTAGTCCGCCCCCATGTGTTGGTAAACACGCATCGCTTGATACCGTGTCACCCGGTAGTCGTCGCAAGCACCAGCGCTCCCGGGGGTAGCGGGGAGCGACGTCCCATCGGCACCCGTCCGACGCCCGGACTCAAGCACCGTTTTAAGGGAATACGTACCATCTGACAGTAGAGAATGAAGCTTAGCCTGACCTGACAGGTCGTCTGCCCTCGATACGAGAATGCGACACGTCAACTCGACGTTATCGCAACCTCTACCGTGCGCAGTGTCGAACGTCACGTCGTATTCTGCGGTGAAAAAATGTGGCGTCGTCACGCCGTCCGGGAGGTACCCGGTTCCCGTCATCCCCGGAATCGTGGCAGCCAAGGCCGCAAGACGGCTACACACCGTGCCCATATCCATTAGAAAGCAACCCGTCGGAACGGTCTGAGCAGCCGGTCAACGTCCGGATCGTACCGGGACACGCGAATGGTACCCCACTCGGACGAACCAAGGACCCCTTCAGGGGAGTCCTTCCGACGCCAGAACCGCGCTCCCAAGAGTAGGTTTGCCTCGCTGATCTGTGGGGGAATGGACGGCCAGCCCCACCGTGCCGTGACCCGAGCCCGGGGGTCGGACCATCGGGACGGGGACACAAGCCCAAGGTACGGTGCCGAACCTTGGTCCAGGACATCGACGTCGGACGTTATGGTTTCCCACGTCGTCCCGTCACCGACCTCGACAATCAACCCGGTGGCAGTTGAGATATCTCCGGTCCATAGGACGTATTCGGGGCCGACCGGTATCACGGTGGTTCGTCCGTACGGCCGGTAGATGCGCGCGCTCACCGTGGCGTCCTGCCAGAACGTCCTGGCGCAGTATTCGTCAATGACCCTTGCGGCGGCAAGCAAGGACGCCGTGATGTCAGCGTCCCGAGTTGTCTCCGTAATACCCATTTTAGATTTCAGGGTAGCGAGAGGAACGTACGGATCCGATGCTGTCACGACGATTCACCTGCCTTTCTGTGGGGCCTGTCCGGTAGCGTGACTGTGTAGGGGCCGACCAAGTCACGCTACCGGGGTCATGGAAACGTCACGCCTTGTTTTTCTCAGCCGCCTTAGCGTTCCGCTGCTGCTCCTGCCGTGTCCAGGCCAGCATTTCCGAGGTCGGGGTTCCCCCGACACTCCGGTATTCCTCGATGATCTCACCCGCCCGGCGCCTGCCGTTCGAATGATCTCTGCGGAACTGCTGTCCGAACTCATGCACGAGTCCGGCCTGGTAAGCGCGTGCCTGCGCGGCGGCCTGCCGGTCTCGCTTATCCTGAGCATTACTCATTTTTTTGCCCCTATCTTATTCGGTGATGGCTGCCCAGATTCGGGAAACCACGGTGGTCGGTGTGGCAATGGTAGCAGGAGGAGTCGCGGCCACGGCGGACCCGTGGGACTGTGCCAGGATCGGCAGGGACAGACCGGCCGCCCCCGCCTGTGCGGCGTCTTCGAAAACCCGACCGGCAATGGTCGGCGGTGCGGTCGCCGTGAAACTGATTTCGACGTAGTACAGGCCCGGTGTTTCGACCAGATACGACGATGCCATGGGGATAGTGTAGGCGGTATTCGCAGCTCTGGCCGTTGTCGAGAGATCGGCGGACTGTGCGACTACGGCCCCGGTCGCATCTCGGACAGCGACGTAACCAGCGGTAGGCGTATCGGCCGCCGTCCCACCGGTAATGAACGTGACGTTCCCGATGATGTCCCCGTAATCCACGGGGATCCTCGTGCAATACGCGACGCCGGTCGCGGCAATCGCACAATCCGAAGTGATCAATTCACGGGAGAATGTCTCCCGGAAAGTGGTGTTCGTGGGACTGCCCTGTAGCAGGTAGTCCCTGTCGGTGAGGCATCCTGCCTGACGTGTCATCCGCGTGTCCTTTCTACAGTGTGGTAGCGGCCATGGGGAGGACATCCCCCACCCCATGGCCGCTACCGGTCAGGGGGTAACCGTCAGGTCGAAGGTCGGAGTGGTGAGTCCGGTGCCGGAAATCGTTCCGTGGCAGGCCGGGTACCGGCCCGCCGTGAAAGCCGTGTAACCCCACACCACGAGAGTGGAGGACAGCGTTTTCATCCCGATTTCGTCGGACCTCAGGAACAGCGGTGCACCGGGATCGGTCCACAGAAGGCACTCATTGGTGTTGACACCAAGAATGACATCCTGTGTAGAAGAGATCGTAGTCGGAATGTTCGCATCCACGATCACGGGGTAGCCTGCGAGGATACCTCGGACACCCGGACCGTAACCGGCGCCGTTGTTGACACCCATGATCTGCGGCGGGGTGTTGGGCTGCTGGACAACGGTGTTGTTAGTGGACAGTCCGGACGAAAAACACTGCCACCGACGGGTGTGCATGAGCCAATGTGTCATGCCGAGTCCGGGCACGTCACTTTCGCACTGAGAGATCAGGTCGTGCAACCGGCCCCACATTTCGGGGACACTGGGTGTGCTGTCGGTGTACGTGACAGCGTTGATATCGGTGACGTTTCGAACTCCTAGCATCGTCCCGGACGTTTCGTCCGCGTTAATGATCTGGTAATCACGCTGGGTATACCACGAACGAACCAGATCACTCGTGATGAGGTCGTCGGCACCAGTGGATCGCCGTAGGGTCTGCCAGGAAACATCTTGCATCCCGGCCACAGTCCGGATGGGAACCTCAAGGACGGTATCGTCGATATCGGTTTCCGAGAGGGCACCGTGCTCGGTTGTCTGAGCACCAGCGGTAGTACCCGTGGTGATCCGCGAAATCTCAATCTTCATGCCAGAACTAGGAAGTTCGAGCTGACGACAATTCTGCGCGAACGGGTCCGCATTCTTGATCGATGGTGCTACCAGATCGACCAAGTATTGCGGGATCGTGATACCGGCCAGGCCGGAGGTAGACACGTCACGAGTTTGCATGCCTTCAAAGAATTCGGCGCGTTCTACTCTTTCTTCCCTCATGTGCTGCGCGAGCCTGTCGCGTGCTTCGAAATCTTCCTTCGCAGCGATGGCATCACGGTAAAACGACGTTCCTTGACGCGCTGTTTCCCGCGTGTACGTCCGGGGCTCAGACCGGATGACGCCGTCACCATGGGCACGTCGAGTATCAGCGTCGGGAGCGCCGGTCGGGACGATCCGCGACTGAAGCTCCTCCATGGCGGCGTCCCTGGTCTGCTCATCCTCAAGCTCGGTGAGCTGACCGGACAGTGTCGTAATCTGAGAGTCCTGTGACCTAAGAGCCTCGACACCCGTACGGATCCTTTCGGCCAAGGCGTCCGGGGCGGGACCGGTTTCGGGGAGTTCGTTCCGGGCCGCATTCAGCTGATCCGCGAGCGCGGACCGTGCGGTGATCTGCGCTGCGATCTGGCTTCGCAGGTGCGCGATGCGTTCGGCGAGAGTCACGTCGTTCCTTTCCCTGTTGTCATGGTCTCTGACGGCAGGTCAGGTCGGATCCGACGCGACGCGCAAGCTTACACGATGCCCAAGAGCATAGCACGGAGTGAGTCCGAGTCCACCCCGCTGGACTGCTCACGCACCCCGGCCGACGTGTAGGGATTCGCCCCGTACCCGACGATCGACACATCACCACGGTGAATATCTACCACACTAATGTGAAACTCATCATATGATTCGTTCCACCTTCCTGCGGTAATGGTGAATGCGAATGACATTTCGTCGATCAATCCAAGGCTAATTCGTTTCGTAACCTCGACAACATCGGTAAGTTCCCGGGGGAGCGACGGCGCGAACACCTTCAGGCCGGTTTCTTCACCGTCCACTACCTCGGACAGTAGAAGCGGGGACTCAGCATTCCCCGTGCGGGCGATACGGCGTTCCTGGTTATGGGAAATAACCAATGGGACGTCGGGATTCTTGGACAGGGTTTCCGTGAACGCACCGACGTGCACAACTTCCATGTAGGGGCCGAACATGTCATACATCTCGTACGGCTTATCAGTGATCGACGCGAAACCCTCAAAAATCAGGGGTTCCGCTGGTTCGATTCCGCCCCGGATGCTCATGCGGCAAGACGGTCCGGTCTTCCCCGTGGCCGTGAGGGGTGTTCGGACGTAGGGGGTACGGGCCACGTTCGCGGTAGAGCGTCTCTGACTGGGCCGGTCGGCCGGTGCGCGGACCGCGCTACGGCGCGCAACAGCGGCTTCACGAATGTTTACATCCACAGTTTTTCGCCTTTCTCCGGTGTCATCGCTACCGGCGCGCGGGCCGGAAAAAGTTCCGAGAATTCGCCGATTTGCTCTGTCGTCAATGGCGGCATCCCCATTTTCGCTCGCACTTCGTTCGGCGTAATATACCTACTTGTGATACCGGAACCGAAAATACGAGACTGTTGTTCCGGATCCATCCTCAACAACGATTGAGTATCGAACCGGAACAATCTAGGTTTCGGCAACCATGTTGAAAAAGTTTTTTCCCGACGTTGAATCGTCGGGCCAAGGTGGTTCACAAGTAGCTGAAGTTGTTGTTGTGTCACGTTGCTATAAGTACCGGATTGCCCGCCGCCACCGAGCATGGATGCGGGAACATCGAAGAATCTTGCAATGTCCGCTATTCCAGCTTCCATCGCTTCAATAAAACCGGCATCCTCCCGAGTGACCTTGGTTGCTTCCCAAGTCCAATCGGCCCCGGTGACGAACAACTGTCCGGATTCCATGGCCATATTCCAAGCCATCTTAATTTCTTCCACTTTTTCAGGAGTGAAAGATTCTACCTCGGTGTTTTTCAGTGTCACGTTCGGCATCATTCGACGCCGTTCGAACCAATCTTGTGCCGAATACTGGGCAGCAAGAAACGCACCAATTGCCATAGTCGCATAACGAATGGGCGACATTCCGAGATCGTAACCATGCAAACGGTATTGCGATTCAATAAACAGGTTTTTTATATCGACGTGATATCCATCGATACGAATTTCACGAATGAATCTGCCGATCATTGAAATGGATACATAATCCATCGGAACTGGTTCGACAACCGACGGGAGACCGAACGCGTCTCGTGCGTGCACGATGGAAAACGTATTTCCATAAGTATCCAAGTCCCACTGTGAAGACCACAGGAATTGGTCGAACCTATATTCGGGCCGTCCTGAGATGTTCGACGGCCATGGGATGGTAAGCGACCTTGGTAGTGGAACCTCATACGGGACATTGCCGACAACACGCACCGCAGAATGCGGCATCGACGAAATCAGGTTCGCGCGCAACATTTTCGCACGCCACACCGCAGAGTGAGAATCCGCCGTTCGGCCCGTGATCGGAAACTTAGTCCCCGGGACAGACCCGAACATCCCGGCTTGGGCACGGATAAGGGCCTCAAGGGACGCCGAACGTGTCTCGGGCGCCGATGGGGCCTCCACCCGCTCGGTAAAGCTATCGAACAGCCCCCTCACTGCGGACCATATGCCCATCCCTACCCCATCCTAGACCATCTAAGCAATTGAACCAGCAACATCATACACCTTGGCGCGGACCTTGGGCCCTATCACCTCAAGGCCGTGCCGTGCCAGCAGGGCGGCCACGAACGGCGACACGTCAAGCCCGGACATGCGCCGGGAAATGATCCATCCGTCCCCGATAGGCCGGGTCATGGCGGAGTTCAGAGCGGCCGTCAACATGGGCTGATCACGGTGACGAACCCGGCCTGCCCGGATCTCGTCTACCCCCCTAGAATTCGCTCCCAGCACGAAAGCAAGATCGACTACGGCGAGATTCCCCCGACGGGGACGATCAATGTCTCGCGAACGCCGTAGCCCCCGCTGTTCCATTTGGCCGATCATCGGCCCAGCTGGGCCTTTCGCGTCTACCACTACGGCCAGGGGATTATTGACCGCAACTAGGCGTGCTAGGGCGCTCGGGACCCAATCGACGCCGGTCCGGTTCGTGACGCACTCGACGTGCACGAGCCCATCGTCCCGTAGTCCGGCTACCGAAATCGATGCCCTGTCACGGCCGGGCGAAACCTCGACAGCGAACACGATATCAGCGTCTTTACCGATACAGGACGTTTCGTCAACGGATTCACGCCATGCTTTCCGGGGGATATTCGGGTCGGCCAAGGGGCGGATCTCCGCCGTGCGGTTCCCGTAAGCTCGTAAAAATGCTCCGGGGTCTTCCCGCATCGCGTCGAGTTCGGCCCGGATCGTTTCCGCCGTACAGGTGTGGTGCCAGATTCCACGCGGGTGGTACAAGGTGCCGCGCGGGTCACAATGGCACGGTGGATTCGGGCACAAGCCAGGCATGTGCCTGACCCATAGGTCAGGGTCGGAATGATCCTCACCGTCCGGGAAAGACCACTCATAGTAGGCATAGCGGTGTGGTGCACCGTGGCGATAAAACGACTCGGTAACCAACCGACCGGCAGACCGCTCCTTATTCAACAATACTGATTTCTCATCACCCGCGTTGCTGCCCATCCATAGTTGTCCCCACTGCCCACGGGTCAGCATCGCGGGAGACACGGCCTGTAGAACATCCATGTTCTGGTGCTTGAAGATTTCGTCAAGGAAACAGAAATCGAGTGGCGGACCGTGGCCACCACTGGCAGTAGGGGCAATAATACGAATTCTGGACTGTTTCGGTTCGTAAATGAGCCGTTCATTGCCGTTCGCGAAACGTGACGTCCACATAGATTTAAGCATCTTCCCGTTGAACTTACCTCGCGAAATACGAGGCCATAATTCTTCCTCTAATCTCTGCCGACCATAGTTTCTGTCCTGCGCAGCATAATAGATAAGCTGGTTGACGAAAGCCATAGCGCGCCACGCGACAAGAGCATACGCAATCGTTGTTTTACCCTGTTGACGCATAATCGACAATAGGACACGTGAATATTTGAAGCGTTTCTCACCGTGAGAATCAACGATTACTTCAAGGGCAGTGTCAAGGATGTACCGCTGGTGAGGCATCGGCGGTTCACCCCACCCAGTCATGATCTTAGCTACTACCGGCCCGTACGTTTGCAGCGACAGATCACGAAGAGGACCCCATCGGGGAGCCGCCGTGAATCCGTATAGTTCCTCGCACTGTTCGGCCAGGCGGGCAGGAGTACGCCAGTCGTCGCGTTCCTCTGCCACGTCAGATCGCATCCAATTCGGACATCGGATCTTCCTCGGTTACGAGATCCGCGAGGTCGCCCGACAACTCGCGGCACTGCCGTGCCAGTTGTGCGATCTCCGACGGCGTAGCAAGTTCCATCGCTTCAGTCAACCGGCGCAACGTGGACGCCAGGACAGCGGCACGTCCGGCGGGCAGTTCGCCGTCCAGTTCCACTAGCTGTTCGATCCACCGACCTACTTCCTCGGACGGCGCCTTAAAAACGATGCCCATTTTTCCTCCCCTGTTTGGTGTGACGTTTACGATACCACGATGACGCGACACACAATCACCGACCGTGACGAGAGGGGAGAGAAATGCCAGT
>Ga0307425_1000231_pt1 | contig 35289 bp, 31 predicted proteins | sample SalMarWE160330MG_FD_202152 | JGI IMG/M metagenome (GOLD analysis project Ga0307425, IMG submission 202152) | Salt marsh sediment microbial communities from the Plum Island Ecosystem LTER, Massachusetts, United States - WE1603-30 | ecosystem: Environmental > Aquatic > Marine > Intertidal zone >... | reverse complement strand
ATCAAGGGAGGTGATGTATGTTTTCACAAATTTTCATTGAACGTCCGCGTCTGGCCATGGTGGTATCCATTGTACTCACTCTGGCAGGATTTATCGCGCTGTTCAACATTCCCGTGTCCCAATATCCTCAGATTACACCGCCGGAGATTCGGGTCACCGCCACCTACCCTGGTGCCAATGCTCAGGTTGTTGCCAACAATGTGGCAGCGCCCATTGAAAAAGAGGTCAATGGTGTGGAAAACATGCTCTACATGTCCTCCTCCTGTTCCAATGATGGAAGATATACACTGGCCGTCACTTTTGAGGTGGGAACCAATCCGGACATCGATCAGGTCAACCTGCAGAACCGGGTGCAACTGGCCACCTCCAAACTGCCCCAGGCCGTGGTCAATCAGGGTATTGATGTGCGCAGACGATCCACCGACATATTGGGTGCTGTAGAATTTTTTTCTCCCAAAGGTACCCGGGGCAAACTTTTTTTGAGCAACTATGTCAGCAGAAATATAAAAGATGCCCTGGTACGTATCAACGGTGTCAGTGATGTTTTTATTTTTGGTGAGTTTGAATACAGCATGCGAATCTGGATGGATCCGGAGAGGCTCACCGCTAGGGGGCTGACTGCCGATGACGTTATCGAGGCCATACGACAGCAAAACATCCAGGCTGCTGTGGGGTCCATCGGAACATCGCCCGCCGAAAGCGGACAGCAGCTCCAGTACACCCTGCGAGCCAAGGGACGACTTGATAATCCTGAAGATTTTGAAAACATCATCGTTCGCAGCAATGATCAAGGCGGTCTGGTACGGGTTCGCGACGTGGCCCGGGTAGAACTTGGTGCCAAATCTTACCTCACCCGGTCGATTTTCAACGGTCAGGCGTCCTTGGCCATAGGCATTTACCGGTCTTCAAACGCCAACGCCCTAGACACCATGAAATCCGTGCGGGCCGAACTCAAACACCTTGCCGAGCGGCAGCCCAGCGATATAAAATACGATGTCTTTTACGACACCACCAAATACGTTTCGGCGGCCATTCACGAAATTGAGCTGACCCTTGTCATTACATTTCTTTTGGTTCTATTCGTGAATTACATTTTTTTACAGGACTGGCGAGCGACCCTGGTACCCACGGTGACCATCCCGGTTTCGCTTATCGGCACTTTTGCCGTTTTGCTGGCTCTGGGCTACACTGCTAACACCCTTTCCCTGTTTGCTCTGATCATGGCCATCGGTCTGGTGGTGGACGACGCCATCGTGGTGGTGGAAAACGTTTACAGGGTCATGGACAAACGCAAACTCAGCGCCAAAGCGGCAACCATCCACGCCATGGGCCAGGTCACCGGTCCGATTGTCGCCACCACCCTGGTCCTTTTAGCTGTGTTCGTGCCGGTGGGGTTTATGCCCGGAATTACCGGCCAGCTGTATAAACAATTCGCTGTGACCATTTGTACGGCGGTGGTCATCTCGGCGATCAATGCCTTGACCCTGAGCCCGGCCCTGTGTGCTGTTTTGCTCAAGTCGCCGAAAATTCCCAAACACGGTCCCCTGGCCTGGTTTAACCGGGGGTTGGAAGCCTCACGCAACATGTATGTTGCCGGCGCTGGCTGGCTGATCCGTAAGCTGGCCGTTGCACTGCTGCTCTTTGTCGGCGTGCTTGGAGCTGGCTGGTTTTTATTCAGCCACAGCCCTGCCAGCTTTCTGCCTCAGGAAGACCAAGGCGTTTTTTTTATCAATACGCAACTGCCCGAAGGTGCTTCACTGACTCGTACCGACAAGGTTATGGAGCGAGCGACTTTAGCGTTGAAAGACATTGACGGCGTTAACGACGTTTTGGGCGTCAGCGGGTTCAGTCTGCTCAGCGGTACGGCTGAAAATGTGGGTTTCGGGATTGTCGTCCTGAAGCCATGGGACGAGCGCACCCGACCCAATCAACAGCTGGGAGCCATCTTGGCCCAGTCCCAGGTTAGACTGGCCGCCATTTCCTCGGCCAATATGTTTGCCTTTGCACCGCCGCCTATATTTGGACTGGGTACCACCGGCGGCTTTGACTTCAGGCTTCTGGCCCTTGAAGATCAGTCTCCCCGGGAGATCGCCGCGGCAACCCGGTCCCTGGTCATTGCTGCCAACCAGGACCCGACCCTGATGCGGGTATTTTCCACTTTCACGGCGAACACGCCTCAAGTTTTCGTGAATCTTGACCGAACCCGGGCAGAGACGCTCAAAGTACCGGTCAGCCGGGTTTTTGACACCTTGAAAAAAAACCTCGGTTCAGGTTACGTTAACGATTTCAACCTTTACGGCCGGACCTATCAGGTCAAGGTTCAGGCTGAAGCCCGGTATCGGGATACGATGGATGATATCAGGCTGTTGTATGTCCGCAGCAACGACGGCAAAATGGTACCTATGAAAAGTCTGATCACCCTGACTACGGTTCTGGCTCCGCAGATCGTTTACCGTTATAACCAGTTCACAAGTGTACAGATTAACGGCAGCGCGGCCCCGGGGTTTTCCTCTGGAGAGGCCATGGCGACCATGGAGCGTCTGGCAGCCAAGACTCTCCCGCCTGGCTACGCCTTTGACTGGTCGTCCATGTCCTTTCAGGAACGCAAGGCCGGCGGCAAGGTTTTATTCCTGTTCGCATTGGCCCTACTTTTTGGCTATCTTTTCCTGGTGGGACAATACGAGAGCTGGAATATCCCCCTTTCCATCATTTTATCGATTCCGGTGGCCAGCCTGGGAGCTCTGGCCGGTTTATGGATCACCGGACTCAGCTTTAGTATTTACGCCCAGATTGGTTTGGTTCTATTGGTGGGGTTGGCCGCAAAGAACGCCATACTGATCGTTGAATTCGCCAAGGACCGAAGAGAACAGGGATATTCCGTGGAAAAGGCCGCTCTTGAAGGGGCGAAAATCCGCTTTCGTCCGGTGCTGATGACCGCCTTTACGTTTATCCTCGGAGTAGCGCCTTTGGTGATCGCTACCGGTGCGGGTGCCAGTAGCCGCCGGGCCATCGGCACCACGGTCTTTTCCGGTATGCTGGCAGCGACCCTGCTGGGCATCTTCCTGGTTCCGGCCCTTTACTATGCCTTTCAAACAGGCCGCGAGAAGGGCCATGCCTGGCGGACAAAAAAGAGAGACAAACATGTTGCAGAATAAGGTAAAAATGATGCATGTGCAAAACAACAAGCAAATAAAAAATATGGTCAACGGACGAACAAGGAGAATGTCGGATGTTTTGATCTTGGCTGCGATGACCTTCCTTATTTTAGCCGGATGTGCCGCGGTTGGCCCGGACTATACCCGGGTGACACCCGATGCGCCGGATGAATGGCACGCAGAGCTCCAGGGCGGCCTGACTGCAGGGATGTCGAAACCCGAAACCCTGGCCCGTTGGTGGACCACGCTAAACGACGCAGAACTCGACAGCCTTGTGGCACGTGCTGTTAATGGCAATCTGGATCTGAAAAACGCCCGGGCCAGAATCCGTGAGGCCCGGGCCTTGCGGGGCATCAGCAAAGCAGGTCTTTTTCCCACCTTAGACGCCAACGCCTCAGCGACCAAGAGACGCAGCAGCGAAAACAGCGGCTCGGGAAAGGAAAGCAAATTTTATACGGCTGATTTTGACGCGGGATGGGAACTTGACGTTTTTGGCGGCGTGCGCCGTTCGGTGGAAGCGGCCCAAGCGAGTCTCGAAGCCACTCAGGAGGACCTGTACAACACGCTGGTGAGCCTGTTGGCCGAAGTGGCCCTGAACTATGTGGAGGTGCGGACCTTCCAGGCTCGTTTGGCGGTGACCGAGGACAATATCAAAACTCAGCAGGATACTTATGACTTAAATCAATCGCGGTACCAGGCAGGGATCATCGACGAGTTGCCGGTGCAACAATCCTTGCGCATCCTGGAAACCTCCCGTTCCCAAATCCCGGCCTTGAAGACGGGACTGGAGGCCGCCAAAAATCGTCTGGCGGTACTGCTTGGGGAGCAGCCGGGAAAACTTCATCAAGAACTGGCTGCGAAACGGCCCATTCCGGAACTACCGAAAACAGTGGTTATCGGGATTCCGGCCGAGACCCTTCGCCACCGGCCCGATATCCGACAAGCCGAACGCAACCTGGCGGCCCAGACCGCCCGAATCGGCGTGGCTACGGCGGACCTCTATCCAAAATTCCGATTATTTGGCACCATTGGACTGGAGTCTCTTTCCAGCAAAGACTTTTTTGAATGGGCCAGTCGGACCTGGAGCATCGGACCCGGTGTATCCTGGAATATCTTTGATGCCGGAGCCATCCGGCAGAATATCGAGGTTCAAACCGCCCGTCAGGAGCAGGCCCTGATCCAATATGAAGCGGCTGTCTTAAGGGCCCAGGAAGAGGTGGAAAATGTCCTTGTGGCCTATGCCAAGGAGCAGCTCCGACGGGAATTCCTTTCCAACGCCGCGAGCGCAGCTCAGCGGGCCGCTTTAGTTGCCCAGGACCAATACCAGGCCGGTCTGGTGGATTTTAATAATGTGCTGGACGCTCAACGGTCGCTTCTTATTTTACAGGATCAGCTGGATCAGAGCAATGGCGCCGTGATCACCAACTTGGTGCGTCTCTATAAAGCCCTCGGTGGTGGATGGACGTCTGTGGAGCCTGCTTTAATGCCTCGAAAGAAATAGGTTAAAAAAATGACCCATATCAACCATAAAGGAAACAACGACATAGGGAGAAAATTGGATGTGGATGGTTCTTCGAAGCGGAGTAGACGCCTTAAGTTCTGGGCCGGCCTCATTATCGTACTGCTGGCAACAATTTTTGCTGTCATCGTGTTTTCTTCCAAAAACACCGGCCGCACCCAGCAATACAGGACCCAGAAAGCCGAAAGGGGAAACCTCACCGTCACCGTCACCGCTACCGGCACCCTTGAGCCGATAAACAAGGTTGATGTGGGCGTCGAGGTGTCCGGAACGATCAAGACGGTGGACGCCGACTACAACCAGCGTGTGAAGGCGGGCCAGGTGCTGGCCCGGCTGGACACCTCTAAGCTTACGGCGCAAGTTCTGCAGGCAAAGGCCGCCCTTAAATCGGCGCAGGCCAAGGTGTTAAGGGCCAGAGCCGATGTCAGGCAAACCAAATCAAAACTTGCACAATTTAACCAAGCCCGGAAATCAAGCGGCGGCAGGGTACCCTCCCAGGCCGATATGGATGGGGCTGAAGCAGCCCTTGCCAGAGCGCAGGCCGATGAGGCAAGTGCATTAGCGGATGTCTCTAAATCTGAGGCCGAACTTACTTTCAACGAGACCAATCTTTCCAAGGCCATCATCCGCTCCCCCATCGACGGTATCGTCCTGTTGCGTCGGGTGGAGCCAGGGCAGACGGTAGCCGCTTCTCTGCAAACCCCGGTTCTTTTCACCATTGCCGAAGATCTGACCAAGATGGAGCTGCATGTAGACGTGGACGAAGCCGATGTAGGGCAGGTGAAGGCGGGTCAAACGGCCGTTTTTACAGTTGATGCCTATCCGGACCGAAATTTCTCTGCACATGTCACTGAAGTTCGCTATTCACCCAGAACGGTCGAGGGGGTGGTCACCTATGAAACGTTACTACTTGTTAACAACCAGGATCTTGCCCTTTTGCCAGGGATGACTGCCACGGCGGACATTGTGGTAAAACACATAGAAGATGCCCTCCTCATCCCCAATGCGGCATTTCGTTTTATGCCGCCAGGCAAATATGAGGCGGCTAAAAAAAAGAATCGTGGCCTGCTCGGCGCCCTTCTGCCCCACCGCACAAGAAAGTCATCCGCTGATAAAAGCGACAAACAGCTTTTAAAAGGAAAACAGCGCCTTGTCTGGATTTTGAGCGGTGGCAAGCCGGTTTCGCTTTCGGTAACCACAGGGGCAACCGATGGACGAATGACAGAAATGTCGGCCGGAGATATCACGCCCGGCTTAGCGCTTCTCACAGATGTGGTACAGGCGAAAAATGAATAGTTTTGAGGTTAATGACCAGTCCCTCATTGAGATGAGGGGCGTAACCCGGGTCTATGGCAGCGGTCATGCCTCCATGCAGGCCTTGAGAGGTGTCGACCTGACCATTGATAAAGGGGAATTTATCGCTATCATGGGGGCCAGTGGATCGGGCAAATCCACCTGTTTGAACATCCTTGGCTGTCTGGACACCCCGACTTCGGGCACCTATCTCTTTCAGGGCCTTGTAGTAGGAGAACTCACCCGCAACCAGCGCGCCCTTCTGCGCCGCAATTACCTGGGCTTTGTGTTTCAGGGCTACAACCTTCTCAACAGGACAACCGCCCTGGAAAATGTTGAGCTTCCTCTGATCTACCGTGGGATCACAGCGGTCAAGAGACGCAGAAAGGCCCGGGATACCCTCGCCGCTGTGGGTCTTGGCGGCTGGGAAAAACACACGCCGGCTGAACTCTCCGGCGGTCAACAGCAGCGGGTGGCCATTGCCCGTGCTATCGTGACTGAGCCCGACGTGCTTTTGGCCGACGAGCCCACCGGTAACTTGGATACTGAACGAAGTTTCGAAATAATAAACCTCCTTTCCGGGCTCAACCGGGAACGCGGCCTGACGATTGTGCTGGTTACTCACGAGCCGGACATGGCCGCCCATGCAAATCGTCAAATTCATTTTGTGGACGGTCTGATCGCCACCCATAGGACGAAGGGAACAGAATCATGATCTTAAATGCTCTTGTGCTGGCGCTACGGGAGATTCGGCGCAACCTCATGCGGTCGTTTTTGACCTCACTCGGGATAATTATCGGCGTAGCGGCGGTCATTACCATGGTAACTCTGGGTAACGGTGCCACCGAAAAGGTGAAGTCTCAGATCGCCAGCCTTGGGAGCAATCTTCTCCAGCTTCGAGCCGGTCAGGGGTTTCACGGCCCCGGCGGAGTAAGAGCGACGGCACTCCCCTTTAACTTATCAGATGTCGAAGCTATTTCCAGAGAGATTTCCGGGGTGGAGGCGGTGGCGCCCATCGCCGGTCTTGCCACCCAGGCCATCTTCGGCAACCGCAACTGGTCCACGTCGATCACTGGAAGCACCAATGGTTTCATGGCTGCACGGGATTGGCCTGTTGCCAAGGGGCGGACGTTCATGGTTGGGGAACTTCGGGCCGGGAAAGCGGTCTGTATCCTCGGAACCACAGTAGCCAGCGAACTTTTCGGTGCCGAAGAGCCCTATGGCGCCACTATTCGGTTAAAAAAACTGGCATTTAAAGTGATTGGCGTATTCAGTTCAAAGGGTGAATCCTCTTTTGGCACGGATCAGGACAATTTCATTCTCATTCCCATACGCACCTTCCAGAGGCGTATTGCCGGCAACACGGATGTCAACAGGGTCTACATTTCAGTGCTGGACGGCTTCTCAATCGATGGCGTCAAAGAAAATATTGCACGGCTGATGCGGGAGCGGCGTCATATCCGGGCAGGAGAAAATGATGATTTCTACATCCGGGATATGCGGGAGATCACAGAGGTGCTGTCCGGAACAACCCGGGTGCTTACCTCTTTGTTGGGCGCGATCGCAGCGGTAAGCCTCTTGGTGGGAGGTATTGGAATTATGAATATTATGCTGGTTTCCGTAATTGAACGAACCCGTGAGATCGGAACGCGTCTGGCCATCGGGGCTCTGGCCCGGGAGGTACTCTTACAATTTCTGGTGGAAGCGGTGGTGCTGTCGTCCATGGGAGGTGGTATCGGTATAATTCTGGCGCTGGTCGTCTCTGCCGGGCTTGCCAAGCTCCTGTTGGTCCCCCTTGTCCTGAAGCCGGGCATTATCCTGGTGGCATTCCTTTTTTCAGCGGCCATCGGGGTGTTCTTCGGCTATTTTCCGGCCCGTAACGCCGCCCGGCTAGATCCCATAGAGGCGCTGAGGCACGAATAATTTATTGATATGGAAATATCCGAAGAATGGTATCTGGCGCCGGAGGTCTGGGAAGTTCTGGAAAGGCTAAACAGTGATATTGAACGTCGTGCGAAACAGAAAAAGGGCTTTAAATAAGAATCGTTTAAATCTTATCTTTTTTTCTGTAGACGGTTCCTAGAAAAATGGCGATGATATCATTGGTTTCATCCGTCACGCGGACTTCATACGTGGCCAGTTTCGGATTGAGCGACACTTCATTTGCTTCGGCAATGAGTGTTTCACCGGCAACAGATGCTTTTAAGTAAGAGATACTCACATTGATGCTAAGAGCAACGGTTTTGTGAGAATTTGAGGCAACGGCAAACGCTAGGTCTGCCAGGGAAAATATGGCGCCGCCATGGGCAATATTGACACCGTTTAAGTGGTGTTCTTTTATCTTCATTTTTGCTTTTGCCCGTCCTTTGGAAACCTCCAGCAGTTCGATGCCGACATGATCGGCGAACCGGTCATTTTTAAAAAAGTTTCTCACAACCTTCATTTGGGTTCTCCTTTTTCAATAATATCGTTCTTTTAATGCTTTATTTTGAATTTAAGGTCAAGAAAGAACTTCCCAAAAAAGGATGACTTTATCATCTGCTTTGGGTATTAAATAAGCAGATGTCTATGTACGGAACTCGTTGAGGACATCATGACAAAAATTGTCGATAGGGAGGATATCCATGAAAAAGATTGAAGAAAGAATTGATAGGGTTCATCAATTAATCAAGGCGATATCCGCTAATCGGGATCGATTGATCGAAACCGCTGTAAAAGAGACCGGCTTTACCCTCAGGGAATGTCGTATCGAAGTGGATATGAATCTGGACAACCTGAGAGGGTTTGACGAGATGGTCCCGGTCTTTACCGAACGGCAGCCCATTTGCCGGCCGGACCAGGAGGTTGCCCTGCTGCTGCCGTATAACGGCAGCGCCTGGTTGAACACGGCCATTATTTCCATATTTCTTGTGGGCAATCGTGTGCGGGTAAAATTTGCGACGCGGGGGTCCGACATTTCCCGTTTTACGGAAACTCTTTATAAACCGATATTCGGCGACGCCATTTGTTTTGAATATGTCGATGGCAGAAGCTTCCTCGAAAATGCCATGTCAAATCCAAACATACCCGCCATATGTCTTTTCGGTTCTGATGATCATGCGCTTTATTACCAGAATTCGGTTAAGAAATTCGGTAAGAAGTTTGTTTTCGAAGGACCGGGAAAAGATCCTTTTATTGTTCTTCCGGGGGCTGACGTGGAGGCTGCGGCAACAGAACTTTCCATTTCCAAATACATTTACGCTGGACAGACTTGCACGGCTCCTGAGCGAGTTTATGTACATGAATCCCTTTATGATGCCTTTTTGGAGCGGTTTGTTGAGTTGAGCCGTGAAGTTAAAACCGGGGATCCTGCTGATCCTGACACACAGATGGGACCGGTGGCCAGTGCGCGCGCCATAGCAAATATCAAGGCCCAGCTAAAGGATGCCGTGGATAAGGGCGCCCGGATTGCCCTCGGTGGTCGCATTGACGATCACATGGTGTATCCTACGGTGGTGGTGGGCGCCCGGCAGGATATGCTGGGCATGAGAGAGGAGATCTTTGGACCGGTGAGCTATATCTGTTCGTTTCAGAACAAGGATGAAGTGCTTCGCTTGACAAGGGACAATCGTTATGGATTGAGAGCCTCTGTTTATGGAGATGACAAGGCCGTCGATTTCGGTGATGAACTTGTGGGGAAGCCGTATTGTCATCCGGTGGATAAAATGGTTTTTGGAACGTTCGGCACCGTCGGGGTGAACCAGGGCCGGTCGGAAACCTGGAAAAGGGCGTTTGTATCAAAACCGGTGGGCGGTTATGGCTATTCCGGATGGATATGGGAAACCGTTGATGATAAATTTATCCTAAAACAGGGGCCAAAACTGCTCAGCCTGGAAACATCCCAAAAGACATGTTAAAAAGAGAAGGTTATGACACGGGAAAAAAAAGAAATGACCATCGAGAGAGATAAGAATGTCGAACCAGCACCTTCAAGCAACAACGCCACCCGTAAGCAAACTAAAAAATGGCTTTTCGTCATTCTTGCATTTGGAATCCTCGCGGGGTCTTTTTACGGCATTCGCTGGCTCCATTATTACATTACTCACGCCGGCACCGACGATGCCACGGTCGAAGGAGACCTGATTTCGGTGAGCTCAACGGTTTCCGGCAAAATAAGATTGCTTCCAATCCGTGATGGAGACCAAGTAAAAAAAGGACAATTGATTGCCCAGCTTCGGGAAGAAGATTACCAGGCGCAAGTTGATGTTGCTGCCGGCGTAGTTCAGGCGATCAATGCATCGTTTAATGAGGCGATGGCCGATGTGTTACTGGTCAAGGAAAAGACAGAAAAAGACGTGCAGCGAGCCGAAGCGGTCTTGTACGCATCCCAGGCCCGATATAAAGAAGCCGAAGCAAATATGCAGCTTGCGACATTGGATTATAAGCGGGTCGGCAAACTATACAAAAGCAAAACGGTTTCAGAGAGTGAAATGGACAAGGTGCAGGCAGCCTATAAGCTAGCTCAAGCCAGGCTGGCAACGGCGGAGGAAGAAATTAATGAAAACCGGGCCAAGCTGAAAGTTGCTCGGGCCAATATCCGCGAAGTCACTTTAAAGCAGCGGCGGGTCGAATCGATAAAAGGAAAGCTAGAAGAAGCTACAGCAGAACTTGAAGCCGCAAGACTTAAACTCGCCCACACGACGATAACCAGTCCCATTGACGGGGTCGTCGCCAAAAAAATTTCCCATATCGGAGAAGTCATCAAAGCCGGCCAACCCATTGCCGTCGTCGTCGATTTGAACAATATTTGGGTGGAAGCAAATCTGGAAGAAACCCAGTTGGAACCCGTCCGATTAGGACAATCTGTTGATATTAAAGTCGATGCTTATCCAAATACAAGATTCACAGGCAAAGTGATTAACATTGGCGCTGCGACAGCTTCTGAGTTTGCCCTGATTCCGGCGAACCGTTCGGCCGGGAACTTTACCAAGGTAACCCAAAGGATCCCCATCAGGATTGAGGTTGTCGATCCGGCCGAACAGCTTCGACCCGGCATGATGGTAACGGTTGGCATCGACATTAGGAAGACTAAAAAATGACATCTGTAATGGCCGAGGCAAGCCGGAGACCGTTTTATAAGTGGCTGGTGGTTATCGCGGTGATGAGCGGGGCGTTTCTGGTCGTGCTCGACACCACCGTTGTGAACGTAGCGCTGCCTAAGATTATGGCTGCATTCGGCGTCAATGTGGATAAAATCGAATGGATTGTCACCGCATATATGATCGCCATGGCGATCATGATGCCGTCCGTTGGCTGGTTCAGCGCCAGAATCGGCAACAAAACCCTTTTCATGGTAAGCCTGATAATTTTTACAGCAGCATCATGCCTTAGCGGGGCTGCATGGAATGTGGATGCCCTAATTGTTTTCCGAATCTTTCAAGGTGTTGGCGCCGGTGCATTAATGCCCATCGCCATGGTCATCATTTTCGAGGCCTTTCCGCCTGAAGAACGAGGACTGGCCATGGGAGTATACGGCATCGGCGCCACTTTCGGCCCGGCCATCGGCCCTACCCTTGGCGGTTATCTGACAGACCAGTTTTCCTGGCATCTTATCTTCTATATCAATATCCCCATCGGTATTATCGGTATAGTCTTAGCCGCAATTATTTTGCCGCCCGATAAAAACAAAAAACAGATGCATTTTGATATCCCTGGGTTTTTAACCATGTCGGTTTTCCTGGGGAGTTTGCTTACGGCACTTAGCCAGGGCCAGCGAGAAGGATGGAGCTCTTTTTATATTCTGACACTTTTTACCGTTGCTGCTATTGGGCTGGTGACCTTTTTATGGGTAGAACGTGTCTCAAAAGAGCCATTTATTGATCTTAGCGTATACAAGACCTTTGCGCATACCATGGCGACCCTTGTTTTTATCATCCAGGGTTTTGGCCTGTATGGTTCTACTTTCCTTATCCCCCTTTATTTTGAAAGCATGCTGGACTATACAGCCCTCCAGGCCGGTCTTCTCATGCTACCCATGGCGTTGGTTGTTGCTATCGTTCTGCCGTTAGCGGGACGCATGGCAGACCGAATGGATGGACGCATTCCGATTACTTTGGGTGTGTTGTTTTCAGCCCTTTCCCTGTACTGGCTGTCTTTCGTCGATCTGAGGACTTCTGAGACAACGGCCTATCTGATGTTGGTCGTTCGAGGCTTGGGCATCGGATTTATTTTTCCGCCGCTGATGAACCTGGCGCTTAAATATTTGCCTCCGGAAAAAACCGCCGTCGGCTCGGGGCTGATGAACGTTTCTCGACAAATCGGCGGGGCATTCGGAGTGGCGATTGTCGGAGTTCTGCTTGACCGCCGGGAGGTTTTTCACCATTCGCTTTTTGCTCAAGCTCAAAATCTCAATTCTTTTGCCACTAAATATTTTTTAAGCCACCTCCAGGAAATTTTTCAGAAACTTGGGAGTGTGGAAAGCACAGCATATCAAAAAGCGCTGACAATGTTGCACCTGTTGGTGAAAAAGGAAGCCATGGTTGCCTCTTTTGATGATTGCTTTTTTATTGCAGGGGCTACTTTTTTGTTGGCAATGGTGCCGACCTTGTTGTTGCGTGCTCAAAAGCAACGGGCAGGATAATCTGTAACACCAAAAAAACAACGCCGTCTTTTTTCTTTTTTGGTCGATGCTGACAAACGAATATCGATACAGAATTGTCTCATGAAATCAAAATGAGACAATTTCTGGATCGATCAAAATGATATTTTTACAAGCATCGTTATCACAAAAAGACATATTAATCGGATTATCATATTGATAATATTAGTATAATTAATCTGATGTTTCCTCTTCCAACGCCACTACTTACCTATTCTTAGGGCGAGAAAACCACAGATCCAATAATCATTTGATTTTACTATATATAAAGCAATCTCTTGGTTTTGTTGATTTAAAAATTACGAAACGTTATTAATTTTAATGCAAATGGCATATATATTGCGATAAGTTCTAGAGATTGTATTCTAACCCCAAAAATATAGTTTTCCCCAAGTCATAAAAAAACCATACATTAAACTTTATTCGCTTATTAGGAGGTGAAACATGGAGGATTTGTTATCAAGAGTATGGGCGTTGTTAACCATTTACGGACTTAAAGTCATTGCGGCGATTGTCGTTTTTATCGTCGGTCGCTGGATAGCGAAAATGTTGACCACTTTTACAGAAAAAGTGATGAACAAAAAACAGGTTGATCCCACCGTCGTCTCCTTTGTTGCCAATCTCACCTACATGGCCTTGCTGGTATTTGTCGTTCTGGCGGCTCTCGGACAGCTCGGCATACAGACCACGTCGTTTATCGCGATTATCGGTGCCGCCGGTCTTGCCATCGGTCTTGCGCTGCAAGGATCACTGTCAAATTTTGCCGCCGGTTTTTTGATGATCATTTTTAGACCTTTCAAAGTGGGTGATTTTATTGACGGGGCAGGGGTTGCAGGAACCGTTGAAGCGATTCATATATTTACCACACAGCTGCTCACGCCCGACAATAAAACGATCATCATACCCAATTCCAGTTTGACCGCTGGCAACATCACCAATTATTCGGCCAAAGGAACACGACGCGTTGACTTGGTGTTCGGCATCGGATATGGGGATGATGTTGATCATGCAAAAAAAGTGATATCTGATGTTTTAGCAAAAGAGGAACGTATTTTAAAAGATCCTGCCCCAACGATTATGCTCATCGAACTGGCAAACAGTAGTGTGAACTTTGCGGTTCGCCCATGGGTATTGGCCGCCGACTATTGGGGTGTCTACTCCGCACTCACCGAAAATATTAAAAAAAGCTTCGACATCGAGGGCATCAGTATACCCTTCCCACAGCGCGATGTGCATGTGTATCAGCACAATGAACAGTAAATAGAAACACGGTGGTTATTTTATTGTAATTATAAACATAACGGATGGATCAAAGAGGAGGAGGATATGAAAAAGCATTATTTAAAAGGACTTTTTGTTGGTGTAATCAGTGTCCTGCTGATCAGCTGTGCAGGCCAGCAGGTTCAAACGACAGCACCGGTTTTTACACCGTATACGTTTAAGGCGAATCAGTATGTGCCCAAAGTCGATAATTTTGTGGTGATTTTAGACACATCTTCTTCCATGTCTGAAAAATACAACGGGCAGCCTAAGGCCGAAATCGCCAAAAATTTCTTAACGGCCATAAACCAGACCCTTCCGGGACTCAAGTACAATGGGGCACTCCGAACATTCGGTCACACTTCCTCTGTACCGGATAAATCAACGGCTTCGGTATATGACCTTAAAGCCTATTCGGCGGCTGAATTTGGAGCGGCTTTAAAGGGTGTGAAGGGACCCAGCGGGACGAGTTCACTTCCGTTGGCCAAAGCCATTGCCGCTGCCGGTAAAGACTTGAAATCGACCCAAGGTCCCATAGCGGTCATTATCGTCAGTGACGGTGAAGACATGGACCAGGCACCGGTTGAGGCAGCCAAGGCCATAAAAGGAAAGTTCGGCGAAAGGCTTTGCATTGACACGGTACAGGTGGGAAATGATTCTGACGGCAAAACGATTTTGGAACAGATTGCAGGGGCCAGCGGTTGTGGATTTTCAACCGACACCGACAGACTGGCGACATCGTCGAGTCTCGCAGATTTTGTCGAAGGCGTATTTTTGGCCAAACATGCTCCTATGGCCGTTTTAGACAGCGATGGCGATGGTGTACCGGACAATAAGGACAAGTGCCCGAATACGCCTAGAAATGTCAATGTGGATGTTTTTGGTTGCCCGCTGGACGCTGACCGTGACGGTGTTGCAGATTACCTGGATCAGTGTCCGAATACACCTATGGGAGCAACGGTTGATGCAAGGGGATGCTGGACCTATGCTGCGGTAGTGCTGTTTGATATTAACAGCGCAGAAGTAAAGTCTGAGGCATATCCCATGCTCAACGAAGCGGTGTTGATATTGAAAAAAAATCCGGATCTCAACGTCGAGATTGACGGACATACAGACAGCACCGGAACCGCAGCGTATAACATAACCCTTTCTGAAAAACGGGCCGAAGCCATAAAGGATCATTTGGTGACCAGAGGAATCGACCCCAATCGACTCACCACGAAGGGCTTTGGGTTTACGAAACCGGCGGCTAGCAATGATACGAAAGCAGGCCGGGCCAAAAACCGAAGGGTAGAATTTACGCCGGTTAAGTAATACGTTAAAAAGTTTTGTAACCACACACAACGCATGAAGATGGAGTGACGCTGGATGGTTGCCGATCTCCATCTTCATGATCTGATATCAAAAACATTTTTTTTGAGCGGCGTCGATCTTTGATAAAAGGAGTTAGAGAAAATGGAACCCCTTGATCAAATAGCGAACACCATATCTTTGACCATGGGTGTTGCCTGGGCCAGCGGTATCAATCTATACGCTGCCATCTTGGTACTCGGGTTGCTTGGAACAACCGGTAACATTGCGTTGCCGGCGACCCTTCAGATTCTTAAAGATCCCATGGTTATCATCAATACATCACCCGAGCCGTTTACCAATTGGGGCGCTTCCATTGCAGAAGATGTTGCTGTGATTGGCGGTCTATTGCAGAAGATGTTGCTGTGATTGGCGGTCTCTGGACCGCTCTTCATTAGCCGTGGCTTTTCTTGGTTTTAATGATCGTCTTTATCGGGTTAATGATTTGGCTGCTGCCGAAGATTTGGCGGGGTATCAAAAAGATCTTTGGCTATATCGGGCGCTTATTCAAGCATGAGAAAAGGGAAGAATTTTTAAAGAACAGCAAACCGGTTGATTCTTAACCCGTATGGTGAAGAATCATTAAGAAATCCAAATAGTTTATTATGTTAAGCCGGCGTTGATGACAGGGGATCAATTCTTTCTCTTTCTGTGATTAAAAGGCCGATGAGAAAATGACCCTTGAACGGCTCTTCATCTTTTTGGGTAATATGTGCGATTTGTGTTGTTAAGGATTCAGACGAGCCCGCGGATTCAGGCGGAATATATTTCATATCTAAAGTATCTCCTACCTTTAAATGCTTCAATACTGCAGAATCTTTGTTCACCAGAATGCCCAATCCTTTGGATGACATGTCCCGTAATTTAAACTGATAGACATTTCCGGTATCTTTCAATTGAAATTCAACGCTGTAATAGCGATCCAGTATGGTTCTAGATTCAGGCCGTCTGTCTGGTGAGCTGTTGTTGTATGAATTCGTTTTCATGATTTTTCTGGGCTGGACAGAATGTATGTGATTCTAATAAAATTTTGTTGGAATGTCCATCCTTTTTTTAAAAAAAAGCATAACTTATAAAAATAAAAGATAATATTCTAAACCTGTACTTTCAATAAGTTCATAAAATCGCATCATGATGTTATTTATAAAAGCAGAAATCATAATAATGATATGGATTGAACGTGGGTTCTTGGTGTGTTAGTGTCTATATCGGTTTTAGAATCATCACTGATTTTCACCAGAAAAAATTCCATCGTGAAGCGGTTGCCCAAGGGGTTACATTGGTTTTTTGGGCATCATTGATCACGGCATGCATGTGCCTGTTCTTTAGTTACAGATTACCGGAATGATAGGAGAGCGAAACATTTTAAGATGAAAAAAACACCCCACCCAACAACTGGTGTTAGAAGCAGGCGTCTTACGAAAGACATATTTCGTTTTGATTGCCATCCCGGCGTACCATGTTTTACCCGTTGCTGCAAAGATGCGGACATGTATCTTTATCCATATGATGTCATCCGTATGAAAAACCGGCTCAGCCTTTCATCAGACAAGTTCTTGGAACAGTATACATTTCAAGCCATTAGGGATAATCCTTATTTTCCAAGCCTCATGCTGAAAATGGCGGACAACGATGAGAAATGGTGCCCGTTTTTGTCGATAAAAGGGTGTATGATATACGAAGATCGCCCATTTTCCTGCCGAGTATATCCACTGGAGCGTGCTGTGGCCAGAACCGGTGATAAGATTGAACGAACCGTTTTGTATTTCATTGCCGAAGATTTCTACTGTAAGGGTCACGAAGAATCTCGTGAATGGACGACAAATGAGTGGATTGAGGATCAGAAGATTCAGTTATACAATGATATGAATGATTTGTGGGTCGATATCGATACCTTGTTTAGAGCAAATCCATGGGGCCCGCAAGGGATCGACAATCCTGCTTTTAAAATGGCATTTATGGCTTGCTTTAACGTGGATGAATTTAAGAAATTTGTTTTTGAAAGTACGTTTTTATCAAGATTTAATGTGAATCAAAATAGGGTCGGCCAACTGCGGGAATCGGATGTTGAGTTGATGAAATTCGGTTTTGACTGGATAAAATTTTTTCTGACCGGAAAAGGGCCACTCATGATGACCCCATCAAAAGATGACCCGATTTAAAAACCAGTATGGATTATATTTTGGGATGTTGTAAGGGATATCGTCTGCCGGAGACGACGCGCAAAGCACATCACCTGGCAGCAGAATGGAAAGAATTTATTTAGATGTCGCCCATTTCCGGATTCGGAATGCTGTTTGGTTGTCCCAGGTATTTGATAACCGCAAATGAATGAAATGGGCAAAGAGGTTGTTTACAAGCCCGACAACTTTTTCTATCAAATATACCTTTTCGAGAACAACTCCCTCAAGGTCTTCCGGTGTTTCCACCGGCCCGGTCTCCGGCAGTTTCAGGTTGGAGATGTTGAGGCTCTCCCCTTTAAGACTGAATCCCCAGGTTTGAGCACCGGTTTTATAGGACAGGTGTATTTCAGTAACCACAGCGCCTTTTGTAAGTGCCACCAGGCCTTCTTCCAGGTTGGCATTGTCACCTTTAATGGTGATGGTTTCTTTGGCGTTGTGGCGTGTGTTTTCAAGGACCAGCCGATTTCCGACAGTTAACGATACAAGATCCGTATCGTATTTGCGCAACCGGTCCTGATCGCTTGCGATCATGAACCACAGCCAGGTGAGGAATTCATTTCCTAAAAATTTGTAACGGCTATATGCGATAGCGATATCCAGCATGGACTATTCCTCAGACCGGCTTTTTTCCAGTTTTCGTAAAACATCGCGTTCTTGGTCAGACAAATCGGCGACAAGATCGGCTGTGGTGTAGGGAAACAGGCGAATCAATTGCAGGTTAAAGGATTTTATAAAAAGTGTTTCCAGCGCTTCATTGGCCGCTTTGAGGTTGGAAGAAAACCATAAAGCCCCGGTATCGTACTCCCACACCACATCGTATACGTTTGGTGTGGCCGGAATACGGCGGGCAAGGGTATTGAACACATCATCTTTGATGGCTTTTTTCTCGTTACCGGATAAAAAATGCCGGCCGGTGTTCGCCTGATGTTTGGCGATGTTCAGGACGTAATGTTTCTGAATGAGTTTTGGCGGGATCGATTTTTTGTCGATGCGCAGGGCGAACACCATGTAGTTGCCAAAAACAAATGAATAGCCTTCAAAATCAGGTGTATATGGGGTCTCGAAGGACGTCCAGCCGACGGTGGCTTCAGAGCCGTCATCCTCGATTTTTGGGATCGCATGTTGTTTGAGGCCCTGGTAAACGGTTTCATGAACAGAACCGTTCAGTTGACCCGTAACTTTATACCGTGTGATGGACAAGCGTGATGACAAAAGACCCATAACTTTAAATTTCTGTTGAAAATGATAAATATTTAGTGTGAAAAGCGAACAACAAAAAGTGTGGCAAACGCTATAGCGCGTTTGCCGGCCGGTTACAAGGAATATTGTTTTGGCATGGCAAACGGCCCATTTTTCTTGAATATTAGGCATTCCATGAAAATTGAGCACACAAGGGGAAATGATCCGACAGGTACATATTCTTAAAGGTGTCCTGGATAACCTTGCTGTTTTTTAGGGTAATTTTACCCCGAAAAAGAATCCAGTCAATATGATCTTTGTTTGGTTTTCCGGTGAATCCGTGATGGGTTCCCGTAAAAGGCTTTTTAAAAGCGTCTTTAAAATATTCCGAATTTACCGATGATGCAGCATCCTGTCCCGTGAAAATATTATAGCATGGACTAAAAGGCGCCGTATTAAAGTCTCCCATAAGAATCACCGGGACATCATCGGGAAGATGCGACAGCCGGTCAAGGATCAGATTGGCGCTTTTAACCTGGACCGAAACATCAAAGTCCAAATGCGTATTGACGCATATCACCTGTCGGCGACCGGTTTTGAACATGCCGATGGTGCATTGTCTGGGCCAGAGGCTTTTCCGATAACGGCTCGGTACCGATGGCGTCGGGCTTAAAAAAAAGTGTTCATGGTAAATACAGGCCCAGCTTTTTTTGAAAAATATGATGTTGTTTTGCCAAAAGGATGGAGAAGGATTTCGCCTCCCGATATAGTCGTATTCCGTCAACAGGTTGTCGAGAAAATCGACCTGAAAATCATTGGCTTCTTGAAAACCGATAAAATCCGTGAGATATTTTTCAAAAAAGGATGGAAAGCCTTTTTTACGATATCGCCAATCGTTGGGGCCGTCATCAGCCAGTCCAAAACGTAAATTTAATGTCATAACAGAAAACATCATATTTTGCCCTGAAAAACCTGGTCCTTCCCCGCGTGGCGGGATCTAAGATGGGCCAAGCCTGCCCCGCATTGCGGGGGATTCTTTGCTTGATTTAATGAGCATCCGCTTCGATGAGGTTGAGATGTTGAGTCATATCAAACCGGACATTGGTAAAGTTACCGAATGTGATATCATAAAACGAAAGATTTAACTGTCGTTTTATGATATCAAAAATCGCAAGATAGTTCAGAAGAATCCGTTTTTCCCACAAAAGACCAATTTGGGAAGCCAACTGTCGGATCGATTCTTTTTTGCCCTCGATTTCAAGAAAATTACCGTAAGGCATGGTGTCCAAACAAAGGTGCGTATCGCCAAACACATAGGTTTCACGCCATTTTTCGTATACCTGTTCTTCCTGGAATCCCAAAGATTTCAGGATATGTTCCATGGCGTCAAAATCACTGACTTCAACTTCGAACTCTTGTAATATTTTAAATTGGTCGTCTTTAAACGGCGGCTCGGATTTAAAGGTCAGCGTAATATTTTTATCCTTTCGCAACCTCAAAAGAGATTTTTTTTTAATCAGCGATTTTTCAGCGTCTTCAAATCGTATATTGGTTTCGAAGGTTCGATCTTTAAAAACAGCGCCAAGGTCAATCATGCGGGTTCTTATAGGGTCTATATCCGGCAAGTAAAATTTTACCTCGGTTTCTAAATATTCCATCGGGCACACCGTATTTTGCTAAAAAAAATTAATCATACAAAAAGTTTTTTTTGAAACCAACGTGCTTTAAATGTATATTAGAAATCATATTTAGTGTCAAATCCTGGATCGGCGTGCAATTTTTCCCTTGACATTGTTGTATTTTCTATTATATTTGTCGGGTTTTATTTAAAGGAGAAAAACAGGTGAAAAAGTACACATACAGTGCAAAAAATACCGACAACCAGGAACGATGGTATCTGGTGGATGCCGAAAATGCAATTCTGGGTAGACTCGCCAGCACCGTAGCGGCCCGCCTTCGAGGAAAACACAACCCGCTTTTTACACCCCATGTGGATACCGGTGATTGGATTGTTGTCATTAATGCGGATAAGGTTGCCCTCACCGGAAGAAAATGGGATCAGAAAAATTATTACCGGCATAGCGGCTACATTGGGGGCCTTAAAACCATCACAGCCAAAAAGCTCATGGAAAAAAGACCCGAAGATCTCATTCGGTTTGCCGTTAAGGGCATGCTGCCGAAGAACAGACTGGGAAGAAAACTGTTTAAAAAATTGAAGGTTTATTCCGGAGACCATCACCCCCATGAGGCTCAGCAACCGGAAATTCTTGAAATTTAATCAAACCACGTTAACAGTTATTAATTATTAGGGAGTTGTATGAACAAGGAAAACGTTTATTATTCAACTGGAAAACGAAAAACTTCCGTTGCCAGAACATGGTTAACACCGGGAAGCGGTGAAATTATTGTCAACAATAAGCCCATCGATGAATATTTTAAGATTGAGTCCCTAAAAGGGATGGTGAGGCAGCCGCTTGTTTTGACCAATACCCTTGAATCGTTTGACGTAAAAAGCAAGGTTGCCGGTGGCGGTGTTTCGGGACAGGCCGGCGCAATTCGGCATGGCATTACAAAGGCACTGATGCTGGCCGATCCGGATTTAAGAAAGGCATTGAAGAAAGCCGGATGTGTTCGGCGTGATGCCAGAGTCAAGGAACGAAAAAAATACGGGCAAAAAGGTGCTCGTGCTCGTTTCCAGTTCTCGAAACGTTAACATATTTTTCCAATAAACAAAAAGGAACGAGGGCTTCCTCGTTCCTTTTATTCTTGCCGATTTTTCCACACAGGTGTTCGTTTTTCGAGAAAAGCCTTCATACCTTCCTGAGCGTCTTCATCAAGACAGTTCATAGCAATTGAGTGGGTTGCATATTCGTAAGCAGAGGGTTCATTTAGATCGACCTGACTGTAAAATGTCTGCTTGCCGACAGCGAGAGTATACCGGCTGTATTGCGCTATTTCCATGGCTAGATTTCTGGTTTTTTGGGACAGCTCATCCAAAGAGACCACCTGATTCACCAGGCCGAACCTTTCAGCTTCTGGAGCCGAGACAAATCGACCCGTCAAAAGCATTTCCATGGCTTTTCTTCTTCCGATGACCCTGACCAGAGGAACAGCAGGGGTTGTGCAGAAAAGACCTATTTTTACACCGGGTGTGGCAAATTGGGCGTCGGTTTCCGCGATGGCAAGATCGCAGGCCGCAACAAGTTGGCATCCTGCTGCCGTTGCAATACCGTGAACCTGAGCAATAACGGGTTGTGGAAGTTTTTTAAGGGTTTGCATCATCTTTGCGCAGACCGAAAAAATGGTATAAAAATGCTGAATATCCAGGTCCGGCCCAACCATATCTTTCAGGTTGTGCCCTGCACAGAATGCCGGGCCCTTTCCCCTGATAACGACGACATGGATATCCTGATCCTGTGCAATGGTTGTTAGTTTGGCGAGCATATCATTCATCACGTTAAGAGAGAGTGCATTCCGTTTGTCCGGTCGATTCAATGTCAGCCATCCAATGGGTCCGTCCTTTTCAAACAATACAGGTTCCATACGTTTTTCTCCTTGTCAGACTAAATATTTTTAGCAACCTTCCAGCACCTGACAAAATGATTTTCTCCAACTTTTTCGAAAACCATCTTCTCTTTCCGACAAAATGTTTCAGCCATAGAACACCTGTTCTGGTATTTGCATCCGTCGGAAACAACATCTGAATGGTCGATATAACCATTTGAAGATTTAACATGCCATTTTTTGTCCGGGTCTGGATCGGGAATCGCCGATAGTAAGGATATGGTATAAGGATGACGGGGATAATTAAAAATATCCTCCGACGACGCAATTTCCATGATATGCCCTTTATACATCACCGAAACGGTGTTGCAAAGGTACCCCACCACATTAAGATCATGGGAGATAAACAGATAGCTCAACCCCAACTGATCCTGAAGGTCTTTTAAAAGGTTGATGATTTGTGCCTGGATGGACACATCCAGCGCCGAGACCGGTTCATCACATACAATCAATGACGGTTCTACGCTCAGGGCGCGGGCGATGCCGATGCGCTGGCGCTGGCCTCCGCTGAATTCATGGGGATATCGGTCTTCGCTTTCCGGAGACATACCCGCCATTTTCAAGAGTTCCCCAAGGCGTTGTTTACGGGTTGATTTGTGTTTATGGCCCAGGATCCGAATCCCTTCTTCTATGGACTGTCCGATGGTCATACGGGGATTCAGTGATCCGAACGGATCCTGGAAAATGATCTGTATTTTTTTTCGATACGGTTTCATTTCTTTTTCGGAAAATCGACTGATATCGTGACCCTGAAAAATAATTTTTCCCGCATCAGATTCAAGCAGTTTCAAAATAAGGCGGGCAACCGTTGTTTTTCCGCAGCCGCTTTCTCCCACCAGGCCCATGGTTTTACCCTGTTCGATTTCAAAGCTCACGCCGTCCACGGCTTTCACCCATCCATCGATTTTTTGCAAAAAACCTCGGTGAATCGGAAAGTATTTTTTCAACCCTTCTATACGAAGAATGGCGTGATGGTTTTTATTTTTTAATTTCATATATCTTTAAACTGGTTTGTATGACTGTTGCCAGACTTGCAATTCATTGTAATTTTTTGGCATTTTACTTGACCCCTGGAATTTTTACCCGCCGTCTGTGTGGTGGGCTTTACCCCTTGTACCCTTTAGGTTTAAATAATACCGGACAGCGGGCCTGATGCCCCTTGCTGTAATCGCACATTTCGGGAAATTCTTCCCGACAGGATAAAATGGCATGGGAACACCGCGGATGAAATGGACACCCCGTGGGTTTATACGCCGGGTTCGGAACGCTGCCGGGGATACTGTGAAGTCTTTTGCCCCGTTTTGAAAGGCTGGGAAGCGATGCCAACAGTCCCTGGGTATATGGATGCCGGGCCGTGCGAAAAATTTGGTCTGTATGGCCCTGTTCAACAATGATACCCGCATACATGACATAAACCCGATTAGCGATGGCTGATACGACACCGAGATCATGGGAAATATATAGCACCGACATGGACCGCTTTTTTTGGATAGATCTTAAAAGCGCGATAATCTGGGCCTGTACCGTAACATCAAGCGCAGTGGTCGGTTCGTCTGCAATGATCAGATCCGGGTCGCATGCCAGTGCCATGGCGATCATGACCCGCTGTCTCTGTCCGCCGCTGAGCTGGTGCGGGTAGTCCTTAAGTCGTTGTTCCGGTGATGGAATGCCCACATCGTTAAGGAGTTGAACACAATATTGAAAAAGGGCCTCTGGTTCTATTTGTTTATGCGTATAAACGGCCTCACCGATCTGATCACCAATGGTAAAAACAGGATTCAAGGATGTGAGGGGCTCCTGAAAAACCATGGAAATATGGTTTCCCCGAATCTTTTGCATCGCCTTTTCATCGAGTTTTATAAGGTTTTGCCCGGAAAATATAACTTGGCCGTCTACGATTTCTCCGGGAGGTGTTGGAATAAGGCCGAGAATGCTAAGTGCTGAAACAGTTTTCCCACATCCGGATTCACCAACAAGACAGACCGTCTCATTTTCCCTGACTTCGAAACTAATCCCGTCCACCGCACGGGCGCGCGCTCCGTTGTTTTGAAAATAGACCTTTAAATTGTCTACGCAAAGAAGGGGTTTGTCATGGGTCATGGGTCGTTCGTCCATCGATCATTTAGTGTCGCTCCCTGAGCTTGGGGTTCAAGATATCCCTGAGACCTTCGCCAAAAAGGTTAAAAGAGAGCACCACAATCAGTATTGTAATCCCAGGTATAAAGGTCAGCCAGGGTGCATCAAAGATAAAATTTTTACCGTTGGAAAGAATGTTGCCCCAGGTGGCATGGGGCGGCGGTACGCCGAATCCGAGAAAGCTCAAACCGGCTTCGGTTAAAATGGCCGACGCAATGCCAATGGTGGCTGAGACCAGCACCGGCGCAACGGCATTGGGCATGATATGACGAAAAATAATCCTGAAATTACTGATGCCAAGGGCCTTTGCCGCTGCCACAAAGTCCTGCTCTCTCAATGAAAGAAATTCAGCACGGACAAACCGTGTTGTCCCCATCCAACTGGTCAGTCCGATGACGATCATAATATTGTATATGCTTGCAGGAAGCAGTGCGACCACCGTTAAAATCAGAAAAAAGCTCGGAAAACAGAGCATGATATCCACGATTCGCATGATCAAGGTATCCACGGAAACCGCATTGATGTGAAGCATCGTTTTTAAAACCAACGTTTCTTTTTTCGTTGATGCGTGCCGGGCGAATAGAGAATAAAAGATGTATGCCAAACAGAGCAATAAAATCATTGTACCGATAAAAGCAAATTTCACGATGATCAGACCTGCTGCCAAAATTAAGGCTAACGTAAGCAGAATATGATCTAGTCTAATATAGTGTTGTCCAAAATAGCCTGCAATACCACCCATAAAAATACCGATGAGCACCGATATCCCCACAGCCACAAAACCGACGGTGAGAGAAACCCATGCCCCTTGAAGCATTCTAGCAAAAACATCTCTACCCAGATCATCGGTACCCATAAGGTAGACATTAAGGGCCGGAACCTCTTCAGGCTGCAAAGAATCAAGATGCGGTTTAGCCAATGGTGGGCGCAGCTTTTCCTGGAGACGAACCATGGCCGGATCGAAAAAGGGCCTGGATCCTGACGTTAAAAACAGGCCTGTGACAGCACAAAAGAAAAACAGGATAAAAATGAAAAGCCCTAAAATGGCGAGCCGGTTTTGGCCGAAAAGACGACGGAACTCCTGCATCTGGGTCTGTTTCGGCGCCAGAGGCGGTTCGATATAGGAATCTTTGAGAAAATCTTTTTTTTCCATATTCATTACAAGCGTATCCTTGGATCCACAACCAGGTAAAGCAGGTCTGAAATAAACGTACCGGCCAGCACCAGGACGGCTGAAACAAAATTGACCGTCAGAATAATCGGATAATCCCTGGCCAGGATGGCTTCATAGGCCATTCGTCCCATTCCGGGCCAGGAAAAAATAGATTCGATGATCACCGAGCCTCCGATCAGCCCGGGCAAAATGAGGCCGAACATGGTGACAAAAGGCAACATTGCATTTCGAAGCGCATGTTTATAGTGCACCTGTTCCGGAGAAAGGCCCTTGGCCCTGGCGGTGCGGATATAGTCCTGACCTTCCACCTCGAGCATCTGGCTGCGAACATATCTGGAAAGAACGGCAATGCCGCCGGTGGCACCCAACACCGAAGGAAGCAGCAGGTGCCAGATTCGGTCCATGAACAGATAGATCGTCGGGGCGTCTCCGATACCAAACGTTTCCATACCGATTACCGGAACATGAAAATAGGTGACGACAAATATGATCAGAATGTAGGCAAAGAAAAATCCGGGAATTGAAATCAGTACATACGATATGAACGTGGCACTGCGATCGTAGATTCCGCCCCTAAAAATTGCCGACCGGATGCCCACCGGAAAGGAAAGGGTCCAGGTAATGAGTGTGCCCACAACAAATAAAGGCAGGCTGTTTAAAAATCGTTCCCAAATCTTTTTAAGAACGGACTGATTGTCCTTCCAGGAAACGGTTTTTCCTGTAAAAAGGTCCTGGTAAAAATAAATATATTGAACGTAAAGGGGTTTATCCAGATGAAACTCTTTTTGAAATCGTTCCACCATTTCGGGGGTAAACTTGGGATTCAAAGGATCCACCTGGCTTGGACTTCCAGGAGCAAGATGAATGATCAAAAAAGATACAATGGAGACAAAAAAAAGCGTAATGGTTTTTTGAACAACACTTCGTCCGATAAATGATAACATGGTCTATCCTTTGTCCATAAAACTGGGAACCTGTGGAAGCTTAATCCATTTATTAAAATAAAAACTGTAATTACCGGTTTGGGTGGGTGTTATTTTTTCATACTGTATGGCTCCGGTATCGTCGACGGTTTTGATGACGATGCGTTTGTCTAAAACAGCGGTCCATTTACCTACATAAAGAAATGTATAGGGCTGTTCGCGGGCAATAATTTCGTGAAGCCTGTGACTAAATTCGATCTGCCGGTTATGATTGTATTCCTGCCGGATCTTGATGATAAGGTCATCGGCCTCCTTGTTTTTAAAGCCGACAAAATTGAGCTGATAGGGATGGGCCTGGCTCGAATGCCATATCTGATAAAGATCCGGTTCAATGCCCATCTGCCAGCCAAGAATCAGTGCATCAAAATCGGCTTTATTCACCCGTTCCTGGATAAAAACAGACCACTCCAACAGATCGGTGCGAACATCGATGCCGATCTGTTTCCACGCGTCCTGGGCAATGGCCAGTATGGCCTTTCGAAGGTCGTTGCCGCTGTTGGTAATCAGCGTGAATTTAAATGGTTTGCCGTTCTTTTCAAGCTGGCCGGCCTTGTTTCGTTTCCAACCGGCTGTCTCCAGCAGCTTTAGCGCGCCTTTGGGATCATAGGCAAGGGCTTTGATGGCATGGTTGTAATAATCGGTCTGTTTGACAAAAGGTCCCGTAATCCGTTCGCCCTGGCCGTAAAGCACATACTTGATGATTTTGTTCACGTCAATGGCCATTCCAAGGGCTCGTCTCACCCTGGGGTCGTCAAAGGGCTTGCGCCTCATGTTGTAACCGATATAGGTGTATCCAAAAGCAACTCCGGAAAAATTCTGGAATCGCGGATCTTTTTCCAGGCGCTTGACCTGATGGGGTTGAACCCCATAGCTGTCGATGGTACCGGCATAAAATTCCATTTCCTGGGTTAAAAGGTCGGGAATAATGCGGTAGACATATCTTTGATAATTGGGCGGCCCTTCCCAGTAATCATCAAAACGATTCAAAATGATGTACTGATCAGATTTCCATGTTTGGAATTTGAACGGCCCGCAACCAACAGGATTCCGGTTGAAGGTGCTCTGGCGAATGGAAAAGGTTTTCGGGTCTTTTCCGAGACGACCGGCTTCTTTTTTGAGTGCTTGAGCGTTTAGCAAATGTTCGGGAAGGATTCCCATGCTCCAGGTACCGATGGCTGGAGAGTAAAGTCGTTTGTAAACGATTTTAACGGTCAGCGGATCGATCACTTCAACGGTTTTCACCGGTTCATAATCTGAAATGCGCGGCGAAAGATTTTTCGGATTCATGATGGCTTCATATGTGAACCGGACATCATCGGCATCCACTAAATGGCCGTCGTGAAACTTCACCCCGGGCCTTAAATGAAACAAAAGAATCGGATTGTGTTCAACGGCCGGCATCAGCTCTTTGGAGTATGCCGACCATTGGTCTTTTGAAAGCCGAGCATCGCTTTTCAAGTAGTCTTTGCCGTGAAAGGATTCAAAATAATCTTTGCCCAGAAGATGGGTAAGGTTGTTGAAAAGATCCTGGTCCACCGAATTTAAAACCAGCTTAATCCTTGAAGGCGCTGTCACCCGGATGTCAATGGTTTTCTCTTTACCGGTATTTGAATCCTTAAACGACGTTGTGATCGTAACCGTTCTGGGGGGAAGGACAAAAATGTCGGTGATGCGGTTTAAAGAATCCTTGAGATCCGGATCTTTTATACGTGTTGCTTTTTGAGCGTGTTTTATGAAATCTGCAAGGGTGTGGGCATCGGCGTTGCCCATGCCCGGTATGCGGGCTGACGGGTTGACATAAAAGAATGCGTCCTCAAAAATTTCCCATGATTTGGCCAGCCTTCCCCTGAAGCGAAGTTTCTCGTCCCGGTCAATGAGACCCTCGAACACCATATCATTAATGCTGCTGCTGGCGGAATCTGCCGAAAGGATAGGGTTTAAAAGACTGGCATCACCGATGGATCCGGCGATATATTCGTTAAGGCGAGCAGGGTTTCCCTTTGTTTGCTGCTCGTATGTGGGCACCCAGAAATAAGACTGCAACAGAACAAGAATCAGAAGCATGGGAGCGAAAATAAGGAAACGTCTGACGGTCATGGAAGGTCTGTCCTAACTAAATGTTTTTAAAGGATAAACACAAATGAAACATAAACATATGAGATTCGAGTTTTCGAGTCAAGCGAAAAGCTAACATCGCATGATGAATGATTTTAAAGATTGGGCTATGAAAATTTTCCAAAAGTATAATTTCAAGCCGATCAATAACAGGTTTCAGTCGTTATCATCCTTATCTCTCTTTGACTTGAATGTGTGAAAAGATAGGATCGGGAAAATTAATCGCTTGACTAAATCGATCGATTGATTAGAATTGTTGTGTAAGGGAGGAACATAAGAATGTCCGTGGATAAACAAACGACATCGTCAAAAATAAAGTACAGTCTCAATACTCGTGGTCGTCTTCTCGAAGCCGGCGTGGATGTTTTTGGGAAGCACGGATTTGATGCGGCGACCACGCGGATGATTGCCAAAAAAGCCGGGGTCAACATTGCCGCCATTCCCTATTATTTCAATGGCAAGGAGGGTTTGTACCACACCGTCGTCTCCTATATTACCGGCAAGCTCGAATCTCAGGTGGAATCAACGTTGGTTGAGATAGAGGAATGGGTTGCTGACGGAAAGTTGAATCGCGAAGAGGCGCTTGTCCTCCTGGAAAAGCTTTTGGGAAAAATAATCAATTTTATGGTGGGATCGCCGGAGGCTCCCGGTTTTGCGCGGATCGTTCTCCGTGAGCAGCTATATCCGTCTTCGGCCTATGACATTATTTTTAACCGCATTATGGCCCCTATGATCAATGCGGTTGCCAAAATGGTCGCAACAGCCACAGGAGAGGCGCCTTCACGTGTTACAAGCCTTCGCGCGTTGACCTTGATCGGACAAATCATCGTATTTCGGGTGGCCCGCGAAACGATGGTTCGGTCTTTGGATCTTGAGGGATACAGTTCCGAAGAAACCACAGAGATTCGTGGTGTGATTTTGGAGCAGACCCGAGCTGCCATTGAGGCAATGTACCAGCTGAAAAAAGATAAAAAGAAAGGTGGAGTATTAACACAATGAAACGATTCATCAGAATTATCATTTTGGTCGTTCTTGTTTCGGCTGTGATTCTGGGCGTTCGGTGGTATTTACAAGCGGAGGGAAACCAGTCCGCATCTGAACTCAGGATCTACGGGAATATCGATATCCGAAAAGCCGACCTCGCGTTTAACGAACAAGAGCGTATTGCTCAGGTGTTGGTGGAAGAAGGCGACCGAGTTACTGCAGGCCAGGTACTGGCGCGGCTGCAAACCAATCGCCTGGAAGCTCGAAACAGAGAAATAGAGGCTAAAATTGCTGCCCAGCAAGAGGTGGTAAAACGATTCGAAGCCGGGACCCGACCGCAGGAAATCGAACAGGCGCGCGCTGAGGTGGCGGCAGCACGGGCCCGGGTCAAAAATGCCATGAAGAGTTACGAGCGAATCAGGGAAACGTCAAAGGCCGGAGCCACCAGTCGGCAGGCTTTGGACAATATCCAGGCCCAGCTCGATGTGGAACAGGCCCAGCTCAAGGTCAAAGAAAAGGCGCTGAATCTGGCCATAGAAGGCCCCCGAAGGGAAGACATTGCCGCTGCTAAGAACAATCTAAAAACACTTGAGGCTTCTCTTTCGCTTTTACAGATAAGACTTTCGGATATGGCACTGACATCACCTGCCACGGGAGTGATTCAGAACCGGATTCTGGAACCCGGAGAAATGGCGAGCCCAAGCCGGCCGGTGGTCACCCTGGCCTTGACCGACCCCAAATGGGTGCGGGCCTATGTGCCGGAACCGTATCTCGGCCGCATCAATCTGGGCATGAAAGCCAAGATCTTAAGCGATTCGTTTCCGGATCAGACCTTTGAAGGCTGGATCGGATTTATCTCTCCTGTGGCCGAATTTACCCCGAAAACCGTGGAAACCGAGGATCTTCGAACAAAGCTGGTTTACGAGGTGAGGGTTTTCGTTCATGATTCCAAAGACATGTTGCGTCTTGGGATGCCGACAACGGTGGTCGTTGACCGTAATACTTCCGCCGATGTATCCCAGAAGAATGACGTTTTCCCACAAAAAACCACCAACCCGGTCAAAGGATAGCAGAGGATATGGCTGTTGGATCACATAAACAGACTGCGGCCGTAACGGAAGTGGTGCTGGTGGTGCAAAACCTTAAAAAGGAATTTTCTTCTAAAAAAGGGCCCGCGACTCAAGCCCTGAAAGGTGTTTCGCTAAAAGCCCGCCCCGGGCAGGTCACCGGACTGGTGGGGGCAGACGGCGCCGGGAAAACCACCTTGATCCGTACGGCTGCCGGCTTGATCGTGCCGACGGAGGGTACTGTTACCGTTCTGGGTCTCGACAGCGTGGTCGATACCATCGAAATTCAGAGCCGCGTCGGTTATATGCCCCAGAAATTCGGCCTGTACCAGGATCTGACCGTAAAAGAGAACATGGACCTTTATGCCGATCTTCAGGGAGTCCCTTCTTCCGAGCGCAAGGATCGCTATCACCGACTGCTTCAGATGACCGGCCTGGAACCCTATACCCGACGCATGGCAGGTGCTCTTTCCGGCGGAATGAAGCAGAAGTTGGGGCTGGCCTGCTCCCTCATCAAGTCACCGCAGATGCTGTTACTGGATGAGCCCACCGTGGGTGTGGATCCAATCTCGCGTCGGGAACTGTGGAAAATCGTTTACGAGCTCGTGGAAAGCGACGGCATCGGGGTGTTGCTCTCAACCGCCTATCTGGATGAAGCGGAGCGTTGCGACCATGTGGTGGTGCTGCATGAAGGTGAGAAACTTGCCGAAGGAACACCCCGGGAATTTAAGGGGCGGGTGGGACAAAGGGTTGCGCTTGTGGATCCACCGGCGGGCATCAAGTCTCGTCAGATACAGACAAGCCTGATAGGCAAAGCACATATTGTGGATGCGACGATCCGTTCGGGAAAGGTTCGCGTGGTGACCGATGTTTACGGCACCGAAGCTGTGGCCAACGCTTTGCCGGAAAAATGGCAGGCAACCATCAAGAGCACACACCCGACTTTTGAAGATGCCTTTATGACCCTAATCCCCCACAAAGAGAGCCGCTTTCAAATCAACCCTGTCGACGAAACTTCCGCCAAGACAATCCGGAAGGAAGAAGTGGTGGTGCAGACCCGGTCGCTTCAGAAATTTTTCGGTGATTTCAAGGCGGTCAAAGGACTCACTTTCGAGGTGCAACGCGGCGAGATTTTCGGTCTGCTCGGTCCCAACGGTGCCGGAAAAAGCACCACCTTTAGAATGCTATGCGGGTTGCTAAGCGCCAGTGCCGGTGAGATCAGCGTGGCCGGGTATGATTTACGACATTCGCCGTCCAGGGCCCGCTCCCGTCTGGGATACATGGCCCAGCAGTTTTCCCTTTACGGCCAGCTCAGCGTACAGGAAAATCTGAACTTTTTCGGGAAGGCCTATGGTCTTGGCAAAGATCACCTGCGGCAGCGCATGGATTGGGCGTTCACGGAATTCGGACTCGGCAAATGGCGCGAAAAGGCTGCCGGCGGGCTTCCGGGCGGTTACAAACAGCGCCTGGCCATGGCGGCGTCGCTTTTGCACGAGCCGGAAATTCTTTTCCTGGACGAGCCGACGTCAGGCGTGGATCCTTTGGCTCGCCGCGAGTTCTGGCTCAGGATCAACGGTTTTGCCGAACAGGGAGTGACCGTTGTGGTGACAACACATTTTATGGAAGAATCCGAATACTGCGACCGGATGTTGATCATGTCCCTGGGAGAAAGCCTCGCCGTAGGCACGCCCTCAGAAATCCGGGCGCTGGCCCGTTCAAAAGAAAACCCGGAACCGACCATTGAAGATGCGTTTATCGCTCTGGCAGAGGGAACCATTGTACCTTCCGGCGGGCCGAATCGAATTGAAAACAGCAAAGGAGGAAAATGACGCCGCGCACCCTTTTCTTTATGCGCATGCGGGGGATTCTCCGCAAGGAAGCGCTCCAAATCCTGCGCGATCCCAGCAGCATTGCGCTGGCCATTGTTTTACCTTTGGTGCTTCTCTTTATTTTCGGATACGGGGTCACCCTGGATGCTGAAAACGTGCCCATCGCCGTCGTGCTCGACGACAACGGCCCGGTGGCCCGGGATGTATCGGCCAGATTCGATCTGTCGCCTTATTTCAAAACCATTCATTTGACATCCATGGTCGAAGCAATGGCGTGGCTGAATCAACGGCGTGTTGATGGTATTGTTCATCTGCAAGCCGATTTTTCGTCGGGTTTGTACAAACGGAACCAGGCGCCGGTTCAGGTGATTGTCAACGGCATCGATGCCAACCGGGCGCGTCTGATACAGGGATACGCGCGTGGGGTGCTTCAGAAATGGACCGAACTGCGTCAGGCCAGGGGCGAGCCGGTGGCCGTTCCTGCCACAAAAATATCCCAGCGAGTCTGGTTCAACGAGGCGGCAGTCAGCCGTAACTTTCTGGTACCGGGTCTCATCACCCTGATCATGACCCTCATCGGAATTCTTTTGACCGCCCTGGTGGTGGCCCGGGAATGGGAGCGTGGGACCATGGAGGCCATTCTGGTCACGCCGATTCGCAGGGTTGATCTTTTACTGGGCAAAGTGTTTCCTTATTTTATTTTGGGTATGCTGGGCATGGGCCTGTCCGTGGTCGTCGGCACCACGCTATTTCATGTGCCGTTTCGCGGCTCCATCGTCGCCCTCTTTATCTTGAGTGCGCTTTTCATGCTGGCTTCGCTGGGCTTTGGGCTGTTGATATCCGCTGCCGTACGAGTCCAATTCGTGGCCGCACAGATTTCTATTGTGGCGGGATTTTTGCCTGCACTCTTTCTTTCGGGCCTTATTTTCGACCTGGAAAGTACACCCCGCTTCATTCAAATCGTAAGCCACGTGGTTCCGGCGCGGTATTTCGTGGACATCAGCCACACCCTTTTCATGGCCGGCGACGTCTGGCCGGTGCTTTTGCCCAATGCTTTGGCCCTTTTCGGTATGGCTGTTTTATTTATCAGCCTCGCTTTTCGCAAAATCACCAAGCGTCTGGAGGGCTAATGGATTTCGTACGCCGCATTATCGCATTGACGATTAAAGAATTCATCATGATTCTGAAGGACCCCAAAAGTCGCTTTGTCATTATCGGTCCGCCGTTATTCCAGTTTTTCGTGTTCGGGTATGCCGCAACCTATGATCTTAAAAATGTTCGCTATGCGGTATTCGACGAGTCTCGAACCGCCGAGTCCCGGCAGCTTCTGTCCCGGTTTGAAGGGTCTGAAAATTTTGAGCTGACAAAGACCCTTATGACCGAAAAAGAGATTGCCTTTGTGATCAACCGTGAAAAAGCCCGTCTGGTCATCCACATCGGGCCTGAGTTCAGCCGCGATCTTCACAACGGCCGTCCGGCAACGCTCCAGGTGATCGTGGACGGCCGCAATTCCAATGTGGCCTTGATCGCCCTCGGTTATATCGGAAGCATTGTCGAACAGTACAGCCAGGACCTTGTCAAAAACGGGGTGGTCAGCATGAACGGTCCCGGGGTGGTGCTGGTGGACCGGGCCTGGTTCAACGCCAACCTTCAAAGCAGATGGTTCATTGTATCGGCGTTAGGCGGTATTATCAGCATGGTGGTGGTCATGATTCTTACCAGCCTCTCGGTGGCGCGGGAGCGTGAATTCGGCACCTTTGATCAGCTTTTGGTCGCTCCGTTCAACCCCGCAGAAATTCTCATCGGCAAATCCTTGCCCGGTATGGTCTTCGGATTTATGGACGCCCTTTTGTTTTCGGCAGGGGCGGTTTACTGGTTCGGTGTGCCGTTTCGCGGAACCATCGTGGCTCTTGTCCTGGCCCTGGGATGTTTCCTTCTCACCATCGTTGGTGTCGGGCTGCTGGTGTCGTCCGTATCCATGACCATGCAACAGGCCCTTCTCGGATCCTTTGTTTTCATGATGCCGTCGGTCATTCTTTCCGGCTTCGCCACTCCCATCGAAAACATGCCCCACTGGCTCCAGATCGGTACCCTGCTCAATCCCTTGCGCCACGTCATTGTAGCTCTGCGTGACATATTCCTAGAAGGTGCCGATGCGAGCATGATCTGGCATCAGCTATGGCCGCTATTGCTGATGGCCGGTTTTACGCTGCCGCTGGCAGGCTGGATGTTTCGCCATCGGTCCCAATAAGCGAGTCCCATAAACTCCAGATCCGGTCTTGTTCAACCTCATATCCATAATGGTAGCCTTGCAACAACCTGAGATCTTTATCGGTCATCTCTTCAAATTGGATACCCAACACCGCACTTTTTTTTCCTTCAAGAGAAATTTCCTTGCTCCAGACAGCCGTGCCCAAAATAGAGAGATTCACAAAGGCGATGGCTAAATATATTTGAATGTGAACCTGTTTTCCAACCAGGCTGCCAAAATGATCGGTTTCATAATCCGCAGCCAAAACAACGCTGGCTCCGCCTAATGAAATGTTTTCTGTGAATCCACTGAGCTCCAAAGGGGTTTTATCCGGATCATCACTAAATATTTTAATATTGACTTGGGTTGGGAGCTGGTGTCTGACGGTTTTACGAACGGTGTATGAAAACCTTTCTTTATCTGATTTAGAACGTCTCTGATACAGATCATGGATAAGACGCTTAGCATTCGGATATTTTCTGCAAATCTTCATCAGTCTTTGTTTGGAAATTTTCGCAAATTCAACACGAGTCATTGTTTCGACCGTTGATTGAGATATCCTATCTTTTTCAAACGGATAAATTTCACCAAAAAAATCGTTTTCCATCAG
>Ga0307425_1000230_pt1 | contig 35291 bp, 32 predicted proteins | sample SalMarWE160330MG_FD_202152 | JGI IMG/M metagenome (GOLD analysis project Ga0307425, IMG submission 202152) | Salt marsh sediment microbial communities from the Plum Island Ecosystem LTER, Massachusetts, United States - WE1603-30 | ecosystem: Environmental > Aquatic > Marine > Intertidal zone >... | reverse complement strand
TTTGTCAGGTTGTAAAGAGGAAGCAGCTGAAGAAGAAAAAGCAGCAGCTGAAGAAGAAGTAACTGAAGAAGCAGAAGCAGTAGCTGAAGAAGAAGAAGCAGTAGCAGAAGAAGCACCTTCCGAAGAAATGATAGAGATAGCTCTTATTGTTAAATCAGTAAATTCTGAGTTTTGGCAGTCAATGCTTGCTGGAGGGGAACAATTCGATAAGGAAAATGAAGGTGTTAATGTTACTCCTTACGGCCCGGATTCTGAAACAGACATAGAAGGGGCTATTACAATTTTAGAAAATGTTGTGACTAGCGAACCTGATGCAATTGTTATTGCATCGCAATCAGGAGAGGGCGCTATAGCTGCTGTAGATGATGCGATGAGTAAAGGAATCCCGGTTATAACAACTGATACTATTATACCGACTGATGTAGTAAGTCATCTGGCAACAGATAATCTTGCTGGAGGAAAAACTGCAGCGGATGCGATGGTTGAGGCCCTTGATGCCAATGGTATAGAAAAATCGGGGACTATAATCATAATGCATGTAGTAGTTTGTGATACGGATACACTTAGAGGTGAAGGTTTCGATGAGCGTATGTCTGAAATTGCTCCGGATATTAATATAGTCCATTCTCGTTACACTGATGATGAAGTAGCTCAGGCAATGACTTGTACAGAAGAATCTATTACTGCTTACGATGACCTCATCGGTATATTCGGAATTGATTACAATATTGGAGAGGGAATAGCTTTGGCTATTGAACAAGCAGGTCTTCAGGATGAAATAATGGTAGTAGCTTTTGATGACTCAGAAGCTGAAATCGAAGCATTGAAAAAAGGCGTTATTAAAGCTCTAATCGTTCAAGATCCTTACAATATGGGATATGAAGGGTGTACTTTAGTGGTTAAAGCTTTAAATGGTGAAGAAGTACCCGAATTTGTAGACACTGGTGTTAAAGTAGTTAAGAAAGAGGATGTGTAGAGTAATAAAAAATATAGATTATGATAGTGCTTGAAAAAACATTTTGAAGAATTGTTATATCATATAAGTTTACGGGCAATATTTATAATAAATATTGCCCGTAAAAAATAGGGTTGTTTAATATACACGGTCAGAAGTCTATAGGAAATTGATTATAACCAAATGGCTGAGTATATTATTGGGTTGGAAATAAAATAATAGCCATTTAATTTTTATGGTATTATATATATTAGTAGGGTCAAGATAAAAATAATCTATTAAAAATTTTATCGATCTTAGCATTTTCCCTGGTTAAGAGTGGAGAAAACAAGTGGTTTTAGAGAATAAAGAAATAATTAGAATGGAAGGAATTTCCAAGCAATTTCCTGGTGTAACAGCACTTGAGGGAGTAGATTTTCAAATCCATGCAGGCCAAATCCATGGAATTGTAGGTGAGAATGGTGCAGGTAAGTCCACATTAATTAAAATACTTACGGGAGCTCTTCAACCTACTAGCGGAGATATTTTCGTTGATGGTAAAAAAGTTATTATTAGTGATCCAATAGTTGCCCGAAATCTTCAGATTGGCGCAGTTTATCAAGACCTGACTGTTGCAAGAAATTTAAATGTAGCTGAGAACTTTTTTCTTGGACAGATTCCAAAAAACCGATTTGGATTTGTTAGCTGGAGGAAAATGACCAAAAAAACAGCTGAGGTTTTAAAGGAGCTGAATATTGAAGTTGATCCTAATATGATTCTTGAAAAACTTACTGCAGCTCAGAAAGAAATGGTTCTAATTGCGAAACAGTATTTTAAGAAGTACAAGGTAGTTATTTTTGATGAACCTACTGCACTTTTAACCAGTAAAGACACTGAAGAGTTATTTCGAATAATAAAAAAATTAAAAAAAGAGGGTGTTGGTATTATTTATATATCACACCGCATCGAAGAGGTTTTTGAGATTTGTGATACAGTAACGGTGCTGCGTGATGGTAAGAAAATTGCATGTATTCCTATTAATGAAACTGACATAGATGGTCTTATTTCAAGGATGGTTGGTCGGAATATTGATAATATGTACTCAATAACTCATCAACCTTTAAGTAAAGAAGTACTCAGGGTTGAAAATTTATCAAAGACCGGAGTATTCAAGAATGTTAATTTTAACGTTAATAGGGGTGAGATTTTTGGACTTTTTGGACTTGTTAATTCCGGAACAACGAAAATAGCAAGGGCTATATATGGGTCCGAAAAGTTTGATAAAGGCAGCATATATATCGACTCTAAAAATGTAAGAATAACTTCTCCGTCCAGGGCCGTTGCTAATGGTATTGGTTTTCTCCCGGAGGATAAAAAAACTGAAGGCTTGGCCATAAAGTTATCTGTCCGGCATAATATCAATCTAAGTTCTTATTCAAATATATCAAGAATGGGTTTCGTAAAAAGAAAACTGGAAAATAAAAATGCCCTGCAGCAGGTTGAATCTTTGAACATTAAAACACCAGGTATAGAGCAAATAGTACTAAATTTAAGTGGCGGGAACCAGCAGAAAGTTGTACTTGCGAAGTGGCTGGTAAATCAGTGTAAAATTTTTATCTTTGAAGAACCTACTGCAGGAATTGATGTTGGCGCAAAAGAAGAAATATATAAAATTTTGGAGTTACTGATTAAAAAAGGGAGTGCTATTATCATGATTTCTTCCTACCTACCCGAAATAATGGGTATAGCTGACCGGATTACAGTAGTTTATGAGGGAACACAGATGGGAACTTTATCAAGGGATGAATTCGATGAGAAAAAGCTTCTCCAGCTTGCTTCTGGTGTTAATTTAAAGGAGGATAATATTAGATGATTAAAGATAAGGTTAAGAAAATAATAGGTAAAGTTAAAAGACTTACAAGCAGATTTCACGAAATGAATATCCTTTTAGTATTAATCGTTTTAATTATTTCTTTTGCCATATTGAATAATAGATTTATAAGCCTTGGGAATATTACTAATCTTTTAAGGTCGACATCTATTATTGGAGTTGTAGCAATTGGCATGACATTTGTTATTATTTCTGGCGGTATTGATCTTTCTGTAGGATCAGTTTTGGCTTTGAGCAGTGTGATAGCAGCAAAGTTGATGGTATCAGGTGTTCCAGTATTTTTATCGATTATCATTAGTCTTGCAACCGGAGCACTGGCAGGACTTTTAATGGGTATAATCATCTATGAAGCCCGGGTTCCTCCGTTTATTGTAACATTAGCAGGGCTAAGCGTCTTCAGAGGCATTGCGATGCTTTTAACAGATGCTAAAAAAATTGTTGGTCTCCCTGAAAATTTTGCCAATTTTGCGGTTATGAGAGTTTTTGGCTTGCCAGCTATGGCAATTGTTTGGTTGGTTCTTATTATTATCGGTGTGGTTATAGCTCGTTATAGTGTGTTTGGTCGAAATATTTTTGCGATTGGCAGCAATCCAGAAGCAGCAAGATTATCCGGAATAAATATTAGAGCTACGATCTATAAGGTTTATGCTTTAGGTGGATTTACTTCAGCGGTTGCAGGTATTCTTATGGCCACAAGGCTTTGTGGAGGGTCTCCTAGTGCAGGAAGCGGATATGAACTTGATGCAATTGCTGCAACTGTACTGGGAGGTACGTCACTTACTGGAGGGATTGGAGGAGTTTTTGGGACATTTTTTGGTACTATGATTATTGCAACAATTTCTAATGGGGGCAATATTATGGGTATCAATCCTTTTGTCCTCGAAATTATTATTGGCATTTTGATAGTATTGGCAGTAGTATTTGATCACCTGCAAAAAAGAAGGGGAATTTAATCATCTATAAAAGAAGTAAAAGCATAGTAAATTAATTAATAACATAAAAATATGTAAATAAGGAGTTAGTAGTCTCATGTCTGCAAACAAAAAAAATTTTAATAGTTCACATCAAACGGAAAAATCTATCCTCGAAGTGTTCGGGAAATCAGCAGTAATTACCGGTGCAGGAAGGGGAATTGGTAAATCCATCGCCTTTCTTTTATCTTCACTTGGAGTAAAAGTAGGTATTAATGATATTACGCCTAACGGAGAGTCTGTAGCGGAAGAAATTAGAGAAGCTGGAGGTAAGGCGGTTTATGTTAAGGGCGACGTAACTGATAATACCCAGATGGAAAGATGTATGTCAAAAGTAGCTGGAGAATTTGGCGGGATTGACTTTCTGGTAAATAATGCTGGCATATCAGATCAAATACCATTTGAAAGTTTAAAAATTGAAGAATGGAATAAGATAGTGAATGTGAATTTAACAGGATCTTATATCTGTACAAAATTGGCACTTAAGTATTTGAAACAAAAAAAATCTTCAAGCATTGTAATGTTTTCATCTGGTTCTACAATAACGGGAACTGGAGGATGCTCTGCCTATGCTGCTGCAAAAGGAGGGATAATCAGCTTAACCCGTGCCCTGGCACGTGAACTTTCTGTTTATAACATACGTGTTAATGCTGTTGCCCCGAGAAACATCCGAAGTGCGATGTTAGAAAGCGTATTCAGTAAAGAAAAAATCGCTGAAATGGAAGAACACACGCCTTTAAAAAGGCTGGGAAAACTGGAAGATATTGCCAATGTTGTCCTGTTTTTGCTGAGCAAAATGTCGGGCTATATTACTGGAGAGATGATATTAATTGATGGAGGACGAACATTTTTGGGTTAAATTAATGATCAAGCAGGTATGTGGGTATGAAATATGAAGCAGAAATATGTTTTGGGAATCGACTTTGGAACGCAATCAACTAAAGTTGTTGTATTTGATTTTGAAGGTAATGCTATCATCTCAGCAAAGGAAGATATTTCTCTAAAACGGGTAAGGTCTGATCGGGCGGAACAAAACGCAGAGGATTGGTGGCACTCTCTTTGTTCAGTTTTAAAGTCAGTGATAGGTCAAGTAGATTCAGATCAAATTGCTGGGTTAGCGTTAGCGTACCAGCGGGAAACATTCGTACCTGTTGATTCAAATTTAAATCCTCTCAGGCCTGCTATTACTTGGATGGATCAACGTGCAACTGTTGAAGCAAAAGAGGTAAGGGGGATCATATCAGATAATCGGTTCTATAGCATTACGGGAAAGTTTCTAAATACAATTCCATCCATAATGAAGATTAGATGGATAAAAAATAATGAACCTCATATTTTTAAAAAGATAGACAAAGTTCTTACTGTTGGTGCTTACATCAATTACAAGCTTACTGGTAGAGCAATTGATTCAGCTGCAGGTGCAGATACAACCGGGTTGTATGATATCAAGGCAGGTAAGTGGTCTGAGGATCTGGTATCCATTAGCGGCTTGGATCCAGGCCAGCTTTTTAATGTGCAGCCATCTGGTTTTAAAGCCGGTAACGTCACTAAAGAGGCCTCTAAATTAACGGGCCTTTATGAAGGGACTCCTGTTTTTCTGGCAGGCGGAGATGGCCAGGTATTCGTTATAGGTATGGGTGTAATAAAAGAATCAGAAATGGCTATAGGCATAGGAACAAGTGGAACTTGTGGTATTTATGGAACCAAGGTTGATTTAGAAAGCGGCAGCAGGACCCTGGTATCCTGCATTGAGGGATTATATATTCATGAGTCGGTTATTATGTCAGCGGCAAATACTGTATCCTGGTTTATAAAAAATATTGATATTACCGATGGAGAAAAACGAAATGAATCTGCTGAAGAAAGGCTCGACCGGGCGACAAGTGCCATACCTCCATGTAGCAATGGGCTGATAACCATTCCTTATTGGAGAGGTTGCATGACGCCTTACAATGATCCAAATACAAGAGGTGCAACTTTAGGTTGGTCGGACATACATACAAAACTACATTTCTATAAATCTATTCTTGAAGGTATTGCTTTCGAAATAAAGCTTATTATTGAAACCTATGAAAAAAATAACGGTGTAGATATTTCTTTAATAAATATCGGTGGCGGTGGAGCCGCCTCAAACAATTGGTCCCAGATAATTGCTGATGTAGTAGGTAAAAAAATTAATATATCCAATACTGCAGAGAACACGGCATTGGGTGCCGCTATTATGGCTGTTTATGGTCTGAAGATATATGAAAATATTGATTCTGCAGTAAGTAAGATGTGTGGAATAAAAAATTCATTTGTACCCGATGAGAAAAGATCGTCACTTTACAATAAATTTTTTAGTGAAGTATATAAGGAAATATATCCGGCGGTTCGTAAATTTTTAAAATATCTTGGTAATTGTAATTTAAATGCGGAAAGATAGTAATCATATACCTATATAAAACATAGACATAAGTAATAAATAAGATCAGCCTTTAGATATTCGATTCTAATAAGTTTCAGCAGAATGGTTTCCATTTAAAAATTTATGGTTTAAGAAAAAACAACCTGAAATCTACAGGAGATCAAAAAATAGAGCAGAATACTACACTGACTGGATTTCGTTTGAACTTACTGGAAACTTGATTCCTGGATGAATGCAGCTTCAGCGGGGGCTCTTAGGATAACAGGAGCGGCGGTCCTCTGAAAATTGAAAGTTATGATATTCATTTTTAAGTTTTAAAGATATTAAAAGTTATATTTTTATCTTTACTGGAATATTTAAAGATTACAATATTGCTAAGCAATAACATAAAGCTTTTTGTTTATTTAATTATTAATTTTTTTTTTATATAATCTAAACAGTTGTTCATAATTGAGAAAAATATGAAGTGGGTTGAAAATAAAAAATTTATATCTAAAGTAGCAAGACTTTACTACATTGGGAATCTAACACAGCAGGAGATTGCAGATAATCTAAATATATCCAGAACAAAAGTTTCTAGATGCTTGGATAAGGCAAGAAAAGAAAAAATAGTTGAAATTAAGATTAATTCACCACAAGAGGATTATACAAATTTAGAATATGAAATAGAAAAAATGTACAAGTTAAAAGAATGTATCATTGTTCCAACTTATGATAGAAGGGAAGATATTTTAAAAGATATGGCCGATAAATTGGAAGATATGTTTAATAGAATAATAAAAGATGGGGATTATTTTGGTATTGGATGGGGAACTTCCCTTAAATCTATAGCAGATTGCCTAAATCTTAGAATGAAAGTAGATGTAAAAGTAGTACCCTTGATTGGCGGTATTGGAAAAGTTGGTACCGGGATTCATACAAATTCAGTAGCGAGGACTTTGGCAAATAAATTTGGCGGAGTTAGTTATATGATTAATTCCCCTGCAATTTTAGATAGTAGTGAAGCAAAAGAAATTATACAAAGTGATAGCAATGCAAGAGAAATAATAGAGATGTCTGGTAGAGTTAGCACAGCTATGGTAGGTATGAGTGATATAGGCCCCCGGTCTACATTAATTAAAAATGGAAATTTCAAGGTTGAAGAATTTAATTATCTGAATAGTTTAGGAGTGATAGGAGATGTGAACCTTATTTTTATAGATGAAAATGGAAAATATATAAAAAATGAAATTAATAAAAGGATTATAACCACTCCTATTGAAAGAATTGAAAAAATAGAAAATGTAATCGGGATAGGATTCGGAGATAGAAAACTGAAGGTTATTTTGGGTGCGCTGCGCGGCAGTATTATAAATATTTTATTAACTGATGAAACTACAGCAAAAAGTATAATTAGCTCTAATTAAATAATTAAAGGTAATTCAGAAGTATATTATAGATATAAAATAATGGTAATTTAGGAGTCCTTTTAGTTTTATATATTTACATAAATGCATAAAACAGCTACAATTATTTTTATTTAATACAAAAATCCACAGAGCCAGTAGGGGAGAGGTTGTGGAAAAATCTGAAGGTAAAGGCAATAAATCTTACATTTCCGCCATATTTAGGGCAGGCTATGGAATCAACTTCATTTTCTGAGCTTGTCAATCTTTTCCTGAGGTTTCTTACTCTCAAGTAGGTTACAAAGGTCTATAATTATGTCTACTAAATTATAGTTATTGATCAGGTACATTATAACAATTAATATTATGCAGTTTTATATCGATGTCCCGAATGGTTTTGTATTTTAAGTTAGAAATAGGTGTAAAAGCGTATAAAAATTAATGCTGTGAAAACTGTATTCTAAACTAGAATGGTGGGTCAAGGTTAAGTTTCTCTGCTCTATCATTGAAACTTTCTTTTACTGCCTCCAATTCTATTGAGCTTTTTTCATATGAATTGTTAGCTTCCTGTAATGAAATGTCTGCGTTAGCCAGGTCAGCCTCTAAAAAGTGAGTATAAAATGATATTTTATTATTCAAAAAATCTATGAAAAAACCGCTATACTCTTTTAAGGAGCCCGGAACTTCCAGTTCATTTAAATCTGCGATCCACTTTTCTTCATAATCTATTATTGAAGCAGCATACTGGTTTTTTTTATCAATATCTTGTTGTTCGTTGTCAAAACCATCAAAGAGAGTAAGTAGTTCATTAGCATAAGTATCATAGATTGATGTAAATTCCTTCATATATGAATTATAGTCATTTAAATCATCAGAGTAAGATTGCAATTCGTCCTGGTTTAAATTATCCTCTTCTAATTCATTTTCTGATGCAGACCCACTTTTTTTACCTGCATCTAAAAATTTTATTTTTTTATATTCTTCATAAGTATATTTTTGTTCGCCGGTACAGCCTATTAAGATCATAAATGATATTATTACTAATACTATTACTGCTATTTTATATTTTTTACTGGTATTAAATTTTAAAAACACTAATTTTACCCCTTTTATAGTTTTTTATGCTTTGCCCGGCTAACATATTTTCTACCAAACATACTGGCTGAAATTAAAACTGTGATTGGTATAGCTAAAATTAGACCTATACTTCCCGAAAGCGCTCTAATTATCTCGGAAGCAATTATATCCTTATTTATAATTTCGATAAATTGGATATCATAAGCTAAAAATAACAATATAAGCGGTACCGAACTACCAATATAAACCAGAATAAGGGTATTTGACATGGTACCTATTATATCCCTTCCCACATTCATTCCAGCAGAGATAAGGTCATTTTTTCTAATTGTAGGGTCTGCTTTTGCAATTTCGAACATTGAGGAAGAAATAGACATGCTCACATCCATTACTGCCCCCAGGGATGCCAGTATTATTCCTGAAAATAATATTCCTCTAAAATTAAAACTTATATCCTGAGGAATGTAGGCAAGCATCCTCGCTTCTTCGCTGCCAAGACCGGTAAGATTTGAAAGATTTCCAAAAATTAAGGCTAATGCTCCTCCAATCAGTATGCCGATTGAAGTTCCGATAATCGTAGAGAAGGTTTTTCTATTAATACCACTAATTATTAGCAGAGTTATAACGGTGATAGTCAGTGCAATTACTACCGATATTAAGATAGGGTTGTAGCCCTTTAAGATTAGGGGTAGGAGTATTTTTACCACTGCTACGGCAGTTATAGCAAGGGTTATAACTGCTTTTAGACCCTTAAATTTTCCGATAATAATCAGAATAATGGTAAATAGAACGGTTATAATAATCAGGTATTTGTCTCTCACGATTTCAGTGACATAAGCATTTACAATATTAGCTTCTTGATCAAACTCAGGAATAATAAAGATTTGATCACCCTTGCTTACTTCAATATTGTAAGCGCTGTTAGCTTCTAAAAGGTTGTTTACTTCTACGGTCTCACCTTTAAATGGACCATTGGTGATCTTCACCTTAAGTACCTGCAATGTTGATTCCAGGCCGCCTTCTACCTCCTGTTTTTCTTCGGAGATAACTTCTAACACTTTTCCCCTATATTGCACTTCCTCTTTAGAGGCAGATAACCTTTCTTTTTCAATTTCCTCCCATTCTTTGATGGTATGTCTTTGTTCATCGCTGCAGCCTATTAGTAAGAGGGTGAAAATAAGGAAAAATATTATTAATAAAGAAAAGAATATCTTCTTCACTTCACTCCTTTATCTTCATCGATCTTGTTTACAATTTTATTGTTTGCTCTTTTAGGTAAAAGGTAACTAGAATAAATATTTCTCCCTTTTATATTCCTGACGGATATAACAATGACAGCTCCTAAATGAAAAATTATTCTAAAATTATTTATAGATATTTTGTCTATGCTGGATTACATTTATAAAAAATGTTTTATTATTTTCGGAGTATTGATATATTATTCTGTAAGGCCAGGCTTTTAGTGATCTGAAATTTTTTAAGGGCCCTTTTAATTTTTTTCCGGCATCAGGAACATTTTTAAGTTTTTCGATTTTTTTTAAAACTTCAATCTGCTTTGTCTTGGGGAGTTTTTTAAATTGTTTTAGAGAGGTTTTAGAATAATTAACCTTCATTTATTTCAATTCTTTTTTAGAGATATTTAGTTCTTTTATTATGTCATGTTCATTTAGATATTCACCTTTTTTAATCTCTTCCTGGCTCTTGAGTATTTGTGCTATCAGTTTATTATCACTTAGAATATCAAGGGTTTCCTCCCATGCTTCCAATTCTTCAGGATTAATTATTACTGCCTGAGCTTCTCCCCTTAAAGTAATTGTATAACTTTTTAGGCCATTTTTTACTTCATCGAGAATTTTATATAGATTATCCCTTGCTTTACTTGCTGAAATTGTATTCATTTTAAATCACCAAATATATGGTACTAAATTTAGTACTATATGTCAAAGAAAGCTATTAGATTATTTATTTATTTACATAAATGTGTAATTAAGCTATTATTATTTTTATTTAATATGAAAATTCATATAGAAAGAACTTTTGAAGAATCATTTCAAAATAGAAACGGATTATTTACCGATAAACAGGTGGCCAGAGGATGAGAGGCCCAGGGAAAAACTTATAAAGTACGGCAGCAATTATCTTACCAATTCCGAGCTTCTTGCTATATTGCTTAGGACCGGTATTAGCAATAACAACATCAGCAGGTCAGCTCTGGATCTTTCAAAAGCAATACTTTCCAGATATAAAAACTTAAAGGAACTGCTTAATGTTTCAGTCACTGAACTTACTGAGATCAAGGGTATAGGCTGGGCAAAGGCTTCACAGATCATAGCTGCCCTGGAACTGGGAAAAAGGGCAGTCTCTGAAAAGAATGGAAATAATATAAGCTTCAGATGCAGTGAGGAAGTGGCCAATTATTATATCCCTCTTCTAAAGGATTTAAAGAAGGAGCAGTTCAGGGTACTATTGCTTGACATAAAGAACAGGGTAATAAAAGAGGTCCTGATCTCGCAGGGAAGCCTTACGTCATCGATAGTTCGCCTAGCGACACTACCTTTCGCTGGGCGAGTGAAAGCTATAGCTCACCTGGCATAAACCTTAAATTTAAAAAGAAAATCAAAGTTATTTGAGTGTAAAAGCTCGGTATAATGCCGGGTTTTTTGCGTTAGAAAAAGGCTTAAAAAGAAAGTCTTACAATGAGTAAAGATAACTTAAGAGATGGCCGGGTAAAGAATTGGTTTTATCTGGAAAATGAACTGCTGAATAGGGAAGATTTAACCATTTATGAAAAAACTGTCTATATCGTAATTACCAGATATGTTAATGGAGAAAATAAAGCGTTCCCTAGTTATGAAACTATAGCAAGAAAGGGAAGTATGGCGAAAGTCCAAGCAAAGCAAGTAGTAAAGTCTTTAACTAAAAAAGGACTTTTAAAAAAAGAATCAAGAAGAAACAAAGATAATAAAGGTTCTACATCAAACCTATATACTTTATTAAATCCGAAACCTAAAGATAAAATCAATATTAATAAAAAGGGGGTGGTATCTGACAGATACCCTAACAATACCAATATTAAAAAGACCAATTTAAATAACGTTAATAGAGCTGGTAGAGAAGAGATTGCGGAAAATTCTAAAGGGGAGATAAAGAAAATAGTATTAGAAGATGAAGAGGATATTAACGATATTAGGAGAAAAATAAAAGAATCCTTAAAAGATAAGGGAAAATATAACTTTATAGAACCAAAAGACTCCAGCAGAGAAGGGAAGCTATTAGAAAAAATAATGAGTCAAAAGGAGAATATTCCAATAACAGTAAAGTAGAAGAATATCCTGTACCGAGGAGATATAGGTCCAGAGAAAATGAACTACTGGCTAAAGAAATAGCAGAAGAACTTGAAGATAACCACAGCTTGGGAGCATTTCGAGCTGTAGTTGATAAGATTTCTGAACAGCGAATAAGAATATTTTTAAGTATAATCAAGGATACATATCTTACTAAAAGAATTAAAAAGAACAGGGGTGCTATGTTTATATCACTTGCTAAAGCATATACTGGGAAGAATAATATAGATCTTAGTTTCAGATGATACTGCTACAGATTATAAATTTTAAATCGGCTTTTGCCTCACTAAACAGAAAAACTAAAGGTAATATTGATTTTAGATTAATTTTTATGTCCAGTTAATGAGATGTAAAATTATGTTAAAACAGCTGTGGTATAAAAGGATAGTATTACGCTATTTAGTTGGTAATTTATTGCGAAACCGTATTGAGTATATGGATAGGTATATAATGTATTTATAAAAAGATTGGGAAGCTGATATAAACAATTAACTTATAAAAGCCTTGTTATCAAGGGCAAGAGTCTCTTAGTATCAGTTTTGGTTCAATAACAATTCTTCTTTCTGGTAATACTTTTTTTTCGATAAGATGAATCAACATATCAAGTGCCATAGTTCCCATTTTGTACTTAGGTTGTGCTATTGTGGTAATAGAAGGGGAAAAAGATGCAGAAAATTTGATGTCATCAAATCCAATGATTTTAAGGTTATCCGGAATACTTATATTTTTTACTCGAGCAGTTTTTATGGCTTCTATTGCTAAAGCATCGCTTACTGTTATTATTCCTTCTGGTTTTTCTTTAATATTTAATAAGCTGGTTGTATTTTTAAAACCATTTTTTATTTCATGTTTATCCAGAATTATATATTTTTTTTCAATGGTCAGATTAAATTCTCGGAAAGCTTTTTTATAACCTTTAAGTTTATCCGTAGTTGGTATGGAATTTTCTGGTCCACCTAAAAATGCTATTCTTCTTAGACCTTTTTTTATCATATGTCTTGTTGCTAGATATCCAGCTTCTAGCTCATTTATTCGAACAAAAGGAATATCAGTATTTTCAATAGACCCATTTATAAAAACTGTTGGGATGTTCTTTTTAGCAAGGTAGATATAGTGTGTATAATCACCGTTTTTATTACACATTTCAGTAGAAATAAAAATAATTCCATCTACTCTTTTTTCTATTAGTTGATTTACTTGTTTAGCTTCCTTTTTAATTGATTCATCAGTATTACTTAAAAAAACTGTGTAATCATTTAAAAAGGCTCTATCGCTTATACCTTTAGCCATTTCAGGAAAGATAGGATTTATTATGTCAGGAATTAAAAGACCTATAGTCTTGCTGGTTTTTTTTACAAGATTTCTAGCAAAAAAATCTGGTCGATAGTCTAGCTCTTCTATAATTGCTTGAACCTTCGCTCTTGTTGAATTTTTAACATACCTGCCATTATTAATAACTCTGGATACAGTCCCAATGCCTACACCAGCCTTTTTTGCGACATCATATATTGAATATCTTTTCATAATGTTTTACATCTCTCTAGAAATATCTTATTAAAAATTTAGTTGCAATTGTATTTTTAAATGCTATACTTACTAATATTGGAAGCACTTCCAATTTTATCATATTATAAATATTAGTCAAAAAAATAATTAAATTTGGAAGCGGTTCCAAAAGCTAATATTAAAAATAAAATAAATATTCAAGTAATATATCTACTTTTTTTAAGATGGTTTTATGTATTTATAATATAAAATAAAGTGATTATATCATAGATACACGTATATGATGGCAATAGTTAAGATTAGCCTCCCTTTAACTAATCTTGAACTGTCTTATTTGAGGGTATGAGAATAATACTTAAAGCCTCTTTTAACATTGGTTTAACTTTGCTAATACATACGTGTATCTATGATATAGTTACTTAAAATAATTTTGAAGAGTGGGAACTGATGTAGAATAAAATTGTAATAGAAAAATATCATAAAGAATAAAAAAAGTATTAACAATAATAAAAATATTTCAATTTATTATTCTAAACTGAAAGGAGGGACAATCAAAGATATAAAAAATTTATTTAAAAGTAGATTCTTTCTAAAAACGAAGAAAGGAGATGGTAGCAATGGAAAAAAGTGAGATTTGCTTAGCAATATTTAAGCTCGGTAAGCTCATGCACTAAACAAATCTCAAAAATCATTTTATTAAATTTTACTGATTAAGTAAAATTAAAAAAGGAGTTTTGAAAATGAAAAAATCATTATTGTGGATATTAGTGTTGGTGTTGAGCATCTCAATGGTTGCGGCTTTTTCATTATACGGCTGTAAGCCAGCAGAAGAGGAAGCAGCAGCAGAGGAAGCAGCAGCAGAGGAAGCAGCAGCAGAAGAGGAAGTAGCAGAGGAAGAAGTAGCGGAAGAGGAAGAAGTTGTATTAGCACCAGTTGATATCCAATTTATGAATTCCAAGAGTGAGATACAGACCCAGTTGGAGGAAGCTGCAGTGACTTTCGGTGAAGAGCATCCTGGAGTTACAGTAGAAATCATCACTGCACCGGAAGGTTCATCGCCATTTGAAAGAATTACAGCCCTGTATGCATCAGGTAATGCACCAGCTTTGGCAATGTTGGACGCTGGACAGATAGAATTACTGTCTGAAAAGCTTTTAGATCTTTCCAATGAAAAGTGGGTAGCCGATGCTGCAGCAGGAAACTTGGCCTTTGGTACAATGTCGGATGGAAGCATCGTGGCCTTTCCTTTCACAGTAGAAGGCTATGCTTTTATCTATAATGGAGCAGTACTGGATGAAGCATCTGTTGACCCAACATCCATAAAAACTCTTGATGATTTAACAGCTGCCTTTGAAGCAATAGATGCAATAGGTGTTGCACCAATATTTATCTCACCAATGGATTGGTCACTGGGTGCACATTATCTGACGATATCTTATTCTATACAAGCTGCTGATTATCCTGGAGTAGTTGCATGGCTGGATGATTTAGCAGCTGGTAATGTTGATCTGGACACAAACGCTGGGTTTAATGGTTTGATGGACACTTTTGACCTTATGAAAGAAAATAATCTGGATAAAGCTGATCCGTTATCAGGAACCTATGAAAGAGGTCCGGAGGTTCTTGGTCAAGGTCAAGTAGGTTTCTGGTTCATGGGCAACTGGGCATGGCCACAGATTGACAGCTTTGATACAGCAAATGGAGCATATGGTTTTGTTGGTATACCTATCAGTAATAATGCAGATGATTATGGTAATGGTCGAATAACAAGTAGTCCCACTAAATACGTAACAGTAGATAAAGAGCAGAACGATGAGGCACAGCAGGCTGCAGCTCTGGCATTCCTCGACTGGTTGGTATATAGTCCATCCGGACAGGATGCATTGGTTAATCAGATGAGTTGTATTCCAGCTTTCTCAAACTTCACAATTGCACCAGCAGATCCATTGGCACAATCAATTATAAGTTATATGGGAGATGGAAATACTCTACCGATGGCGTTATCAGTACCTCCGGATCACTGGTCTGTATTGGGCGCATCAATGCAAAAATATCTGAGTGACGCGATAGATAGAGAAGGGTTGGCTGGAGAAATCGAGGCATATTTCGCAAATATAGAAACAGGAGAATAAGTTAATACAAAGATGAGTTATATTGAAATGGATTTACAAAGATACTCATTGATGTAACTCTATTATTGAAGAGAATGGATTTTATTGGAGGGTATCGTGAGAGGTATCATTACTTTAAAATCCATTCTCAAATATGAAGTGGTTGTATTTTTTTTATTAAAGACTGAATAATAACTCAAAATATTTATTATAATTAAATATGGAATTAAAGCGGTGTATGGGGATGCTTCTTTTCTAGATTCTATTAAAAAGAAGACTTAGGTTCTTTTACAGTTTTGAAGGATAGCAGACTTTTAAATATTTTATAAGTAAATATATTTAGGACTATTTGTGTAATAATTGTTAAAGGAGGGTTTGTAATAAATATAGAAAAACGCTTTTTTGATAAACTTAAAGCCTACCTGGTTTTTGGGGGACCACTAACTTTTATATTCTTTACAGTTATTATTTGTTCATTCATTTTCGGAATATACCTTACATTTACGAATTGGAATGGCATATCCAGTGTTCATAATTTTATCGGCATAAAAAATTATATTACTCTTTTTCATAGCCAGGCTTTTTGGACATCTTTTACCGTAACACTAAAATATGTTTTAGCCATGGTAATACTAACTAATGTTATCGCTTTTTTCCTGGCTTATGTTCTGACAGGTGGTATTAAAGGGGATAATTTTTTTAGAGCAGGTTTCTTTTCATCCAATTTAATAGGTGGAATTGTACTGGGAATTATTTGGAATTTTATTTTTTCTACAGTTTTTGTATATATAGGGAAGAACTTTCTTTCCTTTATTCCTTTTCTTTCCAAATCATGGCTGGGAGACCCAACGAAAGCACTTTGGGCATTAGTAGTTACTACAGTCTGGCAATATTCGGGTTATATGATGATAATTTATATTGCCGGGTTTATAAGTGTACCTAAAGAGTTGCTGGAAGCGGCAAGCATTGATGGAGCAGGTAATTTTGTCAAGTTAAAAAGCATCATACTTCCTTTTATGGTTCCCTCCTTTGTTGTCTGCCTTTTCTTATCTTTCCAAAGAGGTTTTATTGTGTATGACATTAATCTTTCGTTGACTCAGGGAGGCCCATTTAAAAGTACCGAGCTTATATCCATGCATGTTTATGAAAAAGCATTTTTAGCCCAGCAGTATGGGATTGGACAAGCTGAAGCTTTTTTCCTTTTCGCAGTAGTTTTTATTGTAGCAGTTAGCCAGGTTTATTTCGGTAAGAAACTGGAGATGGAAGCATGATAAAAAAAAGGATAAATAATTCTTTAAGATTACTTGTTATTTCTATAGTGTTTATTCTATATATATCACCATTATTGCTTGTTTTAATAAATTCATTTAAGACAACTAAAGAATTTCTATTAAGCCCTCTTTCGCTGCCTGATAAATTAAATTTTCAAAACTACATTGAGGCATTCAGCAAAATGAATTTTTTGCATAGTTTTATCAATACCCTTATTGTTACTATTCTCAGTACTGCGTTCATTGTATTATTTTCTTCTATGACGGCATATATTCTTGTTCGAAGGAGTTGGAGATTCAATAGATATATATTTTTTATTATGGTGGGTGCCATGCTTATTCCTTTCCAGGCTATTATGATCCCCATGTTAAGAATATTTGGTTTTATTGGAATGATAAATAATATATGGGGATTAATCTACCTGTATATCGGATTTGGAGCTGGTTTAGCCGTTTTCATCTACCATGGATTTATAAAATCTATACCTTTAGAATTAGAGGAAGCTGCTATGATTGACGGAGCCTCGAGAACTCAGGTATTTTTCCATATAATTTTTCCGCTTTTAAAATCAACAACAATAACTATTGCTGTTTTAGATGTACTTTGGATATGGAATGACTTTTTACTGCCCAATCTGGTATTGCTGAGTAGATCCCAGATGACGTTACCCCTTTCGACCTACCGCTTCTATCTAACTTATACTGTAGACTACGGGCTTTTAATGGCAGGTCTCGTTATGACAGTTGCCCCTCTTATTCTAATGTATCTCTTCCTCCAGAGATATATTATCAAGGGCATTATACAGGGTTCGATTAAATGATTAATCTGTTTATAAGAGTTTTACCTTTAAGTCTAATATATAGATATATTTTTATAGAAAGGAGAGCTTAGACCATGGATACAAAGTATATGGATCCTAAATTTGAAAAGTATTTAAAGGAAGTTAAACTAAATCAAAAAACAGTATTTTCTGTACCAGATATTGAAAAGTCAAGGATAATGGCTGACGAGATAACAACTTCTGAGATAAGTAAACCTGAGAAAGTTTTTGATTTAAAAGATATTGTTATCAGAGGCTATAAAAACGATATAACTCTTCGTTTATATAAGCCAGAGAGAAAACCACCTTTACCCATTTTATTGTTTTTTCACGGAGGTGGTTGGGTTTTTGGAAATCTTAAAAACTATGAGAGTTTTTGTACTCAGATTGTCAATCTTTCGTCAATTGCTGTTGTTTCAGTTGATTATAACTTAGCCCCTGAGCATAAATTTCCGGAGCCTGTCGAAGACTGCTACTCTGCTTTAATATGGATATTAAAGAATGGTGGTAAATATGGCCTAGATCCGTCACGTATAATAATATGCGGTGATAGTGCGGGGGCCAATATTTCTGCTGCTATTACACTTATGGCAAGGGATAGAGGTAATTCATCTATTGGGTATCAGGTTCTTATATATCCAGTAGTTGATCTTTCAAGTTTTGACTATGAATCATTTAAATTATTCGGATCTGGTAATTTACTTGATACAGAAGATATGCCATTGGCAATTGAGAGATATCTTAATAGTAAAGATGAGCGTTTCGATCCCTATGTATCTCCAATTCTGGCAAAAGACTTCTCCAATCTTCCACCTGCTTATGTAATTACTTCAGGATACGATGTATTAAGAGATGAAGGGCACGAATACGCGTTGGAGTTGGCAAAGGCAGGTGTGCCAGTAGCTATAAGATGCTATAAGGAGTTCATGCATGGGTTTTTTACAATGGACGCAATATCGGACGCAGTACGGCCAGCCATTGTTGAAACAGCAGAATTCTTAAAGAAAGTATTTAATGAGTTGGTATAAGGTTTTTTAATTTATTGATATATATTCTGAAAATAACCGTGCGCTATCTGGTTTAGTGGATAATGAATTATTTATAGTTCCAAGAAAAAAAATGATATTAAATAGAATAGTTAAGAGGAGGGGTATAATCAATAGCGATTTGGATAAACTTAGACACCAGCAATTAATAAAGGAGGCTGAAGAATCCATAGATAAGGTGAAGGATGAGGTGGTAAAAGACCGGTACAGACTCAAATACCATTTCATGGCTCCAGCATATTGGATTAATGATCCAAACGGTCTTATATACTTTGGTGGTGAATACCATATGTTCTACCAGCACAATCCCTATGCTCCCAGATGGGGGACAATGCACTGGGGACATGCAAAAAGCAAGGATCTTGTACACTGGGAACATCTTCCCATAGCGCTTGCTCCCAGCGAGGATTATGATTTAGACAAAAGAGGAGGCTGCTTTTCCGGAAGTGCTGTTGATGATAAAGACACACTCACTGTTGTTTATACAGGAGCTGCAACAAGGGATGGCAAATTAATACAGTCCCAGTGTTTAGCTACCAGTACTGATGGAATTATCTTTGAGAAATATAAAGGGAATCCTGTTATTCCAGAGCCACCAGAAGAAGGATCTGCAGACTTCAGGGACCCCAGGGTATGGAAGCATGACGATAAATGGTATGTGGTTATCGGATCATGCAAGGACGGAAAAGGAAAGGCTTTACTGTACTGTTCGGATAATTTGAGAAAATGGGATTATATAGGGGTGCTTGCTGAAAGTGACGGCTCCTTAGGGACTATGTGGGAATGTCTCGACTTCTTCCCATTAGGGAATAAATATGTTCTTGTTTTTTCACCTATGGGAATGATGGGAAAGAATACCTTTTACGTTGTGGGAGATATGGACTATAAAACAGCTAAATTTACATGGGATATTATAGGAGAGGTTGACTATGGTTTTGATTATTATGTAACCCAGTCATTCTCGGATGGAAAGGGTAGGAGAATAATGATAGGCTGGATTAATGCCTGGAATTGGATGCCCTGGTGGAAGGGCTTTGGTTTCCCAGCAGCCAAAAACTGGTGTGGAGCTATGTCGATACCCAGAATTGTAGAGCTGGACGATGACAGGCGTCTCAGGTTCCAACCAGTAGAAGAGCTGAAAATTCTGCGCGATGTTCACTTCGGATTGGAAAACGCTGAAATAATACCTGGCGTAAGAGTTCTACCTAAAGAGGTTTGTGGCAATTGTCTTGAGATAATGGCAGAATTCGAACTTAAAAACTGTAAAGCTAAGGAGTTTGGATTCAGTCTGAGATGTTCAGTGGATGAAAGTGAAGAAACAGTAGTTTTATACAATGTAAAAGCCAGTGAGTTGTATTTTAATAGAAGAAGGTCTGATTCCGGCAGTGAAGGTGTAAAGACTTGCAAGCTAGAGTCTGCTGGCGGCAAAACTTTGAAGTTTCATATCTTTGTGGATACTTCCTTCGTGGAAATATTTGCAGATGAGGGACGCGCTTGTATGACAAACAACATATATCCACAATCTGGAATCAGGGATATTGATTTATTCACCCGGGACGGAAAGGTTAAACTGATTTCTCTTAATATATGGAAACTTAATTCAATATGGTAAAAAAGATATAAAATTATATTTTTTATAATTGTGGATAAGCTATTTGTTTACTGAAGTTTGAATTGTTAAAAGCCATTAAGGAATGTGTATCTGGAATAGAAGTAGACTATTTATCATGGAGACTTTTTAATGAGTGACGGTTCAGGAAATAAATTTAAAAATACAAAAATAAATATAGGTGAGAGAATTAAGCAAAAGCTTACCTGGATTCCTGAAGACATCCAGGATACGGACAGCATATCCAGGGGTGATATGCCTGGTGATAAAATCAAGATTGGTTCTCAGCATATCCAGAAAGCTCAAATAATTTTCCCAAAATTATTGGAACTGCTGATGCCCGCATTTGATGAAAACCTTTATCAGCGCGCAGTTGTAGTTGTTTGCGGGGGATCAGGCGTAGGCAAATCCGAGATCGCATCCTTGATCTCCCACTACCTCAACCGTATGGGCTTGGGCAGCTATATCCTGTCTGGAGACAATTATCCTCACAGAATACCAAAATACAACGATGCAGAGAGGCTCCGAATTTTCAGGAAAAGCGGAATCGAAGGACTTATTTCGCACGGACAGTATATTGAGGGAAGGCATGCCATACTTAAAGAGATCCAGGAAAGCGGCAATGATTCAAACCCGGATTACGTCAACCGTTACCCATGGCTTTCCGTTTACCAGAGCGCGGGCCGGAGCGGACTCAAAAATTATCTGGGAACCACAAATGAAATAGATTTCAAAGAGCTTACAGGAATCATATCCCAGTTTAAAAACGGGGAATCCAGGATATTCCTTAAAAGAATGGGAAGAGAAGAGACTGAACTCTGGTATGATCTTGTTGATTTCAGCGATAAAAACATAATGATTATAGAATGGATTTACGGTAACGACCATAATCTTCAGGGTGTAGACATACCGATTCTGCTCAATAGTACTCCCCGGGAAACGCTTGAACACCGCAGGTCACGTAATAGGGATAGCGCAATCGACAGTCCCTTTACAAAAATGGTATTGGGGATAGAACAGGAAATACTGATTTCGCAGGCGCCGAAAGCAAAACTAATAATGTCCAAGAGTGGTGAAATATTGGCTTATAGGGATTTTGTCAAGATCATGATACAGGAACAGATATAAGAGGGGACTATGGATAGCGACGCGAAAATACCGGTAAAAGCAATAATTAAATCAGGCCCAATGCTTAATGCATACCCGGACAGTATTGGAGGGACATTGGGGGATATTGTAAAATTTCTTCAAACTCCCGAACTTAAAGATGTGTTTCAATCATTTTACATACTACCGAGCATTTTCAATACCGATTTGGACAGGGGATTTTCAGTTATTGATTATGAATTGAACGAGCTTTATGCCTCACAGGAAGATCTGAAAGATCTGAATAAAATTGGCATAGCCCTCAAATTTGATTTTGTATTAAACCATTCTTCAGTACTTTCCAGACAGTTTCAAGACATCCTAAAAAATGGCGAGGATTCGATATATAAAGACTTTTTTATTGACTGGAACAAATTCTGGAAAGGTTACGGTCAAATGACAGATGAAGGCTATATACAGCCGGATCATAAATATATAAAAGAAATGTTTTTCAGGAAGCCGGGACTTCCCCTGCTTAACGTTCGTATGCCTGATGGAAAAGAAGTTCCTTACTGGAACACTTTTTACCAGGAAGTAAAATATGGAAAAATTGATACCCAGGACCTTATGATGGTCATGGATATCCAATATGCATCGGCTCAAAAGCTGGCTGATATTGTAAATAAGGCTATAAGTGAAGGAAAGAAACCATCCGAGATCGAATTCGGCAGGTTTGCGTGCTATCGTAAAAATGTAATCGATATGCTCGAATCCAGACGCAAATACCTGGGACAAATGGATCTGAACATAAAATCTCCATTGGTATGGGCATTTTATAAGGATACGCTGAAAAAGCTTTCACAGTATGGGGCGGAGATCATAAGACTGGACGCATTCGCATACGTGTCGAAAGAACCGGGCGCTAAAAACTTTCTTAACGATCCTGGAACATGGGAGTTGTTGGGACGTATAAAGGTACTGGCTGACAAATACGGGTTGACTCTTTTACCGGAGATCCATTCAAAGTATGAGGAAAAAATACACGAAAAGCTTGCCGAAGAAGGCTATATGACTTATGACTTTTTTCTGCCAGGTTTGATCATAGACGCATTGGAAAGGAATACAAATGAGTTTTTGATCAAGTGGATCAGGGATCTGCAGGAAAAAGGCATCAGGGTTGTAAACATGCTTGGCTGTCATGACGGTATACCGCTGCTGGACTTAAAAGGACTGATAGCCGATGAACAGATAGAAAGGTTGATTGAAATTGTTGTTAAAAGGGGTGGTTATGTAAAGGATCTGCATGATAAAAAGAATATCTATTACCAGGTAAATGCAACCTATTACAGTGCCCTGGGCGAAGATGATGGCAAGCTTCTTTTGGCAAGGGCAATCCAGATATTTATGCCCGGAAAGCCTCAGGTATGGTACCTGGATCTTCTTGCAGGAAAGAATGACTACGCTACTGTTAAAAAAGACGGTCCGGAAAGTCACAAGGAAATCAACAGGACAAATCTGACATTGGAACAGGCTCGCAAAAGGCTCAAAGAGAACGTTGTCCGCAAGCAGCTCTCTCTGCTGAGATTTAGGAACAGCTTCCCGGCTTTCGGATTTGACGCGAGATTTAAAATCATGGATTCCGAACCGCAAATATTAAAACTGCGCTGGGAGAATAATGGTTGTATGGCAAACCTGGAAGCGAATTTGAAAAACTATTCTTATAATATACTTGCAACTGATGAAAAGGGCAGGGTCGTATTTAATTTCAAGTAAGCATAATTGGATTTTCTCTTTTAAAATTTACTGCATCCCAATTTTTTAGTATCTTACTTTTTATTTCATCATAAATCACATCACATACTATAAACTTTATCATTCTATGTTTTTTATCCTTGATGTCCATATATAAACTCAACCAATTTCCATTATGAAGTTTGTCTTACTATTTTAAATCTATGTATTATAAAAATATAAGCTCCTATCTTGTGATCTGTTAAATAACTAAATTATTTTTTATTAGATAAGCTATTAGATTATATTTTCTATAAGAGACTTTTTGCCAGATCCACTGCACTCGACGCATCAGGGGCATAACCATCTGCTCTTATAGAATCGGCATACTCCTGGGTCAGAGGTGCACCACCAACCATTACCTTTATACTTTTGCCATTACTAGATTTTACAGCTTCTATAACACTTTTCATGGCCGACATAGTAGTAGTAAGAAGAGCTGAAAGTCCTAAGAGACGGGCATCATTTTTCTTTAATTCTTCCACAAATTTTTGAGGAGAAACATCTACACCTAAATCTATTACCGTAAATCCGGCACCCTCAAGCATCATTCTAACAAGATTCTTTCCGATATCATGGAGATCTCCCTGGACTGTCCCTATAATTATAGTTCCTTTATTAGGTACTTCTTTTCTCGTAAGTAGGGGCTTTAGGACATCCATTGCTGAATGCATTGCTCTGGCCGATATCAGTACCTCTGGTATGTACATCTCGTTAGCCTTAAACTTTTTACCAACTACATCCATACCGGGTATAAGTCCATCATTTAGAATCTCCACTGCAGATACTCCTTCATCTATAAGTTTATGTGCAATTTCCTTACTCTTTACATTATCACCTTTGATTATGGAATCTGCCAGGTCTTGATATTTTGCCATAATATATCCTTTCTACCTTTATTTATACGTTTAATTACGATAGCTAGCAATCTTTTAAGTACATTAAAAGAACAAATAAAAAATTTACTTTACATGATTTAGCATTTAAAGAGTGTTATCTAATACCATTCCAACTGCACCAAACAAACCTGCTTTTTCGCCTAATTGAGAAAATTTTAGATTTACATCTTTTTTTATGCCTGGCAAGTAATGATTTCTTAATATATCTTTTAATTCTTTAAGGAGTGATTCTCCAGCGGAAATATAAGGTCCATTAATTATGATTAAATCGGGATCCAGAGTTGATACAATTATGGAAATACCGACTCCCAACCAAAAAGTTATCTCTTTAACTATTGATTGTGCTAGCTGGTCACCTTTGTGGAAATAATCAAATAAGACATCAAAAGTGATCAAATGCTCGAGATTTTTATAATTATCATAAAAAGAAGAATGCTTGATTTCACCCGTACTTGTTTTTTCTTTAAAAAGATTTTTTACTCCGTTAAGGTTTACCAGGGTTTCAAGGCAACCGTTATTCCCACAGCCGCATTTGAGGCCATTTCTCTTGAGTTTTATATGTCCAATCTCACCTGAAAGGTAATTTGCTCCTGTTATTATGCTATCTTCACAAAAAAAACCTGCCCCAAAACCTTCATCGATATAGATTGTAGCAAAATTATTGACGTTTTTTGCAAGTCCAAACCATTTTTCACCAAATATTCTTAATCTGTTATCGTTTTCTATAAAAATCTTTATTCCTAATTCATTACTTAATTCATCGACAAGCATATAATTTTTCCACTCCGAGAATCTTGGTAAAAATCTTATTTCCTTGTTGCTTGTAATCCCAGGTATTCCAATGCCTATTCCAAATATCTTATCTTTTTTAGAATCTATTTCATTGATGATATTCTTTATTAACTTTGTTATACTGGTAAAAACTTCTTTACGACCCAATTTCAAATTGATAGGTATCGTTTTTTCCGAAATAATATTTGCAGATAAATCTGTAAGGACCGCTGTTATCTTATGGTTCAGTATGATCCCAATTACATATCCACCTTTTGGATTAAATTTAAGGAGGAGTGGTTTTTTGCCTCCTTCTTTTGTAGATTCACCAATGCCTGCTTCTACTACTAAATTCTCGTTGAGCAGATTTGTAATAATTTTGTTTATAGTCTGTTTTGAAGCACCAACTTTCCTGGAAATATAAGGCTGTGAAAAACTTTGTTCTTCCCTGATCGCATCCAGAATTATTTTCCTATTTATTTTTCTTATTAGTTTAGGTTTACCAATATTCATTTTTGATACTTTATATATAGATTCATATTCTTGCTTCTTCCAATCCACAAAATGGATCAACTGGATTTATTCCTTTAAAGGATTTTTTTCCTACCAGCATTTTTACCACTGTCTGTTTAGTCATGTCAATAGGTGTGTAGCAATTGATATAAGTTTTGACTTCCGGTACTTCGTACAGATGATAAGGGCTTCCAAAAGAAATAAAAATAGTGGGAACATAATGCCAGAACCTCAATACTGAGTTCATAGGATTTCCATGTAATTTTTCCCAATCCAGGAAGATATGGGGTTTTATTATATTACCTTCCTCTGCCATAGCATATATAATTAGATCAAAATTATTCTTATCAATTTCTAAATCTTTAAGCGTACACAACTCTTCAACTATAAAACCTTCTGCCTCAAGGTATTTTTTAAGGCCTAACTTTTCAGGAAGACCCATAAATGTATTAACTTTACCCTCAATCAGTAAAACCCTTTTATGTTTAATGTTGGAAATTGGAAGTATGTTTTGTGTATCTTTTACCAGAGTTATGGATTTTTCAATGCATTCATCAGCCCAGTACATATGCTGGCTGTTTTTAAGAATTTTTTTTACATTAGCTTCTGATCCAACCAGTGTTCCATCTATTTTCTTTTTATGAAGCCCAAGCGAAGCTTTTAAACCAAGAACCCTGATCACTGCTTCATTTAGCCTGTTTTCTGAAAGTTTCCCATTTTTTAGTCCTTTTTTAAGGTATTCTATATCTTTTCCACTGGTACATCCAAGTGCCATATCCACTCCGTTTTCAATTTCCATTGGTATCAGGTCTTCTCTTTTACCATGGCATAAAAAACCGGCCATGTAATTGGCATCTGAAGTAATTAATCCATTGAACCCCAGGTCTTTTCTTAGTAAGTCTATATTTAACTCCTTAGAAAGCGAACCCGGCAGCATCTTTCTGGAGTCTTTATTCATATTTTTTTTCTTATAGTAAGCAGGTAATGATATATGGGCACTCATCAGGGTTAAAACTCCACATTTAAAAAGCTCCTTATATATTTTTCCATAAGAATCTAACCACTTATCCATTTCAAGAGAATTTTTAGAAGTTAATAAATGCTGGTTTCTCTCATCCACTCCATCACCGGGCCAATGTTTCACTGTGGCTGCCATACCTTCACTTTGCATGGCTTTAATATATGCACTGGACATAGCCAAAATCCTTTCCTGATTACTGCCAAAGGATCTGGTATTGACTATTGGATTTTTAAAATTGTAGTCAATATCCACAACTGGTGAGTAGGACCAGTTATACCCGAGCGCTGATCCCTCACGTGCGGCAATAGTCGCCATCCTTTCTGCCATGGATATGTCGTCTGTTGCAGCAACACCAAGCTGCCTCTGATAAGGTGTACCATCTGCCAGGCAGTATCCGAACCAGAATTCAAAATCGGCGGATAAAAGTAGCGGGATCTTTGAATTTTCCTGGAGATATCTGCTCATCTCAAAAGTTAATTTTGTAGGCAAGCTTACTATTCTAAAATATCCTCCAATACCATAACTAAGAGAGCTGTCAAGCAGTTTTATTATTTCCTTTATATCCCTACTCTGGACAAATGGAGATAAAGAGTCGCAGTATACCTGTCCGAGTTTCTCTTCGGCAGACAGTGAGCTAAAGGTAGTTTTAACCCAGTCGATGTCTTCCTCAATTAAATTGAAAGGATTTTTCTTTAGATGTTCGAAATCCATATTAGCTACCTCCATTTATAGTATTAATGTTATTAATTATCTTAAATATCTATTTTTTTGTATATGTTTCCGGTACTGGTCTTTTTAAATCCTGGCATATTTTAGCGTACAGTTTCTCATTTATTGGGTAGAAAAATACCAGTATTAAAAAGATTACACAACAGCCCGCAGGGATAAGCGATATCATCGTTTTAATACCCAGAAGTGATTTTGCAGTCTGAGTAACATTTGGTATATAACCAGTAAGGCTTAGGGTCCAGGCGGTCACTGATGTACCGATTGCCAGACCAAACTTTCTTGAAAAAGAAATAGCAGAAGAAATTATACCCGGAGATCTTACCGTATGTCTCCACTCTGAATAATCCACAGCTTCGGCTGACATTGTAAACAGCAGCGGAAGTGGTAGCCCAAAGAAAAATGATATAATAAAGTTTAAAATAAAAACTAGCACTATATTTTGAGGGCTTACAAAATAAAATATTGCAAATCCTATTGCAGAGACAATCGCACACATCACAAGAGTATTTTTTTTACCAATTCTCTGGGGTATCATACGCGCAAAAAACATTGCTATAATGTATCCGGCTACACACAAGACCATAAAAGGGCCCGCAAGATCTTGATTCCCGACATTATAGGTAAAATAATACAGTATGATAGTATTTCTAAAAGAAAGACCCAGAAATAAAAATGCAAACAATAAAAAAATTATCCACAGCGGACCATTCTTTGTCAGATTCCTTAAATCCTCTTTTATGGTAGCATGTGCTTTAGTTGCAGGCTTTACTCTTTCCCTTACAGTGGAAAAAGTTATAAGTGAAAAGCCTATAAAAATGCATGCATATATAGCCATCGTTAACTGATATCCTCTTGCCTGATTTGCACCACCTAAAGCCTTGACAAGTGGCAGTGTTGCCCCATTCATAATAAGTATGATTGCCATCATTGCAGCAACTCTGATTGCACTAAGTTTGTTTCTTTCATTGGTATCAGTTGTCATTGCAGGAAGCAACGATTGATAAGGGATATCCATCATTGTAAACATTGCTTCCATAAGTATATAAATTACCCATACCCATACTATCTTTCCAATCGAGCTTAAATTGGGTTTTGTAAAAAGCAAAATAAATGAGACAGCAAGAGGAATCGGCATCCATAAAAAATACGGCCTGTATTTGCCCCATTTTGTCTTGGTTCTGTCTGCTATAATACCCATTATGGGATCATTTACAGCATCCCACATTCTTGTGACTAAAAAAAGTGTTCCCACAGCTGCTGCTGATATACCAAATATGTCAGTTAAGAAAAATGTCAGAAATAACGCAATTGCATTAAAGAATAGATCCAATCCTGCATCTCCAATGCCGTAACCAATTTTTTCACGTAATCTAACTTTTTGTGTTTTTGTATTCATATTTTTCCTCCATGTATTTTTATTATAAATTTATTGTTTTTTTCGGTTTCCCAGTTATTTCAGATACTGATTGCTATGATCATCTTGTCCAATTTAATCCCTCTTCCAACATAATGAAGTAATTTTTTATAGGCATAAAGTTACAAATAGAATTGCCTGAGCCCAGAGCAAATCTTCCTCTAATCATACATACTTCAAGAATGCTTCTGATATACTTTCTTAACTCCTTTTCTTTGAGTCTGATTAATTTGTCCATGTCTACTCCTCCAAGAAGACCGATCCTATCTCCGTACTTCTTTTTTATTTCAATGATGGGTGCACATGAATCTTCAAAACTATGCAGAGCGTCTATTTTAACATCACTTATTAAATCCTCTATGATGCCATTCTTATATCCACAGCAGTGATGCCAGATGTGTTTATTATTTTTATGGGCGATTGAGGCATATTTTTTATACCATGGGAAGAATAGTTTTCTTAAATGCTCAACAGATATTATAGAGGATGTTTTAAATCCCAGATCATCAGTAAGAATCAATACTTCAACACAATCCATAGAAGCAACTGTTGAAAATAAGTCATATTCAATCTGACCCACTTTATCTATTACATTTTTAACTAGTTCAGGTTGATCATAGAGAAAATAAAAGAAGTTTTCATAACCCAGAATGAACTCCATTAGATGCTCGAATAAGGAACCGGAAACACAGACCTTCATGCCTTCCGGTAGATTTTTACTTATAACTTCTAAATGACTCTCAAGCTCGGATAAAAAAATTTTAGTCATATCCCAGGGAAAGTTTTCAAAGTCCTCCTGTGATTTTATCACACCTCCTTCTGGTCCTTCCTTTACCCAAAATCTATCACCCCTGGAATAAATTGCTGTATCTTTAGCCACTTTTGCTACATTTTTTGCCATGAAAAGAGACACGAACTTTATTGTGAATTCAGTTATAACTAAAAAGCTATAACCCATCCGGTACCAAAAATTAATCTGCTGTTTATAATATTCTTTATACAGCTTTTCTATATCCACTTTATCTTTAATGAAAAAGCTACTCATATAAGGTTCCGGAATATATTTTTCACTGAAATAATTCTCTATTATATATTTTTCAATCTCTTCATCGATAAACAGATCAACTGGATATACCTTATTTGGTAATTTTTCTCCATTTAACACTTTCTTTAATTCATAGAAATCCGGTTCCGGATTTTTTATTGGAAATCTTTGCATAGTTTGCCACCTTTCTATATATCATCGGTACTATATCTGATCGAGTAATATATATTTAGCTGTTTGGCACACAAGTTCTATAAACTGTAACTACTTAAGTATATAATCTATATTAGTTAACAATATTTGTCAACAGTATAATCTAACTAATAACCTTCAATTAAAAAGTGAACTATTATTTATATTGCTGATAAGGGAATGCGCAAAGATTAGGAAAAAAAATTGAGATCAAATTTTAAGAAAAGAGAGACTTTTATTTTGATAATCTATTAGTTTTATTTGTTCTCTTGATTCAATTTATGTATTTACATCTTTATACAAATAAGCTATTATTATTTTTATTCAATATGGTAATTTATGAAAGAAACTCTTTTGAAAAATATATACAGAACAGAAAAAGATTATCTACCGATCAATAAGTGGCCGGAAGATGAAAGACCCAGAGAAAAACTTATAAAGCATGGTAGTGAATATCTTACCAACTCCGAGCTTCTTGCAATAATACTCAGGACCGGTATAAATAATAATGGTAATGGTAAGTCAGCACTGGATCTTGCAAAATTAATCTTATCAAAGTACAAGAACTTAAATGAATTACTTGGTGCTTCAATTGTGGAACTTGCCGGGATCAATGGAATTGGCAGGGCAAAGGCTTCTCAGATAATGGCTGCCCTGGAACTGGGCAGGAGGGCAATCTCAGAGAAAAATGGTAATAATATGAGCTTCAGGTGCAGCGAGGAAGTGGCAAATTATTATATCCCTCTTCTTAAGGATTTAAAGAAGGAGCAGTTCAGGGTGCTGCTGCTGGATATAAAAAATAAGGTAATAAAAGAGGTCTTAATCTCGACGGGATCCTTGACGTCATCCATAGTACACCCCAGAGAGGTAATAAAACCGGTAATTAAGAATTCTGCGGCATCAGTAATATTCATACACAATCATCCCAGTGGTGATCCGGAGCCCTCTACCGATGATATAGAAATAACCAACAGGCTTTGTAAATCCTGCAGCATTATGGGTATTACTGTACTGGATCATATTATTGTTGCTGAAGGCGGATATTTCAGCTTCAAGCAAAAGCAGTTGATATAAACATTATAGTAGAATTTTATAATATCGCCTATTTATCGCTTCAAATTTAAAAAGATTCAATGTATTTATTCTTCTGGAATAAAACTGATGCTGGCGGAACCTTATCCATAAGTCTTAGCGGGCCCGCTAATTTCGATTTCAGTATTCCTCCCGGACAACAGAATATATATGTGGTTCCCGGTACTTATAATTATACAGTCAAAGGGTGCGGAGGTATAGTGGAATCAGGTACGGAAGATTTATCTACATCCGACAACGAGTGGAAATGGTGGTGTGAATACTTTTAATTAGGAGTTAAAGTATTTTAATAGACATTATAAATCGTTATATGCTATAGTACTGCTGATTAGCTGTCAAGTAGAAATAAAATCTGCTTTTACAGGTTAAGGGGAGTATAATTTCATAATTTTTAAGAATTCATGAATTTTAAAAAACTATACATAACTGTAATTATATTAACCATTATCTTTTTCTTTAGCATATCCGCATTATTCGATCAATGTAAACTTTCCGTTGCCGATGCAAGCGAAGAACAGCCAGAGGAAGCGGAAACGGAAGCAAGCATAGAGCCTGAAAATGAAAAGTATGGTATAGCATACTTTGAGGTAGGTATTGATGAAAATTCCATGCATTTTGAGTACAGGGCAGCCGGTATTTCTGCTGTGAATCCAGACGGGACCGATAAGAGGCTAATCTATAGTGACTTAAATGATAAATATGATCTGGGAAGAATATACGGAGTTTCTCCTGATGGCAGCAGGATAAGCTGCGGATTTTACGAAGGCGGAAGGGGTGCATTTAGCGCGCTGCGTGTCATAGATGTAAATACAGGGGAAATGATTCCGGTTGTTGAATTTGATTATACCGAAACTCAATCTATGGAACTGATGGCCGATATATACGGCGAGCCGGTGTGGTCGCATGACGGCAAAGAAATTGCCTTTGGAACCATCACTGATCCTTATTCGGATGATTTCAGTGACGGAGGGATCTCTATCGTTAACATTGGTAGCGGCGGCATACAGTATGTTGATCCGGGTATGGAAATAATCTCTAATGAAAACACCACAATTATATATCCGGTACTGTTCTCACGGGATAATGATAAACTGTTCTGTATTTTAAATACTTTCTATCCAAAAATGGAAGATGGGGTCATCCTGGATTATTTTTCCAGAATTGAAAAACTGTTGAGTATTGATATTTCTACTGGTGAGGTTAAAACAATCCTGAGTATTGATGAATTTAGGCAAGGAGAGATAAATTTTGATAATTTTAATCTCTTTGTCCGACAGGATACGCTGGTTTTTCAGGTTGTAGGTGATTTTGAAGAAGATGGTGATATATGGATATGCAGAAGCGACGGGAGTAATTTATCCAAACTGACAAGTGATACTGATTTAAGGGAACAGCAGCCTTCGATTATAGAAATAGGTGATACCGAAGATAAATTGGCTTATGTAGGAGTAAAGAGATACGGAACTATTTCGAGCCATTTAAACAGCGGCGATATATATACTATGAATATAGACGGTTCCGAAAAGAACAGAGTTACAAGTTATGAGATTGGTGCCGCAAAACCGGTGTTTTCTCCAGATGGAAGGTATCTGGCTTTTATTCATTATATCTATGACGATAATATGGAATATGCGGAAAGCAGCCAGATAGAGGTATGTGATATCAATACAGGTGAAGTAAAAGCTATTGTATCAGGCAACGGTATTTTAGAACTGATTGGGTGGATAAAGGCGGATATAAAATAATATTTTAAAAGCTGTAAACTACATTGGCCAAAGGAATCTTCTTCTCCGATAAATTGACTTATTATATGATTTCTATTAATATATCCAATTGTCTAAGGCAGGATTATCCTCATCAAGGGCCCATAGCTCAGTTGGTTAGAGCAGCGCACTCATAATGCGGAGGTCCCAGGTTCAAGTCCTGGTGGGCCCACCATTAATTTATTTCCATCCACTTTCATTTATATGATTGCGGTGATACGGATATCATTAAAAATAATTATAAAAGATAACAAACATGCAGTCTTTTTTATTGCAAACTTCTAGATTAATATTTAAAAATTTTACAAAATAAAATATTTTTGGGAAGAGAGAAAAAATATTTATCACATTCTATAATATATAAATGTCTTCACTTAACTCAAGTGAATTTAATTAAAACACTATTTAATTTAACCAGCAGGTAAATACCGCTATTATTTATCTTTACTTGATTTTATCCTAAAAACTTTAGTACCGCACTTGGGACAGGTCCCTTTAACTGCAGCTCTTTTATTTTTCATGATAACTTCCTGGGGATCCTTGATTTCTACTTTTGCCTTGCACTTTACGCAATAAGCTTCCATTGTATTGCTCCTTTCACTTAATTAATCCTTCATTTCTAAGATAAATACTTATATATATTATATAACAATAGATGATTTTTTATAAACAGTTTATAAAAAATCTTATCTTCGGTAATTTATTTAAATATTTCTTACCCTGCCCCGGCTGATACCATTAACATTTTTTATTCAGTTCCTCCTTTTTCTTTGAGTTTATTGTTCGGATTTAAAGTTGACAGGAATCATTAAAATAAAAATATCCTGATACATAAATATCGTTTGTTAAATTATTTATAGCGAAAAAATACTTAATTTAATAAAATAGAATCAGGAAATATCATTTATTAAGGGTGGGGAAATGTCAACAATAAGAACATTAAAATTTCTACTTGTTGTTTTAACTGTTACTTGTCTTATTTTTACTATTAGTTTCATGACTGCATGCAAACCGGATGCGTCTGTCGAAAAAACAATGCCGGTCAAAGAAGAAGCTGAAGAAACCACTAAAGAAGAAACAGAAGCAGAAGAGCCTGAAGAAGCAGATGAGGAAGAGCCCGAAGAAGAAGCAGAGGAGGAAGCTATTAAAATAGAGAGTTCTTCTTTTAAGAATAATGAAGCGATCCCTTCCGATTATACATGTGACGGAAAAAATATTAATCCTGCACTTATAATAAGCGGTGTTCCCGCAAATGCTGAGAGCCTGGTTTTGATTATGGACGATCCCGACTCTCCCGGAGGAACATGGGTACACTGGACCATATGGAATATTGATCCTAAAACTAAAGGAATACCCGAGAATAACGTACCTGCCGGAGCAGTAGAGGGGGTAACAGATTTTGGAACACCGGGATATGGAGGACCCTGTCCACCCCCGGGCACGCATCGTTATTTTTTCAAGCTTTATGCACTGGATATTATGCTGGACCTTGATACTTCAGCAACAGCCAGGGACATCCAGGAAGCAATGCAAGGTCATATATTGGATAGTACCGAGTTAATAGGGCTATATGGAAACAGCTGATAAAAAAAGTATAAACCAGAACCTTCTCAGAACATAATGCCGGTTATTTTTTCCCTGTGTTAATTGTAATTGTGATGAGTAAGTTAGCTAAATATTAATAAACTGCAGTAAATTGTATACTACAAATGCAGGCCAGACAAGAGCTTTTAGAAATCCAACTACTCCCATTCCGAAGGAGGCTGCACCCTGGATATAATAGACTGCCGCACCTATTAGAGCCATAAAATAAGCGGCTCCGGCGATCCCCGAACCACCGTAGTTTTTACCGTTGACCATTTTATTCTCCTTTCTCAGATTACATATATGTTATATATATGTAATATTATTCTAAAAGAATTAATAAATTGTAGCAATAATATAATAATAATTAGAGTATGTACTATATATAACGCGGTAGGGAACAGTCCCGTAAGAATTTATCTTTCAACTGGCACTTTAATTCCATTTTCCAGCGATTTTTTAACAGCTTCTAATATCTGCAGGTCATTTAATGCCTTCTCTGTAGTATAGTAAGGTTTTGAATTTGTTTTCAGGCACTTGCTAAGAATCTCCCACATCCTGAGATAAGGGTCTTTATCACTTATCTTTACGGTATTCCTCCTGCCGCTTTTCCTATCCTCTATTATAATTTTCAGGTCTTCATCATAGAAAGCAAGACCCTTTGTCCCTCTTACATTGAGGCAGTTCCTGTTTCCGCCCAGGAAGTATGAGCTGCTGAAAGTGCCGATCAAATCATTTTTATATTCGAAGGTCATTAATTCGTAATCATAATCTCCGTATTCCTTCCTGTATTTGACTCCTGCCGCATAAGCTGTCAGGGGTTTGCCGAAAATCTTAGAAAGCATAGCAATTTCATGAATGCCTCCGTCCAGAAGCATACCCAGCGGATATCCGGGCTTTATCCTCCATTCCGTATTCCCGAAACTGTCCTTGACCTTCCTGTCAAAGCCTATGTAAGCATGAAGAAGCCTTTCAAACACGAGGACATCTCCGAGTATGCCGGAATTTATTATTTTTA
>Ga0307425_1000229_pt1 | contig 35356 bp, 30 predicted proteins | sample SalMarWE160330MG_FD_202152 | JGI IMG/M metagenome (GOLD analysis project Ga0307425, IMG submission 202152) | Salt marsh sediment microbial communities from the Plum Island Ecosystem LTER, Massachusetts, United States - WE1603-30 | ecosystem: Environmental > Aquatic > Marine > Intertidal zone >... | reverse complement strand
ATGTCCATGGTTAAATGTCCATGATTAAAATTTAAAAAAATAGTTATGATTATTATATCATAGTTTTATCAAACACTTGTTAAAAGTTTATCTGCCTCATCAGTTCTTTTAGAGTTCTTGCATTTTTCACTGCAAAACTTTCAGCATCATTATTAAAGTAGACGTAAGTTTCAATATTTTTCTTCAAGTTTCTGTTGATTAGCCAAGCAACTCTTTTAAGTTCGTCTTTCGGATAACAGGAGCGGTAGAGATGCTGCGAACCATGCATCCGAATGTAACATAAACTCCCTGTAATTACCTGCCTAAAGGGAAATTTAGGGGAGCTTGAAATAACAACGGCGCATCCGGAATCATTCAGCAATTCATATATTTCTTTTTCGAACCAGGTGTCATCTCTGAACTCAAAAGCAAATTTACCATGCTCCGGAAGTATATTTAAAATTTCTGTGAGTCTGGACCTGTCTTTTTTAAAATTAGGTGGAAGCTGAAATAAAAAGACCCCCAGTTTTTCACCCAGCATCTCCGCTGCCGAAAGCAGCCTCTTAAGTGCCTCACCGCAGTCAGCCAGCCTTTTGATATGAGTTATATATCGGGAAACCTTTACTGAAAAAATAAAATTATCCGGTGTACTGCTGCTCCAATTTATAAAAGTCTGCGGTTTTGGCAGGTGGTAAAAACTGCTGTTTATCTCCACTGTGCCAAACTCCCCGGAATAATAAGCCAGCCACTTGCTTTTCCTTAAACCAGCAGGATAGAAATCCCCGGCCCAGTGATTATAGCTCCATCCTGAAGTACCGATATGAATCAGAGAATCATCCATTTTAAGATAGTAAAATAAATTTATTTAAATGGAAAATTAATTAATATGATAGCTTAATCTTTAAAAAATTAATATTCGGAAAGCAAATTACCAAATGCGGGTAGTCCGCAAACACCTTCCGGAGCTATTTATAAATAGGCGATCAATAGGCGTACAGTTTCCCGTACGGCCGGTGAGAATAAGGTACCAGCTTTAAAAATTTACTTAAATGAATCTTCTTTTTATCAAAATTAAAAAACCTGCAGTAATTGCCTGTATATTTTTCCAGCAGCTCCGTGTCACTGCCGTCCGGCTTCATTTTCTTTACTTCCCTGCCCAGCTTATAATCTTTTACATCTCCGCATATATATATTCTCCCGCCGTGCATTCCGGTTCCTAAATAATTTCCTACAATTTCAGGATCATCCTTGAAAAGTGGAAAAAATATTTCCTTTTTATACAGGCCCAGAAGAATGATGATGCCTCCGGCCATATATTCACCCAGAAAATTTCCGGCACTGCCTCCTATTACTATCACGGGCACTTTCTTTTGATACGATTTCATATGAATACCGCCCCTGAAGCCGATATTTTTTTCTACATATATCTCTCCGCCCCTCATAGAATAGCCGAGGATATCGCCTGCATCGCCATGTATTATAATCTTTCCCGAATTCATGGTATTCCCGATCCCGTCCTGGCCGTTACCGAAAATTTCAATAGTGGGGCCATCCATAAAAGCCGCCAGATCATTCCCGGGTGTCCCGTAAATATTTATGGAAGCACCGGTCTTAAGACCGTCTCCGATATATCTCTGTCCCAGCACATTGTTTATGGTTACTTCCTTGCTGTCGGAGCCATTGCCTAAAAACTTTCTTATTTTTAAATTAAGTTCCCGGTAATCTAAATCCTTAGCATCTATTACAAGCTTCATACCTCTATCCCCTCTCCTACTACAAGATGCTTCTTGTAATCAGCAGGCAGATGGATTATTCCAAAATCCTCTTTGGAGATATTTTCCTTCACACTGCTTATATCTATCTGGTTTCTGATAAGTCCGGCATAGATTCCTGCCCTTTCGATATTTCCAACCAGTATTACTCCTATTATCCTGTTTTCTTTCATTACCACTTTCTTATACATATTTTTCTTAGGATTAAAGTCCTTAAATACCTCAATATTTTTATCCTCTCCTTCTTCGGCATTGGTAAGTCCCATTGAAATAGACGGGATCTGAAGTATCTCAACCGAATTCATAAAAAATCCGCCGCTGTATTTTTCATTTCCTCCTGCCATATTAATCCCGGCCGTTCCACCCTGCCTGACAGCAAGCGGCCATATGGCAATATTTCTTTTTTCTCCCCGCAGCATATCCGGACCTTCAACTACATCTCCGGCAGCATAAATATTTTTTCCGGATGTGCGCATGTAATCATCAACTACAATACCTCTGTTTATCTTAAGTTTGCCGCCAGAGATAAAACCGGTATCAGGACTGACGCCCACAGCTGATATCAGCAGGCGGCATCCCCTCTTTTCGCTGTCCTTTAATCTGTATCCGGAAATTTTTCCGTCTGTAATATAAATCTCTTCAATGGTGTTATTTTTATAAATATTGCTCCCTTTGCTTTTTATCTTTTTTTCAATGATCCCGGAAGCCTGCTGATCGAATGTAGCTGCCAGGATCCTGTTGGCAAGTTCGATTATGTTGATATCAAAACCTGTTTCCAGAAATGCCTCTGCCGCTTTCAGTCCGATAAGACCTCCTCCCAGTATTGATATTTCCTTGATTTTATTTTTTTCTATATAATCCCTAATTTTTATGGCATCATCCAGGGTAGTAAGAGTAAAGATTCCGCCGATATCCCTGTAATTTGTCCCGTCCATAAAATCAAAGGTCTTATCCTTACCGCTGCGGCTGCTTTCGATGGTCCCTGTGCCGATAACTCTGATCCTGGGAACGATAGGCTTCCCGCCGCTGGCAATAAGCAGTTTTTTAAAATAAAATATCCTGCCGCTTTCAACGGTTAAAAACATCCCGGCCGTATCTACTGATTTTACTCTTGTATTCAATCTGATATCTATATTGTTATCCCTGTAAAATTTTTTATCCTTAAAATAAACTTTGTCCAGACTAACCGTTTTTGCCAGAAAGTAGGTTATCATCGGCTTTGAATAATTCGGATAGTTTTCTTCCGTGAGTACCATAACTTTTCCTGCTTTGTCCAGCTTTCTTATGCTATCCGCAGCAGCAAGACCTGCAGCAGAATTGCCGATAATAATATAATCAGCCATTTCATCTTTTTTTGGGATGTTATTTTTTCTTCTCATTTTTACTTCTCATCATATCTTTTTTATCTTCATCTTTTTCTATAAATTTCAGAGCTTCGTTGGGGCAATTCTTCACACATACCGGGATTTCTTCATCAACACAGAGATCGCACTTTGAGGCTATCTTACCGCTGGATAGACCCCTTCTTATCACCCCATAGGGACAGACCATGATACAGCTCCAGCATCCCACGCATTTATCCTCATCACATGTTACAACCCCGGTATTTTTATTCTTCTGCATGGCCCCTGATATGCAGGCTTCGACACAGGGCGCATCGGCGCAGTGCCTGCACTGGATGGCAAATGAATTATAGCCGATTTCCTCCACCAGTACCCTGGGCATTATATCTACCAGCTCTTCCTTAAATGCCTTTATAATTTTTTTACTTTTTGAATGCTTTACCTGACAGTAAATCTCGCACAATCTACAGCCTATACAGTATTCTTCCTGAATATATATTCTTTTCATACAATCATCACCAGGCCTCTCCTGCATGTTTTATGCCCAGAACCGTAAGTTCCCTGTCACTTAAGCCTATGCCTCTCAGGTGCTCTCTGTTACCTTTAAGACTCTCAATGGCATTGATACCCGCGCCACCCAGCATTTCCTTTATCTCCAGTGACCAGCCCCTGAGCAGATTAAGGAGTCTTCTGGTTCCGATATCTGGATTGAGCCTTTTGGTAAGATAGGGATCCTGGGTAGCAATCCCCCAGTTACACTTGCCCGTATAACATTTCTGGCACAGGTGGCATCCCATGGCTATAAGTGCAGCGGTACCGATATATACCGCATCGGCGCCCAGCGCTATGGCTTTTATGGCATCGGAACTGGACCGGATGCTTCCTGCAGCAATAATAGATGCCTTATGCCTTATTCCCTCTTCCCTCAGCCTTTCATCAACGGCGGCAACTGCAAGTTCTATTGGTATCCCCACATTGTCCCTTATAGTCTGGGGAGCGGCTCCCGTACCGCCCCTGAGTCCGTCTATGGTCACAAAGTCTGCTCCCGCCCTTACAATACCGCTGGCAATGGGTGCTATGTTATGTACCGCTGATACCTTTACTCCCACGGGCTTTGACCAGTCGGTAGCCTCTTTTAATGCATATATCAGCTGGGCCAGGTCCTCGATGGAGTAAATATCATGATGGGGAGCAGGAGACAGGGCATCCGTTCCCTCAGGTATCATCCTTGTATTGGATATATCTTCGGTTACTTTTTCGCCGGGAAGATGACCCCCTATTCCGGGCTTTGCTCCCTGGCCTATTTTGATTTCCACTGCCGAACCTTTATTCAAGTAATCCACATCTACGCCATATCTGCCGGATGCAACCTGGACAATAGTATTTTCTGCATATTTATACAGGTCCTTATGCAGCCCCCCTTCACCGGTATTATAATAAGTTCCAAATTGTGAAGCGGCTGAAGCCAAAGACTTGCAGGCATTAAAGCTTATGGAACCGTAAGACATTGCCGAAAACATAATAGGAGTGGAAAGTTCCAGCTGAGGGTACATCTTCGTTTTCAGCTTAATACTTTTGTTCTTTAAATTTTTATTTTTTTTAAACTCAAGCTTATCGGGCTTCCTTCCGATAAACGTTTTTATTTCCATGGGCTCGCGCAGCGGATCAATGGAAGGATTGGTAACCTGGGAAGCATTAAAAAGAATACGGTCCCAGTATACGGTATAGGGCTTATCGCTTCCCATTCCGGTCAGAAGAACCCCTCCCGAATCCGCTTGCCGGTATATATTTCTTAAATGATCAGGGCTCCAGTTATAATTGGTCTTAAACTGGGAATCCCTCTCTTTAATCTTTAATGCTCCTGTGGGACATAGGCTCTCGCACCTGTGGCACCCCACGCACTTAAGATTATCACTGTATATGGTATCCTGATCACTGTCATATTCATGAACATCGTTGGAGCACTGCCTTACACAGACCTGACAGGATATACATTTATTTTCATCTCTTTCTGTTTCAAATTCAGATTGAGTAAGTTTTAAAGCCATTTTCTATCACCTCAAACTTTTACCGGCTTTTTACCTGATCTTATCAGGTTACTGCCGGCTTTTTTCTCTCTTTTGCCTACCACCCCTATAACCGGCTCCCCTCCATCGAGATGCCACAGGACATCAGGCGAAGGGCAGACCTTTCTAATGGGAGCTTCCTCACTGGAAATAAAAAGGTATTCATCCTTTCTTGCCGCAACCAGCGGCCTCAGTTTTATTCTATCATTTAAGGCATACATAAAATTATTGTTTCCCACTATTATGCTGAAAGGACCGTTTATGAGTGCACTTCCGTATACTATCCTAAGAGCCTGCAGTAGTTCTCTTCTATCACGGGGCATCCTTTCTATCTCCTCCCATAAGGGTGAGGCCAAAATCAGATGAACCATCTCCAGATCTATTTTCTGCCTGCGTACCATAAGATCCAGAAGATAGGTAATAACCTCGGTATCCGTGGAAAGGGTACATTCATACCCGAATCCGCTTACAAATCTCTTGTTGGTCCCGTAGGATGAAATCTCGCCGTTGTGTACAACGGACCAGTTAAGGAGTCCGAACGGATGAGCACCACCCCACCATCCTACGCTGTTGGTTGGAAACCTTCCGTGAGAGGTCCACAGATATCCTTCATATTTATCCAGCTTAAAGAACCGGCCAATATCCTCGGGAAATCCCACTCCTTTAAAGATACCCATATTTTTACCGCTGGAAATTATATATGCTCCGCAGATATCTCTGTTTATATGCATAACGAAATTCACAATGTTGTCCTCTTCATCTCCACCGGCGGCCTGCTTCCTCAGGCCGGAAACTGCCGCACTGTCGATGCGGGATTTGGAATTTCCCCCCGTCTTTAGAAAATACCTGTATATTAAAGGCGGATTTTCAACCCGGGGTACTTTCTTTGTAGGGATCTCCTCGCTTAACAATATTTTAAAGCTGCCTTTTATTTCATCTTCGGCCAGCCTTTTTGCTTCCGTATCATCATAAAAAATATGAAATACCCAGTCATCGCTAAAATGAGGATAAATTCCATAAGCAGCAAATCCTCCGCCCAGCCCGTTTGACCTTTCATGCATAATCGAAATTCCGTCTATTACCATCTTGCCGTCAAATTTTTCTCCAGCCTCATTTATCACTCCAAATACGGCGCAGCCTGACGGAATCCTTGACCGGGAGAACTCTTTCTGCCCGTCCCCATTAATTTTTATTTTGTTTTTAAGTTCCTTCATTTATTAAATCCTGCTTTTAAAAAATATAATAAAAAAAACCCCCTTAAAACACCTGTGTTTTAAGAAGGCTTCTTTACCTTTTTTCCTGCACATCACTATGCACGACTGAAATTTATTTAATTTTCTAGCCAGCATAATACCAGTATATTATTATTTGTCAAATATTTCTAATACCGGATTATTTATATATTTCTTTTATCTCTTCCAGTGTCATGGATTTGTAGTCTCCTGCATGACCCGCAGTGCCAAAATCAATCATTTTGCCCTTAACCATCTGGTAAACTGCTTCTCTTGCGGCTCCAAAATAAGTCCTGGGATCAAAGGCATCCAGATGTTCGCTAAGATACTTCCTTACCGCCCCTGTCATAGCCAGTCTTCCGTCTGTATCAACGTTTATTTTCCTGATTCCCCTTTTTATGGCCTCCTGGATGCTTTCCATGGGCACTCCCATTGTTTTTTCCAGCTTTCCGCCGTATTTGTTTATAACCTCGATTAGCTCCCGAGGTACGGAAGATGAGCCGTGCATAACCAGCGGGACTCCCGGAATCTTTTTTACCACTTCATTTATTATATCCAGGGCCAGAGTTGGTTTTGCCTTGAATTTATATGCCCCGTGGCTGGTTCCTATTGCAAGAGCAAGCGCATCTATGCCTGTAAGCTTTATGAACTTTACAGCTTCGTCAGGATCGGTAAGTTTGACCGTACCCGAGCCGACGCCGTCTTCTATCCCCCCAAGTGTTCCCAGCTCTCCCTCAACAGATACCCCGAACTTATGGGCGTAGTTTACCACTTCGGTGGTAACTTCAACATTTTCATCAAAAGTGGTGGGGGTCTTGGAATCCTCTTTCAGCGAGCCGTCAATCATAACTGATGTAAAACCCAGCTCTATGGCCTGCTTGCAGGTCTCAAGGCTGTTTCCATGGTCAAGATGCAGCACGATGGGGATACCGGGATTATCCTCAACTGCGGCAGCAGCCAGATACTTTATATAAGCCATATTGGTATATTTCAGTGCTCCCCTGCTTGCCTGGATAATTACCGGCGATTGCGTTTCACTGGCCGCCCTCATTATCCCCTGGATCTGCTCCATATTATTAACATTATAGGCTCCCACTCCGTAATCACTTTTTATAGCCTCATCTAAAACCTGTTTTAACGGTACTAATGGCATCGGTCCTCCTTGTAGATATATAGGTTCTTAAATTAAAATTTTTATAATTATACCACCATAGAAATTAATTTCTATGCCCAAAAAACAGTAACTTTACATACTCTTCATCTCATGGGAAAGCACTATCGCTTCCGCTACTTCCCTCATCGGTTTTCTGTTATCCATGGCAAATTTCTGGATCTTCCTGAATGCTTCTTCTTCGGTCAGCCCGTTCTCCTTCATAAGTATGCCCTTGGCTTTCTCTACCATTTTTCTGGTCTCCAGTTCCTCTCTTATTACCTTTGTCTCCACCACCAGCCGGTAGTTTTCAATTACTATGGCTGCCTGATCTGCCACTGTTTTTAAGATATTTACTTCATAATCACTGAACCTATGGAGCTCCGAAGTATATACCGTGAGCGCTCCTATTACTTTCCCTTTTACATGAAGGGGCACGCAGAGCAGGGATACCAGACCTTCCCTACCGGCTATTTCCCGATACTTGTAATTCTTATCTTCCAGGATATTGTATATGACCATAGGCTTATTCTCCTGGGCCACCTTTCCCGCAACTCCTTCACCCAGCTTTAGCGGGTTCTTATTTATATATTCCCTGCTCATGCTCTGGGTGGCTTTAATGACAAGCTCTTTACTCTTGGGGTCAAGGAGCATAAGGGAGCATATCTTGGATCCCAGGACCTCTGCGGTAACCGTGACGATAAGCTTCAAGATATCTTCAAGGTAAAGGTCAGACGTTACTGCTTCGCTTATCTTAGATAATGCTCCTATTATATCTTTTGCGTTCTCTAACTTTTTATTTTCACCGCTCATGGCCAAATCTCACTTTTATAATATAAAGGAACTGAAAAATTAATTATATTACATAAAACTCCAAAATTGAATAAACGCCTCAAACTATATATGGTAACCATTGAAGTATTTACAAAAGGTTATAATATGGATAGAATTCTAAACTGTGGCGCATTCGTCTAGTGGCCTAGGACATGGCCCTCTCACGGCTAAAACAGGGGTTCAAGTCCCCTATGCGCTACCATATTATTCTTGATCACACCTATACCTTTGGTAGTCCTTGAATTTTAATAATAATACTAATATAATAGCAATAGTAGTATTTACAGGAGGATAAAATAAAATGAAAAAATTATTAATATTAATATTTATTATTCAATTGCTGATACCGACATCATTTCTTACTGCGGGATGCAGACTCACAGAACAAGAAGAAATAACTGATAAAGAAATGGAAATTGATGAGGGAACGGAAATCGCAGTTTTTGGCGGCGGCTGCTTCTGGAGTATTGAAGCCATATATTCTCAGTTAAAAGGAGTAATTGATGCTGAAGCAGGTTATGCAGGAGGCTTTAAGGAAAATCCGACATATGATGAGATTTGCATGACCGATACCGGACATGCAGAGGTAGTTAAAATTACATTTGATCCAAATATTATAAGTTACAGCAAATTACTGGAGATATTCTTCTATGTTCATGATCCTACCACCTTGAACAGGCAAGGAAATGATGCGGGGGAACAATATCGTTCTATAATTCTATATACCAGTACTGAACAGGAAATAACTGCGAAAGAATTTATTAATGGACTGGAAGAGGATGAAGTTTATTCAGATCCCATAGTTACTAAAGTCGAGCCGCTTGATAAATATTATAGCGCAGAGGATTATCACCAGGAATACTATAAAAACAACTCTACTGAGCCTTATTGTGAAGTAATAATTTCTCCTAAAATTGAAAAATTCCAGGATAAGTTTGCCGATTTACTAAAATAATGAATTTATCCGGAAGTCGGATGTAATATGTTACTTACCTGATAATGCAAAAGAAGAGGTTAAATATATACTATTTATAAGATATTATCTTAATTCTAATCCTAAAAGTTCTTACTATCGCACCCTATGCTCTGCCATACTTGACAAGTCATTGGCATACGCTTCTTTTTGCTGCTTTATCAAACTTAAAAACAGAGACTATAAGTCCTTGATGCTACCTGATATAAGCACCTGTTTTTCTTTATTTAAATGGTCAGAGTTTTCCTATTTTTACTATAAATCTAACTTCTTAAAAATATCAGTTAATAGGTAACATCCAGGTGAATATTTCCAGGTTCAAATCTATTGCCGTCCTGTTGATTGTCGTCATCAGTGGTGCCATAATCATAGGTCCAGTATAATTTGAACTGTATCCTGGACTCACTGCTATCTATCCTATCCTGTAATTTCAAAACTAAATTGTCATCACTATAACTGATGTCGGTCTTAAAAGTATTGTATCTCACTAAATCATCTGCATCAATTTCCCTGTCTGGTACACTGAGTGCTCCCGTACCATAATCTAAAGTTCCTATCCATAACCAGCCAAGAAACTGTCGCTCTGCACTCGTCCCATATATAGCCGGTGAATCCAATACCAGAGTAGCAGATTGAATATCTCTGCCATGAAGACTCTCTATGTTAAAACTAATATATCCTGCATTAGGAAGGTTATTAAACCAATCTCCTGCATAAACATAAGAATTTGTAACCTGCCCCGGATCCCCCTCCATTATTGTTCCGGTCTCACTACCAACTACATTTAAAGTTACAGTAGTTTCTGGTTCCTCTGCGGGTGGTCCCTCCTCGGGCGGCTCTTCTTCTGGCGGTGCTTCTTCTTCGGGTGGTTCCTCCTCTGGTGGTGCTTCTTCTTCGGGTGGTTCCTCCTCTGGTGGTGCTTCTTCTTCGGGTGGTTCCTCCTCTGGTGGTGCTTCTTCTTCGGGTGGTTCCTCTTCAATAGGTTCTTCTTCACATTCCCCTAAAAGGACAATAGAGGCAGATGCAGTTCCTGAAGAATTGGCAGCAGTGGCGGTAAGGGTATAGGAATTGCCAATATCCACTCCTACTTCTACCCTATCATTCCCAAGAAGGCTGACATTATCATCGATATTAAATTCAACTTCCGGTTCAGGGCTTCCTGCGATTATTGCCTCTACTATGTAGTAACACATGTTATCAGATTCCGAGTAATCAGGGCCCTCATATATATTCAATTCTATGGAAGGAGATTCCGCTGATGCGGCGCATCGGGTACATAAAGCCGATGTAGTAAAGAAAAAGATTACTGTCAAAATAGAAAGGATTATATACAATTTATTTTTTCTCATATTTATAACTCCATAAAAATATTTTGTATGATTACTTATAATTATACTATTTTTCCAATTTTTTAAAAAAGCTTTTATGCAAGCAGCCTTCAACCTATTTACCGATAACATATAGTAATTTTGAATTAAAATTAATTATTTCAATATTTATACTTAAATATATTAATTAATTTAATATTTTACTTGACATTATTAATTTATTACGCTATTTTTATTAAGAAATTTAATTTCTTAATAAAAAGGGAGATAAAATGATTCATGATTGGAAGGAACTTACAGAGATAACCAGAGGTATGGCGGTTGTGGTTGAACGGGTCAGGATCAAATCCAGTGGAGTTGTTATTGAGGGCAGCTTTGAACTCCCTCCCCTTGTCCAGCTTACCATGGAGGATCAGATTTTTATAACTGCTTTTATGAGATGCGGCGGCTCAATAAAAGAGATGGAGGAACTTTTTGGAATCAGTTACCCCACGGTAAAAAACAGGCTCAGTGCAATTGCCGGAAAGCTTGAATTCGTTGAAATCAATCCTCCGGCTTCTAGTAATGAAGTGCTTAACCAGCTGGATAGTGGAGAAATATCCGTAGAAGACGCAATTAAAAAACTGAGAGGTGGCAAATGATCCCGCTTACTCTCAGACTTCGCGTCAGAAAAAAGAATGGCAGGGTTTTTGACCTGTGGCTGCCTCTTTTCCTTATCTGGTTAATCGTCCTGCCGCTGCTTATACTGCTCGCTCCGCTGATACTGCTCGCGGCACTTATACTCTGGTACGCAGGAAAGGGGAAAATTGTTCTGTATTCTTACTTTGCAATTTTCAGGTTAATCTTCTGTATGTCGGGAGTAAAGATAGATATACAGTCAAAAGGCAGTATTGTTTTATTTAATTTAAAATGACAAAGGAGAAAAAAATGAATGAAGAAAGAAAAAGAATTCTGGGAATGCTTTCAGAAGGAAAGATAAGTGCAGAAGAAGCAGAAGAGCTTCTATCGGCACTTTCAGAAGATAATGAAGCTGTTCCTGAAACTGCAAAAAAAGAACCCAGGTATTTAAGAGTAATGGTTGAACCCGGACCGGAAAGCAGTAGCCCGGATAAAGTAAACATCAGGATACCGCTTAAGTTAATCAGGGCAGGTTTGAAACTGGCTTCCTTTATACCCAAAAACGCACAGGTTAAAGTCAATGAAGCCCTGCATGAAAAAGGCATTGAGACTGATTTTACCAAGATGAAACCCGAAGACCTTAAAGAGATTATTGCGCAGCTCGATGATTTTAGTGTGGATGTTGAAGGTAAGGAAACAATTAAAATATTCTGTGAATAGAAAAAGATATCAGTACATAATATGTTTTGATATCGTCTCCCGGGGCTGCCCGTTTAGATATTTATTGTATAGATAAATTTTCAGGGCAGCCCTTCTTTAATTCATAAATAAAATTTTTAATTTTATTTATAACAAATAATCCAGTACCCTTTTCTTACTTTTCTTTTTGGAAAAAACTTTTTAGGCTAAAATATTATTGATTAAATAATTTAATTTAAGAAGGGAAAGATAAAATGAAAAGACAGGGAATGGCCCCGGCATTTATAAGCTTAATCACCTTTTCAGCAGTGCTTTTATGTGTGATCTGGTTTATCTTCGAGAAAGCAAGGCTGATAGGCCCCATACTTATCCTTTTTGGAATCCTGGCCTGGATCCCCATAAGAATATCAGGCAGAACGGTAAAAGCAGCTGGTGCCGATATTATATTCGGTGTTGTGGATACCGGGTTTCTGGGAGTGGCAGCTTTAATCGGAGCAAAATACGGCGGGATTCTGGGCGCCATAGTAGGCGGAGCCGTAGGTGACTCCATAACTGATGGTTTTGCGGGAATATTTGAAGGCAAAGTCTCCCAGTTTTTAAGAAATCACGGTATTGACGAAGCAAGAACACCCATGAGTGCCTCTATGGGTAAACTAAGCGGATGCCTTATAGGAGTTGGAATAACCCTTACCATTGCCTGGAGCATACTTAATTTAGATATCAGTCTGCTCTAAGATTGATTTTATATAATATTTTGTCATTTGCCGGTTTAATACAGGCAGGCTGGTAACCTTCAGCTAAACCCTGCTGCCTATATTCTGCCGTACTATTCAGCATTCCGTAATATGACCGGCAACCATATCCCCTACTTCAGAGGTGGTATAACCCATCTTACCGGCACTCAAACTCTTTATCTGCGTACAGGTATATGCAACTGCACTTTCTATGGATCCGGCCGCTTCCTTTTCTCCCAGATGATCCAGCATCATCCTTCCTGCCTCTATTGCCGCCAGAGGATTTATTATGTTCTTCCCGGTATATTTAGGAGCAGAGCCCCCGATGGGCTCAAACATAGAAGTACCCCGGGGATTGATGTTCCCCCCGGCAGCTATTCCCATACCACCCTGGATCATTGCCCCCAGGTCAGTAATTATATCTCCAAACATATTGGGTATAACCATAACATCATACCATTCCGGATTTTTTACCGTCCACATACAGGCGGCATCTATATGATTATAATCCGTTTTTATATCCGGAAATTTTTCTGCCATTTCCATAAATGCCCTGAACCACAGATCTCCCACATAGGTAAGTACATTTGTCTTATTAACCAGGGTAAGCTTTCCCGGTTTTCCCTCTTTTTTTCTGGTTTCTGTCAGATTGAATGCATATTCCAGACATCGGTCCACCATCTGCCTGTCGTAAACCATTACCTGTGAGGCAACCTCATAGGGAGTCCCCTTTCTGGTTACACCTCCGTGGCCGGTATAGAGTCCTCCCGTGTTCTCCCTTACCACCATAAAATCTATATCTTCCGGCCCCTTATCCTTCAGGGGACAGTCAATGCCCGGATAAAGTTTTACCGGCCTTAAATTTATATACTGATCCAGAGAGAATCTCAGCTTCAGCAATATGCCCAGCTCCAGGACTCCCGGCGCTACATCCGGATGCCCTATGGCGCCAAGATATATCGCCTTAAATTTTTTCAACTCGCCAATGGCAGCATCGGGCAGTGTCTCCTTTGTTTTCAAGTACCTATCCCCGCCAAAATCAAAATCCTTGAATTCAAAACTTATATTATGTTTCCTGCCCACAGCTTTAAGGACTTTTTTGCCTTCCTCTATGACTTCAGGTCCCGTGCCGTCTCCGGCAATTACCGCTATGGGATAATGTTTTGGTCCAGTCATCTCTCATCCTCCGCAAAATTAAAATTGATTACCTTTATATTATATAAATATTTCAGTTTTTGTCTTTATAAATAATAAATTATTTTTTATTTATAAAGTTTTTGGCGGAAAAATATTTCTTTGAATAGATTATAACTGCCAGGGTGGCAAGAAGCGGAACAGCAATAAGTATGGACGGCCTGAACTGCTGAAAAGGAATTTTCTGGAAAATCTCCATTTCCAGGGGCGCAAAATTCATTTCCGGATATATATCAGAAATAGTTTTTATGCTGAATGTTAAAAGAAAAGATACCGAAATAAGCCCGAAATAAACTGCAGAACCCCACCATGCCCATAATCTTAATTTGAACAGTCCCCAGATCAAGAGCAGGAACACCATGACAGATATGCTTATAAAAAAAGCTCCTCTCAGATCAAAAAGCAGAATTCCAAAAAGGGGAAACATTCCCTTCAGTAAAAGCAGTGCATTAAGGGCGGCAGTATAAAAAGAAAATAAAAGTATAATGGTAAGGACAGGTACAGGTATCCTCTCCGTAAAGTATGTATTTTTATCTTTTAATCTTAAGGTCAGCTCCACATCTTTCCTCCTGTAGAACCATATGAGAGCAGCCGGTATTACAGGGTACAGCAGTAGGATAATGGTAATAACCAGCCACAGTGAAGGTCCCTTGGACGTTATCAGTATAAAAATAAATAATATGGTAAGGGGTATTCCTACAACCATCCAGAACCACAGGACAGCCAGGCTCGAGTTTCTTGACCATAACCTTAGTTTTAAATGTCCGTAACCCAATGGGACAAGCACGGCGGCGATAGCATAATAACCTGCTATCTGTATGGCCATAAGGGCAAACATAAAGGACCCAAAATTAAAACCCTCAAGATAAAAACGGCCGCCTTCAATAAAGAAATAAAAGCATATTACTTCAAGAGGAGCAATAAAAATGCATAATATGCCGGCTATTATTAATATGATTCCGATACCATAAAGGATTTTTCTTCTATCTATAAATTCCATTTTATTCGTATTGCGGTTTTCTTATGGCTGTGGTTTTATTCAATGCCCCTCGGTCAATGCTTTCACCAGTATCGCCAGGCAGCAGAATGCAATCGGCGGAAAACTTATTATAGTCAGTACCAGGCCCATGGAGATACGTTTATTTTCTCTGGATTGCACTACATTTAAAATCAGGCTGATTAAAAATACAATACCGGAAGCGATAAGAAGCAGGCCAAAAATCCCTATAACCGTATAACTTATAGGGCCTATGCCTATCTCAACACCTAGGAAGATTCCCAGTACCCAGGACAGCAGAGTCAGATAACCGATTATTAAAACTGACAGCCCCAGATTTTTATTTCTCTTCACTGTATCTATGCTTTTGCTCTCCCCGGAAATCAATTTGCAGTTTTTGTTGAAATATAAAATACTGGCCGAAAACAACAGCAGTACTATAAATATATAAAAGGGAAACCAGATTTCATTCAGGAAATTAAAAGCACTCGTAAAATATTGAGTGGCAAAGAATGCAGCCATTATGATTATAGATGCTACCAGAGTAATCAGGCTTGCCCTGGTTATATCCCGATACTGTTTCTCATCGTACCATTCGGTTGTGTTTTCTTTTAGCTTGATTATGAACCAGTAAAAAACTATCAGAATATATGGAACTACAGCTATTATACTTATCATAATAATCCCGGCATCTACAGCCCATGACGGCAACGGATATATGGTTAAAGCTAATAAAGAAAAAATTGTAACCAGAATCAAGCCTGAGATTCCGCTCAGAACCCCGATATATTGTGCATTAATAAATATTGAATCATCTTTTAGAACTATTTCTTCACTCTTTTTACTTACTGACTTTCTGGTTAATACAAGAAGAATAATCATAAGAATATAGAAAATAAAGTGAAGCGTCTGACTAAGGAACAGGATGTTAAACTCACCCGGTAATCCAAAAATATATTCTTTTGAAATATCGCTTGAAAGTGCAAAATCTCCAAATAGCATCAGCAGAGAAATAATTCCGGTAAAAAATAGAAAAGCGCGGAGGAAGTTATCTCTTTTAAAAAAATTTAACTGCAGGATCAAAGTAAACATGGCTGCAAGATGGGAAAAACCAAATATAATATATACTGCTGCAATAGGAATTGAAAATTTATCCATAAAACTTTCAACATTTCCCATATTAATGATCATATTTCTGAGGATTAAAAAGAATGTGTTTGTAAATATAAATCCTGCAATTGAAATCAGGCACAGAATTAAAGTGGTATTATTACTTATTTTTAATAGTCGCTTCATTTTTTTATGCTCCTTTATCTAATCTTCTTCAAGATAAAATATTTCCTCCACGGACTTTTTAAAGAAACCTGCAATTTTTAACGCCAGCAGTATCGAGGGATTAAACTTCCCCTTCTCTATGGAATGAATAGTAAGCCTGGTTACCCCAACGGCATTTGCCAGTTCCTGTTGTGAAATCTCATCATGTTCAAACCGGCATCTTCTAAGATCGTTTTTTAGCTTTAAATTTTTATTTTCCATTATCTTATATCAATAATAGTAAACATAATGTATATATTAATTAACTTAATATATATAATTATATACATACTGTCAATGGTTTTTTAAATTCACTCATTTTTTTGCCATTGTAAAACAAATGCATATTACATAGAATATGCTTAAAAGATAAGAGAGGATAATTATGAAAAAATCATTTGGAGCCCATACTATTCTTTACCCCGCCCCGGTTTTGATTGTGGGAACCTATGACAGCCAGCAGAGGCCCAATCTAGCAGCAGTTGCCTGGGGAGGGATATGCAGTTCAGTTCCGCCCTGTTTGGCAATTTCTTTGAGAAAGACAAGACATTCTTACCATAATATAGTGCAGAAGAAAGCCTTCACTGTAAATATACTTTCTGAAAATATGGCAAAGAAAGCCGATTATTACGGTATTGTATCCGGAAAAGGCGTGGATAAATTTGAAAAAACGAATATTACCCCCGTAAAAAGCGATATAGTTGATGCCCCCTATGGAAAAGAGTTCCCTCTTGTACTGGAATGCAAACTGTTTGATACCGTTGAAATAGGACTCCACACCCAGTTTATAGGAGAGATTATGGATGTAAAAATCGAGCAGTCAGTGCTTGCTCCTGACGGACAGCCGGATATTGACAAATTAAAGCCGATAATCTTTGACCCGGCCAGAAAAGAATATCTTGGCATAGGTAAAAAACTGGGAAAAGCATTCTCTATTGGAAAAGATATTTGATACTCTTTTAACCCGTGCAAAGATACCGGTAAGTTATTCTTAAAATCCTCATAAAACAGATTTTATAAAATATCTTGTAACTTTAATACAAAAATATCGTTAATATAGTAGAAGATAGATTTGAAAAAGGATTTTCAACAATGATTTACAGCATCCGGGTAATCTGTCAGAATAGCGTGAACTTTAATTGGAAATGGACAAACAGAAAAGAGAAAAATTATAATGAAAATTTTACTTGTATACCCTGATTACGCAGAAACTTTTTGGAGTTTTAAAAAAGTTTTAAAAATACTGGGAAAGAAAGCCTCGTTTCCTCCACTGGGTCTTTTAACCATAGGAGCCATGCTCCCCGACAACTGGGAGAAAAAACTGGTGGATATGAATACCGATATACTAACGGATGAAAATATCAAATGGGCAGATTACATTTTTATAAGTGCAATGATTGTGCAGAAAGAATCGGTTGGAAGAGTTGTAAATAAAATAAAAAGATTTAAAAAACCAATTGTGGCAGGAGGGCCCCTCTTTACCACCGGCTGGGAAGATTATAAAGATATAGATCATTTTTTACTGGGAGAAGCAGAAGATACTCTTTCGGAACTTGTTGAAGACTTAAAAAGCGGCACCCCCAAAAAGATTTATTCCAGCAGCAGTTTTCCTAATATCGAAAAAGCCGCTATCCCTGACTGGAATTTAATCAAAGTTAAAAATTACAATTCATTGTGCATCCAACTCTCCAGAGGCTGCCCTTTCAACTGTGAATTCTGCGATGTGGTACAGCTGAATGGAAGGGTACCCAGACTAAAAAGCAAGGACCAATTAATCGCTGAACTGGAAGCTTTATATAAAAGAGGCTGGCGTGCAGGCATTTTCTTTGTAGATGATAATTTAATAGGGAAAAAAATCAGACTCAAGGAAGAATATCTGCCGGCAATTATAGAATGGCAAAATAAGAAAAAACATCCTTTTACATTCAATACCCAGGCCTCGATCAACCTTGCTGACGATAAAAAGCTTTTGCAATTAATGGCAGAAGCCGGTTTTACGGCTGTTTTTGTGGGTATCGAAACACCTGATGAAGAAAGCCTTAAAGAATGCGGAAAGTTTCAAAATAAAAACAGAAACCTTATTGAATCGGTAAAAATAATTCAAAATACCGGCATGGAAGTCCAGGCCGGCTTTATTGTGGGATTCGATAGTGATAAGACTTCAATTTTCCAGCGTCAGATAGATTTCATCCAGAAAAGCGGAATTGTTACTGCCATGGTCAGCGTTCTTAATGCATTGCCAAAGACCAGGCTTTATCAGAGATTAAAAGAAACCAATAGGTTAATTAAGAAGACGACGGGTGATAATACAAAAATTTCAAGTTTAAATTTTATTACAAAAATGGATAAAAAAGTACTTATGGATGGTTTTAAAAAGATTTCGTCCACAATTTATACCCCCAAAATATATTACGAGAGGATTAAAACCTTCTTAAGAGAATATAGGCCAATTAAAAGAAAATCCAAGAAAATCAGACTGTACCATGTAAGAGCATTAATCGGTTCAATCTGGTGGCTGGGGATCAAGCAAAGAGGAAGGCATTATTTCTGGAAGCTTATTCTATGGAGCCTTTTTAGGCGGCCGGCTCTTTTCCCCTATGCAATAGGATTCTCGCTGACCGGGATTCATTTTAGAGCGATATCATAACAATATGTAATTTTAGTATTTTGTTATGATGTGAATTAAAAAGATAAAAAAAATTTTATCTTTTTAAATACTTCCAATATCATCATTATAGCCTTAATGCATTTTATCCGATTTTAAAAGGGGTGGGGAAACTATCGGGTCACTGTCTTCCCAGTTCGGCAGGACAATTTATTTTAACATCCTGCTGTGGATTATAATCCAAACACGGCCCCCGCTTCTCTGCCTTAAACTTCCGTAAAGACTCCTGGATGAAAATCACTGGATATACAGAACTAAAAACTGGGAGAAAAACGGAGAAATCTACCATAATTCTTCGGAGATATAACCGGCCCCGGATCATAAAAACATTAATAAAACTGAAGGAACTAGAGGAAATAAATTTTTCATTAAAACAATAAAGCCTATTATAATTTTAATACCATTATGTTATAATAAACTAACAAAATAGTAATTTTACACCAATATGGCATTTTAGCAGATATTACCAGGTCTTATAATAACATTGCAATAAATTCGTAACCTTAAATTAAATCCTGAATGGTGCATGAAGACAGCTTTTATAGAAATTTAATGCAAGGTTAATGTGAAAGAAAATTTTTCCAGTAAAAGAAACGAATTAAAAAGAATAATCAGAAAACTTCTCTTAGTGGTCAGGCGGATCGGCATCAGTTCCACCGTAAGATGGTAAAAGATAACTGATACCGGATAACACGTTTTTTACAACCAGCTGATACTGATTTATTCCGATAAAAATTTATTGCTTAAAATCAGTATATATCCCCTTAAAATTATATCACCCGATACAGCATTACCTTAAAAACTTATCAAACGTCCTGTTTCCCTATAAACCCGGCATACCTTTCAAATAAAATAGCATTGATATTAATTCCGTATACAGCTAATTATCTTTCCCGCTGTTCATATATAATTATTTTTATGATATTTTATAATCCATATTAATATAATACTTTTCAATTTTAAAAAAATGGAAAAAGAGAAATTTGAATCAATAATTTTAAATACACTGGAAAACCTTCCCGATAGGTTTAAACAGAAAATAAAGAATTTAAGTATTGTTATTGAAGATGAAAGAATAAGTCCGATCCCGGAAAATAAAAAAGGTGCTGGTACAGGATATACTCTTGGCCTTTATCAAGGAGTCCCTTATGTCCATAAACCAGGTACAATAAGCATGCTGCCCGATAAGATAACCATATATAAAAAATCACTGGAAAAAATAAGCCGAAACGATAAGGAACTGGAAAAAAACATAAGAAGAGTACTCTTACATGAATTAGGGCATTATTTCGGGCTTGGTGAAGAAAAGCTTAAAAAGTTGGGCTACTGATCCCTGCTTCCCATATTTTTCTCAATCCATCCTTTCCCCGGGTAAATATAATACCGGTACGCTTTACTATTGATTGCTTTACATTTCTTTATATTTATTTTTTAAATATTGACTTTAGGTATATATAGCTGTAAACTATGGCAATAGTATTTCACTAAAAGTGAAAATTAATTTTACTATAATGCGAAAATAATTTTAGCATTTTTGCGTAATTATTGTTATAATTAAAGCGATAAAATATTTTTTATAAAATAAGTGTTCGAATAGAGCTGCTGCAGCTCTTTGAATATAATGTAAAAAAAAAATTTTATTGTTGTAAAATATAGAAAGAGAATTAAAAATAGGAGATGAAAATATAATGGCGGAAGAAAAAAAATTTAATAGTAATGCGGATAAAATAAACATACCAAAGGAGCTTCCTCTCCTGTCCCTTAAAAACAGTGTTGTGTTTCCTTTCCTTGCCACACCGCTGATTGTGGGCAGAAAAAAATCTCTGGAAGCTGTGAAAACGGCATCAAAAGAACATAAAATAATAGTTGTTGTGGCACAAAAGGAAGAGAATAAAGAGAGGGTAGATAAAACTGACTTATATGATATCGGAACTGCATGTGCCATCAAACAGGTAACTAATGTGGCGGAAAATGAAATCAAATGTATTGTGGAAGGTATTACCCGTGTAAGAATAAAACATTTTACTCAAACCGAACCTTATTTCAGAGTAATAACCGAAGTTCTCGAAGATATACCTTATGAAGAGGACCAGGAAACTGAAAATTTAAATACCACTATGAGGATGCAGGTTGAAAAGTTCATTCAGCTGGGTATTCCCCTGCCGACGGCATTTGTAGTAGCAGCAACCAACATATCCAGGCCGGAAATTCAGACTGATTTATTTGCCTCCTACCTGCTTTCAAATACCATACAAAAACAGAGAATCCTGGAAGAAAGCAATCTGAAATTAAGGTTAAAGAAATTAACGGAATACCTGAGTGAAGAGCTCAAGAAATTTGAAGTTCAGTCCCAGATAAGAGATAAGGTTCAAAAGGAAGTTGGTAAGACACAGAGAGAATATTATCTGCGTCAGCAGCTTAAAGCTATTAAAAACGAACTGGGTGAATCCGATGAGTCAATTGCTCTGACCACAGATCTGGAGAAAAAGCTGTTAAAGAAAAAAATGCCCAAAGAGGCCAGTAAAAAAGTACTAAAAGAAATAAAAAGAATGGAGAATATTCCCAGTATGTCTCCTGAACATTCTTATGTAAGAACTTATGTTGAATGGATGCTTGATGTTCCCTGGTCAGAAAAAACCAAAGATGTGCTGGATCTGAAAAAAGCAAAGAAAGTATTGGATGGCGACCATTACGATCTGGAAAAGGTCAAAACTCATATACTGGATTACCTGGCAGTCAGAAAATTAAAGGGTAAAACAACCAAAGGCCCAATACTTTGTTTTGTAGGACCTCCGGGAGTGGGTAAAACTTCTCTGGGACAGTCAATAGCCAAATCCCTGGGAAGAAAATTCATAAGGATGTCCATCGGCGGAATAAGAGACGAAGCCGAAATCAGGGGTCATCGCAGAACATATGTAGGGGCACTTCCCGGCAGAATCATACAGGGTCTAACACAGGTTAGAACCAACAATCCGGTTTTCATGCTGGATGAGGTTGACAAGGTCGGTATGGATTACAGGGGAGATCCTTCATCCGCACTGCTTGAAGTGCTTGATCCGGAACAAAATAATTCGTTCAGGGACCATTATCTTGAAGTACCATTTGATCTTTCCAATGTAATGTTTATAACCACTGCAAATATACTGGATACCATACACCCGGCTTTAAGAGACAGGATGGAAATAATTGAAATACCCGGTTACAGCTCTGAGGAAAAAACTCATATAGCCGAAAAGTTTCTGATCCCCAAGCAATTGAAAGAGCAGGGAGTGGAAAAATATAACATCGTATTTAAAAGTGATGCCATCTCTTTGATAATAGAGGAATATACCAGAGAAGCAGGCGTCAGGAATCTGGAGCGGGAGATATCAAATATCTGCAAAAAGATCGCAAGGGAAATAGTTGAAGGAAAGAAATATTCCAGGGATGTAACCACTTCAAAAATAAAAGATTACCTTGGTGTTTCAAAAATCCTTCCCAGCGAAATAGAAGATAAAAATAGAGTGGGTGTGGCTACGGGCCTGGCTTACACACCGGTAGGAGGAGATATACTGCTTATTGAATCCACCTATTATAAGGGAAGCGGTGAATTAATACTTACCGGAAAACTTGGAGATGTAATGCAGGAATCGGCAAAGGCGGCCATAAGTTACATACATTCAAAAGCAAAAGATTTTGGAATTGCAGACAGATTGTTTGATAAATCAGATATACATATCCACGTTCCGGCCGGGGCCGTATCCAAGGACGGACCGTCTGCAGGGGTGGCCATTACTTCTTCCCTTGTGTCAGCATTTACGGGAATACCGGTAATAAGAAATGTGGGTATGACAGGAGAAATAACTCTAAGAGGCAGGGTTCTCCCTATCGGAGGACTTAAAGAGAAACTCCTGGCGGCAAAAAGAGCGGGTCTTAAAAAAGTCGTGCTGCCTGAAAAAAATAAAAAAGACCTTGATGAGATATCTAAAAACATACTTAAGGGATTAAAATTAGAATTTGTTGAAAATATAGATGAAGTTATCAGACATACCCTGGAAAGATATCCCAAAAAAATAGACGACTCCAGCGGTAGAAACGTAAAAATATCCGGTGAAGACTTAAAAATAAAGGAAACCGATAGATTTAGCCCTACCATACAGTAAGTTACCATAAAAAGCCCTCCTTAAAGTATTTTTTAAGGAGGGCTTAATCCCCAATCATGGTAATCCGGGTATGATTTAGTTACTTATAAATTCCCTCTTTAATTATTTCAAAATATTTTTTTACCTCACTACTGATTTTCTTATACAATTTAATCGATTCCGATGCAGTACATTTCTTTAACACATCCATGTGTCTGTTTAAATAACCTTCAAGAAACATGGTTATAACTTCTACTGCTCTTTTAATATCCATGCCTTCTCTGAACCTTGAAACGTCAATACCTCTGTATAGGCTTGACTCACTTTCAGCAGCAAATTTTAAATAATTTTTATACACCTCGCCTTTAAGATAGCCAGGTACGTCTACAACTGATTTATAGATAATCTCATATAACAGCGGTTCTTCCATGGCTATTTTTAATTTTAACAGTCCCCTTTGCTCAAGCCTTTCAAAAATATCGGAAGATAAACTAATACTTTCCCTCTTAAATCTGCTCAGAAATTTATTTATGGTATAATCCAGGATATATAAATATAATTGTTTCTTGTTTCCAAAAAAATAAAAAAGTGTTCCCTTGGGTATTCCGGCTTTCCTTACAATAGCATTGGTTGAAGCCTGCTGGTACCCTTTTGCAAATTCTTTCAAGCAGGCACTGATAATTCTGTCTTTTTTATCCTGTGTTATTTTTTCAAAATTCCTATACAAAATTCAATTCCACCATTTGCCTGAGGCATACTTTTTTACATTTCGTAATCATTAATTACGTATATCCTTTTTGCGGTAAAAAATATAGGTGCCGGCTACCGACAGACAGATAATTGAAATCATTATAATTATATATTTATAGTCAATCCCGGCACTGTTTATTATATCAGCGGCGTTTACATACTCAAAAGGTGAAATGTATTTGAGAATATCAAATCTGTCCGAAAGCGATGATATTATCCCTAAAAAGTACGTTCCTATAACCACACCAAGCGATACTGACATTAACGCCCTGGCTCTGGTAATAAACACGGAAATAAGAAGACCTGCTGCAGCAAATGTCAGATGCATCAGAAAGGCACCCAGAGAAAGCAATAAATATATTTTCATATTGAACTCGTTTGATTTGAATGCCTCCATTAATCCCAAATCTGCAGCAAATAAACCAATATTAAAAAACAATATATAAGATAATACGGATAGTGCCTTTGAAGTGATAACTTTCCCTCTGGATGCCGGTTTTGCCAGAAGAAATTCTATGGTTTTATCATCTTCTTCTTTTGAGATTATACCGGAACCCAGGATCATTGAATAAATACTGCCCAGCAGAGTAATAAATAAAAAAACTTCCATCCCAAAAAAATGAAGGATTTTGGTTAAATCCAGTCTATCTACCCCAAATACCTTAATGAAAGTCTCAGGGTAACTTTTCATCAACAGTTCAATATTTTCAGCCTGACTGGCAACTGAAGGATAAACTGAAAAAACTGTCAGATTTAACGCAATAAGGACAGTAAGCCAGATAAAAAAAGATTTCTTATTGCTTGAAATTTCCCTTAGATAAATTGGCATATTATTTATCCTCCTTCCTGTAATAATGCATAAATATCTCTTCCAGAGTAGGTTCCCCGATCCACAGGTCATTGACTTTTCTATTAGCAAGCTCCTGTGTTATTCTTCCGATATCACCAAAATAAATGAATTCCATCAGGTTGCCTTTCACTTTTATATCTTTCATGCCGGCAATATTTATCTGATTATCTTCTGTAACTTTATCAGCAAGGGTAATCCTGATCCTTTTATACTTACCCTTTTTGAACTTATCAATCTTTTCAATATCAACTATGCGCCCTTCTTTAATAATAGCCACTCTATTACAGATTTTTTGAACATCGCTGAGCACATGAGAGGAGAAAAATATGGTTACCCCTTTTTTGTTTTCTTCTTTTAATATCTTAAAAAATTCACTCTGTACTAAAGGGTCCAGCCCGCTTGTAGGCTCATCCATTATTAAAAGTTTAGGCTTGTGCATCATTGCCTGTATAATTGTTATCTTCTTTTTATTTCCTGAAGAAAGTGAGCTTATTTTTGCATTCTTCTCCAGTTCCAGTATTTCAACCAGTTCTTCTACCTTTTCCCTACAGTCTTTATGATACAGTCTGGCAGCATAATCCAGAAGGTCTCTTACCCTTAAATCCTGGTAATAATTAACCTCTGCAGGCAAATAACCCAATGTATTTTTTATTTTGGTAGACTGGGTTCTGCAATCCATGCCGAATATTTTTGCGCTTCCTCCGGTAGGATGTATAAAGTCCAGCAGAGTTCTTATAGTCGTTGTTTTACCCGCACCATTAGGGCCAATAAATCCAAAAATCTCTCCGCTTTCAATTTTAAGGTTTACATCAATTATTCCTCTGGATTTACCATAATATTTTGTAAGATTTTTTATTTCAACTACATCCATAAGACCTCCTTTTCTTAATACTGACCATACGGTCAGTTTATTGATAATATATTATTCCGTTAATGCAGTCAAGAGAAAATATCGATTTGAGGTATTTTATTTAAAAATTCTACCCAAATACAGAGTTAATACCATTAGATCATAATCCTATATTGTTCGATTAAGTAAATAAATTCGTCTCTTAATGCCTGAAATGCCTTTTTCCTGTAAATACCATTGGTATTTTATTTTTATTACAACTTTCTATAACTTCCTTATCCCTGATTGATCCACCAGGCTGTATTATCGCTGTAATCCCATTTTTAGCAGCAAGTTCGGCCACATCTCCGAAGGGGAAAAAAGCATCAGAAGCCATTACCGAACCCCTGCATTTCCCATCTGATTTTTTAATGGCTATTTCTGCGGCATCAATCCTGCTCATCTGACCGGCCCCTATACCCACCGTTCTATTACCGACAGAAAGTACTATTGCATTGGATTTGACGCTCTTTACAATATGCCATCCAAATAAAAGGCTGTTCCATTGTTCAGGGCTTGGCTTGACAGCGGTCACCACTTCCATGTTATCCCTGCTGTCTGTGCCTTCATCCAGATCCTGCAGAAGCAGGCCGCCATCTACACTTTTAATATCCACATTTTCCAGTTTGAATTTATCTGAATTTATATAATTAATATAGGCGTCCAGATCAAAATTTATTTTTAAAATTCTTAAGTTCTCTCGTTCTGACAGGATTTTAAGGGCTTCATCATCAAAATATGGAGCTATAAGCACTTCAACATATTTATCCAGCATGAATCTGGAAGCCTCTGCCGTCCATTTCATATTACTGGCGACAACACTGCCAAAGGCTGAAGCCGGATCGCACTGGTATGCTTTCTTATAAGCTTCTCCAATCGATTCTGCCGTAGCTGCACCGCATGGATTATTGTGCTTTATTACTGCTACACAGGGAGCATCGAATTCCTTTACAATCCCAAAAGCGGCATTGCTGTCCATGATATTATTATAGGATAATTCTTTTCCCTGGATTTGATGGGCACCTGTAAAGCTGTCTCTTCCGCTGTCGGCATATTTATAATAGGAAGCTTTCTGATGTGGGTTCTCACCATATCTGAGGCTCTGGATTTTTTCGAGATTTAAGCCAATGCTGCTGTTAAAATTTCCGCTGCTGTCCCTGAAGCTGGCTGCCGTATCTTTTTCACCGCCGTTACATTCTACATCCAGATAGTTTCTTACAGATATATCCGAGTTGCCAAAATCTACTGCTTTATTTTTAAGGTAATTAAAAATTACGCTGTCATACTCGCAGGTATGCTGGAAAGCCTTAACGCTTAATCTAAAAAGGGTCCCGGGACTGATATATCCCCCGCTTTCCAGAAGTTCTTTCTGTATCTTCTTATAATCATCGGGGTCAACTACTACTGCCACTCCTTTATAATTTTTGGCAGCACTCCTGATCATAGTAGGTCCGCCGATATCTATATTCTCAATTGCCTGTTCCAGTGTAACATTTTCTTTTGATATTGTTTCCTTAAATGGATATAAATTTACCACTACCATATCTATTAATTTTATTTTTGAATTTGAAATTTCATTCATGTGGTTTTCATTGCCCCGGTCAGCCAATATCCCTCCGTGTATATATGGATGAAGAGTCTTTACCCTGCCGTTTAACATTTCAGGGAAACCTGTAACCTTTTCCACTTTCTTTACTGCTATACCTGCCTCTTCCAATTTTTTATAGGTCCCTCCTGTTGAAATAATTTCCGCTCCTATCTTCTGTAAAGTCTCTGCAAAGCTTACGATACCCTCCTTATCGGAAACACTGATTAAAGCTCTTTTTATTTGTATTTTCACTTTCCGCTCCCTTTTTACATTACTCTTTACTTAAAATTTTTACTTTTCTTCCTTCCACTACCAGTCTGCCCTTACAAAAATATTCTACTGCTATGGGATATATTTTATGCTCTATCTCGTGTATCTTTTTTTCCAGGTTTTCCATACTGTCTCCTGGCTTTATATCTATAGCCTCCTGCAGTATTATGGGACCGCTGTCAAGGTCATCGTCTACAAAATGAACTGTAACACCGGTTACCTTTACCCCGTATCGGTAGGCATCTCTTATTCCATGTTCGCCTTTAAATGAAGGCAGCAGCGCAGGGTGTATATTTAATATCTTTCCGCGGAACCTGCGCACAAGTTCCGCACCCAGCAGGAACATATAACCTGCAAGAATCACAACATCTATTTTTTTCTGTTCCAGCAGTTCGATTATTTTTAAATCATACTGTTTTCTGCTGCTGCATTCGGAAGGGTCCATAAAAACTGCTTTGATTTTACTTTTTTTGGCCCTTTTCAGTGCATAAGCTTCCTTATTATTGGAAAAAACCAGAACTATATCTCCACCCATGTCCTGATCTTTACTGTAATCTATCAGAGCCTGGAGATTAGAACCAAAACCCGAAGCAAAGACCGCAATTCTTTTTTTCATCCGCAACCTATCTTTTTCCTATTATTACCTTACCGCTTCCGCCGGTAATGGTACCAATATCATATATTTCTTCTTTCATTTCTACGGCTGTTCTGCTTATTCTGTCAAACTGGCCGGCAGGAACAATTATAACCATCCCTATACCCATATTAAACACTCTGAACATTTCATCCCTGTCAATATTCCCAAGCTCCTGCAGGAACTTAAAAACCGCGGGAACTCTCCAGCTCCCTTCCCTTATTGATGCATCCATTCCGGCAGGGATTATTCTGTTTATATTCTCATAAAATCCTCCCCCGGTTATATGGGCAATTCCATTAATTTTAACCTTATTTTTGAGCATTGCATTTATTATTTTAGAATATAGTTTCGTAGGAGTTAGAAGCAAATTACCAAGAGGCATGCCGTCAGCCCAATTATATTTCTTTTCAAGGTCCAGTTTTTTATCTTCAATAAGTTTCCGTATCAATGAGAATCCGTTGCTGTGAACTCCGGAAGAAGATATGCCTATTATCAAATCACCTTCCTTGACCAGACCCGTGTTTATTATATCTGCCTTTTCAACTATCCCGATTGAAAAACCGGCAATATCAATATCATCTTCCATACACATACCGGGATGCTCCGCAATTTCCCCTCCGATAAGAACAGCATCACAAAACTTGCAGCTTTCGGCAATTGATTTGATTATAATCTTTATTTTTTCCTCCTCCACCCTGCCGCAGGCTATATAGTCCAGAAAAAAAAGTGGTTTTGCTCCGCAGCATATTATATCATTAATACACATGGCCACTGCATCCTGTCCTATATGCCGGTAATAATTAAGCTTTTTCGCCAGCATTATTTTTGTCCCTACACCGTCAGTAGAAGAAGCAAAAACAGGTTCTCTATACCCATTAAGGTCAAGCTGAAAAAGGCCGGAAAATGATGAGAGGTTACTGAGTACCCTGTCGGAAAAAGTTGATGCTATTGTTTCTTTAAGTTGATTTATTGTACTGGAGGCTTTATCTATATCTACACCGGAAGATTTATAGGAATATCTTTGGCCGCGTTTATCTTTTTCAGGCATTAGAAGATACTTTCTCCTCCTTATCCAGAGAGTATTTATCAGATTCCTGGCTTTCAGCGATATCAACCGGGTATTCCCCGTTGAAGCAGGCAAAACAGAATTTTTCCTTTGATTCGCCTATAGCCTTTACCAGACCATTCATGGATAAATATTTCAGACTATTGACATTTAATGATTTCCTAATGTCCTGCAGGGTTTTGTGATTGGCAATAAACTCTTTTTTAGTGGCCATATCTATACCGTAATAACAGGGATATAAGAGAGGAGGCGAGCTTATCCTCATGTGGACTTCCCTGGCTCCTGCACAATATAGCATCTTTATTATTTTCCTGGATGTATTACCCCTGACTATGGAGTCATCCACCACAACTAATTTTTTATTTTTTATAATCTCTTTTAATGGGTTTAATTTCAGTCTTACTCCTATTTCTCTTGTCCGCTGTATAGGCTGGATGAAAGTTCTCCCGATATATCTATTTTTAATGAATCCCTCAGCATAGGGTATTTTTGACTGGGCAGAATACCCGATAGCAGCAGGCGTACCCGAATCGGGTACGGAAATGACTATATCAGCATCGGCAGGAGATTCTTTTGCTAGTTCCTGCCCCATCCTGTGCCTTACCTTAAACATATTTTTATTATGTATATAGCTGTCGGGCCTGGCGAAATAAATAAGCTCGAACACACACATGGAAATCCTATCCACAGGCAGCAGCATCTGTGATCTTACACCATCCTTATCCAGCACCACAACCTCACCCGGATCAATTTCCCTGATAAAATCCGCATCAATTATATCCAGTGCGCACGTTTCTGAAGCTATAATAAAGCTTCTTCCAAGACTGCCCAGCACCAGCGGCCTGAATCCATGCGGATCCCTGATGCCAAAAACCTTGTCCCTTGTTAATATAACCAGAGAATAAGAACCTTTTATTTTACTGATCGCATCCTTGATTGCATCCTCAATTCCTTCTTTTTCCGAGTTTTCTATTAGTAACGCTATAATCTCGGTATCAGTAGTGGTTTCAAATCTGATACCCTTCTTTATCTGTTCTTTTCTTATTTCCCCGATATTGGTTAAATTTCCGTTGTGAGCAATTGCAAAACTCTCATTTTTAAACATCCCGTACAAGGGCTGGGAATTTTTCCAGATATTCCTCCCTTTTGTAGAATAACGGGTATGGCCGATTCCAATATTACCCTGAAGAGGTGCGATGTTTTGTTCATTAAACACCTGTGATACAAGGCCCAGGTCCTTAAAGACCAGGATATTTTCTTTATCGGATACGGCTATTCCTGCACTTTCCTGGCCCCTGTGCTGAAGAGCCTGGAGGCCATAAAATATTATTTCCGCTACTTTTTTATCAGGCGCATATATGCCGAATATTCCGCATTTTTCATTTAATTTTCTGTCTGATATTATGCTATTCATTTTTCTGGTTGGCTTATATAAATAAATTTATATAATTTATATTCGTTTTTATCCATGAACTGCCATATTACCATAACGTTATATAAGTCTGCTCCATTGATTGAACAAAATTATTATAACAAATAAAATACTAAAATAAATAAAGGATTTGGCAACATCAGCTATTTTTCTCACACCACTTTCTGGCATTCCGGAACATTTTTATCCAGGGGGAGACCATAAGCTCTTTATGGGATCTCCATGCCTCAGGTATCCACGGCCACTGCCAGAGCAGAAATGCCCTTTCGGGATGGGGCATCATAACAAGATGCCTGCCGTCAGGCGAACACAGGGAAGTAATTCCCGATGGAGAGCTATTAGGGTTAAAAGGATACTGTTCCGTAGAATGTCCTTTATCATCTGTAAAAAGCACTGGTGCCAGTTTTAAATCAGTTATATCGGATAATACTTTTGGATCAGGACAGTACAAATGTCCCTCGCCATGTGACACCCATATGCCCAGAATTGAATCCTCCATTCCTCTGAGCATGATAGAGGGACTTTTTAAAATCTTTACCGTTACCCAGCGGGATTCAAATCGTCCTGATAAATTCCTGATAAATCTGGGCTGTTTTTCTTCAGGAATGCCCTTCCAGGGCACCCAGCCAAGAAGGGTCATAAGCTGGCAGCCGTTACAGATCCCCAGTGAGAAAGTATCCGGCCGCTGGTAGAAAAGATCAAACATTTTCTTCAGCTTGGGGCTGAATTTGATAATACCGGCCCAGCCTTTGCTGCTGCCCAGCACGTCTGCATAGGCAAATCCGCCCACAAATACTACCCCTCTGAACTTGTCCAGGTTTGCACCGCCTCTAAGGAGATCGGTCATAGTAATATCCCAGGGTTCAAATCCGGCCATAAAAAATGCAGAAGCCATTTCCCTGTCGCCATTACTGCCCTCCTCACGGATCACTGCAACTTTTGGTTTTCCCGTTTCTTTGAACAGCTCCGGCGGAGTACTTTTCCATTCAAAAGAAGGACGATATGAAAGACCGGAACGGTTATGAGCCCGGGCCTGCTTTACTGCCAGTCCTGTATTCATCTGGTGCTTTTCCAGTTCATCACTGGTTGATTCCCACCAGGCCAGAAGGGTAGGAAGGTCTATATCCAGCTCGATTTTACTGCCCCTGCGGATAACCACCTGTCTTTTTTTAAGAGTGCTGCCCAGAATTACAAAGGGAACACCGTATTTATTTAAGATACCGGTAATTTTTGCACCGTCCTGCGGCAGGTACTCCAGAACCAGACCCAACTCCTCGGCAAAAAGCAGAGGGATTGCTTCACCTGCACCAGTAAGCTCGACTTCCATCCCGCAATTTCCAGCCAGTGCCATTTCAGCCATTGTGGTTATAAGTCCTCCGTCACTTCTATCATGTCCGGCAAGAATCAAGCTCTTTTCTATCATTTCCTGAACCGCCCTGAATGCGCCGGCCAGCACGGCAGGATTTTCCACATCCGGAGACTCGTCGCCTATTTGACCCAGCGCCTGTGCCAGCGCCGAACCGCCCAGACGTTTCTTTCCGTCCGAAACATCAATAAGCATGAGACTGCTTTCACCGGGCCGTTTAATATCCGGGGTTATCACCCTGGTTATATCAGGCATAGAGGCATAGGCAGAAATGACCACCTCGCCGGGAGCCTTTACTACTTCATCTTTAACCTGCGCGGCCATCGAGAGACTGTCTTTTCCCCCATCAGCAGCTATACCGATCTTCACCATCAATTTACTGAGAGCGGCTGCTGCTCTGTAGAGAGCTGCTCCACCGCCGGGAAGCTTGCCGGCCCACATCCAGTTAACGGAACATTTTATATCCTTAAGGTCGCTTATGAGCGCCCATACCATATTGGTTAATGCTTCCCCTACTGCCATGCGCGCGCCTGCTTCAGGATCTACCAGAATTTTAATCGGCTGCTCACCTATGGCAGTTGCGGCACCGCTAAGACCGAAATGACTCTGTGCCACTACCGCTACATCGGAAACAGGAAGCTGCAGGGGACCGCAGCACTGCTGTCTTGCCACGAGACCGGTTACACTCCGGTCAACCTTCCTTACCAGAAATCCCTTGGACCCCACCGAAGGCAGCCTGAATATTAATCTTAAAGCTTCCCTGACCGAAAGACTGCCTGGCAGATTCAGCGGCTTCAATTTCGCCGGAATGCTTTTCAGATTAAAGGTCTTCTGAGGAATATTGCTTAAAATTTCTCCAAGGTCAAGATCAACAGGATTGGAATTGTTCCAGCTGTCATGAACCACGATTCTCCCATCACCGGTTATCTCCCCCAGTATTTCACAATTAACTTTCTCACGGCTGCAGACAGCCTGAAATTTCTCCAGCTGATTTGGTTTTATAAGGAAAGCATCACGCTCCTGATACTCAGCACCCCATATCTCCAAAACCGACATGGTCCTATCTCCGACCTGTATATTACGGATTTCAATCCTTCCGCCTGCAGGTTCCACAAGTTCGGTTAAAACATTACAGGGACCGCCGGCACCTTGATCGTGTACGCTTATAATGGGATTCTCATCACCCATTTCAATACATGTTCTGACTACCCGGTTCAGCTTCTGTTCCATCTGGGCATCGCCTCGCTGTACAGCATTAAAATCAAGTTCCTCTCTATTTTCACCCTGGACCATGCTTGAAGCGGCACCGCCGCCTATGCCAATACGGTAAGCCGGACCGCCGACCTGCACCACTTTCATGCCCTGCTCCGGTTTTTCTTTTCTTATATGGCGGTGATCAATTTGACCTATACCTCCCGTAAACATAATCGGTTTTACCCATTCGCGGCGCTGGCCGTCAGGCAGTCTTAATCCAAACGTCCTGGTAAAGCCCTGGATCACTGGTTCGCCGAATTTATTTCCATAATCCGATGCTCCGTTGCTTTCGCCTATTATAATCTTTAAAGGAGAAGCAAGATTGGGAGGATAGTCAAACTTTCTGTCTTCTCCCGGGATTAAGTAACCGGAAATATTTAAATTTCCAGTGCAGTACCCTGCCGTACCCGCAATAACCAGGCCGCCTTTCCCTGTTGCCTGAACATCACGTATCCTCCCTCCGGTACCGGTTTCCGCTCCCGGAAACGGCGCCACCCCGCTCGGGAAATTATGGGTTTCAGCAGTAAATATAATATGATAGGTGCACTGTTGCTTTTTAAAGGGAGCAGGATTTCCCGGACGTTGCGGTATTATGGTTCCAATGAGATAACCTATAATACTGCTGGAATTATCATTAAATGCAATTATACTGTTGGAAGGAGCAGCATCCAATGTTGATTTTATTATCTGAAGTAAAGTCCCTGGAACCTCTTTTCCATCTATTATGAGCCTGCCTTTAAAAAACCAATGGCGTGAATGTTCACTATTGGCCTGGCCCAGCTGGAAACACTCCACATTGGTAGGATTTCTCCCTATGGTATTTACAAACAGGTTATAATAAAAATTAATGTCCCATTCATCCATTCCCAGGCCTATCTTGCGGTTAAATCTTTCAAGAGCTTTCATTCCCTTTTCTTTAAGAGCTTTAATACCTTTTTCCATCAACGGCACGTCATGTACTTCTTCAGGCTTAATTCCAATTTCAAATGTATCAAGCGGCCGGGGATAAACACACTCGGTCATGCGGTCGTGGTGCATATCAATAAATTGCCGGAGGTTACCTTCGGGCAGCAGTGCCGGTAATAACCGGTAGCGTCTTGAGAGTTCAATGCGGGTAATTTTTTCCAACCCACACGTATGACAGATGGCAACCGCATTGGATGAAAATGCAGTCTCAAAATTTAACCGGGGTCCTATTTCAATTATATCCTGCCTGCCGCCGGTAAAAAATGATTTCTGTTTAAAATTTTCTTTTTCAAAAGTTTCTGCAAGAAGCCATTTTAGAATTTCTAGTTCCTTTTTGGTAAGCGATTCTGAGGTCTCAACGTAGTAGCAGTATTCTAAGCTTTTATCTATACGACGGTAAAACCGCTGCATTATTTTTTCATTACCTCTATATCAGCATAATCATAAAAAATATTGATCAAATCCGTAACAGCAGAAATTTATTATACTTTAATATATTCCAGTCTACCGATAATTTCATCTACAAATCTCAAATGATACTTGATCTCAAATAGTTTCTCCAATTTATCTTTTTTAATAAGAGACAGCACCTTTTTTTCATTCAGCAGATTTTGCTTAAAATCGCCTTCATCGTTCCAGGCCTTAAGCGCTGTCTTTTGAACCAGAGCATAAGCCTCATCTCTGCTCATCCCTCTGTCGATTAACTCCAGCAATACTCTCTGAGAAAAAATAATACCCCCGTATTTCATTAAATTTCTTTTCATGTTTGATTCAATAACATTTAAGTCTTTTATTATAAACATTGCCTTCTCCAGCATATAATCAAGTAATATAAAGCTGTCGGGGATTATTATTCTCTCTACCGAAGAATGTGATATATCTCTTTCATGCCATAATGCAATATTTTCCATAGCAGCAATGGTATTTGACCTTAAAACTCTTGACAGGCCGCATATTCTTTCACAGATAATAGGATTTTTTTTATGCGGCATGGCAGAAGAACCTTTCTGCCCCCTTGTAAAGGGTTCTTCCACTTCCTTTACATCCGTCCTCTGCAGGTTCCTGATCTCAAGTGCTATTTTTTCCAATGTAGCCCCGCAAACTGCCAGGGTTGAAATAAGTACCGCATGCCTGTCTCTTTGCAGAATCTGGTTTGAAACCGGAGAGGGCTTCAGCCCTAGAATACTGCATGCTTTTTTCTCGATTTCAGGAGAAGTATTTGCATAAGTTCCAACCGCTCCGGAAATCTTCCCAAACCCAATCCCTTCA
>Ga0307425_1000228_pt1 | contig 35394 bp, 27 predicted proteins | sample SalMarWE160330MG_FD_202152 | JGI IMG/M metagenome (GOLD analysis project Ga0307425, IMG submission 202152) | Salt marsh sediment microbial communities from the Plum Island Ecosystem LTER, Massachusetts, United States - WE1603-30 | ecosystem: Environmental > Aquatic > Marine > Intertidal zone >... | reverse complement strand
AGGCCAGACATGGAGAAAATTGACAAATGGACTTCCCACACTTATTGGTCGAATTGGCGTCAGAGTTGCTCCGAGCAATCCGAATGTGGTTTATGCTATTATGGAGTGCAAGGAAGGGACGCTGTATAGGTCCAACGACCGGGGAGAAAGTTGGCAGAAGATTAGCAACGATTGGAATATAGTTATGCGTGGGTTTTATTATGCTGAGTTACACGTAGATCCACAGGATGAAAATCATATCTACGCTCTGGCAAATAGCCTTTCTGTTTCAGAAGACGGTGGTAAGAGTTTTCACAGCATCAGAGACAGTGGTCTTCATGGAGACTGGCATGGAATGTGGATCGATCCCAAGGATCCAAACTACATGGTTATCGGTAATGATGGGGGGTGTGGGATCTCTTATGATGGAGGCAAGAACTGGGATCGTTTAAACACAATGCCACTGGGCCAATTCTACCGCATAGATTTTTCGCTTGATGTGCCGTTTTATAAAGTAGCGGGCGGTATGCAAGACAACTCTAGCTGGATAGGTCCAGCACGTTCCAGATGTTCTTTAGGCATTCTTAATGATGACTGGTTGGTATACTGCGGTGGAGATGGTTTTTATCCTGTTTTCCATCGTGAGAAACCCTTGTTCATATGCGAAGGGCAGTGCGGGCGTATGTCAAGGATTGATCTTACAACAGGCGAGAGCCAAAACATCTCACCCAGCCCTTTTCCATCCCAGGCTCATCCAGCCAGTGAATTGCCTTATCGTTTTGCTTGGAACACACCTATCGTGGCTTCACCGCATAATCCTGATATAATTTATTTAGGTGGGAATGTGCTGTTTCGTTCCAGGAATTTTGGAACAGATTGGGAAATTATCAGTCCTGATTTAACCACGAATAATCCAGAGAAACAAAAGCCGGCCGGAGGCCCAATTGCCATAGAGGGAACCGGAGCTGAGTACCACTGCACAATCCGCACTATCTCTGAATCTCCTATTAAGAAGAATGTCATATGGGTAGGTACAGATGATGGCTTGGTTCATGTTACAAGTAATGGAGGAAAAGACTGGACGGATGTCACAAAGAATATCCCTGAAATATTGCCCGAGGGATATGTGACTAATGTAGAAGCTTCCCGGTTCGATGTCGCTACAGCTTATATTACTTATGACAGACACATGCTGGATGATATCAAACCATACGTGTTTAAAACAAATGATTTTGGGGAAACATGGGAGAATATAACGGGAAATTTACCAAATAAAGGATATACACACATTATTCGTGAAGATCCACAAAATCCACAACTATTGTATGTTGGTACTGAGTTCGGCATTTATGTCTCATTTTCTGGAGGGAAAAACTGGATAAACCTTGGGATGAAAAATCTTCCGACTGTTTCTATTCGTGATCTAAAAGTACATCCAGTGGAAAACGATTTGATTCTTGGAACTCACGGACGTAGCTTTTATATCCTTGATGACATTGCTTTTATTCAGGAACTTTCAAAGGAAATATTGGATTTGGATATCCACTTGTTTAACCTCAGGAAAGCATGGCGTTATTCCCTGGTCGGGAATAAACAAACAACAGGAGGAGCTAAGGCATTCAGGGGTTCCAACCCAGAATATGGTGCTCTAGTCACTTACTATCTGAAGTCATCTCCTGGTGAAAAAACCACAGTCAAGATCCAGATCTTGGATTCTCAAGGAAATCTTGTAAAAGAAATAAAGGGAACGAATCATGCAGGTATTAATCGTGTTGCCTGGCCTTTGCGATACGAAGGCCCTAAACCAAGACATATGGATAGATCCCAGGCAATCGATCGGCGCAGCGTTTCCCGGGGGCCCCAAGCACTTCCTGGTGAATATACTGTTAAATTAATCGTTGGTGACAAAGAGATAAGCAAAACATTAGATGTGAAGATGGATCCTGCCGTAAAAGTATCCGAATCAGCGCTTAAAGCTCAATGGAAAAATGCCATGGAATTACGGGATATGTTGTCTTCTTTGAATCTTGCGCTGAGAAATTTAGACATCATTGAATCTCAATGCAAAGAGCTTTTAGAGAAAATCGAAAAAAGCAAAGAGACTCCAGAAGCAGCAAAAAAAGAGACAGATGATTTGCTGGAGAAGTGTAAATACATGAGAGAGCATATGTCAATTGAGGGAAGGAATTTCAACTGGACTCCTGGGTATATATATGGAAAAGTTAGTTCTCTTTTTTCTGCGATTGACGGTACTAATGCTCCTCCCACACTCCATCAATTAGAGTTTTTGGAAGAGGTAAGGGTTGAATTCCGGGAAAGCCTCGATAAAGTCAAAAACCTAATCGCAGAAGATATCCCGGTCCTAAATCGAACCTTGCAGCAATACGGTTTACCTACAATACTTCCTGGAGAACCTATTGGATAACTTTAGCTGATTTCCCTCCAGAAAATCCCGCCTTCTCCTTATAGGGAAGGCGGGATTAAAGTTTTACTTCATCAGAAACCTTTGCTCAAATTTTTTTCTGATTCCAAACCGCAAGGCGGAATAATTAGAAAATGCAGTGGATTACATAGCACGCGTTAAATATTGATCGGTGTAACGGGAAGAGCACGGATCACATTAAAAATATTAAACGCATCGATCGACAAAGAGATGGCGCCGTATTTTCCTGTTTTGAAATTTTTCTAAAAATGCAAATCCAGCATGGATAACCTATCCAATCCGGTATCACCAATTATGGTTTTTTTAATTATCCTTGTATTACCTTTATAAAATTGTTTGCATTTATATTGCGACCCGTTAAGACAAGCACTACCTTTTTCTTTGGCTCATGTATTTTTCCTGCTAGAATTGCGGCTAGCCCTACCGCGGACGCACCTTCAACTATAAGTTGCTCCTCTGTGAAAAAGGTCCGCATGGCCTTTTTAATTTCTTCTTCTTTGACCAAGAAAACAGATTCGATAAGATTCCCTGCAATACTGAATGGGAGGGGGCTAAATCCTCCTAAAAGCCCGTCGGCCAGGGATGGGTGGAGCTGAATGCGCTCAATGGAGCGTCCCTCACGCAAGGACAGATAGGCGCCTGGGGCGGCTTCAGGTTCAACACCCAGGATTCGAATGGAAGGGATCCTGGCTTTCACCGCCGAGGCAATACCCGCAACCAGTCCTCCTCCGCCAATGGGTACGACAATTAAATCGGTATCTGGAAGGTCTTCAAGGATCTCAACTCCGATCGTACCCTGTCCCGCAATGATATGGGGATGAGCATGGGAGTGTACGTAGATGCCTTTTTTTTGCCTGGCCGAGGCCATTGCCAGATCCAGAGAAGCAAAGAAATCCTTTCCGGAACATACTATCTGGGCTCCCAGCAATTTAATTTTTTCAATTTTGGCTTTGTCGGCCTTGCGCGGCACATATATGCATACTGAACCTTTTCCCATTAGTCTGCTCATGAAAGCGAGAGCCAGACCATGGTTACCGCTTGAGGCAGTCACTAACAGCAGGTCTCTACTCCCTTTCTCCAGTTGGCTTAAAAAGTTAGCGACTCCCCGAACTTTGAAAGATCCGCACTTCTGCCAGCACTCCATCTTCAAATAGAGCTCCATACCCGTTTTTTTACTCAGAGCGGCAGAGTAGAGCAGAGGCGTCTTGTATACAAAGGGCCGTATCCTTAAAACGGCTTGATCTACCAGCTTGGTGTTGTAGTCTGCATTTTCTATCGTATATCTTTCCTCTCTCATGGCAATCAATCAGCAGTGTGAAAAAGCTTGACCTGGGCGGGCTTTAGGAATTGTTGGATCTCCAGGGCATACCCACCCGGATCTTCCAAGAAAAAGCAGCGCACCTGAATGTCCCGTTTTTCCTGTATTCAGGTCAGCAGCTTAACTCCTTCACTTTTCAGGCGCTCATACCAATCGTTGACATCCTGGGTCAGAAAAGTTAAGAGTACAGCGTTGTGCTCTTGGGGCTTAAAGAAGCCTTTTTCACCGGCTACAACACCTAGATAGCTGCTTCCAGTAATCCGATAGATTTTAGCCCACCTCTGGTCTTCCACCAGCTCAAATCCCATCAGGTGTTGGTAGAACTTTTCCGCAGCCTCCAGATCGGGGTAGTAAAAAAAGGTTATTTGTCCATCCATGCTGTTTTTATTCATGCGTATCTCCTGGCTAATATTTCTATATATCTGACGACAAATTACAAGAGGATTTTATATATTAAACACGTTGTATTCCAGCTTCATTCCCCTTCGAGCATACGCCATAAACGCCTTAACAGCGTCTAGGATGGTTCCAGTTTTTCCCCGCACTTTGTGACCGCAATTTGATTGTCTTTTACTGAAGTTGCTTTAGGAATCGATAGAAACCCCTCTCTGTGCTTCTCTAACCGCGGCTTCAGCCAGGATTAATATGGGATCAAATAGTGGAACTTTTAAATCTTTGGATTCAAGGGCTAAGGGGATCTCCGTGCATCCGGCGATGATGCCCTGTGCGCCTTTTTTGATAAGAATATTTGCAATATCAACCAAAATTTTTTTGCTCTCTTCACGAACATGACTTGCCTTAAAACCCTTTATTTTATATATAGCGGACATGACACATTCCTGACCATCCAAATCAGGTACAAGGGTATTGATATTACTTTCCTGCAATTTTTTTTGAAACATTCCGCCGTGAATTGTACCTTTTGTAGCCAAAAGGCCCACGGATTTAATCTGTGGATTGTGCAGAGTGATAAAACCAGAGACTTCATCCAAGGCAGAGAGGATGGGAAGGTTGAGTTTTTGGTACAGTTCTTCAAGAAAAAAGTGAGCTGAAATACAAGGAATAACAATGAAATCCGCCCCTGCCTTCGCCAAGGAGATCCCACTACTGACTATCATTGGTACTGGATTTTCTCCCTTTCCCAATATAGCATCTGTACGATCGGGGATCTTAGGATTGTTATATATGATTAGCCGCAGGTGTTCTTGGTCTCTAGTTGCTGGAGTTATCTGGATAATCTTTTTAAAAAGATCGAGTGTTGCTTCCGGTCCCATACCACCTAAAATTCCAATTACTTTTTCTCCCATAATTGAATTCCTTTCATTTTATCGATAACTCGTTCAAGCAACTTCTCACATTGCTTGCCTCGTGTCTTATGCTCCACTATAACCGCATCTATCGATTTAATTCTGATTTAATTTGTGTGTTTTTCTCTAGAATCAGAAACTTTTCATTTATTTAGTTATAGTCGTTCCACTTTTCCCTTCTATTGCAGAAGTCGCAGAAAAAAGAGCCCCTATAACACTTTTTTCTCCGCAATTCTCTACGACTCTTATGCCAGCTTCTATCTTTGGTTTCATACTCCCTTCTTTGAAATGTCCCTCTGCAAGATACTTTTTGGCTTCAGACAAGTCCATTGTATCAATCCACTTTTGTTGCGGAGTATTGTAATGCAATGCAACTTTCTCAACATCTGTAAGTATAAGCAAAATATTTGCATCAATATCAATGGCAAGGCGGCAGGCAGTTAAATCTTTATCAATCACAGCCTCAACTCCAACAATCTTATTGTCTTTTTTTATCACAGGAATTCCCCCGCCTCCTGCTGCGATAATAATATAACCCTTATCAATATTGTTTTTGATTACTTCTTTTTCAATAATACCAATGGGAATAGGGGAAGGAACAACTCTTCTCCATCTTTTATTGCTATCTTCTTTCATGACAAAAGAAGTTTTTCGCATGAGTAATTCTGCTTCTTTCCTATCATGAAATGGTCCTATAGGCTTGGTAGGATTTTTGAATGCAGTATCATTGGCTCCCACCAGGACTTGAGTAACAATGCTAGCCACAGGAAGATCAATATTATTCTTAGCCAATTCATTTTCCATCGACTGTTGGATGAAATATCCTATCAAGCCTTGTGATTTTGCTGAACATGCATCAAGAGGCATAGGTGGAACTATTTCTCCAGCTAAACTATTCTGTATATAAAGATTTCCAACTTGTGGACCATTTCCATGGGTCAGTACAATCCTGTACCCTTCTTTCATAAGTTTCACAATCTCTGCTATTGCTTTCTTTACATTGTTAAATTGCTCTTGATAAGAACCCTTTTCATTTGCCTGCAATATTGCATTCCCACCTAGTGCTACTACTATAATTTTATTTTTCATCATTAAGAAATAAAAACTTTATCTTCACCATCAACTTCTTTTAAATGTACGCATACTTCCCTATCTAGTTTAACGGACATCTTTTTCCCCATATAATCTGGTTGGATAGGAAGTTCTCTACCACCTCTATCAATTAATACGGCAAGCTGAATTGATCTAGGTCTTCCAGAATCAATAAGTTCATCAATTGCTGCTCGTACTGATCTTCCTGTGAATATTACATCATCCACAAGTACAATGTTTTTTTCAGTAATATCAAATTGAATTTCATGTTTTACTATATATTTGTATGCCTTCAGATGAACGTCATCTCGATAAAATGTTATATCAATTTCCGATGTCGCAATTTTTTTCCTACCTATAAATTCAATTCTTTCTGCAATTTTTTTGGCTAATATATCTCCCCTATTCTTTATGCCTATAATGATAAGAGTTAAAGGATCGAGATTTCTTTCTAAAATCTCATTTGATATGCGAATAATGATTTTTCCAATTTCATTCTCATCAAGAATTTTATGTTTCATAAATACCTTATATAATAATATAATTCAGAAATCAAGATTATTTGTTGACAATAAACAATCGACAAATTGTAGTTTTTTATAATTACCCACGTAATATGTAAGAGAACTTTAAAAGTTAAATAGTTTGATGAAAATCAAATTTTTTTCAGATCGAAATTGGGCTAGCTGAGTGCAATCCATGTAGCACTTCTCGTCCTAATCTTTCTCAGCAGGGACAATGATCTTAATAAGATTTTTCTCTGCAAGCTTACCGTTAAGAGTAAGGAGATCATTATTAACTAGGTTATTATACTCAACCTGAAGGCTTGCTATTTGTTTAGATAGCATCTCATGAATTTCGTATTGCTGCTCTGTAGGAGGAAAATCTACCGATCCATACCCACTATACGCAAGCTTACGAAGAAGCATACCAGGAACTCGGAGATTGTGTGTGTGTTTAATATGGAAAAATTTTGATTCCAAATCGTTAGCCTTCTTTTCAAATTCTAATGCAGCACTCAGAACGGGTTACGTGCACCTGTCCATCATTGCTTCCTGCCCAGATCTGCCCCTCTTCCAAACTCGATTCAGAGATTGCAAAAAGAGTGCATCCAAAATCTACTCCACAATTATCTATTGTTAGACCGCCTGAATCCACCTGCCTGCTTTTATCGTTTGTGGTTAGATCAGGGCTAATAACTTCCCAACTATACCCGCCATTTGTCGTCATATGAACAAATTGACTTCCGACATACACCTTATTATGATCATGTGGTGAAATTGCCAATGGAACCGTCCAGTTCCAACGGTATTTCAGCTTAGCCGGTCCCCATCCTAAACTATAATCAGGCCAGACTGTGACGTCCCGAGACTGCCCTGTGCGCAGATTATACGTAGTAACAATTTGATGCATATTTCCCGACCAGATAATATTATTATCGACTGGATCGGGATAGGTAAATCCGCTTTCACCACCTCCTACAGAATGCCACATACTTAAAGTAATAGATTGGCTTTTGCTGTTACTAGGACCACGCCTTGATGGCCCATCCTGCCGATTTCCATACACAAAATATGGAATCTGGTTGTCAACAGCCACATGATACATCTGTGCCACTGGAAGCTTAGGCATGTGCCAAGTTTTGCCGCGGTTTGTGGAAATAGCGACACTCCCATCATTAGCAACTAACATCCGGTCGGGAATTAAAGGATCGATCCACATGTCATGATTATCTCCACCAGGACTGCTAGATCGTGGTAATATTGTTACTGTTTTACCTCCGTCCAAAGATTTAAAAAAACCATTCGCCAGAAAATACACTTCATCTTCATCATCAGGAGTAACAGCCATACGCGTATAATAATGCGCTCGCTGTGTGTATCGTTGATCAATGCTTATCAGGCTCCAAGTTTCTCCGCCATTCTCCGATCGCCAAAGAACTCCTGAGAAGTCATCCTGCGGTGTTTCAATCAATGCATATATACAGTTTAGCTTGTTTGGAGCATATGCAAAACCAATTTTTCCTGTCGGTGGTTTCGGCAATCCATTCCCTGTGAGTTTTTTCCATGTGGTTCCACCGTCTCCAGAAAGGAATAGCCCTCCTTGCATACCTCCGCTTGTTCGCTGCCACGTTCTGATCTTAAATGGCCACATTCCAGCAATAATGTTCCTTGAGTTGTTTGGGTCCATAGCTATGTCCGAGGCTCCAGTGTTTTCATCAACAAATAGCACTCGCTCCCATGTTTTTCCCCCATCGATCGTCCGGTACACACCACGGTCTTGTTGAGGCCCGTAGCAGTGTCCCATCGCAGCAGCAAAAACTATATCCGAATCGCGTGGGTCAATGAGAATTCTTCCGATCCTGCCAGTCTTTTTGAGACCCATGTTCTTCCATGTTTTACCCGCGTCAGTTGACTTGTAGATACCGTCACCAATGGAAATGTTACTGCGATAAAGGTTTCACCTGTACCTGCCCAAACAATGTTCGGATCCGATGGAGCCATAGCCAAGGAGCTAACTGACTGTGCATTCTGATCGTCAAATATAGGATTCCAATGGATGCCGCCATCAATTGATTTCCAAATTCCCCCGGATGCTGCACCGACATAAATAACCTTAGGATTTCCCGGTTCACCAATAACTGCAATCACTCGATTACCTTCCGGACCGATATGGCGATACCTGAGCTGCGTATATAAATCAGGAGTGATCTTCAAAACATTCTGTTCACTATACAGTGGCAGAGACAAGAATAAAACAAAAAAAGCCACCAAGGGAACCGCCAATAAGTAAGCTTTCATGCCTGTATTTACCCTAAACATCTTAAACCTCCTTTTGTCCTTTATTAAGAGCGTTGAATTTGTTGACAAAAATCCATCATGCCTAACGAGCTTTATTAGTCTTTCATTATAATGGACTCCGAAAGAAGAAAAACAGAAATTTAGAGCCTCTAAATTTTTTCGACTAAGATTTTACAGAATGAATCTCGCCACCCCTTTAGAGGTGGCGAGATTACAATAGCGCTTATCAGGAGACTTTGTTTTTAGAATTTGTATCTGAGGCCAATACGAAAAACGCGCGGGTTGAGGACAGCTTCGACATCATTAGCACGCGATGAATTTATAGTTGAGTATCGCACAAGTGCAGGAGCTGCGTTCAGGATATTGAAACCATCAATGGACAAAGAAATGGTGCCCCAACTTGCAGTTATAAAATCCTTTTGCAGACGCAAATCCAACATAGTCATCGTATCTAATCTGGTATCTCCAAATTTTTCAGTGTAAAGTGTAACCGTTGAACCAAGTCCTGCTGCTGCTCTTTCAGGAGCTTGGGCGACGATTTGTTGCGCTTGAATTGATCCCTGTCTGGTGACGAAAAAACCGCTGCAGTCGATACCATATGGAAGCCGGACAAGAAAAGATATTTTCGCCATCCATTTGAGAAAGTACTCATTGCTCGGAGTGCCCTCGAGCATGTCTATATTTGTGGGATCATGGTAGCCTTTGTCTCCGTAGTGTTGGCTATGTGTTTGGTAAGTGAAAGAAGCATTCATCATCCAGCCTTTGCTGAATTTTTTATCCGCCACTATTTCAATACCGGAATAATTTTCATGATAATCAGGTTGGTTGGTCATTATAGTGCCCACTGGGCGCTTTTGGTCTAACGTCCAATACTCGTAAGGGTATGAATTTCCATCATAAGCAACTGTTCCAGTGTAGGGACCGATCCAATTTGCCTGATTGATTCCGATGTATGGATACCAGACAAAACGGTGATTGCGGCGCAGGATTAGATTTGCACTCAGAGAAAAATCAGTGATCACTTCCCTCTCAATGCCCAGAATAGCCTCGTCAGTAAGAGGTGCATTTACATTTGGATCGATCTCATTCGGAGATGCAATAGAGGTGGGATTCCAAGGATCAAAGCCACTGTAAGAAAGCAGGCCATCATAAGGATAACCAACAAGCTCATCTAGCTGAATATTGTTGTCGCCGCTAAGGTCATTCCAGTAGTAAGTAACATAAGCCGTAGCTGTGGGAGAGATATGCCTGACCACCCCGCCTCCCAGCTGGTTTGCGTATCGAGCCAAATTAGCACGGATCAGGGTTCTCCCATCGCCGCCGATGTCATAGGTGAAACCGGCTCGTGGCGAGAAGTTTCCCCATACAAGATTAGGATCGATAGCACCAACAGAAATAGCAGGCATCAAATCAGGAGCCATTTTGGCGGCTTTAATATTTGTTCCTTTAAGAAAAGACTTCTCCCGGTCATATCTTAAGCCAAGATTGAAGGTCAAGCTACCTGCTGTAAAGGTGTCGCTGACATAAGCGCTAAATCTTTGGCCCTCATAATCCCTGCGATATTCTCGATAGAGTCGAGCCCTATAGGGTTCTCCGTCCCAATAATATTTCAACGCTCCTCCACCATAATCTGATGATGATGTTATGGGTGTCCAGCGGTATTCGACTCCGAATTTGAATTCATGATTTCCGCCCAAGACCTCTTCCACAAAGAGATTCCCATCAACTGTTCCGCTATAAGCAGGGCGATCTGAATTAAATGAAGAGTAGGAATCCCACCACAAGCCAGTGACGAGGTCATTGCTAGGCACCGTGTCCATTCCTCCATAAGGGAACTGGTTCCACCACCTTGGAAACACGTGAAATTTCGCTGAGAGAAGTAAGTTATCAGAGAAAAAATGTTCGTCTTCCAGTTTCATTGGGAGGTTCATTGCTTTCATATCGACAGTTGTCTCATGTGGACGAGTCGCACTGGCGCCCCTGTCTGGCTGGAACTTTCTCGTGTAAACAATATTTAGCTCCATCCTGTTTTTAGGGCTTAGCTGGAAATTGGCCTTGAAATTGAGTCCAGGTATTCTGGTTCTTTCAGGATTGCCTGAAATGAGCACCCTCTTGATATTTTGCTCACCGAATCCAGCCCAGAACCAGAGTTTGTCTTTAATGATAGGACCGCCTAACTGAAAACCAACATCAATAATCCGTTCGATCTTGTTTCCGCTTAAGCCCAGCTCTTTCATCTCATCAGTAGCGTTATTACTTTGTAAAGCTTCGGGAGTGTAGAAAAGTCGGCCCATGGCCTCAAACTTATTAGTCCCTCGCCTTGTGACCATGTTGATGGCGACACCGCCTGTCTGGAAAGAGGCGTCTTTGCCTCCTGTTACAACCTGCATTTCTTCAAAAGTATCAAAATCGTAGTACATGGGCGACCCCCCCCCTGAACCTGCATTTTCAGTGATATCTACACCATCCAAATAAAGCTGATGACTAGCAGATACATTGCCTCTCGCTTCAGGCCCAACCTGCTGACCCGATTCGCTGCCTCCAACATTCACGCGACTTGAAGAAGAAATGCCAGGCACCGATTGCATAACTACCCATGGATCTCGGGCTGAAGGTATTTCTTGCAGTTGTTCTGAGCTGACATTAGTAGCAGTTCCTGTCTTTTTTTTGTCGACAACGGGTACCCTAGCCACAACTGTAACTTCTTCTGACAGCGCTACCGGCGTCATCTTTACTTTAAGATCAACGTTACTTCCAATTCGAATAACTACATTTTCTTGGAGATAATCATTAAATCCGCTTAGTTCGAATTTGCAGGTATATATTCCTGGAGCAAGATTGACAAAACGGAAAGCTCCACTTTCAGACGTTATGGTTGATGCGGGGGCGATGGCGCCCTCAAGAGTTACTGAAACCCCAGGAAGGGGCATTCCCTCTGGATCTGCAACGATACCGCGGATATTTCCATATTGCTGTTGGGAAAAAGACAGGCCGGCAACTAACAAGAAAATGGTAGCAAATGATAAGATTTTTTTCAATTCAACCTCCTTTTTATTATCTTAATTTTAATAAAAATCCTTATGGTGAAAATGAATCACTCAGTCGTCCTTCTGTATTGTTCATATCCCGATTGCACCTCCTGTTGAAAAAATCTCAAAAAATGGGATTTTTTCATTTATTTCTTGTATCCAAATTGATTCGTTTCAATTGTAAAAGCAACCCTAAGTTTGACACTGCAAGAGCACTATAATTTGTCGATTGTATTTTGTCAACAAAAATATTAATTTTTTTCATTTTTTTTTAGGTGGTCATTCTGGAAGAATGTGACAATATATTTCGCTTTCTCTTCAGATGAGTTCATGATTTAGCTCAGAAAACATAAGCGAATTTTAAGAAGAGAGTATGGCCTTGAGTGCCTTTTTCTCCATGTTCAGCAGTTCCTTTTTGATAGGCCAACTGGATTAATCCGAATGGAGGCTGAAAGCGGTAGACAAAAACTATCTGAAGGTTTTGTTTGTCTATCGCGGAATTTATTTGGTAGAAAAATTTAAGAAAAATGTCTTTGGTAAAATATTGATTGGCCAGGATAACATGAATCCATGTACTTTCATCCTTTGGGTCTGGAGAGAGGAAAAGCCTTGTTAGATTATATTCTAATGAAAGGTTCCGGAATATGTTTTGACTTAATCGCCCACTTATAAGAGTGAAATCAGAGTCAAAATTTTTTCCGAACTCATAACTTATAAAAGCAGACTGCCATTCTCTCATGTTATAACCCAGCTCAAGCAATGACCCGTAATTTGTGAACTTTTTCTCATAAAGTTTGTATCCCTGATTATGACGGAATTTGAAGCTAAATTTATTTTTTAAGTCAAAAGTGAGGGATTGAAAAACTTCCCAACTTCTTAAAGTTTTATCCATACCCCAATAGATATTATAGTTGGAATTATATTCTATTCGGTCTAAACCAAACTTCTTTAACCAAAAAGTCTTTTTTATTGCAGAATCGAGTTCATGGCGATTATCATCCTGTATAAATCCCACTGCGTTGGCATTAGCACCGAAATACTTTCCCAAATAAGTGTAACAAAAATGAATATGAAAAGTAGTTGAATTAAAACTTGGACTTAGGAAAAATGCTAAATCATTTCTATTAGAATCTCCATAACTTAATGCCAATTGTCCTGTGAATTTAAAGTTTTTTGTAAAGTCGTGAGAAGTATCCAAACCAAGAGTTCCCTGATTCTTTCCATTCGCGAATTTGTTTGCTATTAAAAACCCTAATGTGGATGATTTTATTATGTCTCGCTTCAAGCGAAATACGCTAAAATTGGCAGATACCTCTTCTTCATCATTTTTTTTAGTCTGAGCAGACAAGAAAGAAAACTCATTACGACCTGTCTTGCCATAGAGTTTTACCCCTGCATAAATGTTCGTGATCCTTCTTGAATAAAATAATCTAATTCTTTGCGTGTAGATGGAATTACCTTCTAAAAAGAAATATCTCTTCTCAGGAAGATGCAGTTCGAATCGAGTGAGATTGACCTGTTCCCGGTCCGCTTCAACAGTTGCAAAGTCAGGATTTACAGTTAAATGGCCTGAGATAGATTGCGTGAAATTATAGCTGGCGTCAAGGCCTGCATCATAGCTAGTTTTCTGACCTTGTTCAATAGAAGAGATAGTATGGGGAATTATTTCCGACTTATGTTGATAATTTTCAAGATTCAAGCCTGTTAAGGTACCATATGTTGAAAGCTTTCTATAGTCTTCTTTTAAAGGTCCGACCCAAAGACTTTTCTCAAATCGACGTGGCAAGTATCTGCTGAACTGTATTCCCCATGTTCGATTTTTCCCTGGATTGAATTTTAAAGTCTTAAAAGGGATCGCAATCTCGGCAGTCCATCCTTCACTATTTATGGCTCCAGCTGACCTCCAAATCCCGTCCCAATTTGTGTCAGCAACAAGACCGTTATCAGCCACACGGCCATCATGCTGGACCCCTACAGGATTGGTTCGAAGATAATAACCTGTCCTTTTATCATGGAATGTATCCACGATTACAGTTACACTATCAGTGCCACTGGCAGCAGTTAAGCCATCTCTTTTATTTGATCCTAATACTATTTTTTCTGGTTCAGGATCAAAACAGATGAAGCCGAAATAAATACAGTCATCATCATAAAGAATCTTGACTTCTGTCATTAATGAAGACGGATCTCCTCTTGAAGGCTCATACTGGAAGAAACCTCTTGCAATTGGAGCCCCTTTCCAAACATTTTCATCCAGAATTCCATCTATTTTAGGCGCAATTTCTGTTTTTTGTGCTGAAATCTCAAAATCTTTATTTTGGCAAAATATCCACTCTAAAGGAAATAAAATTACTGCTAAAATCAGCACGCTCTTTTTTACCATTATTCCATTCTTTCGCAAAGCCAAAATGGATGTAACGATTTTCTTTGGTGCTGCATCGTACTTGATTGAATATCACTGTTGAAGCTGTTTATTATTTTGAATCATCTCCCAAAAGGTTGGAAAGAATTCTTTAATTATAAGTAGCAAAAAGGAAAAGGAACGGAAATATCTGCGGTAACTGCTGGAGCTGAATGAAGTGATCAATACTGTTCTGATCCCCCAATAGAAGTTGAAACACATTTGGGCCCATAAATCCCGAACCTCTACATTTAAGGCTTTTGAAGAATGGCGTTCTCTGGCCCAATGTATTGAACCTCCAGAAGTTAGAAGTTTGTGTACACTTTTGAGTACTATAGTTATGGCATTCTTAATCACTTTAATTACCCCATTATTAAGGAATGCTGGAAGCAGTGAACAACAAGATCAAAGTCATCAAGCGTAATGTTTATGGTTGCCATGATTTGTGTTACTTCTCACTCAGGAACATACACGCCTTCTTCAACTAATTGGGAGATGATTCATTATTTTTTAACTAATATAAAAAGTCAAGAAAAATGTAGACAGTTGACAGTTGACACAATCCGCACTATCTCTGAATCACCTGTGCAGAAAGATGTCATCTGGGCAGGGTCGGATGATGGACTTATGCATGTTACCCAGAATGGTGGGGATACATGGACGAATGTGACCAAAAACATCCCTGGCCTGCCTCCATAGGGGTACATTAGTCAAATAGAAGCTTCCCGAACATGAAAAAGCGTGGCGTATATGACTAGCGACAGGCATATGCTGGATGATGTTCATCCCTATGTCTTCAAGACCACAGATTTCGGAAAAACTTGGACTAATATAACAGGTAACCTGCCTACAAATGCATGGGTACACGTCATCCGAGAAGACCCAAGGAATCCGCAGGTTTTATATGTGGGTACTGAATTCGGCATCTTTGTTTCCTTTATAGGAGGGAAAAACTGGATGCCATTGAAGATGAAGAATCTGCCAACTGTATCTGTTCGTGATCTTCTTATTCATCCCAAGGAAAATGATTTGGTTATCGGAACACACGGACAGAGCATATACATCCTAGACGACATCTCTTTCCTCCAACAGTTTTCGAATGAAGTGATGGATTCAGATATTCATTTGTTCAACCTTCAAAAGGCCTGGGGCTATCACTTAGCGCGAGATAAGACGACCACAGGTGGAGCAAAGGCATTTGTGGGAAAAAATCCTGATTACGGTGCTCTCATTGCTTATTTCCTGAAAACATCACCTGGCCGTTGGACTATGAAGGCCCTAAACCAAGACATATGGATAGACTCCAGACAATCGATCGGCGCAGCGTTTCCCGGGGGCCCCAAGCAACTCCTGGTGAATATACAGTTAAAATAATCGTGGGAGATAAGGTGATGGACAAAAAGCTACAGGTTGTTCTTGATCCTGCCTTAGAGTTAGAAGACTCTGAGCTTCGGGCTCAATGGGAAGCGGCTATGGAGCTCCGAGACATGTTATCTACTTTGAATCTTGCGTTGCATGCCCTGGATAACATTGAATTTCAAGCAAAGAACCTGCAACAGACAATTAATCATGCAGAAGAAATTCCTGAGGCTATGGCTGAAAGCGTAGAAAATGTATACAATAAAGCCGTCTACATTAGAGAGCATATATCAATTGAAGGAAGAAATATCAACTGGACTCCTGGGTATATATATGGAAAAGTGAATTCGCTTTTTTCTATGATAGATGGTACTAATGCTCCTCTCACACTCCATCAATTAGAGTTTTTGGAAGAGGTTAGAGTTGAATTCGGGGAAACCATCAAAAAGGTCAATACTCTGATTACAGAAGATATTCCGGATTACAGAAGATATTCCGAACCTCAATCGAGCACTTCGAAATCTCAATTTCCCCACTATACTTGCCGGAAAACCTATCGAATTGCGTTAATAAGCTTTGTGACAAGAGAGAAAAATGCGAACAGAACTATGGTCCATAGAGAGGTTCAACTGCAGAAAAGAGTTGGTAGAGAATTAATGATTGGTGTTCTTGGCAGTATGGAACCGGTATTCTATCAAGGATGGCTCGGAGATATAGATCAGATCCGGGATCCTGGCGATGAATCTGAAAACGGCAGTGAACAAAGCATGAAACATACAGAATGAGATAGATATTGAATGATAAATAACAAACCAAATGGACTATTATTAAAATGAGTAATACGTTTTTCAGTAGATCCTAGCTAGAGTAAACCTATCATCAGATTGAATCATGATCCAAAAATTACTCATGATTATTTAGAGTGTTTAAACTTCTTTATGGTGTTAACTTTTTCCTCTATTTCTTGCTGTCGAGGATTTATTTCTAGGGATTTTTCCCAGGCATTCAAGGCCTCTTCGTTTTTGCCCAGACGAAAATAACACTCGCCAATTGCATTAAGGACTAATAGGTTTGTGCCAACACTATTGAGATATTCTTTATAGTGTTGGATAGCAATCTCATACTCTTTCAAAGCCTGAAGAGCCTGCCCTAAAAGTATGAGAAAGCTGAAATCTTTAGCTTGTGTTTCTCGAGCAAAAGGAAGGAGAATATTTTTAACATTCTCAAATCTCTCCTGTAGGAAGAGAACTTGACTATAGGCTGTCGCATACCTCAAGGACTCTGGTCTTTGAGAGAACGCTGCACCTAAAAACTTCACCGCTTGAAGAAGATCTCCCTGATTTAAATATTGGATGCCTAAGATATAATTATATTCAACATTCTCAGAAGAAGGAATAACCTTGGAATAGATCCATGGTCTTGAGACACGAGTGAGTTGTGAGATTACAAATTGGACTTCCTCAAAAAAAAGTTCATTTTCTTGGGCGTCCAAGAGGGAAACTCTAAGGGAAAAATAGTCTGGCAAGAATTCAGCTAGGGAAAATTCTTGCATGAAGTTGATGCCTGCGGGATAGTTTTTCAATGGCATATCTTTTTTCGAATAAAAAGAAGAATTGCGTATAAACGTATACCGGATAAATCCCTCTCGACGCAGTTTGGAAGAGAGGCCGTAAATCTGGAAGAACACGTTTAAATTATCTGATTTAGCAAAAATAGCCCTGGGTTGAGTATAGAGTTGGAATTTACCCAATTGGTAAGGCCTGATGGATTGAACGGATTCTTTTTTACTTTCGGAGCGATAGCAAAGAAGAATCGGAGACATTTTGGGAGCTTCAAGGAGGTGGGGAATATCAATGGTTTGTTCAAAAGATGAGAATTCTTTGGAGACTGTGTTCTTGATAAGGAGGCTAAACCTGTAATTTCCAGGAATAAGCGGAATAATATCCTCCAGGATAAAAGGTTTTCCCTGGAAGTCCATCAATTGTTCTTTGCTAAATTCCAGAGAAAATTTTTTCTCATATTGGAAGATGGTTTTCCCTTCTAAATTCGAAAAATTGCCGTTAAAAAGAAAAGTGGCATAGTATTTTTCATCGAAGGAACCAACAGACAGATTCTCAAGTTCAACTGAATAGTGAACAAAGAAAAGGCCTGAGTCATCCTGAAAAACCTTCACTAAATAATCATTCTGAATGTAATTGGCCGTGTATTCAACTTCGATACTATCTTTATATTTTAGCAAAGATTTCGCGTAATTATCATTCACAGTTTTGTAAGGGAGAGTATTTATATTTGAAAGGAGCACATCTGAAATCAAAGATGCATGCCCCGAAAGAGAGGATTCTCCTGGAATAAGTGTTATAGCAAAGTCAGCTAAGTCAGGTGCACGACTTTTTAACTCCATATAAGTCTCTTCAAGATTCGTAGGATCCCCCCTATAATTGATAAGAAGACTATAAGGACCATCACTAACAGGACTATAAATTTTATATTCTCCTACTCCTCTTTTTTTAAAAAAAACAATATTGAAGGCAGGGGGAAGACTTGATGCATTTGTTCCTGCGTAGAACCAAACCTCTGTTGGATGCACTCCCTTGGTGCCCTGGTGCCTGTCAATATCAAAAGGAGGGCCAAGAATGATATATATCCGGCCCCGATCAGTCATCCACCCAGGCCGAGTTGTATCTCGGCCAAAAAACTTATTGGCATAGGCGATCCTTCGATAATGCTCTGTTTTAAATTCATTCTCTGTAGTTCCTCTCGTGGGATCTCTCTGCTTCCAAAAAGCCGCGATAAATATATTCCTTTCTCTGTCTGAATGCAGGCTTAAAAAAATGTCTTTCTCTGCAGGAGTAATAATGTAAACCACCTCTTCTTTCAGCCATTTTTGATGCTGTAAAGGTAAGTCCTCAATTTCTTTTTTTCCCAAAGAAAAAAGAAGTTGAGGCATTAAAATGGAGAAAAAAAAGATGATCAAAATTATTTTTTTCGCTTCATTATTCATATTACTAATTCCCTTCCCTCGTTAAAACCGTTTATAATGGTTCTATAATTAGGGATTGGATCCATTGTTCTTGAATGATTTCTATGTGTCATGCTGTTTTTCAATAAAATTTCTTTTTCAAAGTCTCATATCAGTGGGACCATGTCAAGGATGTCATCTTGTCTAATATGGCTAATGCGAATCAAGAGAAATTCGTTATTTACAATGGAAAAGCGAAAAAAACCCGAAAGAGAAATGCTCTTTTTTTTAAATACAATCCCTATGGCCCAGACCAATTGAAATCAGAGATTGAATTACTGGGGCCCATTTATAAATTTTAGTAAAACAGAAGCTCAGAACCATTCTATTTCTCTAAATACTTCAATATTTCTTTAGCTGTGGCTGCTTTTTCTGCGTCTGGAGTGAGCTTAAGGAATCTATTGAAATTCATCTTCGCGTTTTCCTTTTCATTTATATTCATATAACACATTCCTAACTGATAAAATGCATCTGATAAATTGGGATCCAGGGAAAGAGCTTTGTTGTAGTACTCGATAGCCTTTTTTATCTCTCCTTTATTATAGAAAGACGTTCCAATATTGTAAAAAACTAGAGAATCGGTTATTGATTCTTCCTCAATTCGATTGAAATAGCTCAATCCTATCTCTAATTCTCCCTTTTCTAAATACGAATTTCCCAAGGCAATCAGAATTTCTGTTGATCCGGGCTGTTTATTCAAAATCAATTTATACTGTGCTATCGCTGAATCATAATTAGCTAACTCATAATAGGCGTTTCCTAAGTTTTTATGGATTATATAGAATTCAGGATTTTCTTTTAATATTATCTGATATTCTTTTATAGCCTCCTTATATTTTTTTGAGTTGAACAATTCATTTCCTTTAGCCAAATGCTGCGATAAATTTTCAGAAACGATGTTTTTTTCAGTTCTCTTTAATCGTATTTCAATGGGTTTGGCGCGTACTAGCTCGCTTACATTTGTTGAAATTTGTCTTGGTTCATAACCTTCAGCTCTAAAGTCGATGTTCCATTCACCACCACGAATATTAGCTGCTTGCCATTTCCCCTTCATGTCAGTGGAAAGTTCAAATTTCGCTTCATGCTCATCCAGCAGAAAAATTACTTTCACATTTGGAATAGGATGGCCATCCTCAGTGAGGACGATTCCTTGAATGCGTCCCCTTCCTCTCCAATCCTGTGCAAATACTGAATTTGAGAACACTATTAAGACTAAAACTGAGATGAGCATTAGTGTTTTCTTTGGAAAATTCTTGTGCTTGACCATCTTTTCCTCCTTTGAGAGCAAAATTTTATTATAGACAATCTGCTTTTTCAAGTTGATTTTTTGCTAATCCTCCGTATAAAATGCGATGCCCTTCTCCAAAACTGAAATCTCGCCATTCAACATGGGACAAGATCAGATCAAGTTAATACTTCAAGAAGTATTTTTCTATCAATTGATATCGTTTTTATCCTGTTGCCTTTTTTTTAATTGACCTTGCCGCTTTGTGTATGATATGAATATTCATATCAATAGGCGGGGAAAGCTATGAAAAATTTAGAGGTGTTTGTAGCAAATACAAAATTCTTGTATTTAAATGTGTGATGCTAAAGATGGTAGCTAAGAAATTATAAACAAGTTTTACTGTTTCTTTGCTACCGCGTTTTTCAGACGGGCTAAGAGCTCCTTCATTTTATTAATTTCAGAGCCATACTTTTTTGAAGGAGCAGTAGAAAGATACAGCTCAATATAATTAATAGCCTCTTTGAATTGATTCATTTGAGTTAATCCGATACAAAGATTATAAAGGGCATCATATTGGTTTTCACTCAGGTCAACAGCTTTCTTCCAATTTTCAATAGCTTGAGAAAGTTCTTTTCGATCAGCATTTATTACACCCAAACCATTGTATGCCGATGCTAAATTTTTGTCATAAAAAATAGCTTTTTTGAAATATTGCTCTGCCTGAAAATAGTTTTTCTGACTCAGGTAGACAGAACCGATGTTATTGTAAAGACTTGCATAGCCTTTATCCAGGACAATAGCCCTGAAGAAAACTCCAAGAGCTTCTTGATTGTTCCCAAGTTTCCAGTAAGTCACTCCTAAGAAATTTAGGATTTCTACATCATGAGGATAAGATCGGGCTAAATCTTCAAGCATGGTTTTTGCCCTTTGGAGCTGACCGGCCTCTTGTAGAAAGACTGCAAGTTTGGTTATGAGAACTGGATTATCAGGTATAATATGGCATGCTCTCTCTAATAGTTTTATGGCTTTTTCTGTTTGACCGATCTCATTATATATATAAGAAAGATGTTCATAGACGCGGGCAAAATCAGGCTTCATTTCTATGATTTGTTCTAGAATTATTTGGGCCTTTTCATACATGCCTTCCTTGAAGGCCATCATGCCCTCTTGCATCTTATTGTCTAACGCTATCAAATTTTTGGGATCATCTTCGGCTGAGAAATTTCGCTTTTTGGGTGCATCTAGATTGCCGGTAATATACCCTAGCGTTCGAAGTTTTTCTAGAGTTTCGCGGTTTTCCAATCTTCTGGCCAAAATTGGATATTTTTCTTTACTAAGAAGATTATCAAGATCTTTCTTTAACTTATTTAATAATCTTTTTTCCTTGGTAGCAAGATTATCCTTTTCTTCAATGTCAATCTTTAAATCATAAAGTTCGGGAAGAGGCAAGGAAATAAATTTATAATTTTCTTGAATTAAGCCATACAGTGGGGCCCAGTTTCGATTCAAATTTGGGGAAAGGGATTCGAAATAACAAGCATCTTCTTTCCATTTTGAAGGATCTTTAACCAGTGGGAGTAGGGATCTTCCCTGAATTGTATCTGAAATTTTCAAACTCAGAATATCTAAGATAGTTGGAGCAATATCGATATGCCTTACTACTTTTTGAATGACTTTTGGTTTTGGAAAAACTTTGGGTTGAAAAATAATCAGAGGAATATGGAGCGTGCTGTTATAGGCAAATACGCCATGAGTTAATTCCCCGTGTTCTCCTAGGCTCTCTCCATGATCTGAAGTGATAATGATCAAAGGATGGTCTTTGTATTTTTTCCCTTCAAAGAATTTAAAAAGCGTTCCCAATTGCTGATCGACATAAGCCACCTCTCCTCCATATAAATCAGAGGGATATTTTTTTTTAAATTCAAGCGGAGGATTGTAAGGAATATGGGGATCGAACAGATGAATCCAGCAGAACCAGACGCCTTCTGCTTGGGCATTAATCCAGTTGAGGGATGCATCTATGACTTTTTCTGCGGGTCTCTCTACGAAAAACAGCTTATTAAGGTGAGATGTATCACCGTAGAAATCATCATAGACATCAAAGCCTTGATTGAGGCCAAAACGGTCATCAAGAGGAAAGGCGCCGATAAAGGCAGCTGTTCTATACCCTTTCTCCTTCAGAATTTCAGATATGAGAAGAGCTTCCTCTCCCAACCGGAAGCCAACATTATCTCTCACTCCATGAGAGAAAGGATAAGTCCCTGTTAGAATGTTAATATGGGAAGGCAAAGTTAGAACATTATGAGCAAAGGCTCTCAAGAAGAGCAAGCCTTTAGAAGCCATGCGGTCAATATTGGGGGTTTCAACTTTTGTTTTATTGTAACAGCTTAGATAATCTGCCCGGAGGGTGTCAATGGTTATAAGAAGGACATTTAGCTTTGAAGGCTTTGGCGCTGAAAAAACCCAAATGTTGAAGAGAATCAACAGAAAAGGAAAGAAAATAAAATTTCGTCTCATTGGATGAAAAAAATTGAATCTCTAGATGATCTTAGGCCTTTTCGCAGCATAAATTTTTTCATTTCTTTTTATCATTTGAAAAAATTATACAAATCCTTGTATGCTTAGGGAATATATTTTAAAATTTTCCTCCAATTCGTTTGTTCGATATCAATATTTGAGGATCATCTCCCAGCGAGACCTACCATGTCCGCTATGAGTGTAACACACTATTTTGCCTTTCGCTGAATCAGGATCATTCATCAATCAGTAGCCCAAGGTACCAAGACAGCTCGGATCGTTACTGTCCCCGACGGGGGTTTCCTTCCCCGCTGCACCGAACATCCATAAGTCTGTCGACACTATTGAACGCTATAGTTATGGCAATCTGAGCAAAATAATAACCTAGAGTCTACTTAATGGGAGGTTTCGCATACAATGCTTTTTTTGAGTGTGTCAGTTTAGCATCTATTAGTGCCTCACAGATCTTTAGAGTCACTGTAGTGGGATCAAGCACGACAATACCTAATTCACGGGAAATATCCTCGTGATAGCCCACCATGGCAGCACATCCGAGAATAATTATCTCTGCACCATCCTCTTCCACCGCTTGATGGGCGACCTCCAATATACGTGATTTGGCAAGTTTCGTATTGGCATCAGTGTCAGCCACGGTCATGTCTGTCGTTCGCACCGAGGCCAACCAAGGATCCAGTTTATAATTCTGAACTTCTTTGTATTTATGAGGGATTCTATTTTTTATTGGCGTAAGTACAGTGAATTTACCACACAGCATAGCTGCCACATGGAGCGTTACTTCTTCTATGCCGACTACAAGAATATCTGAAATTTCCCTGGCTGCTTCAAGACCCGGATCAGAGAAGGCGGCTATAATAACAGCATCGAAGCCCTCCTTATTCGCTTTTTGTACTAGTTGTAAGGTTGGAGGAACAGTCAGGGCGGCATCATAAGAAGAGTCGATTGTTTCCGGCCCCTGATCGGGACAGGTGACAACCAACTCTGTATCTTCCCCTTTTATCCTAAGAAGATTTCTCCTCATATTCTCAGTCATTGATTCTGACGTATTTGGATTAATAACCATAATTTTCAAAATCTTTCTCCTTTCATTGCCATTTCTAAATCAACCAGGGCCACTTGCATAAGATTTTGAGGCGAGATACGGCTCTCTCCAGTCTTTATACCATCCCATTATCTCGCATTCTTTGTCAGTGATATGCACGGTGTCCTTCGATCTCATAATCTCCTGGTTAGGCCCGTATATTACAGGATCTATAACCAACACCATATCTTTCTTAATTTCTGTGTCATCGCATGCGTTCAAGTAAGGAGGCTCGAAACTGGAAACACCAATCCCATGCCCTACACCTAAATCACTAATAAGTTCAATTCCTTTCTTTTTGGCAAATTCTTTTACTCTCTTGAAAACCTGATTGCAGCTAGTACCTGGTTTTATATTCTCAACTGCGGCTTCCCTTAGTGCTACCAAATTCTCATACGCTTTTTTCTGCTCGGGACTAGGATCACCCATGATTAATACCCTTGCAGCACTAGACCAATAACCATCAAGGGACGCCTTCATTTCCACCCGCACCATCTCCCCTTTGCTAAGGTTCTTACCCCAGCCGACACCAAATTTTGGCGCGAGCGGCCAAAACTTTTTTGCATGCTCACCTGAAGCTGCCTGGGAAACAGAATGGTAGCCCACAACATCAAGATTTCTCTCAAGACAATGAACTCTAATGAGCTCTGCAAGACCCTTTTCAGGTCTTTCCATAGTAGAAAGCACATGATGGACAGCACCCAATATGCCATGATCCGTACGATGAGCTACATCCTCAAGAATTTTGATCTCTTCTTGGGTTTTGGTTATCCGCAATTCATTAAGCCATGCATCACATCCAACAATTTCCATGCCTGGAAGAGCGTTCATCAATTCTTTAAAAAATTCATAGGGTACTCTGTTTTTATCAACTCCAATTATGGCACTTTTTTTTCCTTGAAGCTCTTCATGCAAAAGGTCGGCAATAATCTTGATTACAGCTTTAAGACTGTCGCTTTTTAATTCATTGTAAGAATAAGTCCGCCTCAGCCAACTCTCATTGTGGAGAGTGGTTTTCCATTCTAACGGGCAAATAATTAAAGGCTCCCCTCTTTTTGACCAAATAACTATTACAAATCTTTCAGGATAGTCAAACAAGCAAGGCAATTTTGTGCCGCTCAGATACTGAACATTATCGCTCCCAAATACAATTACAGCATCATATTCAGAATTATCAATCGCACTTTTAACTTTCGTAACAATGCCAAAATCCATATTATTCATTAGGCATCTCCTTTATAATCAATGGGCAGATCTGAAACCGATTGTTTCATAAAATCTATTCCAATTTCTGTACCAACTCAATAAGCGACAACCATCCCCTGTAATTTCGTAAGTATCCTTTGAACAGATGAGCTCCCGGTTAGGGCCATATGTATAGATGGCCAGTACAATGACCATCCCTGGTTGCAATATCGATCTGTCATAAAAATTAAGGAAGGGGGCTTCTCGCTCATCCAGCCCTACACCATGGCCAATTCCAACTTCTTTCCAGAATTCTATGCTCTTCCTATCCGCTATATTCTTTACTTTTTTAAAAACCTCATCGCAACGATTGCCAGGTTTTAGCATTTCTTCTGCAGCTGACTTAAGAAAAACATTATTCTGATATGAATCAATGTAAACATCTTTCGCCTCACCGATGAATGCCATGCGACTTGTATTTGACCAGTACCCCCAGAAATGATTTGTAATGATCATCCGAATAAGATTCCCAGCGATAAACTTTCCGTGTTGAGGCGCATACAACCGCTGCGAATCATCGCCCTGCAATGTTACCAGATGTCCTACGCCTGAAGCTCCGGCTTCATAAGCATGAACCCTGAGGCGCTCTGTGAACTCCGATAAAGTGTATCCAGCCCCTTCCATCGAGCCTTCCATATGGTTGAGTGCCCCAACAATAGCCATCTCTGATTGTTTAGAGGCGGTTTCAAGAAACTTTATCTCAGCTTCCGTCTTTATCAGACGTAATTCCATAAATATTTTATCACAAGGCAGCCAGATAGCCTTGGGCATACTCTTTATAAGGACCTCCATGAAGAGAGTTGAGACCCTTGAAAACTCGATACCGATTTTAGCTTTTTTCAGATTTAGATCCAAAAGTAGTTCAACGAGAGAATTCACAATGGATACAGGAGGTAATGCTTTGCTTTCGCTGTAAGTTCGAATTTCTCCGCTCCAATTCTGATCCCTTATGGATTTCTCCCAATCGAGAGGACAAATTATACAATCCTGCCTGTCTTTTGTTCTAACTATAAGAGCATTGCGATCGGGATAATTAGCCGCATAAGGAAGAACAGTCCCTGTCATATAGGTAAAATTTTCACTTCCAATTGCAATGACAGCATCATATTCAGAATTCTCGAGGGTGCTAATAAAATTAACATCGATTTTTCTCTCTTTATTATTCATAATATTCATTTCTCCTGAATATAACATATTTATTGGGGGTCGCGCACGCGCAGTAGGGCTTAGCTCTGGATAAAATATATTAAAAACCATAGGCAATTTCGGTTTACAAGACTGAGGGTTTCCTAAGCATGGATTTGTCGTTCTCCCGTCACCTGGGATAAAGCTCAATCTTTTGTGCTGCTGTATTATAAGATACATGTTTCATAATTTATTTTGCCGTTCTTACATAATTTTTTTTAAGGTCAACGATTCCTGTAGCATATTCATTCTTCCCTTCTAGGTAATCTTTCATTAATTTGATAAAAGCACTGCTCAAAGCTAGAAGTGCAATTAAGTTAGGTATAGCACAGACTCCTACTGCTATGTCTGCGAATACCCATAACTTATCTACATCTGTAATTCCCGCAAACATTAAGCCCGGAATCAAATAAAACACTTTTAAAATTTTCATTACGTTCTTACCAAATATATTAATTCCTGAAGTTTCAAAATAAATAAAGAATCCTATTTGAGATGTGAGGCAAAAAAACAATATTGAGAAAGATAGTATTAAATTAACAAGAGTTGTGGGATATACGGCAGAAAAAGCTTTCATTGCTAACTCTATACCTGTTTCTCCGGTCGATAACACACCCGTTGAGAGGATAGCAAATGATGTTATTGTACAAATAATTATTACCGTAAACACTTCAAAGGAGCCCCACATACCCTGAGCAAAGGGATGTTTTGTTCTAGCGTGTGCATGGGCCATTGGCGCAGTTCCAAGACCGGCTTCAGTAGATAACATACCTCTTGACATACCTTTTTGAATAGTTACAGCTACTGTTGCTCCAGCAAATCCTCCTGCAGCTGGTATGGGAGCAAATGCATGTTTAAATATCAACGCAAATATTTCTGGTATTTTTTCATAATTGGTTATGAATATGACTAATCCAGATAAAATGTAGATGAAAGACATAATAGGCACTACCTTCTCGCTGAATTGACCAATTCTTTTTACTCCACCGATAACAACCAAACCTGTGATTGCAGCCATTGTTCCTGCTACTATGTAAGGACTTATACCAAAGCTAGACAAAAAGGCTCTTCCTACTGTATGAGGCTGGAGTATGGAAGCTGCGAGGACTGCGTTAATAAATATTCCTATGCTAAATAATTTAGAAAGTGGCTTCCATCCCAAGCCTTTATTAATATAGTACATTGCCCCCCCGTGTATATGGCCATCTTCACTAGTCTCTCTATAGTGGACTGCTAACGTCACTTCAACGGTTTTTGCCATCATGCCGAAGAATGCTAGCAGCCACATCCAGAATATTGACCCTGGGCCCCCTATAGATAAAGCCGTAGCAATACCTGCAATGCTTCCCATGCCTACTGTACTGGCCAAAGCTGTTGTAGTCGCTTGGAAAGGTGTCATTCCTTCGTGCTTATCTTCTCCCCTGTCAAACACTTTTCCAATTGTATTCTTCATAATAAATCCAAATTTTCTTGCCTGAAAGAAACGGGATTTAATTGTTAGATAGATTGAAACGAATGCAATAAATATCATTGTCCAGGGGCCCCACAGAAATTCTGTGATTATAGAAGCTATATTCATGATTTCCTGTAACATTTGAGAAACTCCTTAAATTTTTATAAGAACTCAACACATTAACAAATGAATCATATGCGATTCAGCAGTTTTATTTCATTCATTTGTCCATTAAAAAAAATCAGATACTAGTATCTAAATCGCTTGAGTCATTCTGAAATAAAAAATATTGTACTTGGGAAAACAGAGAAATAATGCCAGTCTATTGAATAACTCGAACAGGCAATTTATGTATAAACTTAATAAAATTGCGTATTTTATTGTGTCAATTGTGCCAAAAACGATTTGCAAGATGTGGTTTCTACTTAAAAAATACCCTCTGGAAGCAAGATTATTCTTCCTTTTTTTATTGTGCCTGAAGATAATTCTCAGGACTACGAAGCTTGCTCATTTTGTGAATTTGAGATAAGCAAGACTGAAGTCATGCAATTTTATTCAACTAAGGTTTCCAAGAAATGTATATGTACGCCTCCCTCGAGTCACACTCAGATTAAGATCACATTTAATCATCTGATAAACTCCAAAACCTATTTCAGTTTCAGCTTCTATTTTTGCTGGAAAAATATCTTGTACCAGGATTTACACCTACTTCTTAAGAGTTAATTTTTTAGTGTCGGTTCCTCCTTTCTCTGAGATGGCTTTAATGACAACATTCGGTGCCGTTTTCCCCGTCGTTTTTACCATCCACTCAACCTCTTTCACAGAAGATGAAGATTGTTGTCGAGCAAATCGAGACCTGCCTGCAGGACTAATTCCAGGGAGGTGTCCTAGATCAACTTTTTCCATTCCTGCAACTAAGTTTGCACCGGTTAAGGAAATTGTGACTTTTACAGTTTTAGCAGTTTTATTGCTAATTGCGTACTGAGTGACGTGGGTGGGAAGAAATCCTTGATTCTGGATGCTGGCTACAATCTTATAGTATCCTGCGTCCCCAAGAGTCGTCTTGACATCGATAATTTTCACATGGGGTGACATAGAGGCAAGATAAAGATTCCACTTCGTATGTTTGACTAAGAAGTCTTCATAAATCGGGCCAGGATTACACATCAGATTGATATAAGTCTTATAGGTAGGATTATACAACTTGCCAATAAATCCTCCAATCTCGACTTTGCCCAATTGAGGATGATTATAAGATTTCCATTCAACGAAAATCTTGCCTCCCATTTCAGTATCATTCCACTTCAGCTGTTCCATTTCGGTAACCCTTCCATCTTTATCGTAGTCACAAGGATATCGTCCTACCTCGGGTACCCAGCTGATTGCACCGTAGTGGGTTAATCCCCAATCATAGAACATTCCAAAGAGAGCATTGTACCGTGGCGGTGGGGCATTCCTGGCGTAGTAAGATACGACTACCTCTTGATTATTGATAAGCTCACTGTATTTATTCCCGAATACCTGGTAGATGGCTTCATCCTCAGGAGGAAAGCGGAGTTGCTCTCCAGTCACAGGATCGAAGTCAGGCTTGCATGGAGGACGGAAGACAAAGTCACCAGACATATGGTAGTTGAGAATACCGCTTACATTGCGGTGGGAGAGAAGAAACTCGGCAACTGCTCGGGTCTCTGGCTCAGATAAGGCGTATGGACCTGCACCACCCTGCACATACTCCTGTTGCCAATAAGCGGGCCAATTACGGTTTATATCCAGTCCACCAACACCGTCTTCATTGAACTTACCATCTTTATCATTGTCAATCCCCTCAGTATAAACCCTCCATTCACCTTTTTCGTCCTCCTTGCGAGGGACTAGCAGACGGGGATCTTCCGGTGATGTCTTCATCGGCCCCAGTTCATCTCTGACTCGAATCTGGGTTATATAGCGATCGCCATTGAGGTCTTCCGGCGGGTCTTCATCCAATAGACCATCGCTATCAGAGTCGTGAGGACGGACGCTGCTGCGCATGCTATCAGGCTTTGTAAGATAATGGTCTGAGCCATCTGGATTAAGCTTGGGCATGATGTAAATCGTTCTGGTATCCACCAAATTAGTAATGAAAGGATCGTTCCCATACTTGGTTACTAGGGTCTCAATGGTTTTCAGGCATATCGCTGCTCCAAAAACCTCGCTGGAGTGAAGGTTCCCATCAATCCAGTAGCCGGGCTTCTCTAAAGCTATTCCTGTTGCATGGTTGGTGATTTCCAACACCAAGAGGTCTTTCCCCAAGTAGCTCTCTCCAATTTTGTACAGTTGAGTGATGTTCGGATGAGCTTCGGATACCGCTTCCAGGTAGGTAGTCACCTCACTGAAAGTGTAATTATGATCAAACTTGAGCTGAAGATTAGATTTTGCAGCCAATGTAATGGCAAACGTAAAAACCGCTACCATGAAAGACACAGTTATGATTCTCCATAGGCTTCGATGATACATTTTATTCCTCCTTCTTTTATGTTAACGTCTTTTAAAGCAGTAATTTTCTCCAATTTGAAATGGTGCCATACTTTCACTCTTTGTGCTATTAGGAAGCCCCTCATTTGTTCGGGGGGGATCGACATGGTTTGAATTTTGGGAATCCCCTAATTTTCATATTGAGTATTTGCTATTTTTAATTATAAGCTATAACAAGGAAAAGGAACGAGAACATCTGAGGAAACTGCTGGAGGTGAATGAAGTGATCAATTCTGTTCTGATCCAGCGAGAGAAGTTTAAACATATTTGGACCTATAATTCCCAAACCTGGGCGGTAAAGGCTTTCGAAGAATGTTGTGCTCTGGCCCAATGCACCGAACAACCAGAAGTCCAGAACTTTACTGACACTTTTGAGCACTATAGCTATGACATTCTGAATCACTGCAATTACTCCATTCATACAGGAATGCTGAAAGGAGTGAACAACAAGACCAAAGTCATCAAGCATAAGGCTTATTACCATGATTTGCGTTGCTTATCACCTAAATCATACAAGCTTTCTTCAACTAATTGGGAGATGATCCATATATATTTATTCACTGCGGTTGGTCAGAATTGTCTACTTGTTTAAGATTGACATCAAATCCCTAGTTTAAAACTAAGCTCAAAATTCACTCTTTCCTCTCTAGCGTCATTAAAATCCGCTGTTTGCTATTTTGAATATGAATAAAAACTGTAGCTGATGCTCTATCGGAATCACGGGCTCTGAGCACATCAATAATCTGTTGATGCTCATTTACATCCGCGAATGCAATTTCTTCGGTAAATGTTTTTCTTCCTTCAGCAAAATTAAGTATCCTGAGCGAATTCTGCCTTACTGTTACAATGATCTCTTTTAACATCTTGTTATCAAGATCTTTGTACAGTAACTCATGTAAAGCTAGATCGTCACTTAAATAATCAGAAAAATCATAAGGTCTTTGTAAAGTTCTCTTAAGCTTAATTTCCAGTTTATTCAACTCAATTTGCGAACACTTTTGAGCTGCGTTTCTCGCAGCATAGGGTTCAAGAATCGAGCGGATTTCCCATATGTTTTCTACTTCTTTCTTGGAAATACTAGAGACCTGAGCTCCTTTTCGTGGGATGATAGTGACCAATCCTTCTCTTTCTAAAATATTCAATGCTTCTCTGATCGGAGCTCGGCTTATTTTCATCATTTCAGATAGCTCTGCTTCTAGTAAGTGTCTGTTTGGTTCAAGCTTGCCCGTGATAATCTGTAGTTTTAAATTCTCATACACCCTGTCTTTAAGTGACGGATGTGATCCGATTTCCTCAAAGTCTATTTTCATTGCTTTCTCCTTCATGAATATACTTTGTCGATTGTATTTTGTCAACAAATATGATATTCTCTATTATAAATTAGTATCCATAATGCTCACTCTAAGCCATTGCTTTACGCATGCAATTTTTTTGCAAGGAAAATCTTGCAACTCTGAGCACTCTAACTCATCTATTTGCAGGCACCAGTTTATTGACGACAATTCCGTTCAGCTTAGAGGAATTTAATTGATAATCAATGATATTTATAATAACCTTCACGGAAACTTAGCGCAACTGAAATCATCGAGAGATCACGTGCAGATATACAAACTCCAAAAATAGAAAATAAATAAAGTAATAAATGCATCATTCAGAAATGAGGAAGAAATGAGATATAAGGTGGATAAAGTATCGTTTGAATTGGGAATGATAAACTGCTTCGCAGAGATGGTCGCCTGTGGAGTGAAAAAACTAGCCATTAGCCCTCCCCTCTTGCCCGAGGATTACTGCGTGATCGGTTCTCTCTCGGATGAGATCGTCCAAAGCTTTGGAATTAAGTCCTATCTCGAAAAATCCCTTCTCATCACAAATCTGCAATCAGAGGACTTCACAAAGGGCAAGTGGTCCATCCTCTACTATGAAGATGAGAGTGTACTAAAAGCTTATTTGGGGCTGAAAGAAAAGAAAGAGCGTTTAGAAGAGATGGGCCAATGTGATAAAACAGTACTGAAAACGATCTCGAGGGAATTCATGCGTCTTCTGAGCTATCCGGATAAAAAAATCGAGGAAAAGCTGTCTAAAAAATCCCCCTCAGATCCTTTTATTCTTACAGATAAATAAGGAGGTCACCAATGAAAATATTGATCATTAATCCCAACAGCAGCCAGGAGATGACAGGCAAAATAAAAGAGACGGCATTAGATTTCGTTACAGGTGCTTTTGAAGTCGACTGTTTGCCCACTCCTGGTGCTCCCTACTATATAGAAACTTACGAAGACCAATTGAAGGCAGCGCCGGGGATGATCCAGTTGGTGCGCGAAAACGAGGAGACGTGCGATGCATTCATTATTGCCTGCCATTGCGACCCCAACCTTGACGCCATGAAGGAGATCGCCACAAAGCCTGTTGTAGGAATCGGGGAGGCCTCCATGAAGATCGCATCCATGTTGGGACACAGCTTTTCCGTAGTCACCGATACTTCTCATTCCATCCCTAACAAAGAAGCTCTCGTACGCAAATACCAGCTCCAGAATATGCTGGCCAGTGCGAGAGCATCAAGGATAGAGTCGGAAGGATTGAGCTTTGACGAAAAAATCTTCCAATCCGCAGAGGTAGCTGTAAAGGAAGACAATGCAGAGGTTCTCGTTTTGGGTTGCGCAGGCATGACGGGAATGGATAAACGCCTCCAAGAACAGTTTGGCGTACCTGTTCTGGACGGAGTCGTCTGTGCGTTGATCATCGCATCGGGTCTGGTTAAATACGGTGTGTCCACTAGCAAAGCCCGACGATACAACGCTCTCTACTAAATCTTATAAGACTTCTGATAGTGATTCAAGACGCCGAGCCTCGAGTGCTCAAAGTAGAATCGGATGAGATCGTGGAGCCACCCAGTAAACGGTATCCCCGTTGATGAGGGCCTCTTCAATGACGTAGGGTACGGCTTCGAAAACCAACTCCGGGACCACCTGGATCGACGCCCTCAATTTGCAATATTTCTCACTCGTTTGAGTATCAAGATCGCCCACTCCGTTCTGGCCTATAAAAAACGGTTTTGCGGCTCGTCGCCATTTCTCCAAAAGTCACGGGCGAAGACATGATCGAAACAGTCCGCTATGTGCGGGACCTGGCTAAAAAATATTAAGATCGACATTTTTCAAAATACTTATCGAGATGGATTCGCAAAGTATTCTCAATACGCAGTTGGATTATTGTATTCAATATCACTTATTCCAGTGATTTTTATATAAGAAAAATCCCCGGAGCTCAATTTCCAAACACCTTCACCTTTGACAGGCACCATTATCCCATTGATCTCTGCGTACTTTTCAAAGGGTGTGGACCATTTCTTCAGGATCGCTCCCCCGTTGATACCCATGTATCTCTCTGCGACAAAATTCGTCATCTGCCCTTTCTGGTTAAAATACAGATCTGCGGATGTTGTGAGCCCTTGAACATTGATCGTCACTCTCACAGTATCAGAATTAATCGGCTCCCAGTTAAGGTAGTTACTCAGGAATGCCGAGGGAAACCAGATCATTTCATTCAAATAGCGCACAAGCTCAGCCTGATCACACTCCTCTCCTATAGCATCCTCAACTGTAAATGCAGAAAAAAGCTTGATCACAAGTCTCCCTTTACCTTGGTAAAATTTATCTATGCCTGCTATGGTGACCAACGGGAACATCCTCATTCTCCCGTACCAGAGGAAAGAGGGCGGATCCACCGTATAGTACTCTTCGGCCTTTAAGGGCATCCATTTCTGGTCTGGTTTTGTTCGGAAGAAACCTTTCTGCTTCAACCTTACAGTCCTTACCTTTTCTTTGCCGATGATTTGTGTGTATCGCAAATACCTTTGAATGAGTTCGGGTAACCCGTTCAAGTCTTCCTCGGTGATTTTTCTCGGGATATATGTTTCTTTTTCCTTTTCGAAAAGTTCAGCGACTTCGCGATTCACTCTTTTTCTCATTTATGCCTCCTCAGACACTAAAACAAGGGCCTAACGGTCTTCGAACTAGCGATATCCGTCTCAGACATTGAATTCCCATGTCTCATCCGGCGATTCCAGCAAATGTTTATCAACGCATCAGTCAGTGATTTTTCAGTATGTGATCTGTTCCCGGATCTCGTAGTGTTGGGAGCGTTCATCAAATCGCGAAAGCACCTCTCTTGCTTTCGGCGGCACGTAGGCTTTCTCATAGTCTTCGCCTGCAAACTGCTTGACGGAATCCCAGGAATCAAACCACATGATCGTGATAAATTCGACTTCTCCATCGAGATCCCGCCGAAAAAGCTGAATGCTTCGATATCCCTGAACCTTTTTCGCGGCGATTCCGGGAAATATCTGTGTCTTGAGAAGATCCTCGTAAACATCTGAATTCTCACGCGTTGTCCAGCCGTGCCAAATTCTTCCGACCATATCGCCTCCTCATAAGCTAAATGATTCATACGATGTATCGACATCCAGGGTAATTATTCGTTATGCGATGATGACCTGCAAGTTGATATTTATACCATATGACAGAATCATCCTCAAATCTATAATCGCATGAACACAAGTTGCGTTATAAAGCTTTCCAATTGTGTAGTGGAGAAAACCGTGTGTAGGGCTGGACGAGCACGGCACATCTTCCAGAGGGAGATGTGAGGGAAGCCCGGAACCGAGCGAAGTTTCCTCGCTGGGGAAACTGAGCGTGTTTTCGCAACTACCAATTGGAACACTCGAATATCTCGTATCACGGATTTAAAGATAATTACCCCTATAACATATGGATTGCAACATCACGGAGATATTGATAGGATATTCCTGAATTTTTTGGAGGACTTATGCGGGGAACCTTTGAAGTGTTTGTGGATACGATCGTCATCTGCACGATCACGTCTTTTGCCATCCTGACTTTTTGTCTCACCACTCAGATCGGATTTTTCATCTATTACGAGACCGCGGCCATTAACGTGTTCGGGAAGGGCTCGATGAAAGTCTTGAATTGGCTCTATCTGCTGCCTGGGGTCATTTTTGCCGGAGTTGCCAATGTGGATCGGTTGTGGATATTCGCCAATATCTCTGTGGGTGTCTGTGCGATTCCCAACCTCATTGCCATTTTGGCACTCAGCGGCGTCTTCTTCAAACTGATGCGCGATTATATCACCAACCGGAATGCTTATATGCCACCGCAATCATCGACCAATCTAAGGTCTATATCCGGACGTCAAAAAATGTATAGGAGGTTACCCATGAAAATTCTGATCATTAATCCAAACAGTAGCTCAGAGATGACGGAAAAAATCCAGGTTATTATTACCCAAAATTGCCGATAGCACGGGTGCAGTAGTCATTTTACCGATTTTTAATTTTAAAATACCGATTCTAAAGCAGCTAATCACTGCTGCTTTTTATCGGTTTACTCAAA
>Ga0307425_1000224_pt1 | contig 35818 bp, 29 predicted proteins | sample SalMarWE160330MG_FD_202152 | JGI IMG/M metagenome (GOLD analysis project Ga0307425, IMG submission 202152) | Salt marsh sediment microbial communities from the Plum Island Ecosystem LTER, Massachusetts, United States - WE1603-30 | ecosystem: Environmental > Aquatic > Marine > Intertidal zone >... | reverse complement strand
CCCCGTTCTCAAAAGGAATTTAGCGGACCAATCCCCCATTTAATTGAAAAACTGTTGGATTTTGTGAATCAGAACACGGAACATCCGACCAGGATTATCGGAATTCATAATGTAGAGTTAAACGAATATCCGGTTAAGGCTGTCCGAGAAGCCCTAGTCAACGCGGTTGCCCACAGAGACTACGAAGATACATCCCGCAAAATACAGTTAAACATCTTCTCTGATAGACTTGTTGTGGCAAGCCCCGGGTATCCTCCCAAACCAGTGACACTGGCGAAGCTTCGTAAAGGAGATTATGAGTCCTGTAGAAGGAACCCCATTCTCGCAGAATGTCTTGCAGCGTTCAGAATGATGGAGCAACGCGGCACGGGGTTTGAAAGGATGAGGGCTGCGATGTTGGACCATGGCCTTGATGCCCCGTCGCTAGATCAAAAAGATGGCTATTTCAGGATTACTTTGCATGGGCCTGATGGGAATTTCGAACGGATTCAGGTCCCTGACTTTGTTCCGACAACAGTCCCGCCCTCGGTTGAATCCCAACTCAACGAACGGCAGAAAACCATCATTATTCAAGTGCACACAGGAGGCTTTGTGACAAATAAATGGTGTCGGGAGCACTTAAATGTCGTTCGTGACACAGCACATCGCGATCTTAGCGAGTTGGTAGATCTCAACATTCTCGAACGTATAGGGCAAGGGAGGGCTACTCGTTATGTTCTTGCTCGGTAATCATCCGATTATCATCCGACATTTTGCGGTAATCATCCGATTTATTCCGCCCGGATACCCCGTAGCTTTCTACGGGGAGCTTCATTGATATGAATCAGGGCGTTGAATTAAAATTTAATCATCCGGCAATCATCCGAGCCTTTTGGAGGAACATCTGAAAATTACACTCAGGTGAAGATCTTTGTTATTTATGGCCTAATTTTGACAACTTATTTCATGAGAGACATTTTTAGCGTATGAAACTGAAATTTGATGGCAATCTGGAATATCAACTGGAGGCGATCCGAGCGGTCACAGACCTCTTTGAGGGGCTACCCCCCGGGCAGAGCGGATTCGAAATCAGCTTCAGCCGGCAGGGCGGCATGCTCTTCAACGAGCTGGGTATGGGCAATCAACTGCTTCTGAACCGGGACCAAATGCTCGAGAACCTTCATGTGGTCCAGGAGCAAAACACGGTCCCCAAGTCTCGTTTTCTGGTGGAACATGGAGACCCTTATCGGTTTCCCAATTTCTCGGTGGAGATGGAAACAGGAACCGGAAAGACCTATGTGTATCTGCGCACCCTGTTTGAGCTGAATCGGAAATATGGTTTTAAAAAATTTATCATCGTGGTGCCGTCCGTTGCCATTCGAGAAGGGGTGCTGTCTTCCATCGACCTGATGAGTGATCACTTCAAGGGACTCTACGAAAACGTGCCCTTCGATCATTTTGTCTACAACTCCAAAGACCTGAGTAAGGTCCGTCAGTTTGCGGTGAGCAACGAGATACAGATCATGATCATCAATATCCAGGCGTTTCAGAAAGATGCCGGAAATGTGGATGACCTATCGAGACTCTCTGAGGCTCAACGGAAAAGGCTCAACGTCATTCATCAGGAACAGGATAAAATGTCCGGCCGCAGACCCATCGAATACGTCCAAACAGCCAATCCCATCGTGATTATCGATGAGCCCCAGAGCGTGGACAATACCCCCAAGGCGAAACGGGCCATCAAGACGCTGAACCCGCTTTTGTGCCTCCGGTATTCGGCGACGCATATCAACCCATACAACCTTCTCCACAGTCTTGATCCGATCCGAGCCTATGACATGCGTTTGGTCAAGCAGATTGAAGTGGCCTCTATCCGGGCCGACGACGGTTTTAACGAGGCGTTCATCCGTCTGGACAGGATAGGGTATGCCGGAGAGGCGAAGACCCCTCATGCAAAGGCCACCATTCTTACGGACAAGAAAGGCGTTCCCAGGATAAAACCGATCACGCTCAAGCAGGGAACCGACATCAGCCGACAGACCAACCGCCCGGGATATGACGGGTATATCGTGACGAATATTTGTGCTGAGGAGGGCCTTGAACACGTGGAGTTCGCCAACGGAAAAATACTGGAACTCCACCAGGAGGAAGGCGGGATGGGCGACGAGGTCCTTAAGACGCAGATCCGCCAGACCGTGGAGGAACACTTCAAGAAAGAGAAAAAACTCAAAGACAAAGGCATTAAGGTCCTTTCCCTCTTTTTTATCGACAGGGTTGCCAATTACCGTTGGTACGACGCCGAAGGGGATCCGCACAAAGGCAAATTGGCTGAGTGGTTTGAGGAGGCATTTCGGGAAATCTCGAGGAAACCGATGTACGATGGTCTGCTGACCCAAGGGGTTGGAGAGCTTCACGACGGTTATTTCTCTGCTGACAGGAAAAAGGGCAAGGTTGTCGCCTTAAAGGACACATCGGGCGCGACCAAGGCAGACGATGAGATCTATGAACTGATCATGAGGGACAAGGAGCGGCTGCTTTCCATACAGGAACCGCTTCGTTTCATTTTCAGTCACTCGGCCCTTCGTGAAGGGTGGGACAATCCGAATGTATTCCAAATCTGCACCCTCCGTGAAATGGGAACGGAGAGAGAACGGCGCCAGACCCTGGGTCGTGGCCTGCGGTTACCGGTGAATCAGGAAGGCGTTCGGGTCTTTGATGACAACATCAACAGACTGACGGTTATTGCAAGCGAGTCCTTTGAAGAATATGCGCGTGGGCTTCAGGAAGACATCGAAAAAGACCTGGGTGGCGACTTCAAGTTCGGGCGCATCCAAAAAATCGCCTTTGCCCGTCTTCTGGATAAAACCACGGACCAGCCCATCGGTCAGGAGGCATCCGAAAGAATCTGGAAAGCGCTGGTTGCCGCCGGATATCTGGACGGGGCCGGAGACATCACTGCAGAGTTCGTACCTGAAAAGGAGGGCTTCCGGCTTGAGCTTCCTGTAGAACTTGAGTCCCTGCGCGAGGCCGTTACGGATGAAATGAAACGGTATGTCTTTAAAAATCGAGTGGTCAATGCCAGGGAACGCCGTACGCTCAAATACAATAAACGCGTTGAACTCAATGAAGATTTTGAGGCGCTCTGGAATAGGATCAATAAAAAAACCCGCTATTCAGTTGAATTTGAAACCGAGGCCCTCATTGCCCGATCTGTGGACAAGATCAAAAAGATGGAAAAAATACAGCCTGTGCGCATCCTCATCGACAAGACGCAGGTGGATATCAATGAAGCAGGGGTAGAGAGCGGAAAGGTGCTTGACAGCCGAACGGAATTTGTGAAAGGCCCCGTGCTTCTCCCTGATATTCTCACATTTCTGCAACGGGAGACGGAACTGACCAGAAAGACCCTGGTAGAGATTCTCAAACGGTCAGGCCGATTGAGGGAATTCGCCGTGAACCCCCAGGCCTTTATGACGGAAACCGGCAGGCTGATGAATCGGGCCTTGCATGAAATGGTGGTGGATGGGATCAAGTACGAAAAGATCGAAGGGCAAGTGTACGAGATGCGCCTGTTCGAGGAAGAAGAAATAGAAACCTACCTGAACCGGCTTTATGAAGTCCGAAGCAAAGAGAAAACGCCTTATGATTTTATAGAGATTGATAGCGATTCAACTGTGGAGAAAGAAGTCGCAGAGAGGCTCGATTCGGATGAGAGCGTCAAGTTTTTCTGTAAGCTGCCGCGCTGGTTCGTAGTTCCCACTCCCCTGGGCGACTATAACCCAGACTGGGCTGTGGTCGCCGAGAACGACGAGAAACTCTACCTGGTCCGAGAAACCAAGAGTACCCATGACCGCGACAAGCGCCGGGAAACTGAAAACCGGAAGATCGATTGCGGCCGGGCGCATTTCGACGCCCTGGGTGTCAACTTCGAAGTGGCAACAAACATCCACGAGGTGCTGGCAGAGTGAATGGGCCGCACCGACCACGCGGGGGTCTTGGGGACGTCCATCAGTAAGTAAATAACTTAGTTAAGATACAGAAATTACAAATGAAACCAGAACGTTTCATGGGCTCGGTGTAAGGGGTAATGATTTTTTATCAGAGCAGACCCAATGCAGGTACAGCACCTTAGCTGGGGTCGCCATGGTAAAGAGTTGAAATGGTTTGAGAAGTCATAAGAAAAGAGCCACAAATGGGGCCTATAACCGCCTTTTTGACCCCGAAAAAGAACTTTTAGGATTAGGAAGATGAGGGCTCTGAACACGACGCCAGGCAAGTGAAAGGAAGAAGGGGTAACCAAGGCCTTGTCAAACATTAAGGCTTCACCGACGAGGAGCTGGATTTTATCATCAACTATGACACTTGCCTGCCAGCAGGCAGGTCAAATGCCGGATGGGTTCAGTGACGAAAAAATTGATGTAAGAGGGGAAGGAGCACGGTGCGCGTAGAGGTGAAGTCCGAACTTTTGCGTTGGACGCGGGAACGTGCGGGTCGCAGTGCGGCGAGCCTTCGAAAGAAATTCCCAAGAATCGACTTGTGGGAACGGGGCGAAGCCATACTGACATTCAAACAGCTCTAAGCCTTTGCCAAAGCCGTTTTCGTGCCTATAGGATACCTGGTGGAAAGATCTTGTCGAATCCTCGCGTCTTGAGATGAAGACAGGCGAGGTACGCCCAGATGTGATTGGACAGAATGTTTGCGGATTCGCCAATGCGGAAGGCGGCTCGATTCTTATCGGTATGGGTGATCGCCGGGAGGTTCTTGGCGTTTCCAATCCGGAAAAGATTACGAACGAGTTGCGTAAGCGCTTAGCTGAAGGCCTGTCTCCCCGTCTGGCGGTTTCGGTTATTACTATTCAGGCTCAAGGCAAAGATCTGGTGATTATCGATGTCCCACAGGGAGCGGACCGTCCCTATACCTGGAATAGGCGCATTTTCGTCCGCACCGAAGACAAGACTGTGGAAGCCGGACCTGAAGTCATCGGCAACCTGCTCACCTCGCCCAAAGGTTTTCACTGGGAACGCCAGCCTGCCCTTGGAACTGAAGTATCCGATCTTGACGAGCAGGAAGTCCGTAAGTCATTCAATGAGGCGCGGAGGAATCATCTGCTGTCCCAAGATGATAGATTCAATGTGCTGGATACGCTTCGTCTCTTTCATCTGGCAGACGGTGGGCAGATTGCCAACGGCGCAGTGGTACTTTTTGGGAATCACCCGGAAAACCGTCTCCCTCAGACTCGAGTGCGGGCCGTCTGCTATAGTGACATGGAAGACTCTGAATTGGTCGATAGCCGTGTCATGGAGGGGAACGCTTTCCATCTTGTCCAGGTGATTATGGAGTTTTTGCATCGCCATACCTCGATTTCATCGTCCATACCCATGGGAAACCTTCAACGCGTCGAAAAGCCCGCCTACCCATTTCGCGCGCTCCAAGAGGCGGTCCTCAATGCCATTCAGCATCGTGATTATGAGGCATACGATGGAGGCATTTCCGTCGTCGTTCGTCCAAACAGCATAGAAGTTTGGAACTCTGGTGCCCTTCCATTAGGCATGACCATCGATGACCTGAAACGGGGGCATCATTCAAGACCGCACAATCCGGATATCGCTCATGTATTCTTCCTACGGGGATATGTGGAGCGGATCGGCTCCGGAGCGCAACGGATGATCAAGATGTGCCGTAGTGCGGGCTTGCCCGATCCGGAATGGGGCCAAGACTCTGGCGGCATCACTGTCGTGCTGCGCAAGCCAGGGAGGATGTCCGCTTTAAACGAACGGCAAGAAACCCTCTTGCAAGGCATGAAGACCAAAGACGCTATATCCACTTCTGCATTCCGCGAGCGGTTCTCAATGTCGGATCGCCAAGCGCGAAACGATCTGACTGACCTGGTAAAGACCGGTTATCTGCGCCGGGTTGGCTCTGGACCGGCAACACGGTATGTGCGGACGGAAAAGGACTTCGAATAGAATCCGGCAGTATCAGGCACACATCCGGCAGTCGCGTCGTGCCGGATACTGCCGGTTCGATCCGGCAAGGGCTCTGAATGCCGAAAACTGCCGGTTTAGTTGATTTCGATGCCGGATTAGCCGGATAATTTGAGGAGCCGTAGATGACGAATAAACGATGACGCATCGAAGGCGGGGATCAACCGAAGCAAATCTGGTTCTTTGGTTCTGGGGCGGACTAGGACAACCGATTGAAACAGGGTAGCCCAGGGTCGGGCCATGGTAACATATTGAAATGGTTTGAGAAAGGATACAAGAGGAGCCCAAAATGGGGCCTATAATCGCGTTTTCAGGTCCTGAAAAGGATCTTTTAGGGTCGGTGTTCTTGTTTCTACTTGTTCTAAAACAGATCGCCTTCGGTGAGAGAGAATATGGACGCATGGTGTGATCAACAAGATTCTGTTCCTGATGGAGATCGAATTTATCGTTGCTCAAAATGTGGCAAGAGGCTTCATCCTCGCAGAATATTCGGAAGCGATGGCGAGCTTGCAGGGTGGAGATTGCCACCCCACAAGAAGAAGGGGCACAAGATTAGGGCGATAAAGGGCCGTCAGCGCAAAAGACGGCCGGAGGGGAAGGGCCGTCCATAGGTAAACAAAAACCTACCGATACGATCCTGTCGATAAATGACATCAAACAACTTCAAAGCAAGGTGATCGAATTCAGGGATGAGCGGGATTGGGGGCAATACCATATACTCCTGAAACAAGTAAAACCGATTTATGTTCTTAAATAATAAGGAGTCAAGTGGTGGCGAAATTGTTGGTTGATGACAGAGATCAGATGTTTGTCCTTTTTGAACAACTGGAAATACAGAAGCTCTCCGAATCGGAATTATATTCCGAATTTGATGAGGAAACATATATCATGGTTCTGAGAGAGGCTGAAAAACTTGCCGTAAAGGCCATGATGCCGACAAATTCTGAAAGCGACTCAGAGGGCTGCCGGTTAAAGGATGGCCGTGTCAGTGTGCCTGAATCCTTCCATGAACTCTGGCGCTTATGGAACGAGGGAGAATGGCGGCGTATTGATCTTCCGAAGGATATAGGTGGGCAGGGACTGCCCATGGTGATCGGGATGGCGGTTAACGAATATTTTGAAGCCGCTAACCTGGCCTTCCAGACCCTTGCCGCCATGACCCGCGGTGCGGCCCTTCTCATTGCCAGCCACGGGACGGAAGAGCAGAAAGAGAAATATGTGGAGAAGATTCTCTCCGGACAATGGACCGGAACCATGGTGCTCACCGAATCCGGGGCGGGCAGCGATGTGGGTGCAACCAAAACCGTGGCAGACCCTAATGAAGACGGGACATACCGTATTACAGGGACTAAGACATTCATTACGGGAGGTGATTCGGATCTCACCGAAAACATAATACACCTGGTCTTGGCCAGGATAAAGGGCGCCCCTGCCGGAACCAAAGGACTTTCGCTGTTCCTTATCCCTAAATTCAAGACAAACCCGGACGGATCTTTGGGAGAGGATAATGACACAAAGGTTGTCTCCATAGAAAAGAAAATGGGGCTTAAAGGATCTCCCACCTGCCAGATGACTTTCGGTGAAGAGGGTAATTGCGTGGGTGAACTGGTTGGCGAAGAGAACAGGGGCATGCCGATCTTTTTTACCATGATGAACGAATCACGCCTGATCGCCGCGCGTCACGGCGCTGCTGTCGCTTCCTCGGCGTATCTCCACGCGGTTTCATACGCGAAGGAAAGGCTTCAGGGAAGAGAGATCGGCGCCTCTTCCGGTTCAACACAGGTCCCGATAATCAGACATCCCGATGTCCGCCGCATGCTCCTGATGATGAAGGCATACACAGAGGGGGTGAGGGCACTTATTCTATACACATCCTATTGCATTGATATGGAGCTTATTGCGGGGGACGAGGAGGAGAAACGGAAATGGTCGGGTCTCACTGCCTTTCTAACTCCGGTAGCCAAGGCCTATGGCTCGGATTTGAGTTTTCGAGTAACAGAGACTGCCATGCAGGTCTATGGTGGGTACGGGTACATGAAAGATTACCCGATTGAGCAGTTTTTAAGGGATGAGAAGGTCCATTCCATTTTTGAAGGGACCAACGGCATTCAGGCCCTTGATCTCGCCGGGCGTAAACTGTTGAGGGACTGTAAGAGTCTGACTGAGGGTCTTCTGGAAAATATTAAAGGGTTCTGCGAAGAAAACGAAGTCAATAGCAGACTCGGTCGGTATATCAAAACCCTTGACGAAGCCAGAGGTGCCCTGGCGGATGTTTCCCTGTTTCTGACAGATCTGGCTAAAGACGAATTCAATAGGGTTGCCCTTTACGCCACTCCATATATGGAGCTGTTCGGGGATGTTACCGTTGGCTGGCTGCTGCTATGGCAGGGGATTATTGCCGGTGAAAAGCTGAACGGGCTGATGGCTGATAGGGGAATCAACGGAACTGAGAAATTGAAAAAATTTATTTCAGAAAATTCCGATGCCGCCTATTTCATGGGGAAACTGGCTTCGGCTCGATATTTCAGCAGCACAGTATTGAGTCAGGCTGTTTCGAAGGCACGGATCATCAAGAACGGGGACAAGGCGGCTCTGGAAATGGCTGAGGAATCCTTTTAGTTCAAATTTTACCTTGCGCCCCGGGCCCCGCGCCTTCATCCTGATTATGGGCAGGAGGTATTCTGACAAAAAAGATCTCCTGGATCGTCGCCTTTCCCGAGGCACGGGAGTCAAACCAAAGGGCATTATTTTTCAAGATTGAGAAGAGGAATCGAACATGAAAAAACTTGAGGGTTTTCAGCGGAAATATCTGAGGGGGCTTGCCCACGGTCTGAAACCGGTGGTTTTTATCGGCCGGAAAGGCCTGACTCCTGAAGTCCTGTTGTTTGCGGAAAAGGCTCTTGAAAGGCATGAGCTCATTAAAATGAAGTTTAACGATTTCAAAGAAAAAGCCGATAAGACTGAGATCTCCGAACGCATCGAAAAAGAGACGGGCGCGGAGAATGTGGGCATGATCGGACACACGGTCATTTTCTACCGGCAGCAGGAGGACCCGGAAAAACGGAAGATCTCCTTGCCTCAGAGGGATGATCATACGCCTGCAAAATAGAAAACTCAAAGGAGGACCTTCAGGCTGTAGATCAAAAAGCGTTGAGCGCCTGGATTTCTAATCTTCCGGAGAAAGAAAAAAACGATATCCTGCTGCGTTTGATCAAAGGCCATGATCCTCATCTTGGTGCTGAATTGGTCCAGCGATACCGGCAGTCTGATTATGATTCAGCGGTTCAACTCCTTGTGGATCTTCGAGATTTGAGCAAAAGGGGGAATAACGACAGGCTGTTTCAGGAGAAATTGCGGGGCCTTCTCGAAAAGCACCGTCAAAAGCCGAGTTTTGTGAGGCGGCTAAACGAAGCGGGCTTGGGTGGACAAACAGGGAATTCTTGAGATGAAGCCGGGATTGTCAGGAACACAGCATGCACTATGAGGGTCCCATATATCGTCCACCGAGCGAAGCCGACAGCCTGCTCGTCCAGGCAACGGTCGGCTGTCCCCACAACAAATGCGCCTTCTGCATGGTCTACAAGAAAGGTCCGCCGTTCAGGGTGCGTCCCGTCGATGACATCAAGAGAGACCTTGACGAGGCAAGGGGGCAATACGGGGCAGGCATCCGTACGATCTTTTTCCCTGCGGGCAATACCATCGCCATGCCCACGGATGATCTGGCCGCCATCTGCGCCCACGCCTACGCCCTTTTCCCCCATCTTAAGAGAGTCACGGTGTACGGGTCATCGCCTTATATCCACATAAAAGGCCTGGCCGGTCTCATAAGATTGAAACATGCCGGTCTGACGCGCATCCATGTGGGCCTTGAGAGCGGTGACGACCCGGTCCTTCAGAGGATAAAGAAGGGAACGGATTCGCTGGAGCAGATTGAGGCCGGTCTGTGGGTTCTGAAAGCAGGAATCGAACTAAGTGAATATGTCGTGATCGGGATCGGCGGAAAAGAAAGGACCCGAGCCCACGCCATGAATACCGCACGGGTCTTGAACGCCATCAACCCGCACTTCATCAGACTGCGCACTTTTCTTCCGAAGGTCAATACGCTCCTGCTTCACCAGATCAAGAAAGGTCGTTTCCAGGTCCTCTCCCCTCATGAAGCGCTCCGAGAAACAGCGGAGATCATACAAAACCTGGAGGTAAGCTCCCAAATCGCCAGCGACCATTACACCAACTATGTGGATATCCACGGCAGGATGCCCGAGGACGAAGGCAGGATGCTTGCAACCATTGAAGATGCGCTTCAAAAAAGGGAAGAGATGTTCAGGCCCGTATATGTGGGGACCCAATGACGAGATGGTTCGGTTTTGGCACAAAAGGGGATTAGCCTCTCCACCCTCTCTGAAAACCTGGTATTTGACGTTAGAGACGGCAAAATGACTCAACTTCCCAAAAAGATCATATAGCGCTGATTGATTTTGCCACTGTCAAGGCCCGGTCCGCGCCTTCGTAATCTAAGAGCCTGACGTCTACCGCTTCATAACCAGCGCAATACAGGGTCCGCAGTGTGCTTAAAATGCCACACTTCATGAAAGGAAATGGGCGGTTAAAATGTCCTTTTGGTTAGTTAACTATCTGTAACTATGTGGTTATTTTAGTCCTTGGCCTGTTCTGGTATGAATATTGCTAAGTGACTATGCCGCAAACTCACTCTTTCTGACCATGACTTTCTTGGCGACGACACTGTTCAGCAGGCCGCGATTTTTGCAGCCTTAAGAACTGCAGGACAGACACCTGGTAAAGATATTGGCATTATGGAGAACACTTTGGAATTGATAATAGACAGGAAGGGACGATGCCTGTCATAGGATTGAATGGAAACATGTTGAAAAGAAATAAGATAGCCCTGCTCTTTCCAGGACAGGGGTCGCAATATGCGGGTATGGGTAAAGATCTGTATGATCATTTCGAGGCTGTGAGGGAGATTTACAGGGAGGCAGGAGAGGTACTCGGGTACGACGTGGAAGACCTCTGCTTCAGCAAGCCCGCTACCATCGAAGACTCGAAAGCGAGGAGGGACCCAAACGGGAGGGACCTGAACAGGACGGTCTTCACGCAGCCGGCTGTTCTGACCACGAGCTATGCCTGTTTCAGGGCCCTCGAGGAATCCCTCGGCAAATGTGGAATCGAGCTGAATATCTCCTCCCTCGCCGGTCACAGCCTGGGGGAATATACGGCCCTTCTGATTTCGGGGGCCCTTGATTTCAAGACATGCTTGGGCCTCGTAAAAAAAAGGGCCGCCTACATGTCCCAGGTAGGGGAAGGCCGACCCGAGTCGGGTTTAATGGCCATCATCAGCAGAAACGGCGGACTGAGCTATTCCCGGATAGAGTCCTTATGCGGACGTTACGGGGTCCACATAACATTGAACAATACAAAAAGGCAGATCGTGGTAGGGGGGGCGAGGAATCGGCTCAAGGAACTGGCCAGATCTCTAATTATGGAGGCCGTATCAACGACGATGTTAAAGGTCGAAGGGCCTTTTCACACACCCGTCATGGAGGAGGCGGCAGCGAAATTCAGAAAAGAGTTGGAAAGAAGCGATATATCCGTCCCTGGCAGGCCGGTGGTGGCGAATGTGACAAAAGAGACGATCATGGACCCCGACCACATCAAAACGGAGCTCTATGAACAGATTTTCAAGGCTGTAGACTGGAGGGGCTCCATGGAAAAGATTATCGGCGATGGGGAGGATACCTTTATCGAGGTGGGGCCGAAAAAGGTCCTGACCCGGATGTTGAAAGATATTGACAGCTCAGTCCATTCAATGAACGTGGAAGACATGGCATCCCTCGGGAAGACCCTAGAAGTCATGGTTGCTAACAATTGATCCACCAGCACACCCCCGGCCGAACTGCCTTTTGGTTCTTTCCCCTACAGCAACTTTCCCTTGAAGACATTTCCCGCGGGTGTTAATTTCCGAAAGAGCATCGATCATTAGCTGACTGGGATTGCCATGCGTAAGCAGAGCATGGATCCCGACAACATCCACCCTCGCGTAACCAAGCTCAATTCCGGGAATAAGTAAGCGGATTTAAGCAAAAAGAGATTTCAGGGCGATGATGTTCAGGGAAAATAATCACTTGTTGGCAATCATTCATGGACCATCCATTGAAAGGATGCTTGACAGGGGGCGTTTTCAACCCTGTTTTTCCATTTCGTCGAGGAGTGTCGACAACTCAGCGCATTTAGCCCTTAATGACCTGTAGCTTTCGGCTTTTGAACCCGCTTTTTCTTTCCCTCTCTCTAATGATTCCGGCACATCCGTCATTCCTTCCGTCTCGCCTTTGAGATAGCCCCTCTCAAGCAGGCTCACAAAATAGTCGGCGATCTGTTCCGGGGTGTAAGAACCCGGACCGGGTTTGTACCACTTATACACCCAGTTACACATTCCGATTAGGGCAAAGGCCTGCAGTCTTGGATCTGATTTTCTGAAAAGCCCCTGTGATATCCCCTCCTCAATGATTTCCTCAACAATCCGGGTGTACTTCCTTTTTTCTCTGCGAATCTTCCTGAATTCCTTCTCGGGCAACTGATTTTCTTCGGTGAAAAAAACAGAGAACATGGAAATTGACTGAATAATGATCCCCTTGATATGGTTTTCGATAATAAGCCTCAATCTCCTATCGGGCGGGAGTTCCTTTCCGGCAATCTTATCGGTGTTTCTGAAGATGTTTTCCAATGCCTGGATGTAGATCCTCGATAGGAGTTTTTCCTTACTGGAGACGTAATGATACAGGGCCGCTTTCGTAATTCCCAGTTCCTTTGATACATCATCGAGGGTAGTTGATCTGTATCCCTTTCTGTGAAAAAGCCCTGCGGCGGTGTCGGTGATTTTTTGTATTCTCAGGCTCTTATCCAAGCCACGAAAACCCGATTCATTGACCTTTGTTTCCATCTATTGACTCCCCTTAGCCGAACATAATAAATCCAAAATTTTCCTTGACAGCAAAATATAGATGTTGTTAGATTAATAACTGAACAGTCATTAAAACTATCTGAACAGTTAGTAACATGTTTCAATCTGATTGTAAAGAGCAAATCGTGCCTGGACGAAAATCCTGTCCAGACATCAGATAGTGTCCATCTAGAAATGAGATAGTTTTTGCAAAGTCAAGGAAGATGAAAATTTTAACCACAGGAATACATTGAAGTATTTCGAGGATTAAAATCCGAATCTGACGTCCCGCCGATAGGCGGGATGAAAAATAGCCATTTATAGATGGACACTAAATAGGGTCGTGACAGGGAGCATGGGAGGGAGAAATGGGCGAGACAAATGAGAAGGTGGCGCAAAATACTCAAGAAGGGAATTGGGATGACTACATCAAGGCGTATTATGAGAAGCCCGCAAGTTTCAAGAGTTGGTCGGGATATGATCTAAAGGAGATCTATAGGCCAGGGGACAGGGCTGAAGAGGATTACAACCAGAATATAGCAGATGCAGGGGCCTATCCATATACCAGGGGCATCCACGCCAATATGTTCAGGGGTCGATTGTGGACCAAAAGAGAGGTCGTGGGAATCGGTTCGCCCGCTGATACCCATGCACGGCTGAAGTACCTTTCACAACAGGGAGGTTCGGGGCTCAACACAATTGCTGATGTGACCTACGAGATGGGGTTGGATGCCGATCATCCCTGGGCCGTAGATGAGGTGGGGCTGACCGGGGTCAATATTACCTCCATCAAGGATATGGAGACGCTGACTAAGGACATCCCCTTAGACAAGGTGAGCTGGTCTCTAATAACCGCATCGACTGCATCCTCGGTCACCATGGCCCAGTACGTGGCCGTGGCACAGGATGCCGGGTACGATATCGGCACCTTGCGCGGCTCTATCCAGAATGATCCGATTCACTTCAGGTATTGTGGTTTCAGACCTGCCTGTCCCCTGGACCTCTCGATCAAATTGGGATCAGATGTAATGGAGTATTGCACGAAGAATCTGCCCAAATGGTACTATACAACCGTCAACATGTACGATCTGAGGGAACAGGGGGTCACCGCCCCCCAGGAGGTGGCCTTCGGATTCGGGATTGCCATGTGCTACATCGATGAGTTGATTCGGAGAGGTCTTGATATCGACGAGTTTGCCCCCAGGTTCACCTTCTATGTCTCATGTCACATGGACATCTTCGAGGAGGTGGCCAAGATCCGCGCCGCCAGGCGGATGTGGGCACGACTAATGAAAGAAAAGTATGGTGCCAAGGACCCCAGGTCCATGCAGTTCCGTTTTGCCGTCCACACCGCGGGGTGCTCCCTTGTTCCGCAACAGCCATTCAACAACATGATTCGCATCGCCTACGAGGCTTTGGCCGCTGTTTTGGGCGGAGTCCAGTCCCTCCACTGCTGCTCATATGACGAGCCGATGTGCCTTCCCACGGAAAGGGCCCATTTGCAGGCCCTGAGGACCCAGCAGATTCTGGCCTATGAGACTGGCGTCACCAATGTGGCCGATCCCCTGGGCGGGTCCTACTATGTCGAGAGTCTGACCGACAAAATTGAAGAGGAAGCCCTCAAGATGATGAAAGAGGTGGAGGATTTGGGGGGCATGGAAGAGGCTATACGTACCGAATGGTTGGACCGGCAGTTCGAATCCGAGGCCGTCCAACGACAGAAAGAGCTGGATAAAGCAGAAAAATTAGTGGTTGGGGTGAATGTGTTCACAACGGAGCAGGAAAAAGCAACGCCTCTGGGTGTTCAAAAGATCTCTTTAAACTCGGCAAAACAGCAGATAGAGGCGATTAAAGCGCTAAAACAGGCCAGAGATATGGATCGACTGAATGACGCCATCAAGCGGTTGCGGGACGATGCCAATGACGGGAAAAACGTTATTCCTGCCATGATTGAGGCCACGAGGGCATCCGGTACCACGGGTGAGTTGTTAGGCACGGTCAGAGAGGTGTTCGGCTATCCCTATGATCCCATGGAGACCCTGAAATCCCCATTCAATTTCTGATTTTTTGAGGAGTATACTGATGGCTACAAAGAAAAAAATCAAAGTACTGGTCACCAAGGTCGGCCTGGACGGTCACGATCGTGGAGCAAAGGTCGTCTCCTCCCTGCTCAAGGAGGCAGGAATGGAAGTCATCTATTTAGGGATGTTTCAACGGCCTGAAGGTATCGTCAAGGCGGCCATTGATGAAGATGTGGATGTGATTGGCTTGAGTTATCTTTCCGGGGAGCATCTCATTTTCACTCCCAAGATCGTGGAGGAGATGAAAAAAAACAGAGTTGATGATGTGTTACTCCTTGCCGGGGGCACTTTTCCGGCTGAAGATATTCCCACCATGGAGGAAATGGGCATTGACAAGGTCTTCAGGGCAGGATCTCTCACAGCATCTATCGTGGACTATATCAAAGACCATGTTGAAGAATGATCGATGAAAAAGAAACCAAGCACCGATGAAATGGTAAAGAGATTATTGGCAGGCGACCGCCGTTCCGCAGCCCGTCTGATCACCCTGGTGGAAAATGAGATGGATGACCACCATAAGGTGATGGGCCTTGTCTACCCCCATACGGGCCAGGCAATGATCCTCGGGATAACAGGGACCGGCAATAAAAGGGAATATATTGAGAGCATCATTGAACAACAAAATGATCCCTATTCAGTGGTCGAAGAGGTGCTGGATACATATCTACTCCCGGGGGAATGAGATCAAATGAACAACCAAAAAGCTACGGAAACCATCGAAAGTGGAGGGAAGGGATCCAGTGGCGAGGATTCTTTTAAAAACCTATCCGGTTTCAAGATCAAGGCCCTATATGGTCCGGAAGATATTTCTCACCTGAATCCCGAAACGGATTTAGGTTTACCCGGTGAGTATCCATTCACCCGGGGGATTCATAAAACCATGTATCGCCAGAGACCGTGGACGATCCGGCAATTGGGGTCTTTGGATTCTCCTTCCAGGGCGAACGAGAGGATCAGACAGCTTCTTGAAATGGGTGCCACCGGAATCAGCCTTTGTCTCGATATGCCAACCATCATGGGGAGAGATTCGGATGATCCCTTAGCCGAAGGGGAAGTGGGAAGCTGCGGTGGGGTTGCTATCGACTCCATAGAAGACATGCGCAATCTTTTGGAAGGTATCTCCCTCGATGAAATCAGTATCAATTTCGTCTCCAACTCCCAGTCTTCAGTCATTTTGGCCATGTTTGCAGCCGTGGCGGAAGAGCGCCATGTCCCCCTGGAAAAGCTGACTGGGACCATGCAGAACGACATCCTCAAAGAATACCAGGCCCAGAAATCCTTTTATTTCCCGCCACGGCCTTCCATGCGCCTCACGACAGACACCCTCAGCTTTTGCAATGAACATATGCCACGTTTCAACCCAATAAGCATCAGCGGGTATCATCTGGCTTCTGCAGGGGCCACTCCCGTCCAGGAATTGGCCTTCACCCTGGCCAATGGATTTACCTATGTGGAGGAAGGAATAGGGGCGGGATTATCAGTGGACAGCTTTGCTCCCCGTCTCTCCTTTTTTTTCAAGGTCCACAACGATTTTTTTGAAAACATCGCCAAGTTTCGAGCGGCAAGAAGGATTTGGGCCAAGACCATGAGGGAGAGATTTAAGGCCAAAGATCGGCGTTCATGCATCTTGAGGGTGCATGCGCAAACTTCCGGATCTTCACTGACCGCCCACCAGGCAGAGAACAATATTATAAGGGTGACAACCCAGGCGCTTTCCGCAGTATTGGGAGGAACCCAGTCATTGCACACCAATTCCTTTGACGAGGCTGTATCTATACCCACAGCAAGATCCGAAAAGCTGGCCTTGAGGACGCAGCAGATCATCGCCAGGGAAAGCGGGGTCATCAATACCATCGATCCTTTAGCCGGTTCTTATTATGTTGAGGCACTGACAAATCAGATGGAGACCGAGTGTTATAACTATTTCAAGGAAATTGAGAACCTCGGCGGCGTCATTTCGGCCATAGAAAAGGGCTACTACGCTCGAATAATAGCAGATTCAGCCTTCAGTTATCAGGAAGAGATTGAGAAGAGGAAAAGAACAGTCGTTGGTCTGAATGAGTTTTTCGAGGAGGAAGATATTGATATTGAATTGAGGAAAACCGACCCTGGATTTGAGGATGAGAAGGTGTCAGGCCTGACAGAACTTAAAAAGAATAGAGATCAGGCTCTGGTGAAAGCGTGCCTCAATGATATCAGAGAGGTCAGCCAGGGATCGAACAATCTTATGCCGGCCCTTATCAAGGCGGTTAAGTCTTATGTTACCTTGGGTGAGATCATTGGTGTAATGAAAGGGGTTTTCGGGGAATACAGGGAAGACTCCATATATTAGTATTTGGGATTGTTTGAGGAGACAGTGCGAGATGAGCAAGGGGAGGAAGAAGAGGATATTAATAGCCAAACCCGGTCTCGATGGCCACGACAGAGGGGTAAAGGTGGTGGCAAGGGCCTTACGCAATGCCGGTATGGAGGTCATATATGCAGGACTGCACCAGACCCCGCTCCAGATTGTTAATGCGGCAATTGATGAAGATGTGGATGCCATTGGGTTGAGCATTCTTTCAGGGGCGCATAATACCATATTTCCGAAAATCATCGCTCTCTTAAAGGACAGGGGTGCCTCAGATATACTGGTATTTGGCGGCGGTACCATTCCAAAAAAGGACTTAGAGAAATTAAAATCATTGGGTATCGGCGAGATCTTTACTACGGGGACAGATACCCATGCAATTATTGACTATTTAGACCGAACTCTGGAGAGATAAAAAGATGTCAAGGCTATTTGATAACAGTGTTATTGAGGAGATCGATCGAGAGAAAAACCGGTGGCATAAGCAGGTTTACCAACCTGCAGAAGGGGTTGAGAAGGTTTTTGAGACCCTTTCAGGCATACCCGTTGAACCGCTCTACACGCCAGCGGATACGGCCGGGATGGATTATCTCAATGACTTGGGTTTTCCCGGAGAGGAGCCTTATGTTCGGGGCGTTCATCCCACCATGTACCGGGGTCGGACCTGGACCCTGAGGCAATTGGCAGGGTTTGGTCCTCCTGAGGAGACAAACATGAGGTATAAATTTCTTCTCAAGGAAGGGGCCACGGGTATAAACGGGGTCTTTGATTATCCCACCCTCCGGGGATTCGATTCCACAGACCCTTTCGCCCGGGCCGACGCAGGACGAGGCGGTGTAGCCATCGACACAATAGAGGATATGCGTATTCTCTTTGACGGCATATCCATAGACAAGATCAGCAGTTCCCTGGTCACGTGCCAGCCCATCTGCAATATCACTGTTCAATCCATGTATTTCGCCAATGCCCAGATGCGGAATGTCCCACTCGATAAACTGACCGGGACAAGCCAAAACGACTTCTTGATGGAGACGGTCATTACGGTCGCACCGGAGATTTTGCCTCCTAAGTTTTCTTTTAAATTGAGCTGTGATGCCATTGAGTACTGTACTAAGCATGTTCCGCGCTGGAACCCCATAAGCTTTGCCGGCTATAATTATCGAGAAGCGGGATGTTCAGCGGCGCAGGAGGTGGCTTTTGTTATTGCCAATGCAACCGCATGTTCCGAGGAATTGATCCGAAGGGGGCTTGATGTAGACAGCTTCGCTCCCCGTCTCAGCTTCTTCCTCTCGGCTCACAGTGACTTTTTTGAGGAGATTGCCAAATACCGCGCTGCCAGAAGGATCTGGTTTCGCATCATGAAGGAACGCTTTGGGGCAAAAGACCCGCGGTCTTTGAGGTTGAGGTTTCATGTCCAGACCGCAGGAGTCGCCCTGACGGCTCAACAGCCCCTGAATAACATATCGAGGGCCGCTTACCATGCCCTGTCGGCAGTGCTTGGGGGAGCCCAGTCGGTTCACATAGATGGCTATGATGAGGCCCTGTGCACGCCGACCGAGCTTTCCTCCCTCACGGCCCTCAGAACCAACCAGATCCTGCAATTGGAAACAAGGGTGACTCACACCATTGATCCATTGGGGGGTTCTTATTTTGTAGAGACCTTGACCAACAAAGTTGAGGAAGAAACCCTCAGGCTTTTGGACGAAATAGACGGGATGGGAGGAATTGTCAAGGCAGGGGAGACCGGATGGATACATAAGGAGATCTCCAACTCAGCATATGAATACCAACAGGCAATTGAGTCGGGTAAGATGCCGATTGTGGGGGTTAATTGTTACCAGATGGAAGAGAAAGAGCTTCCTATGGAGCTTTTTGAAGTACCGGAGACCCTTCAGATCCAGGAGCAGAAGCTCAAAAAGATCAGGAATGAACGGAATGGGGCCCAAGTACAGGATGCCCTCGATGCTGTTGCCCAGTGCTGCGAGAAAGACGGAAATCTGATGGAGGTCATTGTAGAAGCTGTCAAGACCCGGGCTACGCAGGGGGAGATTTCAGGTGCTCTCAGGAGTTCTTACGGCACCTGGGAACCCCCACTTTTTTAGGTCTATTGATGATAGAAGAGAGAAGATCATTATGAAAAAGAAAATTAGGATAGTGGTGGCACGTCTCGGCATGGATGCACACTGGAGAGGGAGTATCGTAGTCGCGCGCGCCCTGCGTGATGCGGGGATGGAAGTCATTTATTTGGGCAATCAAATGCCGGAAAACATTGTCGCAACGGCAATACAGGAGGATGCAGATATCGTTGGCTTGAGCACCCTCTCCGGAAATCATATGGTATTGGCGCCAGAGGTAGTTCGAATTCTCAGAGAAAAGGGGATGGATGAGGTGAAGGTGATTCTTGGCGGCACCATACCTCCTGATGATATCCCCAGGCTCAAAAAGAAAGGCATAGCAGAGATCTTTGGCCCAGGGACGTCTCTAAAAAAGATCATCGACTCTGTATCCGGGTACAATTGAGTGCGGGTGATCAGCGCAAACCCCGGATAAAACCTCTCACTGAGGCGATACCCTGTTCTTCGACCCTACGGATCACCTCGGTTCCAACGACCGCGATATCCGCCTTCCCCCTCAGAAAATGAACATTCGCCCGATCCTGGATGCCAAATCCAACCGCAAGGGGAAGGTTGGAGACCTTACGGCATCGGTTAAGATAGGTGGACAGGCTATTTGAAAACGATGTTTCGGCTCCGGTGACCCCCTTTCGGGCCACGCAGTAGATAAATCCCTTGCCGAAGGAGGCAAGGTATTTCATTCTCTTATCCGATGTGGCGGGTGTAAAGATCAGGATCGGAGCGAGATCGTGTGTCTGCATTGCCTCTAAATAATCATGGCCCTCTTCGGGCGGCAGGTCGGCGACAATGGCTCCCTGCAACCCCTTTCTTGCCATAGCAGAGATGAAATCATTCACCCCGTAACGGAAGAGGATGTTGTAATAGGTCATGATTAGGAAAGCGATATCAAACTCCCGAACGACCCGTTCAGCAAGATTGAGGCATGTTTCCACTGTGGCCCCCCTTTCAAGTGCTCTCCGGTTGGCCCGGACAATCACAGGGCCGTCAGCAATCGGTTCGGAGAAGGGGATCTGTAACTCTATCAGATCAACGCCCGAATCTACCATGGTTTCGACGATCCTGAAGGAGTCTTCTAAAGAAGGATATCCAACCACGATATGGGTCATCAGGAGGATATCCTTTTCCTTCAGTTTGTTCCTGAGAACCATCTCAAGCGCCATAATCATTCCCCTTTTTTCGAATGAAATCCTTCCAGCCCGGATCTGCAAATGCTTCAGCGATGGTAAAGATGTCCTTATCCCCCCGGCCGGACTGATTGATCAGGATGATGTCGCCTACGGAAAGATCAGCGGCCTCTTTGAACGCCTGTGCAAAGGCATGGGCCGACTCGAGGGCCGGTATCAGACCCTCCTTTCTGATTGTGAGGGACATGGCGTCCAGGACCTCCGAATCGGTTGCTGCTTCAAATCTGATCCTCCCTCTTTCCCGGTGCCAGGCAAGGATCGGCGATACCCCTACATAGTCTAAGCCCGCTGCCACACTGTGGGTCTCTTTCATCTGTCCGTCCCTATCCTGGAGAAAGTAGGTCTTGTACCCCTGGGCCACGCCCACAGACCCATTATCAGAAGCAAGTCGCGATGCATGTCGCTCCGTGTCCAGGCCCTCCCCTGCTGCTTCAACCCCCACTAACTCCACCGGGTCATCAAGAAAGGCGCTGAAAATTCCTAAGGCATTGGATCCGCCTCCCACGCAGGCATAAACACGGGCAGGCAATTTATTTTCACGTTCTAAGATCTGCTCCCGGGCCTCCTTGCCGATGACGGATTGAAAATAGGATACCATCTCAGGGAAGGGGTGTGGACCGCACGCCGTGCCTAACACATAGTGAGTGCCGTCCATATTACTCACCCAGTCACGAAATGCTTCATTAATGGCGTCTTTCAATATCCGCGTGCCGTCTACAACCGGAATGACTTCAGCACCTAAACGCTCCATCCAGAAGACATTGGGTCTCTGTCGTTCAACATCCACCTCTCCCATGTAAATGGTACATCTGAAGCCAAATCTGGCGGCCATGGTGGCCGTGGCCACACCGTGCTGGCCCGCCCCGGTCTCCGCGATAACCCTGGTTTTCCCCATCCGTTTCGCAAGAAGCCCCTGGCCCATCACGTTGTTCGCCTTGTGCGCGCCTGTGTGATTCAGGTCTTCCCTCTTGACATAGATACGCGCGCCCCCAAAGTACCTTGTCAGGTTCTCCGCAAAGGTAAGAGACGTAGGCCTGCAGGAATAGGTTGATATGATATGCATATATTCCTGCCAGAAGCTGGGGTCGGTCTTGACCCTTTCAAAGGCGTCAACAAGCTCGTCAAAGGTGGTTGTGAGGATCTCGGGAATGAAACCCCCACCAAATTCTCCATAGTACCCCCGGTTAATCATCCAGCAGTCCTCCGTGGTTCACTTTTCGGATCTTCTCCATTAGCTCTTTCATGAGGAAATGATCCTTTTTTCCAGGTCGTTTTTCCACACCGCTGTTCACATCCACGGCAAAGGGCTTTACAGAGGAAATGGCTTTCTCAATATTTGAGAGTGTAAGCCCCCCTGACAGAATCATAGGGATTCCAAAGTCCTTGCCCCTGACGGCCAGATCCCAGTTGCATGTCTTTCCTGTGCCGCCTCTGATTTTTTCGTCGTAGGAATCAAAAAGTATGGCCCTTATTTTTCCGTGATAAGACCTGATCGATTGAAGACCCGATCCGTCACTGATCCGGAAGGCCTTGATTGCTTGAGGCATAAATTCGGCGCACGTCTCCGGGGTTTCATCACCGTGGAGTTGAATGAAATCAAGGCCACAAGATCCTGTGATCTCCCTTATGGCATCGGGCTTTTCGTTAACAAAGACCCCTACCGTCTGTACAAAGGGAGGAATACCACATATGATCTCCCGTGCCTTTTCAGGCGTAATCTGCCTTGGACTTGGGGCAAATATGAATCCGATGGCATCCGCTCCCATTTCCACGCTCATTCTTGCATCCTGGCGATTGGTTATTCCGCAAATCTTAACTCTTACCATGCCTCTTTTTACCCGCACCAACCAGTTCCCTTACCTTTGTGCCTACGTCGTCACTCTTCATAAGGGAAGATCCCACCAGAACGGCCTGGACTCCGTAGCCCCATAACGAACCGATATCCTTTCCATTCATAATACCGCTTTCACTGACAACCGTGCACCACTCCGGCACTAAAGGGGCCAGATCAATGGTCGTTTTGATATCAACCTCGAAAGTATCTAAATCACGGTTGTTGATTCCTATGATTTGGGCCCCACACTCAACCGCTTTTTCCAGATCGTCCCTGTCATGGACCTCGGTCAATGAATCAAGCCCGAACTCCAGGGCTGCCGCAACCAAATCCTTCAGTTGCCCATGCGACAGGATCCTGGCGATCAGGAGGATCGCGTCAGCGCCAAAGAGAAACGATTCCCTCACCTGGATCGCATCAATAATAAAATCTTTTCGTAATATGGGCAAAGAGATAGACCTCTTTAGACGTGGCAGCTGGTCTAAGTCCCCACCAAAAAAAGGCTTATCCGTCAGCATGGAAACCGCGGCCGCCCCGGCCGCTTCGTACACTCGTCCGATTGAAATAGGATCCCCTTTCTTACGGATACTGCCGGCAGAGGGAGAGGCAAATTTTATCTCTGCGATAAGACCGATCCGGTCAGGCACGGAGATAGCTCCGGCGAAATTGGTGCGGGACAGGTCATTATCCCCATTGACCGCTATACCGCTCTTCTTGAGCCGGGCTACCTCTCTTTGTTTCTCAGCCAGTATCTCCGCTAATCGAGAATGCAAGGAAGTCTCCTATGAGGCTGTCCGAGAATGAGAAAATTTTTGCAAGGTCAAGGAAGGCGAAGATTTTAACCGCAAGAATACATGTAAGTATTTTGAGGCTTCTAATCCGAGCCTGACGCGGAGATTGCGGAAAATAGCCATTCTCGAACGGCCTCTTAGAGTGTGTCCCGAAGGAATGGTTTGCATTGCCGGGTAAAATCGATCAGCCTATCAAGCTTTTCCATGGCTCGGCCTGAATCAATGGAATCCCCTGCCCGCACAATCCCTTCGCTGAAATCGTCGGAAACCCCGGCTGACACAAAAGCGGCAGACGCGTTCAACACAACCATATCCCGCTTGGGCCCCTTCTCTCCATTAAGAATATCCCTGATGATCTTACCGTTTTCCCTTGCATTCCCCCCCCTTATTGACTCAGGATCGGCCCTTTTGAAACCATACTCCTCCGGTGTCATTTCAAAGGTTTTCACGTCACCGTCTTTCAGGTGAGAAACCTTTGTGGGGCCGCAGATACTTATCTCGTCAAATGTCCCCTCGCCACACACGACAAAGGCTTCCCTAATTGCGAGTCTCTTCAGGACTTCGGCCATCTTTTCCGTGAGTTGCGGTTCATACACGCCCAGGACCTGGACGGAGGCCCTTGCCGGGTTTGTCAAGGGGCCCAATATATTGAAAATAGTGCGGATTCCTATCTCCTGCCTTGGACCGATGGCGTATTTCATGGCCCCGTGAAAGAGGGGAGCATAGAGAAACCCGATCCCCACATCCTGGATACATTTCTCCACATCCGTGGTAGTGATATCCAGATTAACACCCAGATTTTCCAGGACATCTGAACTCCCGCACAAGCTGGATACGGCCCGATTGCCATGTTTTGCCACCTTTATCCCCTCACCGGCGGCGACGAATGCGGTTGCCGTGGAGACATTAAACGTGTTTGTTCCGTCCCCTCCGGTACCGCACGTATCCAAAATGGTCTCCTCTTCAATATTGATCTCATCGCGGTCAATGCTAATGAGATGATTGTTAAGATTCATCCGCGTTGCCTTGTCCCTCATCGCCTTAGCCGCCCCGGTGATCTCGTCCACAGTCTCGCCCTTCAATCTCAGGGCAGTGATGAACCCTGCAATCTGAGCAGATGTTGCCGTTCCGGACATGATCTCATCCATGGCCGTTCCCATCTCTCTTTCCGTCAGGTCAGTCCCTCTAACCACCTTTGCAATAGCTTCTTTGATCATGATTCAGTTCCTCCCATTACTATTATGCATGAAATTTCTAACAATATGGCCCCCCACATCCGTTAAAATCGATTCCGGATGAAATTGGACCCCTTCTATTTTATATTCACGGTGTCTCAGACCCATAATCTCCCCGTCCTTTGTCCATGCGCTTATTTCCAGGCAGTCCGGAAGAGAGTCCCTGTCCACGATCAGCGAATGATAACGGATGGCTTCAAACGGGTTTGGGATACCGGTGTAAATGGTCTGGTCGTCGTGAAAGATCGAAGAAATTTTTCCGTGCATGATCCTGTTAGCCCGAATCACCTTACCGCCAAATGCTGCGGTGATGGATTGATGTCCCAGACAGACACCCAAGACAGGGCGTTTAGGGCCAAAACAACGAATGGCCTCCACGGAAATACCGGCCTGGTCAGGGGCGCCGGGTCCGGGTGAAATGACAAGTGCAGAGGGCGCCAGTCGGGCTATCTCAATGAGATCGGTCTGGTCATTGCGCCAAACATGAACATTTTCTCCCATAACTTGAAACATTTGGACCAGATTGTAGGTGAAAGAGTCATAGTTATCGATCATCAGAATCATTTTTTGACCTCTCAATGGCCTTAAACATGGCGGCGGCCTTTTTTAACGTTTCCTCATATTCTTTCTCGGGAGACGAGTCATACACAATACCCGCTCCCACTTGAATAGAGAGTCTATTTTCAACAATTGAAATCGTGCGAATGGTGATACAGAAGTCTGTGTTGCCGTTGAAACCGAAATAGCCTACCGCTCCGGCATAAGGTCCCCTTGGTGATGATTCCAGTTCGCTTATGATCTCCATGGCCCTGATCTTGGGCGCCCCTGTAACGGTACCGGCAGGAAAGGTCGCCATGAACAGGTCAAATCCGTCCACCTGGGGTTTCAATACCCCTTCCAACCTGGAGACAATATGCATCACATGGGAGTAATGCTCCACCTCCATCAGCCGGGGCACGGTGACCGAGCCGGGCATGGCCACCTTCCCCACATCGTTTCTGCCCAGATCGACCAACATAATATGCTCAGCCCGCTCCTTGGGATCTGCCAGGAGTTCCTTTTCCATGGCCTGATCCGCTTCAGGGCTTTTACACCTCGGCCGGGTGCCTGCAATCGGTCTGAGCTCTATCTTTCCATCCGTCAGACGGACAAGAATTTCAGGAGAAGACCCTATTAATCTTATCTCCCCAAAGTTGAGATAAAACATATAAGGCGATGGATTGATGCTCCTCAGATTCCGGTAAAGGGTGAAATCATCACCCGCCACATCCCCTGAAAATCTCTGAGAGAGGACCACCTGAATGACATCACCGGCAACGATATGCTCTTTCGCCTTTCGGACAGACTCATTAAAGTCATCCTTATTGAAATTGGACTCAAGATCAGTCAGGGAAAAAGGGGCTTTCTCCGATATGGAAGAGAGGGGACGCTGGAGTTCGGCAATGGTTTCATCAACCTCCTCACAGGCCAGGTCATAGAGCTTTTTCAAGTCGTCATTTTCCCTTAAATGGGCAAAGGCGATCACTTTGATCTGGTGTGTCAGATGGTCAAAAACGATGAGTCGCTTTGAGGCTGTAAAGAGAGATTCGGGCATCACCGTGTCTTCAGGAGAAATACCGGGGAGATATTCCCATTTCCTGACCAGGTCATAATTGACATACCCCACAAGTCCTCCCTGAAACGTTGCGAGCCCTTTGATTGTCACCGGTTTGATATCGCTGATAGTGTCCCTCAGAACCTGCAAAGGATTTTCCACATCCTTTAATGTCCTTTTTTCCTCTCCTCTTGATATCTCCATTTCCCGATCACGCGACAGGGCGATCAGATAGGGCTTGTAGCCTATAAAGCTGTATCGTCCCCATTTCTTGCCGCCATCAGCGCTTTCAAGGAGATAGGAAAAGGATTTGTCTCTAATCTTAAGATACGCCGAAACCGGTGTTTCCGTATCAGCCAGGAATTCCCTATAGACAGGAATCAGGTTCCCCTGCCTGGCCATTCGTCTGAATTCAGAAAATGAGGGTTTTGTTTCCAACTTGCGCCTCCAAATAAAAAGGCCGTGGGAATGATTGCCCCACGGCCTCTTTTCTCAATGCACCAAAAAAAACCGCGGGACCCTGAGAGGTGCCCACGGTTTAAAATTTTATGATATCTATTTTAAATTAACGTTGGTGGGCACACACCTCCCTGTTAGAGTTGCGCCACCACCAGTTTCTAAGATCAGTTGCCAGAATTTGTTTTCTCTCCGAGTCCATGGCTACCTTATATAGCGCTGATAAAAAGTAATGTCAAGAAAAAAATCACGGCTTCAGGCCATCTTTGTCCCAAAAGCACGGCTGGACAGAGTTCCGATGTTCTTCTCGCCGGCCTTTCGTCCCAGACCTGACCACATTCGTGGATATGTAAAGACGTATCACAACATTCTGCTGACACGGATTATTTGAGGTACCCCTCAGATTACTCAGCATTTCCAAGACCCGACAGATTGTCAAGATATGGTAACCCGTTGAAGTTATGCCATATCAACTGGTAAACCCAGTTCAACTTGAGCCGCTCTCACCTGTATCCATCGACTTTTTCATCGGTCACATCGTCAGTATCCGAACTGAAGCACTCCGGGCAACTGTCGTAGGACTCTCTGGCGAATCCATGGCCGCAGGAGAGGCATTTCATCCTCTTCCTGTCGGTTCCGGTCGTCTCATCCTGGGCATCGGCCTTCAGGAAGAAGACGCGCTGATGGGATTGGCGGTGGCCATTGGGTCAAGGCCTCCTTTAGTGCTCTTGTCCGGAATGTACTCTTCTCGGTGTGAGAAATGGCCCAATTGTTATATTCGATACCCCAGTCCATAATAAGACACTTCCCATCAACAAAAAATAGTCATACGTGACCGCAAACAGCCGCCCGGTTAATCCCTATCATCCAGAAGCACAATGGTCCAAAGCCCAACAACTGTACCATACCGGTATATCTTATGATTCGCATAATTTCATCCCCGTGCCTCTTCCCATAACCGATTTCACTGACAAAGAGAAAACGGCATTGTAACAAAATCTCATCTTTTCAGCACCCCTTACTCCCATTGCTTATTATTCGAAAAGATGGGCTTATAAATGGTGGTTGAATTCCCGTTGCTGTCGGTTGCCACATAGGTGTTTTCATTATATGGCGATCTACCTCTCTTTGGCCCTCAGTTCCATGGTGACGGTAAATCCCCGGGGCCGAAGGTTCTCCGCATACACCGTTCCCCCGCATGCCTGTATACAGGTTTTGACAATGGCAAGGCCAAGGCCCACACCACCGCTCTTTCTGTCTCTCACCGCCTGCGGGCGGTAAAAGGGTTCAAACAGGCGGCTTATCGTTGACTCAGGCACACCGCCGCCCCAATCCCTCACCGTGACAAAAGCCGTTTGGTCTTCTATGCGGGCGGTGACCTCCACAGGCCCTTCATCCCCCGCGTATCGCATAGCGTTTCTCAGCACGTTGGACAGGGCGCGTTGAAGTAGTTTTTCAACAGCCCACAGGCTGATGCCCTCGTCTATGTCGCTGCGGATGTCGACATCCTCTTTCCACTCTCGGGCCACGACCGTTTGAACCAGCGGGGCGAGACGGATTTTCACCGGATCTAATTTCTCAGCGCTAATTTCAGCGCGGCTGAAAGATAACAATTCATTGATCAGCCCGGACATGTGCCGAACCTCCTCGGTGATGTCCTCAATGTGGCTTTGTTCTTCGTCGTTCAGACGCTGCTCCAGAATGCTCAGGCCCAGATCCATACGTGCAACGGGCGAAGCCAGTTCGTGGGCGATATCGCCCAGAAACCGCTTCTGTCCCATGATATGGTTTTCCAACTGGACAGACATATGGTTGATGGCGGCGCCCAGCCTGCCGATTTCATCTTTTCCTTTTTCGTCCACCCGGACGTGAAAATTTCCGCGGGCTATCTCTTCTGCGACTTCGGTCATGCGGACCACAGGCCGGGTGATACTCCTTACCAGGGGGATCCAGAGAAGGATCGAGGCAACGAGCACAAAACAGGCCAGTGCGATCCAGGGTATGGGATCAAAAAACAGGCCGTTTCCGGTCATGGATCGGGAAGAGGCCAGCAGAAACATGGCCACTGGCCTTTTTCCGGGTTGTTCCTGAAAGGGAAAAGCCACATAGGCCCAGTAACGGGTTGGATCCGTTGTCCGCAGAAGATACCTGAAGCGCAGTCTTTCGGGTGGCGGCAAGGGCAGCAGCCGAAAGGGAGACCGGTTGCGGGATACGAACCCGAATGGGGCGCCCCCATCTGGGCGGGGCGGGGGTGGTGGAGCCGTCTTTAAGACACGAAGATCCTTTTCAGCCTGGCGCAACCCTTCGATTACTTTACCGGGAATCTTCTGCTCTTGCCCAGCCAGAATTTGCCCATCTTTCTGACAGAGGATGAAATCCACCCCATAGGCCTTCTCAAATCGTTCAAGGATTGTCCCCCATTCATAGTAGGGCGAATCATAAAGCTCTCGTAGAATCACATTACCCAGCGCCCTTCCCTGGCTGTCCAGACGGCCTATCAGCGGAGATTCTGGCCTCAAACGAAAATCCAGATGGAATATCCCTGCCAGCACCACAACCAGGAGAAGCAAGCTCATGAAAAACCAAACCACGATTTTCAGGTACAGGGAAGGCTTCGGATTCATCATTCCTTCTCGCATTGGGGTTCCAAGAACCGGTAGCCCGCGCCGCGCACCGTTCGAATAAAACGCGGATTTCTGGGATCATCCCCCAGTTTTCCCCGCGGGGAGGAGACGTGCATGTCAATGGACCGGTCGAAGACATCGTAGTTGCGGTCGGCCACTGCATCCAGGATCTGCTCCCGGGTCAAGACCTTTCCCCCGACCTTGGCCAGACGCAGCAGGATTCGGTACTCTATGGGCGTAAGATCAAGACGATTTCCTTCAAGAAAGGCCTCGTAGGTGCCTTCATCCAGTGTCAGTTGTCCGAATGTAAGGGCGCTATTCTTGGTCTCAACGCCTTTTATGGTCATGCGGGATCGTCGGATCACCGCGCGGAGGCGAGCCAGCAGTTCACGGGTGGAAAAAGTTTTGGGCAGGTAGTCGTCAGCCCCGATTTCAAGTCCCACGATCCGATCGGTCTCGTCTCCCCGCGATGTCAGCATCAGGACCGGCACATGAGACTCGGCCCGCAATTGTTTGAGCAGCTCAAATCCATCCATTTCCGGCAGCATGACATCCAGAATCACGGCGTCAAACGTCCCCTTCAAAGCCCTTTTGAGTCCCTCTGTCCCGCTGTGGGCGCCCTCCACCTCATACCCCATGGCCCCCAGGTACTCTTTCACCAACCGACAAAGCTTCTCATCGTCATCGATGATCAGTATCCGTTCTCTGCTGCTCATGGCGCACCTCCTGACTCGAGGACCCAGAATAACTTGAATGGCCCTCAATGTGAACCATTTTTACAAAACATTTACAATTCCATGAAACAGCCTTGATAAGGGATTGACAATGAGATGGTAGTCTCCATTCAAAAAGTGCGGCAATTGTGACCCCGCGCATTTCCAAAAACCCTTAACAAAGGAGGTAGGATCATGACAAGAATAGGGCTTCTTTTGAGTGCCTTGTTTTTTACAGTAATGACGATAAGTTCTGCGTTTCCTTCGGAGAAAACACAAGAAACGCCACCTCCGAACATGATCGAGCGCCATGATCAGGATGGAGACAACAAGGTTTCGAGAGATGAATTCCCCGGTCCAGACGAGCACTTTACCCGAATTGACCTGGATGGCGACGGATACATCACCCAGGACGAAGCCCGGCAGTCCCCCCGGCTCGACAGGCAAACCGGCCGTGTGCCTGGGAAATTTCGCGAAGATGATGCCGATGGAGACGGGGAGGTCTCCCGGAGCGAGTTCTCAGGACCGGGCGATCACTTTGACCGGCTGGATCTGAACGGGGACGGCGCCATTCAGGAGAGTGAGGCGCGTCAGGGTCCTCCCGACATGCCGCGACGGACTCTGAAAAACCAATAAAAAAAGATTACAGTCAGGTACCCTTTTTGTTTTAGGTGGCAACGAATAATCAGAATGAAAGACAGACAATCATGGAATATTCGCATGTGAAAGGAGGTTATTACGATGACAAGACCCATATTAGAGTCTCACGGAGTCTTTGGAATTGCTGGAACAGCAGTTCTTTTCGCGCTGCTGCTCATCGGTCTATGCTACAGCCATGCCGGAGCTGCCCCTGCAACTCCGGACATTAAACTGAACGGCGTGGACACCGCGCTCACCTTTACATCAAACACCACTCTTACCGCAACCATTCAGTTGGATGCCGGAGAACAGGCCGGAGAACAGGCCGACTGGTGGATTGCCGCAGATACTCCTATAGGATGGTATTCCTACCAATATCCCGACACGTGGGAGTTCAGCGGAGACAACATGTCTGATCTGGTGCCCGCTTATCAAGGACCCCTTTTCGATTTGACCGAACCCTTGGAAGTGTTGAACATCACAGGACTTGCAACCGGGGCCTATATGTTCTATTTCGGCGTGGATACTACGGTGAACGGTGTGGTGGATGCGAAGGCGCTCGTCTTTGACTGGGCGGCTTTGAACGTAACTGAAGCAAGATCGCCTTACACAGGCTATAACCTGTTTTCATCGCTCAATTCCAATACCGCCTATCTGATGGATAACGATGGCAATTTCCTCCATTCCTGGAACACCGACTACCGTCCCGGTAACGCCATGTACTTTCTGGAAAACGGCCTGTTGCTGCACACCGGCAACGTCGGCAATACGAACTTCGACACGGGCGGCGCGGGTGGTATTGTACAAACCATCGATTGGGACGGAAACGTCACCTGGGAGTACGCATACTCCAGCACCACCCATCTCCAGCACCACGACGTGGAGATGCTTCCCAACGGCAACGTGCTGATGATCGCCTGGCAGTACAAATCCCGGGACGAGGCCATTGCCGCGGGCCGCGACCCCTCGCTTCTGTCGGACGGTGAAATTTGGCCCGACAGCGTAATCGAGGTGCAGCCCACGGGATCCAACACCGGCCATATTGTATGGGAGTGGCACGTCTGGGATCACCTGGTGCAGGATTACGATTCCACGAAGTCCAACTACGGCGTAATCGCCGACCATCCCGAACTGGTCGACCTCAACCATGCCATGAACGGCGGTGCCGACTGGAACCATACCAACGCCATTGACTACAACAAGGAATTGGACCAGATCATGCTCAGTGTTCACAATTTCAGCGAGATCTGGGGGATTGATCACAGTACCACCATCTTCGAGGCGGCGGGCCATTCCGGCGGCAACAGCGGCAAAGGGGGTGACCTGCTTTACCGTTGGGGAAATCCTCAAACCTATGGTGCGGGCACTGCTTCCGACCAGCAGCTGTTTGCTCAGCATGACGCCGAATGGGTTGCAGAGGGGAGTCCCGGCGATGGGGACATGATCATCTTCAATAACGGACAGGGACGTCCTGACGGAGATTACTCCTCGGTCGTGGAGATTGCGCCACCGCTTAATTCCGACGGTCGGTACACCCTCACAGCCGGATCCGCCTACGGACCGGACCAACCCCTGTGGACCTACACCGCCGATCCGCCCGCCAATTTCTATGCGCAAAACATTTCCGGCCAGCAGCGGCTGCCCAACGGCAATACCCTCATCTGCGATGGGCCGAGCGCACATTTCTTCGAAGTAACCGCCTCGGGTGAAACGGTTTGGGAATATACCTATACGGGCGCTGTGTTCCGGGTTGAACGCTACGCTCCCGGATATTCGGGCTTTGATGGCACGCCCCTGGCTGAAAAAACGCCGGTAGCCCTCAGTTACCCCATAGTGGATTCGGGGCAGACCACCTGTTATAATGACACCACGGTTATGAACTGTCCTGCCACCGGGAACGCCTTTTACGGACAAGATGCGCAATTTAGTGGGAACCAACCGAGTTACGCGGTCAGCCAGGACGGACTAACGGTGTATGATAATGTCACCGGACTGACCTGGACCCAGAGTCCGGACCTGAACAATGACGGGGTCATCAATGTGGATGACAAACTCTCATTCAGCGCATCACAGACCTACCCGGACACCCTCAGCGCCCAGAACTATGGCGGCTACAGCGACTGGCGATTACCGACCATCAAGGAACTCTATTCGCTCATGAACTTCAGCGGCCTTGACCCCAGCGTTAACGATACCTCCGGCCTGGTTCCCTTTATTGACACTGATTACTTCGATTTTGCTTACGGCGACACCGACGCCGGAGAGCGCATCATTGACGCCCAGTTCTGGTCCAGCAACGCCTATGTTGGCACCGTTTTTGTCAACCAATCGGCCGCCTTCGGCCTCAACCTTGCCGACGGCCGCATCAAGGGGTATCCCACGTCCGAGCCTGTGGGTAAGTTGAACTATGTGTATTTCGTGCGCGGCAACAACCAATACGGGATTAACAACTTCAACGACAACGGGGACGGCACCATCACCGACAGCGCCACGGGCCTGATGTGGGCGCAGGATGATAGCGGGGCCGGTTTAAACTGGGAAGCGGCACTAGCCTGGGTGCAGACAAGAAATGCCGAAAATTACCTGGGGCACAATGATTGGCGGCTGCCCAATGCCAAAGAACTGCAGAGCATTGTGGGTTACACCCGCTCCCCCGATACGAGCGGTTCCCCTGCCATTGACCCGGTGTTCAACGCCACCAGCATCACCAATGAAGCAGGCGAGACCGATTATCCCTGCTACTGGAGCAGCACCACCCACGCCAACGCGTCCCCGTCTCCCGGAAGTTCCGCCGCCTACGTGGCCTTTGGGCGGGCAATGGGATATATGAACGGCGCGTGGATCGATGTGCATGGCGCGGGCGCACAGAGAAGCGACCCCAAAAGCGGAGATCCCGCAGACTGGCCTTATGGACACGGACCTCAGGGCGATGCCATTCGGATCTACAATTATGTACGCCTGGTTCGTGACGCTGGCGGCACGCAGAGCACGGATGTCTATGTGAACTCAAATGACGGCTCGTGCGGTGGGAACAGCCCCTGCTACACAACCATTCAGGGCGGGATCGATGCGGCACGAGACGGTTCCAGCGTAAACATCGTCCAGGGGACTTACACCGAATCGATCTCTTTGAACACCGAGAAGACCGTTACCCTGAAGGGAGGATGGAATGATGCCTTTTCGGCCCAGGAACCCAATACCACCATTATCAAGGCGCCAAAGGTCAGCGCCGGCACCCTCAAAATGGAAAACCTCGTCATCAGGGCATAGAAGAGGATAGATCGATTTTGCAATGAAAGGAAATCATGTTGCCCATCAGTAAGGATATGGCAAGGCGTGTCTGTAATTGCGAAATCGAAGGGCACATTACCATATGCTGTACTGTGTGGCTTCGTTCAATTGAATGTTTTTGGAGAAGGTCGGGCTTTTCGTATCGTTATTTTAGTCCCGCCTTTTTCAGGGCAGCGACAAAACGCTCTCGGTCTGCTGGATTCTTGTAGGTGCGTGCCCGCTTCGCATAATTATCAATAGAAAATTTCCGCTCGTTTTTAAGGACTTGCTTGGCTGTTTCATGGGCGTCTTCTTAGGGCCCACAGGCAACATAGGCAAATGTGAAGGCCAGGGTGTGCGGCCAAATCCTTTGGACCGAGTGCGACCGCTTTTTAGCATACGGTGACTGCCTCCTCAGGACGACCGGTAAATATGTACGCCATGCCGAGGTGCCAGAACGTACAGCTTTTGAGAAAAAGATTTAGATGGATCGCTTTCTCATGTACCGGGACAGTGTCGTTTCATCTGCCACCATAACTCAGGGCCATCCCCAGTGCCCCGCAGGCCAATTCGTCATTCGGGCCGATGTCTACAGCCCGTTCACATTCGGCAATCGCTTTGTCATACTGCCTTGTAAACGTATAGACATAACCCAGTAAGGCATGGGCGTCACTCAATTGGTCATTCATGGAAATGGCTTTTTGAGCCAGTTCCGTGGCCTTTCTGGGAGATCGGCTCCAACTAAACACCGCTTTCTCAGGCTCATCGAAGTTTTAGGTGAATAGTGTGCTTTTTTGGAATTCGATTCCCTTCTTGACAATCTCCAGTGAATGATGCGCCTCAGTGCTTGAGGGTTTCATGCGTGGGGTTTTTAAGAATTGAAAAGGCCGATTGTCTGCTCAAAAAACCCATTTTGGTCTTCGCTGGGAATGGTGATAGGGTGGGCCAAGCTTGGTGTACCACAGGATCTACCATCCTGATATCTCAAAGATTCAGTCGCACCGAAAAGCTGAAATATCTGCCATGTTCATGTGATGCGTGGGGCATATCCCTACATCTGAAATTATTGTCATTTGAAGCGAGTATCACCACTCATGCTTAGATTGTGTATACGCAATTTTTCGGTCACGATACTGGTTTACGAATAGGATAATTATTGTAGAAGCGAGACGCAGTCGCGCGGAACGCCGTTAATCAGCCGCGCGGCTTTTTGCGTCGGCTGTATTTGCTTGGATCGATGCTGGGAGACCAAATCTTATGGAGCTATCAATTTTACAGTTGGAAAATACGATTTATATCTTGAGACATCTCTCGTAATTAAATCCAAATTCTGAACGGCGGCCTGTGCGCCAATAAAAAAATCCGGGAGCGGAGTTCTCTTTGTGCCCTTTCTTTTCTTGTATTTAAGGTAAGCTTTTCCAGCTAAAAACAGTGCCTCTTTGGGGATTTCCAACATCTGGAGACCGGCCTTGGCTATTGCGGATTCGAGATCCTCTATCCGCCTAAAACCAATGGAGATTTCAGAATAAACGATCGAGTTGATATACAGGATCCCTGATTGATCATACTCCTCCAGTTTTGATTCAGACCAATCAGCCCATTTCGGATCATTCAGAAAAACATCCAAAACAATATTCGAATCAACGAAAACACCTTTCATTTGTCTCCTCTTGTCAGGGCCATTATTTCATCAGTTGTCATTTTAACATTGGCTATTCCCCTCAATTTCCTGAATTTATATGTTTTTTTGAGTTTGCTTTTCCTTTTCACCAAATAAATCCGGTCTTTCTCTTCAACAAAATCAACTTCAACAGCAGGAGTTATTCCTAATTTTTCCCGAATTTCTTGTGGAATTGTGACTTGTCCTCTTATGGTAACTCTCACGATTGCACCTCCAGTAATATGTAATACTGGTAATAATAATACTTCTGCTTATTTTTTTCAATCATGAATATCTCATGCATCGAACGTCCCGGTCAGCTGCGGCCAAAGGC
>Ga0307425_1000223_pt1 | contig 35894 bp, 29 predicted proteins | sample SalMarWE160330MG_FD_202152 | JGI IMG/M metagenome (GOLD analysis project Ga0307425, IMG submission 202152) | Salt marsh sediment microbial communities from the Plum Island Ecosystem LTER, Massachusetts, United States - WE1603-30 | ecosystem: Environmental > Aquatic > Marine > Intertidal zone >... | reverse complement strand
GCGATGTCAGAATAGATCGGTTGGCCGCCTCGCTTTCCATTCTTTGGAGGTGTCCACTCATCGATGGCATCCCCGCTAAGCCAAAAAGTAATGTCGCCTCGGTTTCGAAGGGATTTCTCATACTTCGGCCAGTTCTTGACGCGATAGGACGTCTTGTATCTCGAATGTCTATAGGCTCTCTTGTGGGCTTCAGCCATGTTGACCTCCATTGGATTTACGGATTTTACAAGCTTATAATGAGATGGCCCACGGATGCAAAGTCAACACAGTGGCGGATTCGTGCACCAAAGCCTATTCCCGCTTAATTTGGCTTATTAGTGCTTAAAGTAAAAAAGGGTTTTCCAGGGGAAAGTGGAGTGACCCGTCCAGGACTCGAACCTGGAACCCGCAGATTAAGAGTCTGCTGCTCTACCACTTGAGCTAACGGGCCAAAAAGTATCCCCTAGTTTAGTGAAGTCGTGGATTATTGTCAATATTTCGGTCTGTTGTTTCGGTCCATTATGAGCGGTCCGCTCGGGGAGCTGACCCTACATTACTTCTCGAGGCGGGATTACATCATTTCTTGGTGGTGGGGCGTTCGGGGAAAATCCCTCCATTTGCCTTACTCACATTTTTGCTTTACTCCGAAGGGCACAGTTTTTATAATGACACACAAGAGCATATACTCCGATGGATCTCAACCTCTTACTCATCATTTTCGGCGCAGCGATTCTCCTTGTTTTTTTCCTGGTGGCATGGTCCATGAGAAAAACCTCGGCGAAGATCGAGGATATCCGGCAGGCTCAGCAGGAAGACAAAGCTCTTGAGCTTCTCCAGCAACAGATCGGTATGCTCACTCAGAATATCAACCTCCAGCTTCAAAATATGAGCGGGCAATTTCAAAAAACGACGGGTCATATCGGCACTACGCTGGGAGACGTGAAAAAAGACCTCGGGAAGATGGAGGAAGTCACCCGTGAAGTCCTCAACAAGGCAAAGGATATCTCCAACCTGGAGAATCTCCTCCGCGCTCCAAAGTTCAGAGGCGGCCTGGGAGAACTCTTCCTCGGAGACCTGCTGGCGCAAATCCTTCCGCCCACTCACTTTGCGCTTCAGTACAAGTTTAAAAGTGGGGAAAAGGTGGATGCCATCGTAAAGATCGGCGACAATATCGTCCCCATCGATTCAAAATTCCCCCTCGAAAACTTCAAGAAATTCATAAGTGAAGAGGATGACAAAAACAGAGAGGACCTGAGAAAAAAATTCGTTGCCGATGTCAAAAAACACATCTCCGAAATATCAGAAAAATACATCCTGCCTGACGAAGGCACATTTGATTTTGCCCTGATGTATATCCCTGCCGAAAATGTCTATTACGAAACTATTCTTAAGGACGAAACATTCGGCGAAGAGCAGAGCATTTTTTCCAGCGCCACTAAAAAACGAGTGATCCCCGTCTCTCCGAATTCATTCTTTGCCTATTTACAAGTCATCGTTCTCGGCCTCAAAGGGCTCCAGATCGAGAAGAATGCCCAATCGCTTTTTCAATCTCTTTCACGGCTTCAGGGTGATTTGGGGAGATTCAAAAAGGATTTCCAGGTCTTGGGGAGTCATCTCGTGAACGCTAAGACCAAATTTGATGATGCAGAAAAACGGCTGGAGCGGTTTTCCGACAAGCTGGAGATTGTGAGTGGCGAGGCGCCGAAACAGCTTCCACAAGAATCTGAGGATAAGAGGGATCTTTCTTAATCTACTCCAACGATTTTTTCCACTTCTTTGAGCCCGTCAGGTGTTGTAATAAAGAACAGGACATCATCTACTTGAAGTTCAGTATCAAGGGCTGGTTTGAATTCATAAGTTTCTGCTGGAGAGCGTCTGAGGCCGACAAGAAGGGCTTCCTTGACATCTGTGATTTTGGATTCTGCGATGGTTCTGCCGATGATCTTGGAGCCTGATCTCAGAAGGACCTCTTCGACACGCCGCACGACATCGCGCTCTCTGAGCATGTTATCCAGGAAACCCACCACAGCCGGGCGGACCATCTCAGAGACCATGCGCATTCCCCCAATAAAAGTGGGAGAGACAGCAGCGTTTGCGCCAGCTTTTTTGATCTTTTTGTGAGATTTCGGGTGGATCCCTTTGGTCACGATCCGAATGTCAGGACTGAGGTTCCGAGCTGTGAGAGTGACAAATAGATTCGCTTCATCCGTGGGTAACGACAGAAGGATTCCTTTGGCTTCTGCGATTCCTGCGGATATCAGCACTTCGTCCTCTGCAGGATCTCCCTGGATAAAAAGGATTTCTCCGAGTGCGGTCAATTTATCAAGATTTTCCTGCAAAGGATCGACGACAACAAAAGGTCTTTTTGTGAGGATAAGTTCTTCAATGATCGTCTGTGCCGTCTCATCAGCTCCACAGACTATATAGTGGTCTCTGAGTTTAGAAATTTTCTTCTCCATTTTTTTTCTCCCAAGGATGTTCTTCAGCTCACCCTCGACGATAAAACTTGTGATCGAAGAAACAGCAAAGGCGATGGTCCCCAAGCACAGCAGGATAAACACGACGGCAAAAATCCGGGCTGCCGGGTTTGCGCTGAGGTCGGCCACCTCTTCATATCCAACTGTGGATAGGGTGATGACAGTCATGTAGAGACTGTCGAGGAGTGACCAATCTTTGCCCCCCAGGGTTTTGAAACCGGCAACACCGATACCGAGGACGATAAAAAACATAGCAAAGGATAGCAGCAGCCTGTTTCGTCTGGTCATTGTTCTAATATGAATTCAAACCCCGTAAAAAGTCATACTTTTGAATTCTCCTTCTTATGACTCACATTTCTCCGTGTGGATCAGATTATAAAAAATAAAGAGAGCTGAGGCAAGATGTGTTTGATAGATCTAAGCTTCCTTGGCATTGCTCAATCTGGAAGAATCCAGAGCGATTCCTCTTAAGGCACAAGGTCATCTAAAGGATTTGGGCCCTCGATCTTTGCTCCTTCGCGGCTCTTAAATACTCGGAATTTGGCGCGATTTCAGTGGCCGTTTGTGAGGGGTGATCGTATGAACACCAATTGCGTTATTGAGTGTCCCAATTGTGTGATGGAGAAAACCGTGTGGAGGGCTGTACGGGCATGGCACATCTTCCAATGGGAGATGTGAGGGAAGCCCGGAACCAAGCGAAGTTTCCTCGCTGGGCAAACTGAGCGTGTTTTTGCATCCCCACAAGTGGGCCACCCGGATGTTATTCATCACGGAACTAAGCATGCTTCCCTGCCCTTACATTTTTTGAATAGCACAGAGAAAACAGCTATAATTAATAGTTTTACCAATAAGATGCTGATTCTTCGAGTAGTGATCGGACTTTACCTCTTTTTACCACCACTCGTCTGTTTTGCAGACCAGAGCACGCCACAACAAGAGACGCCCAACGCAAAGGCCAGCCTCGAAATCGGTGCTGATTCATACGAGCGGAGGTATGTGCGGCCCTATCTTCGCTTCGAATTCCCATTTAGAAAGGGATTCATATTTACAGAGGTCGACTATTATCAGAGGATCGACAGTCAACTCAAGGGAGAGGTCGATTTCTGGCTCAAGGCAGGATTGCAATATGAATTTACGACAGCCCTGAATCTCGAGGGCAGCCTGAATCATTTTTGCCGCCACATCACTTCTCGTTCATATCCTATAATTTTTGATGTAAATGAGGTCCTGGGAAGACTTTGGTACCGGAGTCACACGATAAAATTTGGTTTTGGAGGGGGATTCTACATCGGAGGCAACGAAAATTATGACAACTTGCTGGTCTTTAACTTTAAGTACCCGGAGATCCTCCAAACAGAATTCGGTATCGTCGCAGAATTAAAATTGGTGAACTTCACAAAAATTTTTCACGACCTGGAATTTTTCATCTCTTTGAACGAGAATTTGGACCTGTTTGTGAGAAACACCAATCAATATGAATATGACAATACAACCTATTTGGGAGTGCGTTTCAAATCTGGAGGTCCGGCCGACAAAATCATCCGAAAGTTAAGGTTACAGACAGGCATTCTAACTTCCTATGAACTGCATAAGATGGAATCAATTCTCGCATTCGACCTGGAATTCTTTAAAAGGCCACACAGGAGGTTGCAGATCTCATTGAATAGCCGAATCCCCATTCTTAGAGGCGACAGTTTTTTGCATGTGTTTCGACCAGAGGTCATCGAGTATCCCCTCTCACTTCAGTATGAACGAAAAATAAATGAGGATCTCTTTGCTGTGGGTTACTGCTTCTATGATGTGGTCATGCCCGTTGACGTTGATCAAAGATTCACTTCAAGCCTCGGTGTGGGAGTAGGCCTAAGAAATCAGCCCTTCTTTGAAAAGCTCGAAAAAACAGTGAGGTTCGAGGTCTTTGGCGGCCACAATTTCACACACACATATGATGCAGGCGCACGAGTAGGCTTTAACACTATTGGAAAATCTCTGAATGTTGGTGTTGATGCCGACACCATGTTCAATCCTGATGAATTTGATGGGAGCCTCACCATTTTTGGTGAATTTGGCAAAGAAATCAAAATCAGGATCTTTGTCAGTGGGGAGACCACTCAGTATTTTGATGCCGATCTTTCATCCATTAACAAGTGGCAATTCGGATTTTCGCTGTTTTCGTGGTTTTGATTGAAAAAAGGTGACAGTCCCCTTTTCTATCCCCTTTTCGTGAAGGGATCAATTATGGAAATGGGACTGACTCTCTTGGCTCAGTGTATAACCTTTTTTCTGGAAGAGATTCAAACAGGCATCAGCCACTTCTGTGTCGTAATAAATGCCTTTGTAATTCTTAATTTCATCCAGAGCCACATCTATACCCAAAGCAGGCCTGTAGGGACGATGTGAGGACATGGCCTCAACAACATCAGCCACGCTCAAGATTTTTGATTCGAGCAGGATCTCATCACCTTTTTTCCCATCTGGATAACCAGAACCATTGATTCTTTCATGGTGCTGGTGAACGATCTCTGCAACAGATTCAGGAACCTCTGTCTCCTTCATAATGTCGTAGCCGTATTGGGGATGAGACTTGATGATGTTCACCTCGTATTCGTTCAACTTGCCGGGTCTGGTTAAAATCTCAACAGGAATGTAGATTTTTCCGATATCGTGGATGACTGCGGCAATGTTGATATTTCCCACTCTTTCATCGGAAAGCCCCATTTCCTCTGCGATCGCCGAAGCCAGAGTGGCTACGCGCCGTTGGTGTCCTGCTGTGTAGGGATCGCGCATTTCGATCGTTGTGGCAAGCGCTTGGATCGTGACCTCGATAGTTCGCCGTATTCTTTCCTGACTCTCTCTGAGTTCCTCTTCCACTCGTTTCCTTGTCTCCCGGGTGCGAATGGCGACGAGCCCGTAAGAAAGGTCTTCGGCCAAAGCTGATAGAAGCATGATTTCATCTTTTCCAAAACCCTCTGGATCCTCAGAAAAGACATTGAGTGCTCCAAGGGTCGTGTCATCCCGGATCAGCGGGAAAGCGACAGAAGATAAAAATCCTCGCTTGGATGCCTCTGCTTTCCAAGGGACAAAGCCATTCTTTTTCCCTAGATTTTTCTCTATGCTGACAGCCCCTGTCTGGATAGCCGTTCCTGTGGGATCCTTGTTCACTCTAACATGCGACCAGGTCAATTCCAAGGAGCTCAGATATCCTTTCTCTTCCCCCGCAAACATGGCAAGCCGGACACTTCTGCAACTGTCATTTTCTGGAAATCCGATCCAGGCGAAGGGATACCCCCCCAGGTCGACAACAACCCGGCACATTTTATCAAGAAGTGTGGTTTCCGTGTAGGAGCGCACCAATGCGTAATTCCCCTCTCTGAGGGTATCGAACGCACGGTCGAGTTTTTCAAGTTCCCGTCGATCGCGCCTGGAATCGACGAAATCCTGGCTTGCGCCTAAAATTCTATTGTTCATGATAATGCTCAGGTTTAGTCGGCCCTCAGGGACGAAAATTGAATGGGGCACTCCAGTTCATCCCCATCCGTTTAGAACTAATCCCCTTCAGAATTCTGTGAGGAGATCCCGTATGGGACTGAAAGGAAAAGCTGGGTGAGCTCAGTCGAGGGGTGCCTTAATATTGCTGGAATGAAGCGAATCGGCTAAGAACTTGATGGCACATCCTTCCTTTCCTTCATCATCATAAGACACAAACCATGCACAGTTCCCCCTCAGACATCTGGCTTGTTTTTCCTCCATATCGGAAATGATTCCAGACTCTTTAATGGCAATAATCATTAGCGGGCAAATATCAAACATTTTCGCTCCCTCACTTCAAAATTTCCTCCCTCTTTGTATAATGAAAATTCGTGATTGTCAAACTCTCCCCGGTATTCATCCTATAACTTCTGTTTACTCTTTTGGAGAGCGATTTTATTCGCTCTCTTTACCCATCTTTGAGTCAATCAGAATAAATTCAGAATAAATTCGTGAAAAATCCCATTCAAAAATAATACCGGGCTCCAATCCCTCCATTTAAAGACAATTCCGTCTTTGGAGCCAGATCAAATATCGGGACGATCTCTAAAAATATATCCACGGGAACGTCATCAAATAAATACATAATCCCTATGGGAAATCGGATTCCTATTCTATCCGTATGCTCGTCCTTGTATCTGAAACCGATCCCATAATAGAAGGGAATTACGTGTCTTTCGGCTTTGATCAAGCGAAATTTGTGAAAGATGACATCCAAGTGCAATTGGAAAGCATTTTCACGGCCAAAAGCCCAGGCAGCAGCCCCGTCGAGCGCGGAATTATTGCCAGTCCAGTGCTTAAAACTGATACCAGTTGGCTCCCCAAGAATAATCCCCAGGCCGAATCCTCTGCTTTGAGCCAAAGCCGTTCCACAAAATAGAATTCCAAACATCACAACTGTCAAAATGGCTCTTTTCATCTTTTCATCTCCCTTCAAATAATTCTACGAACACAGATACCCAAAAGTTGCCCTGTGCCCTGAGATTTAGTCGGGCCATGCTAGAGATCGTTGATGCATCCTCTGGATATTGCTTCCTCAAGAATCGCTTCAGTCGCCGTGGCACCGATGCGTGTCACACCGAGTTCTCGCATCCGTAATAATCCATCCAAAGTCCGGATCCCTCCGGCAGCTTTGACCTGAACATATTCCGGAGAGTGTTTCTGCATAAGTCCAACCTGGTGTTCGGTCGCTCCCTTGTATGAATAGGATCCTCCCTCCTGTTTGACAAAACCATAGCCCGTAGAGGTCTTGACGAAGGCCACTCGATGCGTTCCGCAGATTCTGCAGAGTTGGATGATGTGTTCATCTTCGAGGAAGTCGTTCTCAAAGATGAGCTTTAGAATTGCCTCTTTAGAAACAACAGCTTCGTTGATCGCCTTGATTTCCGAAGACACGTATTCCCAATCCCCGCTCAGCACTTTTCCGATGTTGATAACGGCATCGATCTCACACGCCCCTTCTGACAAAGCCTGGACGGCTTCTTTCACCTTGATTTCGGTGGTGCTGTTCCCATGCGGGAAAGCCACTACCGCACAAATATCCACAGGACTCGCATCCAGAATTTTCCGAACAGTCCCTATTGAATAGGGTTTCACACAAACCGTAGCCACCTTGTATTTTTGGGCAATCTTACATCCAGCGACAATATCGCGATCGGTTAATGTCGGATGTAGAAGCGAATGGTCAATCATCTTCGCCAGCGAACTGACAAGAATCTCATGAAGTTTCACAGATACCCTCCCTTTACGGTGTCTCTTATATTACCTAGGCCCTCTCGCAGCAATCCATTTTTTCTTGGAGCCTTTTTCCTGTAAAAGAATAATAGAATCCGCAAAGGGATTCAATCACTCAAATTTTTCCTTTTTTTATGAACCTTTTCCACTCTTAAAGAGTCATAACTATTGATAAGGCTGAAACACTTGCCCTTTCCTTCTTCTCCCAAGCACACTCCATCACACATCCAAGGAAAGGGCAGACTCTCTGTCTGATATTAGAAGTTCGAGTCTGTTATTATCACTCTTTTCCACAACGCTCTTCACTGAAAGAAACGCCAAAAATTTCCCCACCCGAGGAGGAATTCCCAAATCGATATTTCCCTTTTTGTACAATTCGAGCAACTCCTCATAAGAATGACTCTTTGGGGAATAGGCTTGTTTTATCAAGGCCTCATTGACCTGGCACCAATTCAACACGTCTCTGCTCAGCAGTAAATGGTCGACAAGATGATACTTTGGAAAAACCAGGGACGAAAAATATGTGGCCAATCCCTCCGATATCAGAAGCCATTTGAATCTTTTATCCTCTGAGACCTCTCCAGTATTCAAACGCAATAGATAATGGATGTATTCATGGGCAAATAGAATCCGCAGCAGGTGGAAATTCTTGAATCTCTCAAGGCCGAAACACATCACAGGCTTCTCCCCTATGTTCATCACAAAACCATCTGGACTGAAAAAACCCACAAACAGGTATATGACCGGTTCCTCTTGCGGCGCAATCAATTCGACACATCTTTCATAGGTTTCAGCGACTATTTCTTCAGGCTTACAGACAGTCACAAGATGTCTTAACCAGGAATAGTCTGATGCTTTGGCTGCCTCCACTCTCTGTTGAAGATTTGCAGAATCGAGGAGCGGGAACATTGCAAAATACGCATCGAAAAAATCCTTGTGCATAGAGCAATAATGAGAAAGGTAAGTCTCCCACTTATTAGAACAGAAAGGAATATTATCGATGAAATAAAAAAAATCCTTATATAGAGTAAATATTTTCATGCTCGGATTCTATTTCGCCTTTGATCTTATCCAAAAGGCTCTGAACCTCTTTTTCTCTCTCTCCTCCCAGGTACAAGTACTTTTCGAAGTGAGCTCTAGCCTTGGCAGCATCTCCATTTTCAAGATAGATCTTTCCGATCTCAAAATGCAGTTCAGGTTGGTCTTCATCCAACTCAAGAGCTATTTGGAATTGCTCAAGAGCCTTATCCCATTTTTTCTGATTCGCATACATCTTCCCCAGAGACATGCGCGAATGGAAAACGACACGCCTGCTGACAACAACGAGTGAAGCCTTGAGCTCATCCTCTGATAGTTTATCCCGGTCCTCTTGGCTTTTTATGATTTCGAAATGAATGGCTTTCTTCCAGTTTGCCTCGGCCTTCGCATCCTCTCCAATTGCCGCGTAGGTGCATGCCAAATTGTAGTACCCCAAAGCATCCGTCTTATCGATAGAGACCACGCTCTCATAGCCATGGAGAGCATCTTCATAGTCTTCCAACTTGAAATAAATATTGCCGATCAGATCATAGGCATCTCGAAAGTTCTTTTTGATATCAACAGCGATCCAGGCATGCTCAAGGGCATTTAGCAAGTCCTTTTTCATGTTGTAAACCAGAGCGAGGTTGTAATCTATTCCCGGCCAGTGGTCATTGATATCTAAAAATCTTTGGAGCAGGCCAATCGCGGAATCTAACTCCCCTAAACGAACAAGAGAGATCGCTGACCTGTTTATGATATCCAACACGTAATCCGTATCCGATTCAATTTTGTACCGAAATTTTGGTGTTTTCTCTGCGATGATCGTCTTAGACAACTTCGGTTTTTCCCCATCTCCATGGATGGTTTGCTCTTTGCCCACGCGCTCGAGTAAAAATTTTGTCTCAAAATCATAAGGCATGAGTTTCAGGACTCGCTCAAGAAGAGGCTTGGCTTCGTTGAATTGACCCTGATTACAGTGGACGATGCCCAAATTTTTCATAGCTTCTACCAGATAGGGTTTCAATTCGATCGATTTTTTTAAGCTGGATATGGCGTACTTCGGTTTTTCGAATTTGTTATAGGCATAACCGATCAGAAAATAAAACTCCGATTTGTTTCCAGCGGCTTGCTGTGCTCTTCTCGCTCTCACTAAAGCTTGCGTCCAATTGTTCTGCTCAAGCTCAATATCGATCAGCTGACAGTAGCAGGCAACAGGGCCATAACCCGCTTGAATGGCCCTTTCGAAATATTCCTTGGCCTCGTCATCTGCACTCATTTTTTTCTGATCCAATCCAAGGATGTAAAACGGGAGCCCGTAATTGGGATTTTCATCTTGAAGTTTGACGGTAAAAAGCTTTTCATTATCCTTGGTCAAGCCGTAATCTTTCCCCACATCCTTCCTTTTTTGTTTGATGTATTCCTCAAATATTGGGGCATACCGATGATACGCTTTAAGGGTCTCTTCCATAATCCCCTGTTGATAATAGACAAATCCAAGAAGTATGAGAGCACTCAAATCATTCGGAAAATGAACCAGTTCTTCGCTCAATAGGTCTACCGCTTTTTCATACTGCTCCAGCCGGAAGTGACAGAAGGCCATTTTTGTTCTGATACCCTTCTTGTTGGGTTCGCTCACAAGGACCTGTTCGAAAGCGGATATGGCCTGGGTGTAATTCATGATGTCCATGCTCTGCTGCGCTTTTTTTTCCGTAATGTCCTCCGAGCAGAAAAGGGATGAATGCAATCCCACGAAACAAACAAGTATAAAGAAGCTTAGGTCTATACGCCGCATCGATATCTATTATTTATCATTCAGCGGATTTCCTCAACTCAATGTTATTTACTATAAATGTTGGAACATATCCCGCCCATTGTGTATGATTAAAAAAAGCAATAATTTCAACACATTCTGAATATTATTGATCTATCATAATGGGAAAATCTCCTTAGTGATTTTTAGTGAATCTGGAGAGGACGATGAAAAAGGGATTGATGCTTTTAATCTTATGTTTGTGTTCTTTATTTTATTATCTTTTCGGAATCCAGCAAGACAAATATGAAGTCGAAGTCAGGTTGGTCCTCGTGGATGTTATCGCCACAAAGGATGGAGAATTTGTCAAAGATATGAACATCGATGATTTTGAAATCGAAGAAGATGGCAAAAAGATCAAAATTAATTCTTTTGAGCTCATAAGCTTTGAGGAAAGGGAGTTCGCCATTAAGAGGCAAGAGCCAAAGCGTTCTCCACGCCCTCAAAAAAAACTCGCCGTGATATTCGATGGAATCAATGCTTGGGAAAGAGATATCCAGACAAATATTGATAAAATCGTCGATGAGCTGGTCCCCCTCGTTTATTTGGGTAACGAAGTCATGGTCTGCCAGCTCAACGAGGCAAAAGGAGTCGAGGTCCTCCAGCCTTTCACATCCGATGAAAGTGCCATCCGGACTGCTGTGGCGAAAGCCACGGGTAATATGTGGAATCCCGGACAGGATCTTTTCTCAACCAAAATCGATGAATGGGCCCGGGTTAAAGACCCCTGGTACAAGAAATGGGAGTCCACCAGAGAAGGTGCTGTTTGGGAGCCGAAGAGCCTGGGAGATGATCCTCAACTCGTTTGGGATTTGCAGATGTCTTCGTTTATGGCAGAAGAAAGACTCCGGTTCGAAAAAACGATCGGAGGGATGTTTGCCACATGCGGGATGTTGGGTAGCCTTCCCGGGCGTAAATCGGTGTTGTTCATAAGTGGAGGTATCCCAGACCTCTCGCCACAGCACATAATGCCCCGATTTGTAGAGACCGATTTTCATCCAGGAACCGATGGTTTTAAAGCCAATGCAGACACGGCCAATGCCATGCGTCAATCCACCATCGATACAGGGGATATCGGGAAGACACGCCTGTTCGATCCCTTTCAGATCGAGGGGAAAAAAGAATTCACAGTCAGTGAAGAAGTGATCAGGGAATTGATCCGTTACGCCAATGCCCACAATGTTTCGATCTATTCCTTGGATGCAGGTGTGTTCTCAAAATATCTGTTCCCGGGAACATCCTCCGCAGCCAGTGTCGACGAAAGAGAAGTCCAGATCCAGCGTTTCTTGAGCAAAGAAAGAATCAAAAGAGTCCAAAACCTGAGCTGGCTTTCTGAGGATACAGGGGCCGATGCTCTAAGAGGAGCGGGCAAATATGACCAGTTTCGGCAAGTCATGAGCTCTGATCTTAGTTACTATTATCAGTTGAGCTTTTATCCAGAAAGAAAAAATGCCGATGACAAATACCACAAAATAAGTGTCAAGGCAAAGCGTGGCGGTATAGACATCCGCCACAGAAATGGATACACAGATTATTCCAAAGAAGGGGCCAACAGGCTGAAGCTGATCACGGCTTTCTACAACCCGTCTCTCTACAAAGAGCTGCCCATCGAGGGCCAGTTCATTCCATTTGTGAATGATTCTGGAAGATATGTCCCCTGGATGAATATCGCTCTTCCCACGAAGGAACTATTCTTGGACAGAAACGCTACACAAACAAAGAAGACTCTCAATCTCCACGTATGGATCAGTGATACACAGACGGGGGAAAAAGGATTTGGAGGAAAGATCGACCTTCCACTCAAGATCGACGCATCCTTTCTGGAATACGCCCGGTCGGTGAGTCACATAAAGTTCCATTTCAAAGGACCGGAGCTTGCGTTCAGGCCCTCTTTTTATCAGACTGTATTTGCACTCGTTGACCCGGAAACAGACGAGATCGGCACATGGGAATCTGTTTTGCCTCTTCCTGATTTTAAGGATTTTCCAGAAGGCGCCATCATCAATTGTGTCATGGGAAATACCCTGAGGAATCCCAAAAAGACCGGCATGACATTTTCTCTGTCGAAAAAAGATGGCAGTCTAGAGTATGCAGAGATCAAATTCTTTCCAAAAATCACCGATCGGTTCAAAATGGAGGAGTCATCCTCGCTCTTTGTACAAATCTTCATGCCCCAGGGTAAAAAAGACATCCTGCCGGAAATTACTACCTTGGGAGAGGATGAGATCCCCTATCCCGTCGAGGCTTCCCTCATTGCAGAATCGTGGAACGACAGAACGCGGATCTGGAGCGGGATCTTTAACATCGATCTTTCGATCGCCTTCCCCGGCGAAAACATGTTGATTTTAGAATATCCGGATGCTGAAAAAGATTCCCCCCTTAGACGTGAGCTTAAAGTGCAGCTCCTGTAAGAATAAAATCAAAAAACACGGATTTCTTCATTTTTTCCTCCTAACAATTTGAGAAGCCAAATAGCATAATCCTTTGAACTTTGAGGTCGAGAAGAACACGACTCCGTCACAAAAGCAAAGCCAAATCCGTGATCGTATGAACACAAGTTGCGTTATTGAGTGTCCCAATTGTGTAGTGGAGAAAGCCGTGAGAAGGGCATGTATTTGACTCTTCAATCAGAAATTGCTAATCTTTTATTGACTTTCTAAAGGGGACTTCAATGGCTAAACAATATGCTCGCTTTTTGAGGATGCAGCTGAAGCTCGACTGCATAGATGATGCCAAAAAGATGTTCGAGGAGAGTGTCATCCCACTGTGCAAAGATCAGAAAGGCTATTTGAGCGCCTACTTTCTGGCCGATAGGGAAACAGGTCACTGCATCCCCCTCACACTCTGGGAAAGTGAAGAGGATATGCTGGCAACAGAACGCAGTGCCTTTTTTCAGGAACAAATCATCAAGTTCATGCCTTTCTTCAAATCACTCCCCATTCGCGAAGGTTTTGAGGTCGTTGTCTCTGAATAAGTAAAGAAATATTCACTCTCTCATCCTACGATTCTAAGGTATTAAGAGTTTTAGACGCAAACCTTCCTAGAGAGAATTACGACCCGCCCCCCCTGTCTATTCATAACGCAGCGTGTCAGCGGGATTGGCCAAGGCAGCTCTGAGCGTCTGGTAGCCGACGGAGATAAAAGCGATGAAGAGCGCAACTGCGGCAGCCAAGAGAAACATCCAAACACCTATGTTGATTCGATAGGCGAAATTTCGCAGCCATATGTTCATGGCAAAATAGGCCATCGGCCACGCAATAATATTGGCGATAACCACCAATCTGATATACTCTTTCCCAAGAAGAGTCACAATCCGGTAAGCCGATGCCCCCAGCACCCGCCGTATTCCGATTTCCTTAGTCCGTCGCTCCACCGTGAAAGATGCCAATCCCAACAATCCTAAGCAAGCAATAAATATGGCCAGCAGCGAAAAATAACCAAAAATTTCTCCGGTCCTCCGATCCTTCTTGTACAGCTCGTTGAATCGGTCATCCAGGAAAAAGAAATCAAAAGGCTGCGTTTGGGTATTCCTTTCAAAAATACGTTTCAATAGGGCAATTGTCTCCTGGACATTCCCTGGCCTAACTCTGGCTGCGATTCTGGCCCCCTCTCCGAGCAAAAACATCATGGGTTCGATCTTCTGGTGCAAGGAGGCAAAATAAAAGTCTTTCACGACACCAATGACATGGTACTCATCCCGTCCTGGGAGTTTCATGCCGAGAGGATCTGTCCACCCCAACTGTTTGACTGCGGTTTCATTCACTAAAACAGCTGACTTGTCCTCACCGTACTCTTTGGAGAAATTCCTTCCTTGGGCCATCTCGATCTTGAATACATCCAGAAAATCATAATCCACATAATCGAAACAGATATCCATCCTCACAGTCTGGCCATCCTCTCCTTCAAATTGTTGATTGATAAAGCGGCTTCTCACATCCAAGGGGAGAGCACCTGAGACAGTGACACCCATGACTTCAGGGTACTGGAGCAATTCATTTTTGATGGCTTGGGCTTTACGCCCTGTTTCCTTTTCATGCGTCGAGATAACAATGACATGTTCACGGTCATATCCCAAACGTCTGTTTTTTACGTGGTTCATCTGTCCAAAAATCACGATGGTTCCCACGATCAAGATGACGGATGCTGCAAACTGTATGACCACCAACAAATTTCGAAAGGTCGATCCTTTCTTTCCTGAAATCGCAAAATCTCTGAATACTTGGACCGGTTTGATTGCAGAAAGAACAAAGGCCGGATAGCTTCCCGCAATCAGGCTTATGAATAGCCATAAGGCCACTATAGAAATTAACAAGGATGGGTTCTTAAGATAATCGACGGGTAGGTCGACCTCGATGAGAGAGCGGAACCAAGGGAGCAAAGCATGAATAATAAGCACAGCGATTCCCATGGATATCAGCGTTAGGAAACAAGACTCCCCGATGAATTGTTTGAAGAGCTGTTTCCGGTTGGCACCCACAACTTTTCTGATCCCTATCTCCCTTGCCCGCGTTGCCGAACGAGCTGTTGTCAGGTTCATGTAATTGATACACGCAATGAGCAGAATGACCAATGCGATCGACATGAAGAGATAAACATAACGGATCTCCATCCTGGACGACTCCTCCCCCCTGACCCTCGAGCGCAAATGAATATCCTTAAGGGGCTGGAGTGCAACCTCAAAGCCTTTAAGTTCTTCAGGCGAAGCTCCTGTCCTCTGGGCAGTATGAGCAAGAATTTCTTCCTCGACCTCTGGCACAAACGCATTTTCAGCCAACTCAACAAAAGTCGTGAAGTTGCCAACATTCCAGGCACCGATCATCCAATGTTTGCTCTTGTCCTGAACGAGTGTTTCGACTGAGATGAGGTAATCAAACCGCCTGTTGGAGTTCAGCGGGACAGGCTCCGCAACACCAGTCACTTTGAGGTCGTATTTGGATGATCTCTCTCTATAGACAATGGTTCTCCCCATGGGATCTTCTTTGCCAAATAATTTTTGAGCCACATCTTTTGAAATAACGATGCTACTGGGTTCCAAAAGGGCCTGTTCGGGATCGCCCTTAAGCAATGGAAAGGTGAATAAGTTTAAAAAATTATGGTCCGCATAGAAACCGTTTTCAAAGAATCTTTTATTTCCGAACTGAAGCACCGGCTTATCCGCGAACGGTTTCATGATCCTGGTGGCATTGACAACTTCAGGGATATCGCTTATCAAGGCTGCCGCTAGAGGTTCGGGAGAGCCGGCGATATACTCAATCATATCCTTCCTATCCCCTGTGTCCTTGGTCAAAAAAATATAAATCCTGTCTGTCTTTTCGTGGAAACGGTCAAAGCTCAACTCGAACTGCACATAGAACAGAATGAGGAGGAAAGCCGCCATTCCTACGGCCAATCCCACGATCTTTATCACGGAAAACCATTTATTTCTCACAATATTCCTGAATGATATGGTCAAATAATTTCGAAATATGGCAACGCTCCAGTAGATCTTATTCTTCACGAAACCAGGGATAGATCTGCAAATCTGAAAAAAGTACCAAGTCCATGCCGTAAGAGGTCCTCGAGATCGGATGAGCTGATCGAAGACCTCTCTGAAGTCCCCGAGATGGGTGTAATCGCCATTGTCTGAATGGATCTTTCTGAGGATCCATTCGGCGAGCTTTGGTGGCCGTTGGGTGTGGTGCTTGTTCATGGTCAGGTTTTTTCTGTGTCTGGTTGGATGCTCGAGACACCCGCCCACATGGCCTCTTGAATGCTCCTGATTTCGTGCAATGCCTTCTGTCCCCTTCGTGTCAAACGATAGATCCGTTTACTCCTCCCGCCCCTTTCGTTCGTCGGATCGCTCAAAAAAGATTCCAGCAGTTTTTTCTTTTCAAGGCGGTCTAAGGGATCATAGATCGACCCGAAAGACCATTTTTTTCGCGTCACCTTTATGAGCTGATCCCTGATGGGAACACAATACGCGTTTTCCTCAAGTTTCCAAACGGCCAACAACACCAGCTCCTCAGACCGAGATAAAAGTCTCATTTTTTTCTCCATACCATGATTACTTCCGAATAATGGAACAAATTGTCGCGAATGTCAAGCAATTTATTCCGAAAAACAGAGATTATAAGCACATTTTTCATATCCTGAGGTTAATCTTTCATTGCTTTTATCCATGGTGCATTTTAAAATAAGGAAAGGGACCCTGTGAAAAAACAAATAGGGAGGCTATCCATGAAAAAAGGCGTTTTGGTTATTATCATCACAATGGTGTTATTTTCCCTTCAATTGTTTTCGGGTGACGCTAATCTGAAAAAAGATTTCACAAAGAATTACAAGCTCGTTTCCCTTCAAGAAGCGGAGATCGAGAACGCCATCCGTATGGCTCTTGATCACCTGAAGCAAGGGAATTGGGATAAAACCGTAGACCTGCTCTCTGAAGCTATCATGCTCATCAAAAGTAACGAAGACTTTCACGTAAGGGAAATTACTCTCTGCAGTCGAATAGACGGTTTCAGGGATTACACAAGGATCAGTGGCAACACGCTCAAAATGGGCACTCCCCTCCTTTTATACATAGAGCCAGCCGGATTTCGCATCTTGAAAGAGAACGGAGAGTTCAAGATCTGGCTTTCAGAAGATGCCAAAATAACCAATGAAAAAGAAGAAGTGGTTTTTGAGAGAAACGATTGGGTCAACTACAACAAGAGCTTTCCGAATCCAGATATTCCCTTCTACTTCACAAACAGAGTCACCGACATCCCTGCAGGGATATACACCTTTACCTTTACAATTAAGGATCAGTATAAAAAGGCCTTTTTAACAGAGACATTTGAGTTCGTCGTGAAGTAAGCAGATAAAACAAAATCAAGATCCGCTTGACTTCTCTCTCTATTCGTGTGCATAAATCCAATCGCTTCTGCGTATTTGATTTTTGACAGAGCATGGAGAATGGATCGGAGATGTGGTGAGCCTCTACAGAGAAAGGCTCTAGGTCGGCCGGACGTCTATCACCATAAAAGCCGTGGTCGATGCGACACGGGCTGAAGATCAGACACATGTCAGAGTCACTGAAGCGGAGGTTGTGTTTGCCGCTGTCGATAAAAACTGGAAACCCACTCCAATATACCCTAATGGCTAAAAATTAAAGCACTTCATTAATGGGTTGACAGCTTGCAATCCCTGAAGATGGAAGGATCATATTCGGGAAAAAACCGGCTGATGATTTCAAATATAGCTGGGTCCTGCTCTTTAAGCTGTGCCTTTGTCCCTGATGGAGGGCCCTTCTCCCCGATTTTCACATCCATCCAGGGGCCTGGCCATGATTCATTGAGGTCATACCAGGCGTTCACTGCATGTGTGAAATACTCATCGTCTCCGTAGGCATCAAAGGGAGTGATGCCTTCCAATGGCTCATCTTTGGGAGCGGTGAACAATCCCTTTTTAACAGCGCTTAAATATGCCGTATAAATCTCATCCAAGACCTCGGGCTCCACTTCAGGCATCCCCAGATTGTGAATCATGTGGACAAACTCGTGGAGCAGGGCGTTAGCAAAATAGTCTTTGTTTTCGGGAAAACAGATACCCTTGACCGAGACTAAGGTAGTGGGGCTTCCGGGCATTTGTCCTAAGCCCCATTCCCCGTCGCTTCTTGGGCCGAACTCAGGAAGGTCGGAGGCATTCTCGTTCACAGCCATGATGGATATTCTAGGATTGTGTTTCCGCATGGCTTGAAGCACATCCGGACGTTTGCTCGAGATAAAGAGCACGGTCCTTCTCGCTGCCCGCAGAGCGCTATCAGGCACATTTTCCGAGCTTACGATCACAACACCATCCGCATTGATATACTTTTTATAGAAAGGATGAACTCCCTCCGGAGGAGTTATCACAGAATCCCCGGTCTCCACGACAGGAAAAGGAGCCATTCTCTCCTCTGGGTTTTTGCTATAGCCCTTATTGTCCGCACCGATTGTAAAGAATAACACTAAAAAACAGCTCAACACCGCAAAATTGAACACATCGATAGGTTTTTTCATCCGATCCTCTTTTTAATTACTCTTAACCTTACAGAAAGCTCTTAGACTCAAGGAGTTCAGCGCACCAGAATCATCTTATCGTTGCGGGGATAGAGCGCTTCAATACCCCTTTCTGTGACAATGGCATTATCCTCAAAATTGATGGCCAGTCGTTCTTCCCACTCCGGAATCCAGGTGTGGATGATAAATTCGAAAGCGATAAGATTATTCGGCTGGACCATCAAATGGCCTCGATAAGGACGAAACGGCGCCATGGATGGGCCGACAGCAATTTCGCTGTTTCCTGTGTTTCCCACACAATGGCAGTCGATAGAAAACCCGGATTTCTCCGAATCCTTGAGCGATTGGATGATCTCATCATCTTTGTCTGTATCCGTGAATGGCGTGTAGACATATCCTTCGTCTTCGAGAGCTTTAACGACAATCCTGAGGGTTTCGGCTGCTGTTTGACCGGGCGTGAAAGTCTTACGAATGATCTCCCGGGTTTTTAATCCCCGGCCCCAGGCTTTTTGGATACTGGCCGGAAGTGATGTCTCTCCCTCTCTAAGGATATAGGCTTTGCGTTTATAGTCCGTGCCGAAGTTGAGATATTGGATACCCCAGTCCCAGGATATGAGATCACCTCTCTGGAAGGCGTAGTCGTCTCTCCGTGTTTCCGACCGCTCTGACACTTCGGAATGCTGGACTCCCGGTGTTTCCACACCATAATAGTCCGACTCGATCCCGAGCGCCAACAGCTGATCCTGCGCCCACCAGCCGATTTCCTCTTTGGTCGTTACTCCCGGTTTGATATTGCTCAGGGCTTCCTCCATGATCCTGCGCTGGATCTCGCAGGCCTTGGCAAAGGCGATGATTTCGGTCTGAACGCGTCTCACCCGGAAGTCTGTGATAACATCTTCGGATGAGATGAGCCTTTTGGCGTATTTATCCCCGAGAAGTTGGGCCAGCTTCAAGTATCCCGTATAAGAGAGGCCATCCGCATGGGTGAGTGACTCGGACATGTTGACAGCAATACGCTTGGGATCCCGTTCAGCCACGAACTTGGGGATGTCACTGTCGGGACCGAAGATGTCGTAGACAGAACGATCCGCCACACTGGCAAAGCTTACGCCGAGAAGCGCCCGCTCGATCCTGTCGCCACCCCGGTCAGTAAAAATTACGTAACCCATAGTCGTCCCAAAATCCAGTGCAAAAGCATCTGGGTCCCCCCTCCGGATCACATGGATCCACATTGTTGTCGCGCATAGCACCGGGGAGCACCTTGTCGAACTTGTCTTTTCGAATCAGGTTCAACAATTCATAACGGGCTCTCGCTTCCTGGGCCATAGCATCAAATCCCTGAACAAGAAAAAGGGCGGCAAGGATAAACAAGAGAATCTTTTTACCCATAATCTCCTCCTTTCATTCACAAAAATTCTTGTCTTTACTTTCTTCAGATGGTGAATATCCCGAAGAGTCTTGAATATGATATATATTAAAAATATTATAATCCTGCAACAAGTGATTTTAGGAATTTGACGAACAAATCTCAAATTTGATTCAATGGAAAAAATCGATCATAGAAAAAGTGTGAACGTCATTTGAAAGGCCAAAACACAAATCGAGAGATCCTTCGGCTTGCCGTTCCGAATATCTTGAGTAACATCTCCATTCCTCTTCTGGGGATGGTGGATACGGCGCTCATGGGCCGGTTAGAATCAGAGATTTATATCGGCGCCGTTGCCTTGGGCAGTATTCTTTTCAACATCATTTACTGGGGCTTCGGATTTCTTCGGATGGGGACCACAGGTCTCACAGCACAAGCCTACGGTCAAGATAATCGCCGAGAGTGTGTGGCAATTTTAGGACGGGGACTTCTCTTTGCGCTGGGCAGCAGCATTTTTATCCTCGCCCTACAGCACGTAATCGCCTGGATCGGCTTTAGTCTTCTCCAAGGAGATGAAGCGGTCAAAGCCATGGCCACACAATATTTCTATATCCGCATCTATGCCGCTCCGGCCACACTCGGCCTGTACGTCTTCCATGGGTGGTTTTTAGGCCTGCAAAATGCCCGCTATCCGATGGCACTCACTATCTTTGTCAACCTTCTGAACATTGGCTTCAATATGGTGTTTGTCCTCCGGATGGGAATGAAAGCCAACGGCGTAGCGCTGGGAACAGTCTGTGCTCAATATCTGGGCTTGGTCTTCGCCGTAGGGATGTTCTTCTATAAATACCGTCCTTTAGCAGCTCTGTTCGAACGGAAACTGATCTTTCGGGTTGCCGCCATCAAACGTTTTTTTGCCATTAATGTTGACATCTTCATCCGGACAGTCTGTTTGGTTTTTGTGTTCGCTTTTTTCACTTCGGCATCCGCAGCCATCGATTCCCTGACACTCGCAGCCAATCAGATCCTATTGCAGTACATATCCTTGATGTCCTATGCTGTCGATGGATTTGCCTTTGCTGCTGAAAGTATAGTGGGCCGATATGTCGGCGCCAAAGATTCTCCCCATCTCAAGAAATCCATACAGCACCTCTTTTACTGGGGAATTGGATTCGGTACTGTTTTTGCAGTGATCTATGGTCTGTTTGGGAAAAGCCTCCTCCAAGTTTTCACAGATCAGAGAGAGATCATCCAAGCGGCATTGCCTTTTGTTGGGTGGATGGTGGCCATCAGCTTAGCCGGCTCTGTGGCTTACATGTGGGACGGAGTCTATATCGGGGCAACAGCAACGCCACCCATGCGCAACATGATGTTGATTTCGACGATCGGAGTGTTTCTGCCGGTCTACTATTTGGCGAGCTCCGCGCATGGAAATAATGGCCTGTGGTTGGCATTGCTGATATTTATGATTGCCCGTGGGATCACACTCGGACTGCTGGCCAAAAAACATATTTTTTCGCTAAATAGGGGACACTAGTGGGACAGTCCCCTTTTTTATCCCACCATAAAAGTACCCCCCTCAATTTCCAAATCACCTGATGATATGGTACTTTGTCTGCCTCCCGCCGGGAAAAATTATCCCATCTTTGGTGAGGACAATCTTTTCCTCTAGCACGATCCGGAGATCCTGGCCGCCCCATTCGGGCAAAGAATAGGTGATATCCAACTCCATAGCATAAGCTGTGTTATAATTGAAGGTCAGTTCACCACGCTTCGTAGGAAGCTGATTGCCCTCATCATCGAAATACCCCTCTGAACCGACAGATGGCCCAAAACTGGCTCCTCGTGTAGAAAAAACTCCCCCTTTAAGGCCATATCTATAAACATAACTCCCCATAGAATGGCAATAGATCTCCGGTCTCAAGCTCTCAGCTTTTGCTTTTTTCAATGCAGCAAAAAGGACTTCATTGCCGGTTCTTCCAATCTTCCATTCCGCGGCGAGAATATCTTGCAATCTGTTTCCTTGCTTCATCGCTTCCTTTAATCCCTCGGGGACATCCATCTCCCCTTCTTTCAAAACGTAACCGACCTGTTGGATATCCGTCGTTAGTCCGAGGTATCGGATCCCAAAATCACAAGAGAGAACATCCCCGCGCCGTATGACTGTGTCGGTCCCACAGTAAGGCGGAATATTGATGTTGAAGATATTCTCAGAGTCGTCATATTTCTTGTTTTCCTCCAAGCTCCGCCAAACCATAACAGTTGGTCCAAAAACGTCCTCGAAACCGAGGTCATGGAGTTTTTGTTTCACCCACCAATCCACATCACTGGTGGTTGTCACATCCGGAGTGATCGCTTTGTTGGAAAAAGCTTCGGCTAGGATGTCGTGTGTTATGTCCACAATGATCTTGTAGGCTTTGACCTGCTGCGGAGCCCTGTATTCGATCCAGCGGTTTCTGAGCCCTTCCCCTGAGACCAATCGGGAGGCATACTCGCCCAAATCCTTTTCCAAATCACTGGTCCTCCCCCTGTCTATAGCGATTCTTTGAGGATCGCACTCTTCAATAACCATAGCAAGCTTTTCCAAGCTATCCTCATAAGAGAACACATCCTCTGGGAACAGCGGTCCCCACTCTTCAATGTCCTCAGTGTTCCCTATGGAAATCTCCTCAAGCCCATCCGATGCTCCATTCAGGCAGAACACCAGAAAATAGGGATAGTATCTGACCAAACCATCATCATCAGCAGGCACGAGAAAAGGAAAGATCTCTCTGTCGTCCTCTGTAACGATCCACATTTCGACCCCAAGATCCCCCATCATTTCTGGGATAAGATTCCTCTTTTTCCACCTGAGCCATTCTTCAATAAGCTTCGCCTCTTCGCGGACTGGCAAAATATTCTTGAAGTTCTCGGTGGAAAAAACCTTATCATATTTGGAATCTTTACATCCCCCTGTAAAGAACACAGCAGAAAGGCACACCAAAATTCCAAGTAAAGAGACAAGCGTCCGTTTTTGCATGGATTCCCTCCTCGTTTTGATATTTGTAAACTATTTTAAATCGATGAGAGTTACGTGTGCACATTCTATGTATTTTTAATGAAATTTTCAAACCATTTCCGACCTCCATCTTTTTAGGATTTTTTTGATTCCAAGCTCAAAAGATTAATTTTTCCAAAAATGAATTTTTTTATCAGGCCTCGCGTAATATAATTATGAGAAACGATCAGTATTCAGAAAGAAGACAGCCCTTCCAATTCAAGAGAGAGGAGGAATCAATGATCATCGCATACTTCGAACCGCTTTCACGCGCTTGGAAACGGATGACAAAAGCTCTTTTTAATCCCTTCAACCTGAACAAATGGTTTATCATTGCATTCAACGCTTTCTTGGCTGGATTGTTGGATGGCCCCCATGGAAATAGCTCCGGGAAGGGTAAGGGCGACCATATATCCTTCCATGATTTCCTCAACTTCCCAAACCGGGCCTGGGATTGGCTCATGGACAACTCAGGATGGTTCGTTGCAATCGTGTTCATCGTTATGCTGCTTTTTGTCCTCGGTATCGTTCTCACCTGGCTAAGCTCAAGGGGAAAATTGATGTTTCTGGATAATGTGGTTCATGACCGCGCCGAGATCGCAATGCCGTGGAAACAATACAGCAAGGAAGGAAACTCGCTCTTTGTGTGGAGGCTCTGTTTTGGGCTTCTCGTTTTTGCGTTCTTCATTCTTTTGATCTTCATATTCTTCACGGCAGCATCTGCCCTCTATGTCACCAATCGCTTTACAGGAACCCTTATTCTCTTCATCGTCGGGTGGGCATGTTTTTTTCTTCTCACCATCGTAATCACCGGATATATTTCGATCTTTTTGGATAGCTTCGTCGTTCCGATCATGTACAAACACAAGCTTACTGCAACTCAAGCCTGGGGACGTTTCCTCTTCCTCTTCAATCGACACCCCTTCCATTTCTTCCTCTTCGGCCTTTTTGTCTTTGTCCTGATGGCGGGTTTCGTGATCGGAGTCATTCTCGCTGGCTTTATGACCTGTTGTATCGGATTCATTTTGCTCATCATCCCCTACATTGGAACCGTCATCACCCTTCCCGTCTGGTACACATTAAGAGCCTTTAGCCTCGAATACCTCAGACAATTCGGCACAGAATATGATGTTTTCCCTGCTCCTGAAATCGAAGCGGTCCTGGCAGCGACCTAAACAACACACATCCTTCTTTTTGGATCAAATTTGCCCACCCTAAAAATATCAGTTAAAATTTCGATGTTTAATCTGACTAAACTTATGTATTGTCCAACTGAGTGACAGGAGGAGGATGAACAAACGGATGGAACATCGCAGACGATTAGAGGATAAATACGGAACGATCACAACCGTCATCGCTCCGAACACCCGGTTTGACGGGATAATCAACTCCATTGAAGGCATCCAGATCTCGGGCTATTTCGAGGGAGAAATCGTCAGCCAGAGCCTCGTCTGGATCGGAGAGGGCGGAAAGGTCGAAGGCAGCATTAAAAGCCCATCGGTTGTTTCTGAAGGAGAGATAGTGGGCAACATTGAATCCGCAAAACATGTTGAACTCAGAGCAGAATGTCGCATGACCGGAAATATTAGCACCGACAAACTCGCGATTGCAGAGGGCTGTTCCTTTAAAGGTGAGATCAAGATGCTGCACAAAGACGACAAACCGATCAAATTCACCGAGAAAAGAAGCAGGGTCCAGAAAAATACTTGACACCTATCCCCACATGGTCTCGATCGATGAACAGAACTCCGACCATCCCATTAGTCTTCTCATGATGAACAGCTTCCAGCCCCAGTAAATTCTGGTTCAGGAGTCCTTTATCATGGGAGTAACGATCATCACAGCAACTTCCATCAGGAGTTTCACGGAACTGTTGAAATCGTTTGCCTTGAGATATTTCTTCGCTGATACAATTTGTTTCCGGGCATGTTGGCGCGCATTTTCAATACTTGAAATATCTTTTGGCATCTCAAAGTCCTTTCCTTGATATATCGCGCTATAGCCCTCATGCAGCAGGGCTACGCCTTCTTCATTAAAAATGGAAGTGCTCTTGAACAGAGCGTTCGCCTCGGAAATCTTCCCCGTAAAATCGTCTCCGAAATCCGTATGCGGAGCCGCCATTTCTATGGCATCAACAAGAGAAATAAAGCCCTTTTTGCTATCCGCTCCTGGAGTCGCAGGGCCAAAAAAATGGCTCATGGCCGAGTCGATTTTCTTATCGATCTGGGCGATATCAGGAGTTTCTATTGACCAGCAAAAAGAAAACACTATAGCAACCCAGACAACGAAAATAAAAAATCTGTTTCTCATGATAACCTCCTCTTATGTTCTCTAATTATCCAAATCACTTTCTATTTTAATTACCGTTGGAAACACAAGTTATGTTTATTTATAACTGGCTGATTGTGAAATATATTTTTTCCTCACAAAGCTCATATGGGTATATGACGCCGGATGCATTCTTAAATCTGTAATCTCAAGAATACAAGTGAGATTATTGGGACACGCGAATGTCAATCATTACGGTTTAACAACGATTACTGTGACACTTGCATGATTCTCCAAAGACGTTATAATTGGAATCCTAATTCCTGGTGTTTTTAGCTCCGGGATGAAACAGGGTGAGCTTATTCACACCATACTTACACTCTGATCAAGGAATACCTTTCGGAGGATTTTGATGGAAAAAGTCTATGTGGTTCGCTGTGCGGATTACAGCCAGGTTGAAAAAAAAATAGCCGAACTTATAGGGATGATGGGAGGAATAGAGGCATTCGTTTCACGAGACGAGAGAATTGTACTCAAGACAAACCTTCTGGCCGCAGCTAATCCAGAAAAGGCAGTGACCACTCATCCGTCCGTTGTTTTTTCTGTCGCTCGAATGGCCAAAGACAAAAAAGCGAAACTGATCATCGCGGATAGTCCAGGCTCGGGTTACCCTTATACGGAAAAGGTGATGGAAAGGACCTACCGCATAACCGAGATGGACCAGGTCGCGAAAGGAGTGGGAATCGAACTCAATTTCGACACCTCTTACAAGATCGTCTCCTATCCGGAGGGAAAATTCTTCAGGCGTTTCGAAATTATAACGCCTGTTCACGAAGCTGACGCTATGATCAATCTCTGCAAACTGAAAACTCATGGATTTATGCATATGACAGGAGCAGTGAAGAATATTTTTGGTGTTATTCCCGGCCTGACCAAACCGGGATACCATGCAAAACTCCAAGAGAAGAGCCATTTTGCAAACATGCTGCTCGACCTCGCCACCTATATTTCTCCGCGGCTCTCCATCATGGATGCGGTCGTTGGCATGGAGGGAAACGGTCCGCAAAATGGCAATCCACGCTTTGTGGGAATGCTCCTGGCATCAACGAGTCCGCTTGCTCTCGATGTCATTGCAGGCGAGATCATTGGCCTTCCCAAAGACAGGAATCCAGTTCTCGTTGAGGCGGAAAAACGGGGGCTATCTCCTGTTAGCCTCGATCAATTAAAGTTGATCGGCGAAGATCCTTCAAAACTTCATATCCAAGACTTCAAGCTGCCCGCAACTGTCCCGGGATTTCACGATCGGATTTTTGCTCTCATCCAACCGATCTTCAGGAATGCTTTCTCTGTTTTTCCCCGAGTCATCGGGTCCAAATGTCTATCCTGTGGAACATGCCGTGATGCCTGCCCGATGCATGCCATCACCGTCATCGACAAAACACCCGCCCGGATCGACACCAAAAACTGCATCCGCTGTTACTGCTGCCACGAGATGTGTCCCCACGATGCCATGGAGCTCCACAGAAGCCGCCTTTACCGCCTGCTCAACAGAATACGGCGCTAGATTATTCTCAGTTATGAATTTATTGAACTCTAAATCAATGTTCACTCATACTTGAGCGAGTCCGCAGGATTTGAGATCGCTGCACGGATGGACTGGGAGCTGACAGTCAATAGGGAAATGATCAACGCCAGCAACGCCGACAACACAAAAGTTTCCATCCTGATGTTCGTCCTGTAGGCGAAATTCTGAAGCCACTTATTCATACCGAAATAGGCCAGCGGCCAAGCGATGATGTTGGCCACCAAGACCCACTTGGTGAATTGTTTCGTGAGGAGAAATGTGATCCCTGGAATTGAGGCGCCGAGCACCTTGCGGATGCCGATCTCTTTGACCCTCTGCTGGGTGATAAACGCCGTCAGCCCAAAAAGCCCTAAACTGGCGATCAAGATAGCCAAAAGGGAAAAGCTGATAAATATCTTTCCAGTCTTCTTTTCATTGCTATATAACTGTGCAAAATGGTCGTCGAAAAATTCATATTCGAAAGCTTCGCCCCCAGAGTATTTCTGCCAAGTGTTTTTCATGAAAGCCAAAGTCTCCGGGAGGTTCTCAGCATTCACCCGAACGGACAGATACCGCCCATATCCTCTAGGGCTGTAGGGATGGATAATCAGGGGATTCAATTGCTTGTGGAGAGACTCAAAATGAAAATCTTCCACGACTCCAATGATCGTAAACTCGTTCCCGTCTTGATCGATAATCTTTTGGCCGACAGGATTATCGTAGCCAAGAATCTTCACACCAGACTCATTGAGCACAACTTCTTGCTGGCCTTCCTGTCGATAATCAGAGAAAAACCGGCCCTGTTTGAGTTTTATCTGAAAGGTCTCCGCATAATCCGGGTCGGTCCATAAACTCCAAATGAGCTGATTCTTATCCCTGGTTTGGTCGATCTGTCTGTATAAATTGTCCCCAAAAAAATCTCCGATGATGTTTGAACTGTTGGAAGCACTGATAATGTCAGCGTGTTTGAGCAGATCTTGCCTAAAAGGCCTGATTTCTTGCTTTATGTCATCGACTTTTTTGACAATTACCACTTGATCCTTGTTAAATCCCAGGTTTTTATTCTGGATATAGTTCAACTGCCGGTAGACAACAAGAGTACCGATAATGAGTATTATCGAGACCGAAAACTGAAAGACAACAAGGCTGCTCCGCAGCCATGATCTCTTGCTCCGCCCCAATGATTTGCCCTTTAAAACTGCAACCGGATCGAAGGATGCAAGGAAGAACGCCGGATAGGTCCCCGCCAAAAAACCCACAAACAGGGCTATCCCTATCAATAAGGGAATTGTGTAGACATTTGCCAGATAGGGAACACTTAAGCTCTTCCCGGTTAGAGAATTAAAAAATGGCAGCAAGAACTGGGATGCAGAAAGGGCCACCAATATTGCTAAAAAACTCAAAACAATGGTTTCCGCAAGAAACTGCCGGATGAGTTGACTTCTGCTGGAGCCAACAGTTTTGCGTACCCCCACCTCTTTGGCTCTTGTGACTGAACGGGCGGTGGCCAGATTCACAAAGTTGACACACGCAATAAGCAGTATCGCAAAGGCGACAACGCTAAAAATATAGACATAGGCAATATCACTGTTGGGTTCATGCTCGAACCTCAGATGGGAGTGAAGATGGATGTCTGTTAAGGGGACGGTGAAATATTTGATGAATCCACCGGTGGCTGCAAGTTCATCGATAGTGGCACCGAAAACTGTTTCCAGCTGAGGGGCGACATATTTTTCCACGACCAACTGGAGTTTTGTCTCGAATTCTTCCTGGGACACACTCTCTTTCAGGACAAAATAAGTGGGAAAATTGTTGCTGATCCAATTTTGATCGCTTCCATCCTCGATAGTGATAAAGGAAGCAAGAAAATCATAATGAACATGAGAGTTGTGAGGGACATCTTCGATAACGCCGGTGATCTGATAATCCTTTCGATTGTCCGCATTCAGGGATTTTCCAAGCGGATCTTCATTGCCGAAGTATTTAAGAGCCATGGATTGAGTGATGACCACACAGTTCGGCTTTTTGAGCGCAGTTTTTGGATCGCCCTGAATAAATGGCACAGTAAAAACCTCGAAGAACGTGCCGTCGGCCCAGTACCATCGCTCCTCGCTGAACACTTTTTCCTTATATCGGATGACCGGGAATCCGAACCTGCGAAGCCGTGTGGACGCTTCCACCTCCGGAAATTCTGTAACCAGCGCCTTTGAAAAGGGCGCGGGTGAAACCGCCCCATGAAATTCATTATCGGCCCAAACTGCCCGAACGCCGGCCCGGTAAATCCGGTCAGCCTTTTCATGATAGCGGTCATAGCTCAATTCATCCTGTATAAACAGGGCAATCAGAATAAAACAGATAATGCCTATGCTCAAACCCGCCACATTAATGAAATAATAACCCTTGTGTCTCAGGATGTTTCGGAAAGTGATCTTTATATAGTTCCCGAACATAACAATCCTCCAGTAGATGGAATTCTTTATGAACATGGGCAGCGAAACCAGTATCTGTGACCAAAACCACAGCTTGGCTCTTAAGCTCCCCCTTCTCTCTGTAATCTCGAAGAAGAACTCTTCGATGTCTCCAACGATTGTCGATTTCTCTTCAGACCGAATCATCCGGTCGAAGAGCCATTTGGCTACGATTGGAGCTTTCGTTTTTTTTCTTTTCATAAACAAATCCTAAGTCTGCAGCCGGGCAGGGACTCCTTCCCAGAGAGATTTCTGGAATTCACGTGCATCCTCCAGGGCTCTTATTCCCTTGGGAGGCAGACTATAGTAGATCTTACTGCGGCCGCCTCTCTGGGGTGTTGGGTCGGCCATCCGCTTTTTCACAAATCCGCGCTTGTTCAAAATATCCAATGAGACCCAAAGGCTTCCAAAGGTCAGCTTTTTTCCTGTGCGTTCCTGGACCTCTTTGATGATAGTGACGCCGTAGGCATTTTCTTTTAACCTCAGAATAGCCAACATGAGTATCTCATCAGATCGGGACAATATTTTCATGATCCTGTCTCCTAATATATTAATACGAAATATTAGTAAAAATGGTTCAGAAAAATTCAGGTTATCAAAAAAAATTTTTAAGCTTTAGATGGACCTGAGCGAACCGAAGTGCGATTTCAGAGGAGAAATCGGTGTCTGATCCTCAAATTATCGGAATCAAAATGGCATGGACAATGCTGGAGTGGGCTTAAAGATGGTCAAGATACAGCCAGATTAATTCGCCAACACTAAGAATTTTTCTCACACCTTGACAAACTTTATAATTCTTATACAATGAAGATGACTCTTTCGCGCCGGCTGGAGAGAGTTCCCACATAATGGTTCCCACCATTAACCCCCCTTTTGCTGACAACAGCCGGCACTCCCCCTCCTATCCATCGCACATAAAACTTTCATCCCTGTAATTAAAAAGATAGTATTTCTATGAGTAACAAACAAGGGGTGATTAATGGGTATATTATGGGTATATTAAATACCCATTATATGAGTAAGGGCATGCCACTCAAAACTCGCGGAGGTAAGTCGTCAAATTGATGTTTTTGTTTGCGATCTCCAGCTTTTGCCTGATCTTTTTTCTATGACATTCCACTGTTTGGCGAGAAATATTCAAGAAACGGGAGATATCTTTGCTCGTGAAGCCTGCTTTGACGAGATTACAGATCTCTACCTCTTTCGGCGACAAAAGCAGGTTTTTATCTGTAATCTTCGTGCCGTATGACGATGCGAGTTCTTGGATATGATGCTGGACAAGCCTGAAATCTTCCTGGATCGATTCACCCGCTTTGAGCTTTTCCAAAATTGGAGACAATACAAGATGCGCATTTGCCAGAATATCCTCTTTTATCTTCCTCTTCTCTATCTCGCTCTGGGCGATGATCTCCCCCAGAGCGACATTTTTTTGTTCCAATGCGGCTTTCTGTTTGCGCAGCTTCGACTCAGACTCCTTGAGCGCCTTCTCGGCTTCTTTGCGCTTGTTGATCTCTATCACAAGTTGCTCATGGGACTTTTCAAGCCCGGCTGTGCGCTGGATGACCAGATCTTCGAGTTGTTCTCGGTATTTTTTCAATTCCTCCTGATTATTTTTTTGCTCAGTGATATCTCGGCTAACGGCCAATGAACCTGCGAATTTCCCATCGAGAAATAAGGGGGAAAGTTTGGCAATATACCACTTTTTTTTGCCCTTTATCTCGAGCCAGTATTCATATTCGACTGTTTCCCCGACCTTATTCATTCTAAAGGCATCCTCAAAGCTCGCCGCCATGTGCGAGGGCAAAACCTCTGAGTGTTTTTTTCCTATGAACTGTTCTGGGGGCAAATACAAATCCTCCACTTTTGGAGCGTGATAAAAAATGAAATTTCCTTCTTCATCAAGGGCAAATACGAGATCGACCATAGACGAAAGGATGCCTTTTAACCTGACCTCCGTTTCTTTTAAGCTTTTTTCGACGTGTTTTTTTTCCAGGTTTTCTAAGTCCGCAATTCTTTGACGCACAACGAGCAATTCTTCAGTGAGTTGTTTTTTTGTCTTGGTTGTGTTAGCCACGGTTCCCTCTATACATGTCACTATTTTCTTCAAGGCCTTTAGGACATTCTATAGCCATATTTCCCCTCACTCTCTTGAGAATAGGATAATGATTTAAAGAAATGGAGTCAAATCTTTCGGGAAATCCCTGTCATAAAAAAAGGACGGATGTCCCTCAAGCCGATCGGACCGTTCGCCCATTTTCCTGGCTTTCATCTTGGCACAATTTTTGCTGGATTATATTATCAGATAGATGAAATAGACACGGTTTTATTATGTGATCATTAAAAGTTGAAAAAATTATTACAAAATATAAGAATATCTTACAACTGACTGGATGACCAGAGGCAAGAGGGGGTATACCTCCATATCTATTTTTGAGAGGTGCAGGATGAATCGCAACACAAAAAGACTCGCTATTGTGATCATGATAGCCTTATTCATTTTTGGAAGCTGCAAAGAGCATGTCGTCGCTCCTAAAACTCAAGCCACTGGAATTTTAACAGATTATGAAGGGTGCAAGACATTTGCGACAACAACAGGTCTTGAGGGGAGCCTACACAGCAATGCCACAGAATGTATCGAATATGAGTATGATGGGAATGCGGTGCTAATCCTTAAGCACATCAATGCAGGATTTAATTGTTGTCCGGGAAAAATTGATGCGACAATTTCTGTCACAGAAAATATGATCGTTGTTGAAGATAGAGAAGAGGAGCAAGGTTGTTTTTGCCAATGTCTCTATGACTTGCGATATGAAATTCTGGAGCTGGCCCCGGGTGAATACACCATTGCGGTTAGAGGGCCATACATCGAGGATACAGATGAAAGGCTCATATTCAATGTCCAACTCTTTGGCGCTGGTTCTGGCACATTTTGTGTAAACCGGACACACTATCCTTGGGGCGTTGATGACAAAAAGTGAATGGTTAAGGCCTCTTTCCGCAAACTCATTTTTTGATTAGAACTGCTTTAACAATAGATAGCGCTCACGAATTAGTTTTTGAAGCCTCAGGGTGTGAAACACTCTGGGGAATCATTGACATCCCCCATATTTCCTTGATATACTTTTTCCAGCCAAATTAAAGGCGAACGCTATGGCATGCCATACCACGAGTGCCAGACGGATAATCCTCCTTTTAAGGAGATTAAAGATGAATCATTCAAAATGGATTTTGATCGGATGTGTTGTTATTTTAGCTTTCACATTGACGATGTCGACAGGATGTGCCAAGAAGGAAAGCGAACAAGAACAGAAGCAGGAAGCGGTGGAGCAAGAGGAAAAAACAGAAGTGGAACTCCCGGCCGCCGTTCTAAGAGCGATCGAGGACAATGTCCCAAACGCTGAGATAGAGAAGGTGGAGGCCGAGGATAAGGGCGGTATCACTCTCTACGACATCGAATTTAAGGCCGAACGAGGAGAGATCGAGGTCGCTGAGGACGGTACTGTCATCGACGTTGTCACGATTATCAGCATGGAGGATGTCCCTGAAGCCGTCGCTGAAGTGCTAACGGAGGCGGCCGAAGGCTTGACAATTATTCGGATCGAAAAGTCTGAGGTATGGTCTGAGATCAAGATGGAAGGCGATGTAGGCACGATCGTCAAACTCGACAGTCCTAAATACGTCTACGAGGCAGAGCTAATGAAGGACGATCAGAAGGGCGAGATCGAAGTCGCTGCCGACGGCACGATCATCGAACCCCTCAAGTGGGGCACCCAAGAATAACGGAAAAGTATATGTAAAAAGGTTCTCTTTTACTTAGATCTTCCAAACAGTACTTTTGTTATTTTTGCCTGGTCTTTATATTCCTTTTACCATCTCCTGGAGCTGAATAAGCGTTAATTCTTTTTTAAAGATCCAATCCGAAAGCTCTCTTCTCCTCATCATTTTTGCATTGAAGATCTTTTCCAATGTCTCAGCGGGATCCCGATTGCATTCTCCTGCATTTGGTATTTACATATTTATGGCAAAAATTGATTTATTCAGATGTTCCCCCTCACAGCTTCATTTTTACCACAGCCAAAACTCAGGTTCAAGAATACAGCATTGACTTTTATGTTCGATTTCGAACAGGTGTTGTTCCCTAAGCGGGCAGAACCAAGCGGATCATTAGAATCATAACAGGTTAGGAGCGATTGGCATGCTGTTTGCAACATAGACCATGTCTTTGCACCAAAAATTATGTTTTATACACAGAAAAATGTGCAGTGCGCTATTGAGAACAAGATTATTAAAATGAAAGGTATACGGCTACTCACAGAGTCAAGCGGAGTTGGATATGTTAAGTAATTATCTAAAAATCGCACTAAGAAATATATATAAACACAAAGGGTATTCTCTGATCAATATCGTCGGCTTGGCCATCGGGATGGCTTGCTGCCTCCTGATACTTCTGTACGTTAATGATGAGCTCAGTTACGACCGATACCATGAGAATGCCGAGCGGATCTACCGAGTGATCGAGGAAGTCCGACTGGAGGGAGTCGGCGAAGAATCTTCCAGCATGCCTTTCCCCACCGGTGATACCTTAGCGCTTGAGTATCCCGATGCCGTGGAAGCTAGTGTGAGGTTCTTCAATTTCCAGCTCCCAACCCTCTCTGTGGAGTACGGCACTTCGGGAGAGAAACGATTCAACGAGCCTCGCTTCTTTTTCGCCGATGCATCGGTGTTCCAGGTGTTCAGCTATAAGATGATCGAAGGAGACCCACAAAAAGCTCTGGAAGAGCCCAACACCATAGTGATCACAGAAGCGATGGTTGAAAAATATTTCGAGACTGAAGATCCGATGGGAAAGACGCTGCGATGGCAAAATGGGGTGAATATGAAAGTCACCGGGGTGCTAAAAAATGTCCCCCCGAATTCACATTTCCAATTCGATTTTCTGGCCTCATTCGCCACACTCAGGAATTTGTACGGAGGCAATCTTCCTCAAACCTGGTACTGGAATCCCTGTTGGACTTACATCCTTCTCAAGGAGGGAGTCTCCCCCGATACTCTGCAATCACAGTTTCCGGCTCTCGTTCAGAAATATTTTCCCGATTCCATCAAAGATAAGGTCGTGGTTAAACTCCAGCCGCTCAAGGACATTCACCTGTTCTCCCATCTGGATTATGAGATCAATCCCAACAGCGACATATCGTATATCTATATTTTCTCGGCCATAGCAGTCTTTGTTCTGCTCATTGCATGTATCAATTTCATGAACCTGGCCACTGCCCGTTCCGCCAATCGCGGCCGTGAGGTGGGAATGCGGAAAGTCCTGGGGGCCTACCGGATCCAGCTCATCAAGCAGTTCCTCGGAGAATCGATGATCCTGTGCGTAATAGCGGCCGTGTTAACCGTAATGATTGTCGAGATCGCACTTCCCGCTTTTAACGCTTTTTCAGGAAAAGCGTTGTCCACCGATTATTTCACCGACGGACGTCTATTGGCCGGACTGTTCCTGATCACACTCGCAGTCGGCGTTTTATCCGGTCTCTATCCTGCTTTTTTCCTATCCGGATTCGACCCAGTGAAAGTCATAAAAGGAACACTGGAGAGAGGAGGCCAGAGCTCTACTTTCCGGAAAATTCTTGTGGTTGTCCAATTCGCGATATCTATTGTTTTGATCATTGGAACGATCATCTGCTTCCAGCAGCTCAATTATTTGCGCAATACCCGGCTTGGATTCAACAAAGACCAGGTGTTGATGTTGCCTGCCTACGGCACCGGTCCGTCAAGATGGTATGAGAGATTCAGGGAGCGGATTCTTCGGGACCCGCATATCGCTCAAGTTTCGGCAATGGAAGATGTTCTCGGGGCAAAATATCAGACGGGTTCCTTTATTCCCGAGGGGGCCAGCGAAACCAACATGCAGCAGATCCCTTTATTAGTCGTCACCTATGATTTTATTGAAACCTTTGATATGGAGATAGTGTCCGGCCGAAGTTTTTCAAGAGAGTTTCCCACAGATATCACAGAGGGAGTCATTATCAATGCGTCCGCTGCCGAGCGCTTTGGATGGACCCCAGAGGAAGCCCTGGGCAAGAGACTCAGGCAGCAGAATGGACTCGTGCTGCGAGTCGTTGGGGTGGTGAAGGATTTCAACTATGCTTCGCTCACTCAACCGATCACACCTTTTGTACTGGAAATGCCGCGAAATCCGGGGCAAATGAACAACCGCGTGCGCTACGTTGCCGTTAGGATAGGTGCTTCGGACCTCCAGCAAACACTCGCTTTTCTGAAATCGAATTGGGAAGATCTTGTGCCCAACCGCTCCTTTGACTTTTTCTTCCTGGATAGCGAGCTGGACAAACTTTACAGCGCTGAGGAAGAGATGGGGAGAGTCTTTGGGGTGTTCACCCTCCTCGCCATTGTGATTGCATGTCTGGGATTATTCGCCCTGGCTTCGTTCACAACCGAGCTTCGCACGCGAGAGATCGGGATCCGGAAAGTGTTGGGAGCTCAGGCCTCCGGCATCGTGATCCTGCTTTCCAAAGAATTCGCCAAATGGGTATTGATCGCCAATGTGATCGCTTGGCCGGTCGCCTATTATGTGATGGAGAGATGGCTTGACGGCTTCGCGTATCGGACC